>Ga0209415_10002152_pt1 | contig 37237 bp, 34 predicted proteins | sample PeaSoiSIISIP2007_FD_187696 | JGI IMG/M metagenome (GOLD analysis project Ga0209415, IMG submission 187696) | Peat soil microbial communities from Weissenstadt, Germany - SII-SIP-2007 (SPAdes) (version 2) | ecosystem: Environmental > Terrestrial > Soil > Wetlands > Peat | place: Germany... | reverse complement strand
TTGATCTTGGAATTCTTCTCGGTCTTGTAGCGGATCGGATCTTCGCCGCCCTCGCCGGAATTCGAGCGCGCGCCGAGGCGATTCATCGCGATCGCGAGGGACTCGTGCGCCTCCGGCGACAGCGCGCCCAAGGACATGCCGGCGCTGTCGAAGCGCTTGAGGATCGCGGCCACCGGCTCGACTTCCTCGAGTGGAACGGGCGCGCGGGAGCACTTCAATTTGAGCAAGTCGCGGATGCACGAGACCGGGCGTTCGTTGACCAACTTCGCGTAACTTTGATAAATCTCGTAATCGCCGCTCATGACGGCGGCCTGCAGCGTCGCGATCACGTCCGGGTTGTACATGTGGTACTCGCCGTTGTGCATGTACTTGAGCAGGCCGCCCTGCTCCACGCCTTGCATCGGATTCCAGGCGCGCGCGGCGAGATACTGGAGGTCGCGCTGCAGATCATCGAAATCAGCGCCCGCGATGCGGCTGTCGGATCCCTCAAAGCACAACTCGACCACCTCGTCGGCGAGGCCCACGATTTCGAACAGCTGCGCGCTGCGGTAGCTCGCGATCGTCGAGATGCCCATCTTGGACATGATTTTGAACAAGCCCTTGCGTATGCCGCGCCGGTAGCTGCGGCCGAGTTCGAGCCGCGTGTCGGACTCCATGTTGAGCGCGCCCTTGCGCATCAAGTCGAACAGCGTCTGGTACGCGAGATACGGATAGACGGCGGTCGCGCCGTAGCCGATCAAGCAGGCGAAGTGATGCGCATCGCGCGCCGTGCCGGTTTCGACCAGGATGTTGCATTTGCAGCGCAGGCCGGTGATGACGAGGCGGCGATGCACGGCGCCCGTCGCGAGCAGCGCATGCATCGGAATTTTTCCCCTGACCAGATACCGGTCGGAGAGCAGCAGCACCAGCTTGCCGGCGCGCACGGCGGCCTCGGCTTGATCGCAAACCGCCAAGATCGCCGCCTTCAGATCCATCGCTTCGTCGTATTGAAGACTGATGAACTCGTGCGGCACGCCGGAATCGGCGAGGCTCACGATTTGCCGCAGCTTGCGCTGCGAGAGGATCGGCGAGCTCAGCACGATCTGCTCCGCATGCTGCGGGGCCGGCACGAAGATGTTGCACTCCGGTCCGATCTGCGTCTGCAGCGACATCACGATGCTTTCGCGCAAGCTGTCGATCGGAGGATTCGTAACCTGCGCAAACTGCTGGCGGAAATAATCGAAGAGCGAGCGTACTTTCTTCGACAGCACCGGCATCGGCGTGTCGTCCCCCATGGAGCCCACCGCCTCGCTCTCGTCTTCGGCGAGCACGCGGATGATCTCGTCGCGCTCCTCGGCCGAGACGTTGAACATCTTCTGATAGAGCGCCAAGGTGTCGCGATCGAACGGCTCCGCGGCGAGCCGCGGATCGATCAGATCCGTTTGCAGATAGCGCACGCCCTTCTTGAGCCAGGTCTTGTAGGGGTGGCGGCTCTTCAGCAGATCATCGACGCGCTTGGTATCCATGAGTTCGCCGGTGTGCAGATCGAGCGCGATCAATTCGCCGGGGCCGAGCTTGCCCTTCTTGACGACGTCCTCGTCGAGATAATCCCAGACGCCGGCTTCGGAGGCGACCGTGATGTGCCGATCCTTGGTGATCACCCAGCGCGCCGGACGCAAGCCGTTGCGATCCAGGGTGCAGCACGCATAGCGGCCGTCGGTGAGCACGATGCCGGCCGGCCCGTCCCACGGCTCCATGTGCGTCGCGTAATACTCGTAAAACGCCTTGAGGTCCGGGTCGATCATGTCGACCGATTGCCATGCCGGCGGCACCAGCATGCGCATCGCGTGCATCGGATCGAGACCGCCCACGAGAAGAAGCTCGAGCATGTTGTCGAGCGACGACGAGTCCGATCCGGTCAATGACACGACGGGCAGGATGTCGCTGAGATCGGGCAACACCGGCGAGCGAAACAAGGGCCCGCGCGCCACGGCCCAGCTGCGATTACCCTGGATGGTATTGATTTCGCCGTTGTGCGCGAGATAGCGATAGGGGTGCGCAAGCCGCCATTGCGGCAGCGTATTGGTCGAGAAGCGCTGATGGAACACGACGACCGAGGCTTCCATGCGCGGATCCTTAAGGTCCGGATAGAACTGCGACAGATACTGCGGCATGACCATGCCCTTGTAGACGATCGTGCTCGCCGACAAGGACGGTACGTAGAAGGCTGCGTCCGCGTGCTCCAATTGCTTTTCGGTGCGCCGGCGCGCGAGATACAGTTTGCGATTGAAGGTCGCCTCGTCGATCTCGGCGGGCGAATTGACGAACACCTGGGCGATCGTCGGCAAGCTCTTCAGGGCTTCCTCGCCGCAGGCGTCCGGGTCGATCGGCACGACGCGAAAGCCAGCTACGTTGAGCTTCTCGCGCTCGAGCTGCTGCGCGAGCGCGCGGCGCGCGGTATCGGCCTTGAGCGGATCGCGGTTCAGGAACACGAGTCCGGCGCCGAACAGCGTCGTCAAGGAAAATCCGGCCTCCGCCGCGGCGGCCCTCAAAAAACCCACCGGCATTTTGATCAGCAGGCCGCAGCCGTCGCCGGTCTTGCCGTCGGCGGCGATTGCGCCGCGATGCGTCAGGCGATTCAGCGAGCTCATCGCGGTTTGCAGCAGCCAATGGCTGGGCTGATCATCGAGATTCGCGATCAAGCCGAAACCGCAGGAATCCTTCTCGTAGCCGGTGCGGTAAAGACCCCAATCATGGGCGCGCGGATCCGCTTCACCGGCCTGGCCAGTCCCGTTCTGCGCTGCTATCGTCGTGCCCATAACGCCCCGAGCCTTACAGCCGAAGCTATAAAGATGTTTTAAAACAATTACTTAAATTCGGTTCTGGGCGCGCGGTTCGACGCGGGCAGCTTCAAGGGCGCGCGCCCGGCGAGGCAAGCGCAGCTACGCGCGCCAATACATGTTCGTCATAATACCTAGCCGGTGAACACCGTCAATCGCAAAGTCGGGCGAGCCGGCATCACCCTATACTCAGCAAAGTGACTGATTCGCATTTGAAGGCTCCGATCGCCGACCAGAAACCCCGGACCGTGCATTCGCCGTATGGGATCCGCTTGGACCCCTACTATTGGCTGCGCGACGACGAACGCCGCGATCCCGAGGTGCTCGCCTATCTAAAGGCGGAGAACGCGTATATGGAGCAAGAGTTCGCGGCGGCGAAGCCGCTCGAGAACGCCTTGTTCGACGAAATCGTCGCGCGCCTCAAGCAGGACGATGCCTCGGTGCCCTACCGTAAACACGGCTACTGGTATTACACGCGCTTCGAGGTCGGCAAGGAACATCCGATCTTCGCGCGCCGCCTCACGCTCTTTGGCGCCGAGGAGATTGTGCTCGACGCGAACGATCTCGCCGCCGGCCACGACTACTACCAGATCGGCGCGCTCGCGGTCTCGCCGAATTCCGCGATGCTGGCATTTTGCGAAGATCTCGTCGGTCGGCGCGATTATCGCCTGCGCTTCAAGGACTTGAGCACCGGCCTCATAGACTCCACCGCGATCGAAGGGGTCGAAGCCGATCTCGCCTGGGCCAACGACAATGCGACCTTGCTCTACGTCGAGAAGGACCCGGAAACCTTGCTCGGGATGTACGTGAAGAAGCATGTGTTGTTCTCAGACACGTCCGCGGACGTACTCGTGTTCCGCCAGACCGACATGAGCTTCTACACCAACGTCCTGAAATCGAAATCCGATCGCTTCATCTTCATTCAGATGGAGAGCACGGTTGCCTCGGAGTGGCATTACGCGGATGCCGATGACCCGAAGCTGGAATTCAAGGTGTTTTTGGCGCACGAGCGCGATCATGAGTATCAACTCGAGCACCTGCACGATCGATTCATCGTGCGCAGCAATTGGCGCGCGAGCAATTTCCGCCTGATGCGCTCGCCGATCGGCGCGAACTCCGACCGCAGTCAATGGCTGGACGTGGTCGCGCATCGCGACGATGTCTTCATCGAAGATTTCGAGGTCTTCGACTCCTACATCGCGGTCTCGGTGCGCACCCAAGGCTTGCGCAAGATTTGCATCAAGCCGCTGCCCGCGCCCGAGATCCCGGGCGTAACGGCAGGCGCAGTGGCGCGCGCAGTGGCGGGGGCAGCGCAGGGCGCGCCTTGGTGCGCGCCGGAGTTCTTCATCGCGAGCGACGAGCCGGCGTATTCGATGTCGATTTCGACGAACCCGGAGCTCGCAACGGAGATCGTCCGCTACACCTATTCCTCGCTGACCACGCCGGCGACGTTCTACGACTACAACATGCGCACGCGCGAACAGATCCTCATGAAGCGCGATCCCGTGCTGGGCAACTTCGATCCGTCGAATTATCGCACCGAGTTCTTGTTCGCGGCCGCGCGCGACGGCGCGCAGATCCCTATATCCTTGGTGTATCGCGTCGGCACCGCGCTCGACGGCAGCGCACCGCTGTTGCAGTACGCCTACGGCGCCTACGGCCTGTCGATGGACCCCGGCTTTTCCTCCTCGAGACTCTGCTTGCTCGATCGCGGTTTTCTCTACGCGATCGCGCACGTGCGCGGCGGGCAGGAGATGGGCCGCGCGTGGTACGACGCCGGACGGCTCATGCACAAGATGAACTCCTTTACGGACTTCATCGACGTCACCCGCCATCTGGTCGCGCATGGCTACGCGGCGCGCGATCGCGTATTCGCGATGGGCGGCAGTGCCGGCGGCTTGGTCGTCGGCGCAGTCGCGAATCTCGCGCCGCAAGATTATCGCGGCATCGTCGCACAAGTGCCGTTCGTCGATGTCGTCACGACGATGTTGGACGACAGCATCCCGCTGACGACCAACGAATACGACGAGTGGGGCGATCCTCGCGACAAAGCGCTCTATGACTACATGCTGACCTACTCGCCGTACGACAACGTGCGGCCGCAGGCCTATCCGGCGATTCTCGTCACGACCGGCCTCTGGGACAGCCAGGTGCAATATTACGAGCCGGCAAAATGGGTCGCCAAACTGCGGGCGCTCAAAACCGACCGCAATACGCTGTTATTGCATACCGATTTGGTGTCGGGCCACGGCGGCAAATCAGGCCGATTCCAGCGCTACCGAGAGATCGCGACCGAATACGCTTTCATCTTGAGCCAGTTGGCGGCCCACGCTTGAGGCGGGGTGGGCATGCAAGAAATCTGCGGCCAGGCGCATGGCCCGCGCGACGCGCGCATCGATGCCCTGCAGTGCCAGCCGGCCGTCGGCTCGGCGCACCAGCAGAGTCGCTCGATTAGCCCCACAAGGCACCCATATCGTGACAATCCTGGATTGCATGCGGAAGATCGAGCAAGGCTCATGCCAGGCCATTAATTCCTTTCAATTCAGATGCTTAGGTTTAGACGACGGCCTCGGTAGTGACAATATTTGTCATTGGTGGTGCGCTTTGGGCAGCACTACGCAAGCCTGCTTTTTGGCTTTGAGCGTCTTGCAGATGGCGAGCGCAGCGCCCCGCGTCAACCCGGTGACCTGCAGGCGATACAGTGGCGCCGCGGGAGCGATGCTCGATTTTACGGTCGGCGTCAGACCCTTGAGCGTGGTCGGAAAACTCTTTTCTAGCCGCGCCCAATGATGATTGGCTGCGGCCGTGCCGGTCTTGAACGCGCCGAGTTGAATGACCGCATCGCCGCTACCTGCGCTCGCGCCCGGGGTCGCGGCCGGCTTAGGAAGGGGCGCGGATTTTGCAGCCGCATGCGCTGGTGGATGCGGCGCCGGCGCCGACGGCTTCGCCTTCACGGCCGCGGCGGCGCCCGTACCCGCCGCCGTGGCGCCGGAGCCAGGCGCGCCCGGGGCGGCTTCCGGGGCCGGTGGCGTGCCGGACGGCGCCTGGGCCAGCGAAAAATTCTCGACCCTTATGCGCGCTTCCTCGGTCCATTTGCCTTCCGGGTATTGCTTCAGGAACAGCTGATAGGCCTCGGGCGTGTCCGTATCGCGGGCCTTTTGCCAGTCGCGCTCCTCATAGAGCTCCTTGAGACGGGCTTGCGCCTGGCCGGTGAACGAACCGGTAGGATATTTCTTGACGAACAGCTCGTAGGAATCGGCATTGTTCGCCGCGCGCGCCTTCTCCCAGTCGCTTTGTTCGCGGCTGCAGCCCGCGACGCCTATGCCTACGGCCAGCGTCAGCGCCGCGACCAGTATCTTGATATCCATGGTGATTCCCGCGAGGTCCCGTTTAATCACTTATTCTACTTCGATTCGCATTGTCTGTCGGTGCCGCCAAGCTCGTCACATCATGCGCGGTCCCGAATAAGGTAAAAAATCCCCGATGACTGAAGAAAATTCAAATCCGCCGGCCGCACCCGCGGCGCCGGCCAAAAGGCGCTTTCTGGATCGCGCGGCGTCGACGCCGACCGTGATCGGCGCCGGCACCGTGTTCGTCGGCGATATGCGCGGCTTCGGCCCGTTCGTCATTTCCGGTGCGGTCCAGGGCGACGGCGAGCTGCTGGGGGACTTGAACCTCGCGGTCGGCGCGACCTGGCTCGGCAATATCCGCACCGAGCGCGCGATCGTGGCGGGTCACATCGTCGGCAGCCTCGAGGTCGCGGACAAACTCGAAATCGGCCATACCGCCATCATCCGCGGCCGGGTCAGCGCACGCACCGTGGCGATCGCCAGGGGTGCGATCGTAGAGGGCGACATCGATGTCACTTCGGGGGACCCCGTGCTGCAGTTTGAAGAAAAACGCGACAAGTAGCGGTCCGGTTCGCGTTCCCGCATTCTAAGGCGCAATGAGAGAATTTGACGTCATCGTGGTCGGCGGCGGAATTCACGGGGCGGGCGTACTGCAGGCGGCCGTGGCGGCCGGCCACCGCGCACTGCTGATCGAACGGCGGGGGATCGCGAGCGGCACCTCGAGTCGCTCCAGCAAATTGATCCACGGCGGCTTGCGCTACCTGGAATCCGCGCAATTCGCGCTGGTGCGAGAGAGCCTGCGGGAACGCGCGATACATCTGCGCATCGCCCCGAGCCTCGTCGAGCTCAAGCCTTTTTTCATTCCCGTCTACAAAGACACGCGGCGGCGGCCATGGCAATTGAAGCTCGGGCTTCTGGTCTATGCCTTGCTCGGCGGATTCGATGCCAGCACCCGCTTCGGCACCGTCCCCAAGAATGAATGGCCGTCGCTCGACGGTCTCGATACGCAGAATCTCGATGCGGTCATTCGCTACCATGACGCCCAGACCGACGATGCGAGCTTGACGCGCGCCGTCGTGCAATCGGCGCTGGCGCTCGGCGGCGAAGTCGCGATGCCCGCGAAATTCGTCGAGGCGAGACTCGACGACGAGGGCGTCACGGTCGTCTTCGAGCAAGGCGCGACGCGCACCGAGTGCCGCGCGCGCGTGCTCGTGAATGCCGCCGGGCCTTGGGCGACCGCGGTGAGCCGCGCCGTGCAGCCCGCGATACCGATACCGGCAGTCGACTTGGTACAGGGTACGCATATCGTCGTGCCTCTCAAAGTCACGGCGGGCATCTACTACGTCGAAAGCCCCGCGGATGGCCGCGCGGTGTTTCTCATACCGTGGCACGGCGCGACCATGATCGGCACGACCGAAACGCCCTACCACGGCGAACCCGATGAGGTGCGGCCCTTGCCCTCGGAAGAGCAGTACCTGCTCGACGTGGCGCGCCGTTATTTTCCGGCATTTCGCGACGTCACTCGAGAACACATCGTCGAACGGTTCGCGGGCCTGCGCGTACTGCCCGCCGCGAGCGAGGCGGCGTTCGGGCGTTCGCGCGAAACCATCTACAGCACCGATCGCAAATCGAAGCCGCGCGTGCTCGGCATCTTCGGCGGCAAGCTGACCGGATGGCGAGCCGCGGCGGCCGAGGTTCTCGAACGGATCGGCCCTTCCTTGCCGCAGCCGCGCAGAGTCGCGGCGACCAAAGACTTGATATTGAGGAGTAGCCCGTGAGCAGAAACAGCAAGCTATTGTTGAGTTTGGCGCTGGCGCTGTCGGCGTCGACGGCGGCGGCCGACGGCGATTATTTCAGCCCGACCGATGAACGGGTCGCAATCTCGCTCGGCATCATCAAAGTCGCACCGTCGACCACCTTGCGCGTGGACAGCGGCGCCGGCGTCGCCGGCACGACGCTCAACGGCGAAAACGATCTCGGTCTGGACAGCTCCGATATCGAACCGAAATTCGAAGCCTCGGTGCGCGCGGGCCAGCGCAGCCGGCTGTTCTTCGATTACTTCACGCTGGATCGCGAAGATACCAAGGTGCTCGCCCAAGCGCCGGCGTCTTTCGGCGATGTCATACTATTGATCGGCGATCCCGTGCAAACGGACTTGAGCCTGCGCATTCTGGGTGTGACCTATGGGTATTCATTTTTGCACAACGAGAAGTTCGAACTTTCCGGCCTCGTCGGTATCAACGATACGCAAATCAGCTCGAGCGTGCGTGTGCAATCACCGACGCGCCACATCTACGATGCGCAGTCCCTGGCCGGACCGTTCCCGACTCCGGGACTTGCGGCGACCTGGGCCGTCAGCAAGCACTTCTATTTCGATGCGACCGCCAAGTATCTGAAGCTTTCCATCGACCACCTCGAAGGAACCTTGAGTCTTTACGACTTCGATGCCTTCTACCGTGTGAGCGCCAACGTGGCGTTTGCCTTGGGCTATAACGACACCCGCGCGAACTTGCTGTCGCGGCAATCGAAGGATTCGGGTTCCTTCATCTTCGACGCCAAAGGCCCCGAACTGTTCGTGCGCGTGGCCTTTTAAGGCGCGCCGACACCCGGCTGGGCGAGGTATTCGACGCGGTTATTGGCCGCAGCGGCTTTGTTCCATTCACCCGCGGTCATGGATTCGCTGCGCGCCGGATAGGGCGCCGCGGGGCGCGCATTGCCGGCATTCTCGGTCACGACCGAAATCGCGCCGGAGCTGCGCTGGCGTATGTTCCCGATCAAATTGGCAAACGCCAGGGATTGGCGCTGCAGACCGGCTGAAGCCTCTTCCGCCGGATTCCCGACCACATCGCATTTGACGATCGGCAACGCCGCATTGGCCGGCTGATAACCGTCGGTCGCGTTGCCGGACAGGCAATAGGCACCGGCGTAGCTCGTGACCTTGACGACGCCGTGAAAACCTTGCGCCTCCAGCTTGCCCAAGACCTCGCGCAGCACGTCGACGCGACCGCGGTCCAAGGGCGCTTCGCCGTAGGGAACCAACTCGGTACGCGACCACGGCGGTGTCGCGATTGGCGCGCCTCCGAGCGGCGAGCCAGCGCTCGCAGGTGCCGCCGCCAGAGCGCTCGTGAGGTCCTTGACCGTTTCGGTGAGGTCGTCGCGCGTGCGCGCGAGTTCCGTATTCGTCGCCGCGAGACCCGCGAGCTCGGTCTGCGATTTGGCCAACTCGTCGCGCGCCTGGAACCACAGGACCGCGAACAGCAGCGCCGCGAGGCCGGCCGCGGCGATGCCGGCGATCCAAGGCGCGGCGGACTTCGGCGCCGGCGGGGGAGTCGGCACCGGCTGCGGCAGTGGCTCGGCAGTCGGCTTTACGGACGGCGGCGAGTCGCGCACGTCGATGACGATGCGCGACGCGAAACTGTCGAGGCTCGCGACGATGAAACGGCGCAGATCGGCGCCCTGGTCTTTGATGGCCACTTCCACGCGGCGGCTCCAATCGGCACCCGGCAAGGCCGGCGCCGCCACGGACCGCGCGGGGGCGATCTGGACCGAGGTGGCGGTCGTCACGAGTTCGACCGGCGCGAGCCCAGGTTCATCGGTGTCGCGACGATCGGGCAGCAAGTGCAATTCGTACAGAACTTTCGATACGTCGACGGGACGCACCTGTTTCGGCAATACGCCCATCGCCCCGAGCGCACGCGCCTGACCGACGTACAGCTCTCCCTCTTGAGAGGTGTACATCATGATCGGAATCATCGCGGTGCGCGGATTGCTCTTGATCACCTGCACGGCCTGCAGGCCATCCATGCCCGGCATCAGATGGTCCATGAAGATCGCGTCGGGGCGATTGCCCTTCAAATACTCGATCGACTGTTCGGCCGATTCCGCCAGATCGACCTCGATGTCGTATTTCTCGAGCATGCGGCTCAAGATGACACGGGCCGATTTGGAATCGTCGACGATTAACGCGCGCTTGCGGGCCATCGCGATAGTTTAACGCCGCGCGCGCACGCGCAGCGATTCTCATCGACGCCTAAATTTCGCATCCTCGCCTGACTTTTAAGCCGATTCTTTGGATCCGGCTTCCTTGTTCTGCTCGATCCACGTCAGCGCGGATTCCACGTCGGCGAGTTCCGCCGCGGTAAACCCCTCGATTCTGACGCCGGTGGCCGCCGCCTTCTTCCTCGCGAGTTCGGCACCGGCAACACCGTGCACCCATACGAGGCCGCGGCGCACCTTGGCCGTGAATTTTTGCTGTTTCTCTTCGGTCATTTCGTCGACTCCTTCATAAAATCGTTCTGTTGTCCGGCACGATACACGACTCCTCAAGGGCTTGCGATCACCCGATCGAGCTGCGCCCGGTACGCATTGAGACAGTCCGCAATCACCGCGATGTACTGGTTGGCTTCGTCCCAACGCCGATCCTCGATCGCTTCGCGTATGGCGGGCAGCGTTTTCGCTTCGTAGCCCGTGTGCAGTCCGGGCGCATAAATCATATGCTTATACCAAGGTCTGGCCGGTAGACCGCGCGCATCGGTCAAGGTTTCCTCGAGTATCGTGAGCGTCGCGTTGAGACGCTCGCGCCATGCCGGTGCGGCGGCGTCTTGCGAAATACTCGCGCGCGCATAGACTTGATCGAAGGCATCGGCGCTGGCTTTCAATTGCTCGACCGCATTGTCCAACTGCGCGAAGTTCAGATAAGGAACATCCGTTTCGCGCTGCGGTGCCGCGCGCGCCTCGCGCACGTCGGCGGCCAGCGCGAATGCGCGGGCGTCGAGCAGCGCGTCGAGATCTCGCGTCTTGGTGCGCATGTGATCCGCCGTCTGATGCAATTCCTCGTCGAAGCCCGCGATCGATCCCGCGAAGTCCGCCGCGCGCGTCGGCAACAAGTCGGCCTGCGCGGCGCGCAGTACCGTGCGGCCCGCGACCTTGGCGAGCGCGACTTCATAGGCAAATGCGGGGTCGACGAAACGGCGAAAATGATCGAACGAGTCGTACGCCGAGTGATAGACGCCGTAGTCGGATTCACCGCTGAACCCGAAATCCAAGGAGCTGATGCCGAGGTGCTGTAGGAACGGCGTGTAGTCGGATCCGGAACCCAAAGCGCCCAGACGCAGATCGCCGCCGCCGGCCTCGGCGCGTGCGCCATCGGCGTGTGCGCCCTCGGCGGCGTGTCCGGCCTCGTACGCGTGCACGCGGCGTGCGGCGATCGCTCGGGCCAGCACGCTCGCGTCCGTCTCGGGATCCTTGACGTCACGCGCAACCTCGCTGACGAAATGCTGGAGCGCGTGCGTACCGCCGACGTGCAGCACGCCGCGCGCATTGTTGTCGGAATTGACGTACAGCGCGGCCTTCGCCTGCAATTCCGCCGCGTGGGTCTCCGCCCATTCGGTCGAGCCGATCAAGCCCGGTTCTTCGCCGTCCCAGCTCGCGTAGATCAGCGTGCGGCGCGGTCGCCAGCCGGTTTGGACGAGCCGGCCGATGGCCTTCGCTTCGGACATCAGGGCCACCGTGCCCGACAGCGGATCGCTGGCGCCGAACACCCAGGCATCGTGATGATTGCCGCGAATGATCCAGCGATCCGGTTCCACGGCGCCCGGCAATTTCGCAATCACGTCATAGAGCGTCTTTTGGCCCCAATCGGACGCGATTTTGAGGTGCACGCGCGCCGCGCCGGGACCAATGTGATACGCGAGCGGCAGACCACCACGCCAAGCCGCCGGCGCGACCGGTCCGCCAAGCGCGGCGAGCAACGGCTGGGCATCGGCATACGAGATCGGCAATACCGGAATCTTCAGGATGGTCTTCGCATCCGCGAGCGCGAGACGCTTCGCATCCGGCGTCGATCCGATGCCGGGCGTCAGCGGATCCCCTGTGTACAGCAGAATGTCCTGCACCGAGCCGCGCTGCACGGCATCCGCGGGCCGGAAACCGCCCTTCGGATAGACGTCGCCCCGGCCGTAGCCGTCGTCGAGCGGGTCCGAATAAATCAGACAGCCGATTGCGCCGTGTTGGTACGCGAGCTTCGGCTTGAGGCCGCGCCAGCCGCCGCCGTAGCGCACCAGAACGATGCGCCCTTTGACGCTGATGCCTCGCCGGTCGAGTTCCGTGTAGTCCTCCGGTATGCCTTGATTGGCATAGACGAGTTCGCCGCTGACGTCGCCGTCGGCGCCGTAGATATTGTACGGCGGCAACTCGTCGCGGGTTTGGCTCGAGGTGGCGTCGCCCGGCACGGGCGGTTCGCGCAGTTTGGCGACGAATCGCGTCGGCGCCGTGAGTTCGAGCCGCACTTCGCGCGGCGTCGGGTAGAGCACCGAGAAAGTTTCCAGCGAGGCATCCCAACCCCATTCGCGGAATTTCGCGAGTATGAATTCCGCATTGGCTTTGTTGTGGGCGCTGCCCACGTGATTGGGCTCGGCGCTCAATCTCTGCAGCCACTCGCGCTCCTCGTCCGCCGACAGATCCGCGTCGAAGCGCTGCTCGAGCTGCTGCTCGGCATTGGCGCCGGCGGCCGAGAACCCCTGCATCGCGGAATCGGCGCCCAGACCTTGCGCGGCGGCGGCGCAGAAGGTCACGATGAGCCCCGAGCTCAACGCTTTGCGGTGGCGCCAGGCGCAGATGGACATGGTTGTTGCCTTCTCGTCTTTCAATTTGAACACTCTAGTCGCGTATACCCGTGCCCCGATTCATGAGCAGCACCGCGAGTGCGAACATGAAAACGGCGGCCGACGTCATGATCCCGAAGCTCAGGCGCAGGTCGACATCGGACGAATCCAAAAAACCGTACCGGAATGCGTTGACCATGTACAGAATCGGGTTCAAATGCGACATCACCTGCGCCCAACCGGGCAGCATCTTGATCGAATAGAATACGCCGCCGAGATAGGTCAGCGGCTGCAGGATGAACGTCGGGAACCAGGAGATCTGGTCGAAATTCTTCGCGAACATCGCGTTGATGAATCCGCCGAGTGAAAATACCACGCTGGTCAGCAGTACCGCGGCGAGCGTCGCGAAGACGTGCGCGAGCGCGAGACGCGTAAAGAACAGCGCGACGACGGTCACGACCGCGCCCACGAGCACGCCGCGCATTATTCCGCCGGCGACGTAGCCGCTGACGATCAGCCAATTCGGCAGCGGAGAGACCAGCAGCTCCTCGATGTGCTTGCCGAATTTCGCGCCGAAGAACGACGAGACCACGTTGCCATAAGAGTTCGTGATCACGTTCATCATGATGAGCCCGGGTGCGATGAACTGCATGTAGTCGTAGCCGCCGATTTGGCCGACGCGTTTGCCGATCAAACTGCCGAAGATGATGAAATAAAGCGTCGCCGTAACGGCCGGCGGAAGGATCGTCTGGCCCCAGATGCGCACGATGCGTCCGAATTCGCGGATCACGATCGTCTGGAATCCGATCCATTCGGTGTGCGCGCGACTCGCGACCGCGCTCACGTTGCCGGTCACGCTATATTCCTCACGGGTTGGCCGCCACGGCCGTGGACGCGGTCGCGGTGGGCGCCGGCTTGTCGCTTTCGACCAGACGGATGAACAACTCCTCGAGCCGATTGACCTTGTTGCGCATGCTGGCGACCTCGATGCCCTGCGCGGTCAGCTGCGCGAAGATGTCGTTGAGACTCTGGCCGATCGACACTTCGACTTCCAGCGTGACGCGGTCGGTCAGCGTCGCCTTGAATCCCGGCAGCAGCGGCGGCGAATCGCGCGGCGTGCGCAAGTTGAATACGAAGACCTCGGTCTGTAATTTCCGCAGCACGTTCGCCATCTTGTCGCGCTCGACGATGTTGCCGTGATCGATGATCGCGATGTTGCGGCACAGATTTTCGGCCTCCTCCAAATAATGCGTCGTCAATATGATCGTCGTGCCCTGCTCATTGATGTTGCGCAGGAATTCCCACATGGAGCGTCGCACCTCGATGTCCACGCCGGCCGTCGGTTCGTCCAATATCAACAGTTTCGGCTCGTGCATGAGCGCGCGCGCGATCATGAGGCGGCGCTTCATGCCGCCCGAGAGAGAGCGCGCAATCGAGTTGCGGCGGTCCCATAGCTGCAGCTGCTTGAGATAAATTTCCGCGCGCTGTTTGGCGAGCGATCGCTCGATGCCGTAGAAGCCGGCTTGGTTCACGACGATCGTGAATGCCGTTTCGAATTGATTGAAATTGATTTCCTGCGGCACGATGCCGATGCAGGACTTTGCGCCTTCGAGATCACGGTCGATGTCGTGCCCGAACACCTCGACGAGACCGCTGGTCTTGTTGACGAGCGACGTCACGATGCCGATGATGGTCGTCTTGCCGGCGCCGTTGGGGCCGAGCAGCGCGAAGAAGTCGCCCTCATCGACGGTAAGATCGATTCCTTTGAGCGCTTGGATACCGTTCTTGTAGGTCTTCGTGAGCTGGCGTAGTACTAGGGCGTGCATAAGAGCCGCTTAGCCTAAACCGCGCGAGGCTCCCGCCGCAATGGTAATTGCGCCGCGGCCGCAAGTTGGATGCCGGATAATTGCACTCGTTTGAGTCGCTGCGCGTCCTCGCGTGCCGCCGCGAGCGCGAGTGCGCTCCAGAACTGCGCGCAATGACTCCATCGCGCGCTTAAGACGGCCGATTCCGTGACGACCAGTTCGGGAATGCGGTTCACCGTGATGCGAGTGAGCGCGGCCGCGGTGCGCTCATGCATGCTCAGGACGAGTTTGGCGGACAGCTTCGCGGTCATAGCCGCATACCACGCATAGAAAAGCGCCAGTCGCATGAACTCCGCCAGATCTGCGCCGATCGCGGCCTGATCGGCGACGCGCCAGGCATGCTCTTCGCGCAGCCGCAGTTGCCAGTAGTCGCCGTCTTCCAGCCGCAGATCGAACAGCGCGTAGGGGCAGTTCGCCGCGGCGGCCCTTTGCGCGGTCGTGAGTGCGGCGATGCGGCCGCCGAACGCGGCGTGCGTCCAGTCCAACTCGAGAAAGCGCTGATTCAATTCGCGTAATGAGCCGAGGTCGCGCGCCGCACCAAGATCGCGCGGCGCGCCCGGCATTTCTACAGACCGTTGAGGCGCCCGGACGCCGCTCGATGCCGCATTTCGCATGATGATCTCCTCGTACTTGCGTGGCGCGCGCATATCGATGCGAATACGTTGCGAAAAACACCGCGCCACCCCTTGGCAAGCACGCTAACTTTGTGATTAATTTCTGTCAAATTCTTTTTTGAACCGAAACCACGGAATTTGCGACACACAGGGAGCCGAACATGAGAGTTTCCGACGACCGTTACACACGCGATCAATTGCGTCTGGATTTGGCCTGGCGGCTGATTCACCACGAAGCGCGCACCTACACGATACGGCAGTGGACCGGACTCAGCGACGATCGCATCCGCAAGCTTTATCGCGACTACGTCGCGACCGAGGGCGCACGGCGCATACTGAGGCACCGCGGCAAATCGCCGCGCCAGGCTGCGTATTTTTTCCGAAACCCCGATCTGCATTTTCAGGCCGCGCAGCTCGCGAGCCTGTTTCTCGTCTACGGTCTGCTATGCGGCACCTTCCTCGGCATCGAGTCGCGCTATCGGCTCGGCTCGCTGGAGTCCGGTGCGCTGTTGTGCGTCGCCTATGAGGCCTACCTCGAACTGCATGTTCCGGCGCGCATTTCCTTCGAACACGCATGGTTCTTGTTGCTCGCCTTGGGCAAACACGATGAATTGGGGGTCGCGCGCTGCGAGCTGTGCGGCGGCGTGACGCTCTGCGATCTGCTCGCGCGGCGGCGCATCGGCTGCCCGAACTGCGCGCCGCCGGCGCTGCCGTCCGTCGCTCGGCCCATCGAGCCGTGCGCCGCCGTCTCGGTGACGAAGCCCGCAATCGGCGAAGCCGAGCCCTGCTAGAATCGCGGCCGTGCAGCGCAGAAATATATTCGCGGGCCCATATGTGGACCGCGCCGCCCACAAGCGTGAGGATCCGGCGTGGTTCGATGCCGCGCTCGCCGACGCGCGCAGCCGCGCGCTGCCGGTCTGGAACTCGCGCAACCTCGTTTTGGAAGGCGACGCGCCCCGCGCGGTATTGCTCGAGCTCGCGGCCGTCCCGGCGGAGTTGCGCGATACCGACCACTTGGTTTTGCTGGGCCGCCTCGGCGAGAGCTATTGCTTCGCCTATGAGATCGATGCGATCGAGGCCCCGGAATTGCTCGCGGGCGCGCGCTTCGAGGATTTGCGCCTGCTGGCGTCGCGTCTGCCCGCCGACGAGGCAGGCCTGCTCGCCTACGCCAGAGCGATGCTGACCTGGCGCCGGCGGCATCGTTATTGCGGCAGCTGCGGCGCCCCCACGCTGCCCGCGCGCAGCGGACATGCGCTCGTCTGCAGCAGCGCCTCGTGCCGCGCGGAGCAATTTCCTCGCATCGATCCGGCGATCATCGTGCTGGTCAGCGACGGCGAGCGGGCCTTGCTCGGTCGACAGGCGGCTTGGGCGCCGGGGCGCTATTCCACGATTGCCGGCTTCGTCGAACCCGGCGAGTCGCTCGAGGATGCCGTGGTCCGCGAAGTGTTCGAGGAAACCGGGGTCCGCGCCAATCGGATCGAGTATCATTCCTCGCAGCCATGGCCGTTTCCGGCATCCTTGATGCTCGGATTCACGGCGCAGGCGCTCACCACCGAAGTGCAGCTGCACGACGAGGAACTCGAGGATGCGCGCTGGTTCACGCGCGCCGAACTGGCCAAGGGCGGGATCATCCTTCCGCCGCGCCAGTCGATTTCATTTTCTCTGATCGAACATTGGTTCGATGCCGGAGCCCATGGCCGCTTACGCGAGATTGACCGCGCGCAGTCCGGGCAACAGCCCCGCTAGTGGTGAATGCGCTGCCAATGCCCCGGTTTTAGCGTCCAGCCGTCGCCCTGCCGCACCCATTGATGCGGCACCCACTCGCGGCCGGGACGCGGCGCTTCCCAATGGCCGGCGACCCATTCATGGCGTGTGCCGACCCAATCCCAGTAGCCGGCCAACCAGACGTAGCCCGGCTGGGGTGGCGCGCCGATGATTTCTTCGCGCGGCGCAGGCGGCGCCACGAGCACGACGCCGCCGACGTAATGACGCTGGTCTGGCACGATGCAGCCGGTAAGCAGGGTCGTCGCGATCGTCGCCGCCACCACCCCCGCCGCCAAACTCGCCCGATACCGATTTGCGCTTTTCATGGGCTGGACACACTTCTGCGATAGACAAACCCAAACAACGCTTCGCGGCGACCACCGTTGACCGCGGCCGGAAAACAGCCGCGTCGACCGACGGCGCGGCTCCGAGCGTAAGCCCTCTTTAGGATCCGATGCGTCCGAGCGGCGCCGCACCGGCAACCGCTCGGACGCTGCCCATCCTCTTTAAGGGGCGGACGGTTCCAAGCCGGGCGAAGGCGCCGGCAAGGACTCGCTTTGCACAACCGGCGCAATCGGCGGCGCCACCACGGGCGCGGGCGCGACGACTGCGACGTTCTTTTTCTTGCTTGCCGTCTTCTTCGGCGCAGGTTTCGCCTTGGCTTTCACCGCCGGCTTCTTTGAAACCTTCGACTTCTTCGGCGCCGACTTCGCTGTCTTCTTAGCAGTCTTGGCCGCCAAAACCTTTTTCTTCGCTGCGGGCTTCTTCGCGGCCCCTTTCTTCGCTTTTGCCACTGGGCGCTTCTTCGCTTTGCTCTTCTTTGCCATGGTCAGTCATCTCCTCGCGGGTCGATCCAATCCTCGTGGTGAGAGTAGCCCCGAAAAAGTCTGCTGTCATCTGCGTTGCGTACTGGAGTTGCGCGCGGACATTAGCGTACCCTGCCAGTCTCCTACCGATGCGCACAGAATGCCCGAAGACGAACTCTCGATTCCACCCGTCCGTCCGTTGCACGACGTCTGGTTAAAACCACGGCGCGTGTTTCGTGCGTTGGCGGCAAAGCCGATCGGCAGACTCGACTATGTTTTGGCGGCGGCACAGGGCGTCGTCAGCATACTCGTGCTGAGCCGGGCGCAATCGTCGGGCCTCAGCACCAGCGTTACCGCGATCCTGGGCGACGCCTTGCTGATCGGGCCATTCGCCGGGGTCATGGGCGTTTGGTTGATGGCGGAGATTTATTCGCGTTTGGGCCGCCGCGCGGGCGGTGCCGCGAGCGCCGCGCAAATCTTCCATGTATTTGCCTATGGCGGGGTTCCGGTGGTCGCCTCCCTCGGAATCTGGTTGATCGCCGCGGTGTTGGCGGGGCAATCGACGTTCCTCGAGGCGCCGGCCAAGGACCTGGCGGCCTTCCTCGGTTTGCTGCTGCACGCGCAAATCATTGCGCATGGCGCGCTCGTGCTCTGGAGTTCCTTGCTCCAGGTCATGGGATTGAGCGAAATGGAAGCCGTTACGATGCGCCGGGCGTTCGGCCTCTGGCTGCTCGGTCAGCTCGTGACCTGGATCGGCGCGTTCCTGCTATTGGTCGTGCTGAACATGCTCGGTTTCGTCGCGAACTCCGCAGGACCCTAGCCAATCGATCAGCGCGCGGTGCTGACCACGGCTTCCGGCGCGGCGGCGGGATTTGGCGCCAGCGCATTGGATGCCACGGGTGCATCCGGCGCCGCCGGCGCGTCCAGCGGCGCCGGCGTATTGCGAGGGGCCTGCACATTGCGAGGCGCCGCAGTCGATACGGCGTTGCCGAGACGCTTGATCACCAGACGTGCCACGGCGGCGGCCGAGCGCAGCGGCGTTTTCGCGCGGCTCGCCGCTTTCCTGGCTGGCCGGCGCGCCGGCTTCGGCGCAGGCTTGGCGGCCTTTGCCGCAGGCTTCGCCACCTTCGGAGCAGGTTTCGCGGCCTTTGCAGCGGGTTTCGCGCCGACCTTTGGAGCCGCCTTCGCGGCGCGCCTCGGGGCAGCCTTCGCGGCGGCCTTCGACGCACCGGCAGGAGCTGACTTTTTCTTTGATGATTTGAATTTCGCGCGCGCGGCGGCGGCCGCGTTCAGCGTCGTCTTGGCAGCCTCAGCCTTTTTGCGCGCCAGTTTGGCGGCCTTCTTGGCCTGTTTCGAAGCTTTGCGAGCCTGCTTGAGTTGCGTCTTTGCGAGCCGTAGCTGGTGTTTGGCCGCCTCCGCGCGCGTGCTCGCCTTGTCGGCTTCGGCGGCGAGCCGCTGTACCTCGGCTGTCTTCTTGGCACTCGCCGAGGAGTTCGCTTGCATCGCCATGGTGCTCACCTGGATCCGGAAATAAAGTGGCCTTGAAGCTTAGCGCTGCGTTGCCCCCATGTCACCTGATCGTCATAAATCGCCGCGCGTACGACCTGGCGGCGCAGCGCGATGCGGACGGGCCGGAGCTCAGGCCAACACGCGCAGCAAAAACGCCCGAATGTCGGCGATCTCGGCCGCGCAAACCGCATGCGCCATCGGGTATTCGTGCCATTCGACCGCGTAGCCCAGCTTGCGCAACGTGTCGCGCGACTCGAGGCCCAGCGACATGCTGAGGACCGCGTCGGCCCGACCGTGCGCCATGAAAATCGGCGTGGCGCAATTCTGCACCGAGCGTTCCGCCGGCAGGCGATCCTGCAGCGGCAGGTAACAGGACAATGCGAGCACACCGGCAATGCGTTCAGCGTAGCGCAGCGCCGTATAGAGCGAAGCCGCGCCGCCTTGCGAGAATCCACCGAGGACCACGCGATTCGCCGCAACGCCGCGCGCCGCCTCCCTGGCGATCAGTTCGCGAATCCGCGCATCCGTATCCCAAAATCCGGCCAAATCTTCGTCCGCGCTGCGATCCAAGCTCTTGATGTCATACCAGGCGCGCATCTGCATGCCGCCGTTGAGCGCCACCGGTCGTACCGGCGCGTTCGGAAACACGAACCGCCAGGCGCGCTCGCCCGGCCGCACGATTTGCGGCACGACGGGTTCAAAGTCATGCGCATCCGCGCCCAATCCGTGCAGCCAAATGATCGCCGCGTCGGGCGCAGCAGCGGTTTCGATATCGAGGGTGTCGAGCAAGATCGCGAAAGGGTACTAGGCCTGGCGCGCGAAGTCTTGCATTTGCGATTCCAGATCCTGGATCGCGGGCAGCACCCGCGGATGCCGTGCCAACCACTCCATGCCGAGATAGGCGCGCGGCGACTGCTCGCCCAGCGCAATCCCAAGCGTCGACTTCTTCGCCGCCCAGTACAGGACTTCGGCGCGCCGCAGGATCGCGTGCGTCCGGCGCCATTCCGGTGTATCGATCGCGCGCGTCTCCTCGCTTTGGATTGCGGTCAACAATCGCCCCAAAGCTCGCTCCAGTTTGGACGCTTCTCGCGGCATCGTTCGACAATACGCCGATTGCGGTGCAATTCGCTATTTGCAATGGAAAATTCATAATTGCATTAGGACTTCCCCTTAGGCATATGTAAGTGCAGGACTTTACGTATTGACAGTGATTGCATGTTTATGCAAGATGTGCGCAACTTTATGCATCGAGCCGCATTATGTTGCGTATGACGACAGACAACAGCCACGCGCCGGCGCGCCGCGACGTACTCGCCAAGATCATTCGCGAACAGGCCGTGGGGCGCCAGGCCGAACTCGTCGAGCTGCTGCGCAAGCTGGGCTTCGAAGCCACCCAATCGAGCGTCAGCCGGGATTTGCGCGAACTCGGCGTGGCCAAGCGCGGCGATCGCTACGTGCTGTCCGACACGGCGCTCGCGCCAAAAAGCGATTTCTCGACGCTGCGGCAATTCGTCAACGGCCGGGTCACGGCGGGCGCCAATCTGACCGTGCTCAAGACCCGCATCGGTTCGGCGCAGAGTGTGGCCGTCGCGATCGACGGCGCGCAATGGCCCGAAGTCATCGGCACGATTTCCGGCGACGATACGATATTTATTGCAACCGCCGGTGCGCGCGAGCAACGTCAGCTCGGCGAGCGGCTTCACGCGATCTTCGGAATCTGACACCCATGAGCTCGAATCACGGCACGGGCGCTGAGCCCATTCTCTTGGCTTTTTCCGGCGGCTTGGACACCTCGTTCTGCGTGCCTTGGCTCACCGATACCTACCAGCGGCCGGTCATCACGGTCACGGTCGACACCGGCGGCATCGACGCCGAGGCCGCGCGAGCGCTCGGCGAGCGCTCGCGCGCATTGGGTGCGATCGAGCATCACCTCATCGATGCGCGCGCGATTTATTTCGAACAAGTGCTCAGGTTCTTGATCATGGGCAACGTGCGCCGCGGCCAACTCTACCCGCTGTGCGTCGGCGCCGAGCGTGTGCTGCAAGCGCAAACCATTGCGCAGATTGCGCTCAAAATGGGCACCAAAATGGTCGCGCACGGGTGCACGGCGGCCGGCAACGACCAAGTGCGCTTCGAGGTCGCGTTGCGCAATCTCGCGCCGCAGCTCGAGATCATCGCGCCGGTGCGCGACCGCGCGTTCAAACGCTCCGAACAGCTGCAGTATTTGCAAGACCACGAACTGCCGATTCCGCCCTACGGTGCGGCCTACTCCGTGAACCGCGGGCTCTGGGGCGTGACGATCGGCGGCAAGGAAACGCTGACTTCGGCCGCGAGCATTCCCGAGAACGCCTGGGTGCTGTCGAAGGACGCATTCACGCAGCCGCGGGCGCCGCAGCGTCATACGATCGGCTTCGAACGAGGCGTGCCGGCGCGCCTCGACGGGGCGACGCTCGCGCCGGTCGCGATCATCGAGGCGCTCGAGACGCTCGCGGGGCCTTTCGGCATCGGGCGCGGCATTCATTTGGGCGACACCGTCATCGGCACCAAGGGACGCGTCGCCTTCGAGGCGCCGGCCGCGGAAGTGCTGCTGACCGCGCATCGCGAACTCGAGAAACTCGTGCTCACCGGCAAGCAGGCACGCATCAAGGAATCCGTGGCGCAGCCCTATGGGGACCTCGTGCACGAGGGTCAGCACCTCGATCCGGTCTGCCGCGACATCGAAGCGCTGCTGCTCTCGAGCCAAGCGCGCGTCAGCGGCGAAGTCCAGGTGCTGCTGCGTCCCGGTTCGGCCTTCATCGAGGGCGTCACCTCACGCTACTCGTTGATGGCCGCCTCGAAGGGCGTCTACGGCGAAGCCGCGGGCGAATGGACGCCGGCCGACGCCTTGGGCTACTCGAAAATGCTTGCGCTGACCGGGATTTTCTACCAACGAGCCGGAGCGAATAAAACATGAGCGGCATGCGAACGGTAGTCGTCGATAAGATCGCCTCGGTGACGCAAGCCTGCGGGCTGTCGCACGAGATTCGGATCTCGGCCGACATCAGCTGCGAAGAAGGCATCATCGTGGTCGTCGAGATCCTCAATAACAAATCGACCTACAACACGCTGGAACTGACCAGCGGCCGCATGGCGAAGATCACGCGCGGCGACGTGGTCGTCGGTGCGCTCGGCCACCGCAAGGCCTTGTTCGGCTACTCCGGCCACATCCCCGAGAGCCTGAAGCCCGGCGACATCGTGCAAATGCTCAATATCGGCGGCGTGCTCGGCATCTGCGATTCGGCGACACCCGACAAGGGCAAGCCGTTCGACTGCAAGGTGCTGGGCGCGGTATTGACTTTCCCGTATCTCGGCGAGCGCATCGGCGTGCCGGCCAAGGCGGGCTATAAAGCACTCGATTATCACGCTGCGCTGAATGCGCGGGGCGTGCCGATCGTGGCGCTCGCCGGGACCTGCATGGAGGCCGGCAAGACGGCGGCGGCTTCCGCGATCATCGCGCGCATGCGCCATCGCGGACTCGTCGTCGACGCATTCAAGGCCACCGGCGTATCGTTGCGCCGCGATATTCTCGCGTTCGAAGACTCCGGCGCGCGCCGCACGATGATATTCACCGACTTAGGCATCGTGACGACCACGGCCAAATGCGGACCGGCCTTGACGCGCACCATGTTGACCGAGATGGCGAGCGGTCAGCCCGATGTCATCGTGTTCGAATTGGGCGACGGTTTGCTGGGCACTTACGGCGTCGAGGCCATTCTGCGCGATCCGGACATCAAGGCCGCGATGACCGCGGTCGTACTTTCCGCCAACGATCCGGTGGCCGCCTGGGGCGGCGTCAAACTGCTGCGCGAGCGCTTCGGCATCGAGCCCACGGCGGTCACGGGTCCCGCAACCGACAATCAAGTCGGAGTCCAGATCATTCGCGAACAGATGAATGTCGAGGCCTTCAACGCGATCAGCCATCCGGCGGACCTCGGCGATCACATCATCGCGCGGCTCGGCATCGAGAACGTGCGTGCGTCCAAGGTAGCCGCGGAATGACGCGGCACACACCGGCGAGCCAACTCGCGCCCGCGAGCGAGTTGGTGCCGCCCGCGAGCGATCGCACGCCGACGATCGTGCTCGGCGGGACCGGCTATGTGGCCGGCGAACTACTGCGGCTGATCGCGGGACATCCGCATTTGAGCATTGCGGCGGTGTTGTCCGATAGCCAACCCGGCACGCCCGTGGCCGCCGCGTTTCCTCATTTGCAGAGCGCCTATCCGCATTTGCAGTTCACCGGACTCGATGAAATCGACGCGCTGATTCGTCGCACGCCGATCTGCGCGCTGTTCTCGGGCGCGCCCCACGGGGTCGCTGCCGCGAGCATCGACCGGCTACTAAAAGTCGGCGAATCTGCGAGAACTCGCGTCCATTGTGTCGATATCTCCGCCGATTTTCGCTTCTCGAGCGCCGCCGCCTACGAAGCGGTATACAAGCATGCGCATGGCGCGCCGGCGCGCATCACGGACTTCACGTGCGCGCTGCCCGAACACTTGCCCAAGGCGCCGACGCCGCACATCGCGCATCCCGGATGCTTTGCGACCGCAACGCTGCTCGCGAGCGTGCCGTTGATCGCCGCCGGTTTGACCGAACCGCGTCTATTCGTGACCGGCATCACCGGCAGCACCGGCGCCGGGCGCAAGCCGTCCGAGGGCACGCATCACCCGCAGCGGCACAGCGATCTCTATTCCTATAGCGCGCTCAGTCATCGGCATGTGCCCGAGATCGCGGCATGTGCCAAGCTCGCGACCGGCGTCGACGCGGAATTCAATTTCGTGCCGCATTCCGGCCCCTACGCGCGCGGCATTCATATCACCGTGCAGGCCACGCTCAAGCAGCCGATGGACGCGGCGCAGGCGCTCGCCGTGTTCGCGTCCTACTATAAGTCCTCGCCGTTCGTGCGCGTGCTTGCGAGCGCGCCGCGCATCAAGGACGTCGCGGCCAGTAATTACGCGAACTTGAGCGCGGTGACGAACGGCCGGACGATCGCCGTCATGGCGGCAATCGACAATCTCAACAAGGGCGCCGCGGGCGGCGCGATGCAGTGGATGAATCGATTGCTGGGTTTCGAAGAAACCGCGGGCCTAACAGCCTGCGCGCCTGGCTGGACCTAAAGGACACCGATGGCTACCGTCTCTAACGCCGTACAGAGCGCACATGCGAGTCATCTGGCACAGGTGTTCGCGCAGTATCCGATCGAGATCGCGCATGGCGACGGGGTATGGCTCACCGCGCGCGACGGACGCAAGCTGCTAGATTTTTACGGCGGCCACGCGGTCGCGGGCCTCGGCTACGGCCATCCGCGCTGGCTCGCCGCGCTCGAGCGTCAAGCGCGCCAAATGGCGTTCCAAACCAACGCCCTGCCAATGGCGATCCGCGAACGCGCCGCGGCGCGCTTGGTGAAATTCGCCGACCTGAGTTTGGACACCGTGTTTTGGATCAACAGTGGTGCGGAGGCCAACGAGAACGCGCTTAAATTGGCCTTCAAAACGACGGGGCGTGTACGGGCCGTCGCGCTCGAGCAGGGTTTTCATGGACGCACGGCCGCAGCCGGCGCCGTGACCTGGGGCGCGCTCGAAAAATGGTATGGCTTTCCGCGCACACCGTTCGACGTGACGTTTACGCCGCGCAATGATCCCGGCGCCGTGGACCGAACCATCGACCGCAACACCGCGGCCGTGATCGTCGAACCCATCCAGGGCGTCGGCGGCGCGTACGACGTCGGCAAGCCGATGCTCCAAGCGCTGCGCCGGCGCTGCGACGAAGTCGGCGCCGTGCTGATCTTCGATGAAGTGCAATGCGGGATCGGGCGCACCGGCGCGCCGTTCGGCGCGAATTATCACGGCGTGACCCCCGACATCATCACGATGGCCAAGGCTCTCGGCAACGGTTTTCCGGTCTCGGCTCTGCTGCTCTCGCCGCGCATCGCGAAACAGCTCAAAGTGGACGACATGGGGACGACCTTCGGCGGCGGACCGATGGCCTGTGCGATCGCCGAAGCGGTCATCGATACGATCGAGACCGAGAGGCTGCTCGCGAACGTGCGCCAGGTTTCGACCTATATCCGCGCGAGTTGCGTCACCGGCCCAGTGACCGGTACCCAGGGTGCGGGATTTCTATTGGGACTGAAGACGACGCGCCCCGCCAAGGAAGTGCAGGCGGCGCTGCTCGAGAGGAACATCTTGACCGGCACCAGCGGCGATCCCCACGTGCTGCGCTTGCTGCCGGCCTATATCTTGAACGAGAGCCATGTCGACCAATTGGCCGACGCGCTCGCGCAGATTCCCGCATGAGGCGCTTTCTCGATCTAGCCGATTTCCAACGCGACGAGGTCCTGGACCTGCTCGCGCTCGCCCAGGCGCTGCAAGACCAGCCGCAGCCGCGGGCGCTCGCCGGCAAGATCCTGGGTCTCGTGTTCTTCAATCCGAGTTTGCGCACGCTGGCCTCGTTCCAAGCCGGCATGGCGCGTCTCGGCGGCAGCTCCTTCGTGATCACGCCGGGACAGGGCACCTGGCAATTGGAAACGCGCATGCACGCGGTCATGAATGGCGCGGCCGCGGAGCACATTCGTGAAGGCATTCCCGTGCTCGCATCCTATTGCGACGCGCTCGGCGTGCGCGCGTTCGCCGAGGGCAAGAACCTCGAGAGCGATTTGCGCGAGAATCTGTTTCATATGATCGACGATTTGTGCGACAAGCCGCTCATCAATCTCGAATCCGCGATCAACCACCCCTGCCAGGCGCTCGCCGATTGGCGCACGCTGGATCAACTCGCCGTTCCGACGCGCGCGAAGTTCGTGCTGAGCTGGGTCACCCATCCGCGGGCGCTGCCGCTCGCGGTGCCGGCCGCGACATTGCAAATGGCGGCGATGCGCGGCATGGAAGTCGTCGTGTTGCGGCCCGAAGGCTATGCGCTGCCGCGCCAAATCATGGCCAAGGCCGAGGCTGCGGCGCGCGATGCGGGCGGCGCCGTCAGTGAAACGAGCGATCGCAGGGCGGCGCTCGCCGGCGCGCGGGTCCTCTACGCGAAGGAATGGGGCTCGACGGCCCATTACGGCGATTCGGAAGCGGACGCCCGCCTGCGCGCCGATTTGTCGGATTGGTGCGTGCGCGAGAGCTGGTTCGAGACTTGCGCGCCCGACGCCAAGCTCATGCATTGCCTGCCGGTACGACGCAACGTGGCGGTGGCGGATGAAGTGCTCGATGGTCCGCGCGCGGTCGTCAAGCGCGAGGCCCTGAATCGTTTGGTGGTGCAGATGGCCGTTTTGCACCGCATGCTGGCTTGAACGGCCCATCGTCGCGGAGAAAAAGCAAACCATGATCATGAATCGACCGGATCCGTCCATCGCCGTGCGCGCACTGAAGAGCGCCGCTCCGTACATACGCATGTACAAAGGCAAGGTCTTCGTCATCAAGGCCGGCGGCGCCGTGTTCGCCGACGAAGCCTCGACTCGCGGGCTCATCGAGCAAGTCGCGATCCTCAACCAAGTCGGCATCAAGGTGGTGCTGGTGCATGGCGGCGGCCCGCAGCTCGACATCGTGCAAAGCGCACTCGGCATCGAGACCCGCATGGTCGCGGGCCGGCGCGTCACCGACACGCAAACGATCGACGTGACGGCCATGGTGCTGAACGGTTCGATCAACACGCGCATATTGGCGATTTGCAGGGAGCTCGACGTCGAGGCGATCGGCATCAGCGGCGTCGATGCGGGCCTGATTCGCGCGCACAAGCGGCCGCCGGTCGCGGCGGCGAATGGTTCGGACGAAACCGTGGATTACGGCTTCGTCGGCGATATCGATTCGGTCAACACCGCGGTGCTCGAGAAGCTGCTCGACAACGGCTTGATGCCGGTGGTCAGCCCGCTCTCGGCGGATGCGCACGGTACTTTGCTCAACATCAACGCCGACACCGTGGCTGCCGCCATCGGCGGCGCGCTGGCGGCCGAGAAATTGATCTTGTGCACCGGCGCACCGGGCATACTCGAGCGCGCGCAAGAGCCGAGTTCCGTGATCTCCTACACCGACCTCAAGGGTTTGAAGAGACTGCGCGATCAGGGCAGCCTGCGCGATGGCATGCTGCCCAAGGCTACCGCGATCGAGGCGGCGATCCGCGGCGGCGTGCGTCGCGTCCACGTGATCACCTACAAGTCGCGCGACAGCCTGCTCGCGGAAATTTTCACCAATGAGGGAACCGGCACGCTCGTGGTCGCGGATTTGAACGTCTTGACGCCGGCCGAACAGATCGGCGCGGCGCGACATCCATGACGCGCCTCTGGGATAAAGGAACGCTGCTCGATGCCCGTGTGCTCGCCTATACGGCGGGAGAGGATCACGCGCTCGACAATCGACTCGTGCGCTACGACATCATTGCCTCGATCGCGCACGCCGAGATGCTCGCGGCCCAAGGATTGCTGTCGGCCGAGGACTTGGGAAAGATTTGTGCGGCGCTGAGCGCGATCGGTGCCGAACATGCGGAGGGCCGCTGGCGCGTCACGCTCGAACAGGAGGATTGCCAGACGGCGATCGAAAATCTGCTGACGGCGCGCGTCGGCGCCGCGGGCGGGCGGCTGCATGCGGGGCGCTCGCGCAACGATCAAGTGCTCGCCGCGTTGCGGCTGTATTTGCGCGATGTCGCGGTCAGCCTGCACGATGGCGCGATCGCGGTGGCCGAGGCGCTCGAAGCGCTCGAGGAAGCCGAAGGCGAGGTCGCGCTGCCGGGCTACACGCACATGCAGCAGGCGATGCCGAGCACGGTGGCGCTCTGGGCCTCAGGATTCGCATCCGAAATTCGCGACGACGCCGAAGGCTTGCGGCTCACGACGCGGCGCATCGACAAGAACCCGCTCGGCTCGGCGGCCGGTTACGGGACACCGAATTTGAGGATCGATCGCGAGGTGACGCGGCAGCGGCTCGGTTTTGCGGTTACGCACGAACCGGTGACAGCCGTGCAGCTGTCGCGCGGTAAAGCCGAGGCGCAGCTGTTGTTTGAAATCACGCTGCTGACGCAAGACCTCGGGCGGCTCGCCGCCGACCTATTGTTGTTCTATACGCAGGAATTCGGTTTCGTGAGCCTGCCCGCCGAAATGACGACCGGCTCCTCGATCATGCCGCAGAAGCGCAATCCCGATGTCTTCGAGCTCATGCGCGGTCGAAGCGCCGTCGCGCAGGCGGCGCTCAATGAAGTATTGGGCGTCACGCAAAAATTGAGCTCGGGTTATCACCGCGATCTGCAGCTCATCAAGGCGCCGCTGTTTCGCGGCATCGACTCCTGCGCCGACACCTTGGGTATCCTGCCGAGCGCACTGCGCGGCATTCACTTCAAGCCCGACGAGATCCGACTCGATCCCAGCATTCACGCCGCGGCGGCGGCGAACGCACTCGTGACCGAGGAGGGCATCCCGTTTCGGGAGGCGTACCGGCGCATCGTCGAGCAACTCAAGCTTAAGTAAAAGTCACGCGGCGGGACCGGCGATTATTGCGATGAAGCTAGCAATCGCAACGAGGTTTGGCGTATCTTCGGCGCCATGAAAAAACCTAGCACGCGATTCGTATTGCAAACTGGTGGCGCGGTTGCGCTGCTGTCCATACCCTTCTTTGCGCTTGCGCAAACGCCGCCCGCACCGGCCCCGGCGGCTGCCGCGGCACCTGGAGCGGCCGCACCGGCTGCCGCGCCTGCGGCCCCCGCCGTGCCTTCAGCTGCGGAAGGCGGATATTTGATCGGCCTCAGTTTCGGCGAACAGATCCACCGGATCGGCATCACCAACGAGGTCTCCTCCGACGATGTCACGCGCGGCCTGAAGGACGCCTTGGCCGGCAAGAAATTGCAGCCCGCCGATCAGCAACAGCTGCAGTTGTTCGTCAAATCGACGATCGATGCGATCACCGCGCGCAACAAGGCCGCGGGCAAGGCGTTCCTCGCTCATAACGGCCAGGAAAAAGGCGTCAAGACGACAGCCTCCGGCCTCGAGTACCAGGTTCTCGTGCCCGGAGAAACCAAAGCCGCATCGCCGCAGCCGACCGACACCGTCACGGTGCAATACCGCGGATCCTTGATCGACGGCACCGAGTTCGATAGCTCGTTTTCTCGCGGCCAACCGGCGACGTTCACCGTCAATGGCGTCATCAAAGGTTGGCAGGAGGCGCTGGTCCTCATGAAGCCGGGCGCGAAATGGAAGCTCGTCGTTCCGCCGGAACTCGGATACGACACGCAACCGCGACCCGGCATTCCCGCCAGCTCGGTGCTGGTATTCGAAGTGGAATTGCAGAGCGTCAAGCCTGCAGTCGCCGCGACACCGCCTAATGCGCCCAAGGCACCGGCTGCACCGCCGACTCGGACCATACCACCAATTCCGGCCGCACCGGCAACGCCCGCCACACCAGCGACTCCGACTTCCAAGTAACATCGCGTCGCGCGGAGTCAGAAGTCAAACGGACGCGCTGCTTGAACCGCAGCGCGTCCGTTTTCGTTGAGGTCCCCTCGCCGTTGCTGACGCGCCAGTCGTCGCTGATGCGCCGGTCGTCGCCGACGCGCTAGGTGCCGCTCAAAACGTCCAGGCGGCGCTGACCATCAATGCGTCCGGGTCGCCGCCGGCGGCACTGATGCGCTCGTATTCGGCGCGCACCGCAAGACCAAGCCATTTCGTCTGCACGCCGACGCCGTAGGCAAAATTCGTGCTCCAGTTATCGTTGTTGACGACGGTACCGACGCAGGTCGCCGGTGCTTGGCAGGGACTGTAATAAGTCGCAGTGTTCGACTGCAAACGCGCGACGCCCGCTTTGCCGAACACGTCGAGGAACGGCAGGCCCAACGGCAAATAGCCGACGCCGAATAGCGCGGTTGCCTTCGCGTCGCTGTTGTTGCCGTTGAAGTAATTGCCGCTGTAGAAGTAATTGGCGCGGCCGTTTGCGGAACCGAAATCGATGTATTCGAACTCCGCACCCACCGGCGGGATCGGTCGAATGCCGGCAATCAATTTCCAGGCGCTTTGGTGATCGTTGTAGCCGTAGTAGCCGTTGTACCCGTATCCGTCGTTTCTCAGGTTTGATTCACCGACGCCTGCGCCCAAATAAAAACCCGCAGGATCGTCGGCGAGAGCCACCGTCGAGGCGCCGCAGGCCCCGAGGCCGATGATTGCAAAAATACCTGCAGAAATCCTGTTCATGCGATTGCTCCTACGTTTGTTCCCCTCGGTTCGACCGAATTGCACGCGCAGAAGTTCCTTGCGGGTCGGGTTGGCGCCGTAAGAGGTATAATTTAAGAATGCGTAATATTGCGGCATCAGGCTTGATTTGTGTGTTGGGGCTGCTCACGGGATGCGGCCAGAAAGGCCCGCTCGTGTTGCCCGATGCGCAAAAACACAAGCCGGTAATTACCAACCCCGCCGTGCCGCCGACCGGCGCGCCCACGACTGCGACACCGCCGCCCGCGGCCACGCCAACACCGGCGCCTACTCCGGCGTCAGCACCGGCAGCAACGCCAACCCCAAGCCCCACGTCATCGCCGACGTCATCGCCAGGGCAACCGCCAGCGCAACCGCCGGCGCAATCGCCGCCGGCTGCCGCGCCCGATTCCTCGAGCCAAGCAAAGGACGACAAGTCTGCTAATGCGGAATCGACGCCGTGAACGCCCGCAAACTCGTGCTCGTCGATGGCTCGTCCTATTTGTATAGAGCCTTCCACGCATTGCCGCCGTTGACCAATTCGAAAGGCGAGCCGACCGGCGCCGTGCTCGGCGTGCTCAACATGCTCAACAAATTGCTCAAGGAGGAAATGCCGGATCGAGTCGCCGTCGTGTTCGACGCACCGGGACGCACGTTCCGCGACGATCTGTTCGAGCAGTACAAAGCACATCGGCCGCCGATGCCGGATGAATTGCGCGCGCAGATACAGCCGCTGCTCGATGCGGTCACGGCGATGGGCTTGCCGGTGATGCGGATCAGCGGCGTCGAGGCGGACGACGTAATCGGCACGCTCGCGAAGCGCGGCGCGGAATCCGGCTTAACTGTACTGATCTCCACCGGCGACAAGGACATGGCGCAGCTCGTCGGACCGCAAATCCAACTCATCAATACGATGAGCAATACACGGCTCGATCGAGTCGGCGTCAAAGCGAAGTTCGACGTCTTTCCAGAGCAGATCGTCGACTATCTGGCGCTGATCGGCGACAGCTCGGACAACATTCCCGGCATCAAGGGAGTGGGCCCCAAGACCGCGGCCAAGTGGCTCGATCAATATCGGACCTTGGATGCGCTGCTCGAGCACGCGGCCGACATACCCGGCAAGGTCGGCGAGAACTTGCGCAACGATCTCGCCGGACTCGAGCTCTCGCGCAAACTCGCGACCATTGATACCGAACTGGACGTCGGGGCGAGCCCCGAGAGCCTGACGGCGGGCCAACCCGACGTGCCGCGCCTGCGCGAACTGTACACGCGCTTGGAATTGCGTCTGTTGCTGAAGTCCCTGGAGCCCGAGGCCGCTGCGACGTCGAGCCCAGCGCCGAGCACACCGGTAGGCGTCGGCATATTGCTGCCGGGAGAGCATTTGGGCTTGGGCATTCCCGCCGCCCCGCAAGCGCGGCATTATGAAAAAATTACCGAACTCGGCGCGTTCAACACATGGTTAGCCAGGCTCGAGGCTGCGCCGCTGGTGTCGTTCGATACCGAGACGGACAGCTTGAATTACATGCAAGCGCGCATCGTCGGCCTATCGTTCGCGGTGACCCCGGGAGAGGCCGCCTACGTGCCGTTGGCGCATGACTACCCCGGCGCGCCGGCACAGCTCGATCGCGGCCAAGTGCTGGCGGCCCTCAAGCCCTGGCTCGAGAATCCCGGAAAATTCAAGCTCGGTCATCACCTCAAGTACGACACACATGTGCTCGCGAACTATCGTATTTCGATCGCCGGTCAGCGCTACGACTCGATGCTCGAATCCTACGTTCTTAACAGCGTCGCGAATCGCCACGACATGGACTCGGCCGCCGCACGCTATCTCGGCATCAAGACCATTCACTATGAAGAGGTCGCCGGCAAGGGCGCGAAACAAATCACATTCAACCAAGTGGATGTCGATCGCGCGACCGAGTACTCGGCCGAGGATGCGGACGTGACGCTGCAGCTGCACCGCGCGCTATGGCCGCAAATCGAGGCACTGCCGAAACTGACGGCGCTCTACGAGACGATCGAGCAGCCGCTGGTCCTCGTCTTGTTTCGAATGGAGCGCACCGGCGTACTCGTCGACCCGGCGCTGCTGAAGGTGCAAAGCGCGCAACTCTCGGCGCGCATGCTCGAACTCGAGCAACAAGCACACGCCGAAGCCGGAGGCCCCTTCAACCTCGATTCGCCCAAGCAATTGCAGGAGATATTATTCGGCAAACTCGGCATCCCGGTCATGCGCAAGACGCCGACCGGACAACCGTCGACGGCCGAAGACGTCCTCGAGGAATTGGCCGAGAGCCATGCATTGCCGAAATTGATCTTGGAGTATCGCGGCGTCGCGAAACTCAAATCGACCTACACGGACAAGCTGCCCGAGCAAATCGAACCGAGCACGGGGCGCATTCATACTTCCTACCATCAGGCGGTGGCCGCCACCGGCAGATTGTCTTCGTCCGATCCCAATCTGCAGAACATACCGATCCGAACACAGGAGGGGCGCCGCATACGCCAGGCGTTCATCGCGCCGCCGGGCTTTCGCCTGGTCGCGGCCGACTATTCGCAAATCGAATTACGGATCATGGCGCATCTATCGGGCGACGCGGCTTTGCTGCGCGCCTTCGCCGAGGATCGCGATATCCACCAGGCGACCGCAGCCGAAGTTTTCGACGTGCCCCTCGGCGCGGTCGGCGCGGACCAGCGCCGCTCGGCCAAGGCAATCAATTTCGGCTTGATCTACGGAATGTCCGCATTCGGCCTCGCGCGGCAATTGGGTATCGGTCGTGGCGATGCGCAGAAGTATGTCGATCTGTACTTCGAGCGCTACCCCGGCGTGAAGCGCTATATGGATGAGACACGCCGGCAGGCGCGCGAAATGGGCTACGTCGAGACGGTATTCGGGCGACGGTTGTACTTGCCGGAAATTCAATCCCGCAATCAAGCGTTGCGCCAATACGCGGAGCGCAGCGCGATCAATGCGCCGATGCAAGGCACGGCAGCCGACATCATCAAGCGCGCAATGATCGACGTGGATGCCTGGCTGCAGAGTTCGCGCGCGCCGGCGCGCCTGATCATGCAAGTGCATGATGAACTCGTGCTCGAAGTGGCCGAGGGCGAGGTCGAGCGCGTGGTGCGCGAACTGCGGGAACGAATGGCCCGCGGCGGGGATCTCAAGGTACCGCTCAAGGTCGATATCGGGGTCGGGAACAATTGGGACGAAGCGCATTAAGATTTATTAAGATCGGGTCGGGAAACCCATGGTTCGCGCAGAAATTCCAATGTTTTCAACTCCTAAAGCGCTTCCGGCAAATTTGCATAATGGGACTGGAACTTATTCCGGGCATCCCCATCTAATCCCTTGAGCGTGAAAATCGCTCCCCGCTCTTCTCCCTGAGCGGGCAGACCCGGTTTGTCATCCCCATGCCGGGTTGGTCTGCCCCGATGGCTGCTGCAAAGCGCCTTCGGGGCTTTTTTTTGTCCGCTATGACAACCAGCGATCCATGACCGCGCGCGCCGCGTCAACTCCCTGTTTCGAATGCGCCGAAAACAACTGCGCGGTGACCGCGGTATCCGCGCATGCCTCGACCGTCTCGTTGAGAACGCGCGTCGCGTCGCGGCGATTGATCTTGTCCGATTTCGTCAACAACACGTGCGCTTCGCGGTCGCGTGCCAACAGCCATTCGAGCATCGCAACGTCCTGCTCGCCGAGGCCGCGCCGACTGTCGACGATGAGCATCAGGCCCACGAGCGACTCGCGCACGTTGAAATAATGCTGCATCAACTCCAGCCATTCGGCCCGCACGCGTTCCGGAACCTTGGCGTAGCCGTATCCCGGAAGATCGACGAGGCGCCGCTCCGCGCCAAGTTCGAAGAAATTGATCAATTGCGTGCGTCCCGGCGTGCGACTGACGCGCGCGAGGCCTGCGCGCTGGGTGATTGCGTTGATCGCCGTGGATTTGCCCGAATTCGATCGCCCCGCAAACGCGACCTCTCGGCCGGTATCGGGCGCCAACTGGTGCGCTTGCGCGGCGCTCGTCAGGAACTTCACGTGGGGATAAATCGACATGGCCGCCGGTTGGACGCAAGTATTGGACCGTAGTGTACAATTTAGTGTTGGCAGCGGTTCACATAAGAACGGGGTCAGAGACGATCATGAAGCGCTTTTGGATAGTCGCGACAGTAGTTACCGGTGCGATCGCCGGCAGCGCCGCTTGGTCGGCCGGCAACGTGGAAGCCGGTGCCGCCAAAGCCGTCATGTGCCAGGCGTGTCACGGCGCGAACGGCAACAGCGTCAACCCGGATTGGCCCAGTTTGGCCGGCATCGGTGCCGACTACATTGCGCAGCAACTGCAGAGCTTCAAGGAAGGCAAGCGCAACAATCCGATCATGGTGCCGATGGCGACGACCTTGAGCGCGGATGATATGGCGAACCTCGGCGCCTATTTCGACAGTCTTAAAAACACCGGACTGGAACCCGACCCCGCCTTCATGAAGGCCGGAATGAAGCTCTATCGCGGCGGCGACGCAACGCGCAACATTCCCGCCTGCATGGCCTGCCACGGTCCGGACGCGGCCGGCAACGAGGCGGCGAAATTTCCGGCGCTGCGCGGTCAGCAAACCGGGTACTTCGTCAAGCAACTCCATGACTATGCGTCCGGCGCGCGCGCGACGGGCCCCAACAACATCATGCAAACGATCAGCGGGCGCCTCACCGATGACGACATGCGCGACCTGGCCGCTTATATCAAGGGGATTCGATAATGGCTCGTTTCATGCGTGGCGCATTGCTGCTCGGGTTTTGCCTGATTGTCGCGGCCTGCGGCAAGCAGCGGTCGGCGGAACAAAACCTTACCGCAGAGAATGCGCCTGCCGCGGCCGCGGCTGCGCAAGGATCTGCCGCGACACCCGCGACAGCGGCGCAGCAAACCCCGGCTGCTCCGGCGGCGGAACCCGCGACGATCACGCGCGTCAATGAGGACGGTTCGGAGACCGTGGAGGACGCGAGCGGCGACAGTGGCTTGCATAATGCCTTGCTCGCGGCCGTCGCCTCGACCGCCGCGGCGGCCACGTTGAATGCGCCGACACCCTGGCAAGAAGGCGTGAACTACACGCGTCTCGTACCGGCGCAGCCGACGGCCGTTGCTGCCGGCCAGGTCGAAGTCTTGGAGTTCTTCTGGTACGCCTGTCCACACTGTTATGCGCTCGATCCGTTGGTGGAGGCGTGGAAGAAGACCAAGCCGGCCTATGTCAGCTTTTCGCGCGTTCCGGTCATGTGGAACGAGGGACACCGGTCATTGGCGCGTCTGTATTACACGCTCGACAGCATCGGCAAGCTCAACGATCTGCACGCCGCGATCTTCAAGGAAATCCATGTCAAGAATGACCCCTTGGTCGACTTGAGCAACGACGACGCGCAATCCGAGAAGATCCAGACGGCATTCGTGCAAACCCAGGGCGTATCCGCGGAAGCCTTCAAGAACGCCTACCACTCGTTCTCGGTTGAAAACTCCTTGCAGCGGGCGGATCAGTTGGTGCAGCGCTACCGGATCAGCGGCGTACCGGCCTTCGTCATCAACGGCAAATACGTTGCGGATGTCGGCACGGCGCAAGGCGAGGAACGATTGATGTCGCTGGTCTCGGATCTCGCGGCGATAGAGCACAAGCATTGAGCATCGCGTGCCGGGAGCATGGGTAAGGGGCGCCTCGAAGCATTCTCCGATGGCGTCATCGCCATCATCATCACGATCATGGTGTTGGAGCTGAAGGCGCCGCGTGGCGTCGGATTCGAGTCCCTTGGTCCTTTGATCCCCGTATTCCTGAGCTATGTGCTGAGCTTCGTCTATGTGGGAATTTATTGGAACAACCACCATCACATGCTGCATGCGGCCGACAAGGTCAGCGGAGCGGTCTTATGGGCCAATCTGCATCTGCTGTTCTGGCTGTCTCTGATCCCGTTTGCGACCGCGTGGATGAATGAAAATGAATTCGCGGCGGCGCCGGTCGCGCTCTATGGCGCGATATTGTTGATGGCAGGGGTCGCATACTATGGCCTGGCGCAGTGCCTGGCCTCGGTCAATGGCAAGAACTCCGTGCTGGCGACCGCCTTCGGCAAGGATCACAAGACCTTGGGTTCCATCGCTATCTACGCCGCAGGAATCGCGCTGTCGTTCGTCAGACCCGCGATCGCGTTGACGCTTTATGTCGTGGTGGCCTGCATCTGGGTCATTCCGGATCGGCGTATCGAGGCCCCGCTCAGGCATTGACGCGGTGCGGACGAAACCTTTGGGCAATTCTGTGATCCTGCGCACATGAGCTCGCCATGCGATCGCGCACGCTGCGGGCACGTTGGTCGCGTAGAAGCTACTGATGGTTATGTTGAATACCGGAGCGTCGAGACGCGTTGACGGTTTGCCCTGCCCCGGCGAGCACTGTGTGTTCGCACTGCTCCTCTGCTCATTGATCCGCGCGAGCTGCGCCGACGCCGAGGAAGCCAACCCCGCCGCGCGCATCGAGCGCGCCACGCCGTTGCGCCCGATTGCGCCGGCGAGCACCACGCCCGAATCGACGCCCGAGTTCAGTTCGCTGCGAATCCCCAATCTAAACCTAAAATTTGGTGTAACGCCGAACTCCATGTATTCGACCACTGAATTTCGTCCTCGTGGCACTTCCCTGTCGGCGACGGGCACGGGGGCACACGATCAATCCGTACCGATGTTGCGC
>Ga0209415_10002151_pt1 | contig 37249 bp, 42 predicted proteins | sample PeaSoiSIISIP2007_FD_187696 | JGI IMG/M metagenome (GOLD analysis project Ga0209415, IMG submission 187696) | Peat soil microbial communities from Weissenstadt, Germany - SII-SIP-2007 (SPAdes) (version 2) | ecosystem: Environmental > Terrestrial > Soil > Wetlands > Peat | place: Germany... | reverse complement strand
CGGCGGACCTGGACAGCTTCGCCACGCGGACGAAATCGTCCCAGAAATCAGGGGTCGCCACGAGTGTCCTGCTAACCTCCTGCCGCGCTAACCCTTAAATCCATCCCATGCATTAGCCGGCTAATGATTAGCCGTGCATTGGACAGGTCGAAACCCATTCTCGTCACGGGCGCCACCGGCAAGGTCGGCTCTCACCTCGTTCCTCGGCTTCTGACCCAGGGTCTTCAGGTCAGGGTCCTCGTCCGTCCCGGACCCAACGTCCAAAAACTTCGAGACCAGGGAGAGGAGATCGTGGAGGGAGATTTGTCCCGGGCTGAGTCCCTGGACCCGGCCCTGAAGGGGGTGGAAACCGTGGTTCACCTCGCCGCGTTCTTCCGAGGCGCTACGCCCGAGCAGGCTCGTGAGGTGAACCTGGTGGGTACCGAGCGCTTGGCGGCTGCGGCCCGAAAGGCGGGAGTCAAGAGGTTCATCTTCGCGAGCACCAGCAACGTCTATGCTCCAGGTTTGAATCGCCCTGCGCGGGAAGGCGATTCCCCGAGTCCGGAGCCCCCCTCCCATCCCTATCCCGCCTCCAAAGTGGCGGCCGAGGCGAAGTTGATGGAGTTGGGTCGTGAGGAGGGCCTGGGGCTCTGCATCCTCCGACTCGGCTTTGTGTACGGCGAGGGGGACCGTCACGTTTGGGAGATGATGCCTCACGTAGCTGGATGGAATCCGGCGCGGCGGATGCATTCCGTTCACCATGCCGACGTGGGACAGGCGGTGATTCGGGCGCTGTTTCGGGGTTCCCGGGCGGGCAAGGTCTACAACATCGCCGACGACGCTCCCATCACGCTCCTCGAGTTGACGCGACTCGCCCGGGAGCCGGAGCCGTCCCCTGAGAGATTCGCCCTACCCTTCGATGCCTGGGAGGGTCTGATGGACACGCGACGGGCCCGCGAGGAGTTGGGTTTCCGGCCGCTTTATCCATCGTGCTACTCGGCTTTGGACGCGGGAGCGTTCTAGCGCGCGGCCGATGACATGGACCGCGGGGAGGACTGTCGAGCTGCCCCGCGTCTATTGGGCCGAATCGTTAAGTCGCCGCCTTGGGTTCCGGTGCGATCATGCACCTGTACGATCGTCTGGGACTTACGGTTACCTCGGAATCGCTCGCGGAGTTCTAGCGCGTGGGAACGACGGTCGTCGTCGCGGAAGGGCCGCGCATCGACCTCGTCGACCTCTCCGCGCCCGGCGGAGCCGAGGCGTTCCTGCTCGACCGGGACCTGCTCCGCGCGGCAGAGCGGCTGTTCGACCTTCGCCCGGCCGACCTCCCTCCGGGACTGATCGAGCGGCTCGTCCGCGTCCCGACCACCCAACGGGTCGTGGCCGGGGACGCCGCCCTCGCCCGCGCCCTCACCGTGCGCTCGGGCCGACCGGTATCCCGCGCCGACCTCGATGAGCTCCGGGCGGCCCGGGCGGTCATCTGGAGGGCTCCTCCGCGGGAGGAACGCCCGTTCGCCCTCGCGCTGGCCCGACTGACGCTCGAGCGGGCCCTCCGGTCACCGGAGGAGGTCCTCATCTCGCTGGCGCGAGAGGAGGAGCGGTTGGAACGCGCTCTCGGTCGGGAGGAACGGGCCGCCGCCGCGTTCCTACCGGTCGCCGGAACTCCGCTCGCCGAGTACCGAATCGCGTGGGAGGCGGCGCGAGCGACCCTGCGAATGCACCATGCGGGGCTCGAACAGATGCTCGAACAGAGCGCCCGCAACCTCGTCCCCAATCTCTCGGCCGTGATCGGTGAGAAGGTGGCCGCTCGCCTCGTTGCCGCCGCCGGTGGTCTGCCCCCTCTCGGGAGGATGAGCGCCGCCCGGCTCCAGCTCCTGGGGACCCGCCGTCGTCCGTCCCCGGAGCGCGGGCCGAGGTTCGGGATCATCTACCGCGCAGTGCGCATGGACGAGATCCCGGTCGACCGGCGCGGCGCGTACGCGAGGAGCCTCGCGGCGCTGGGCGTGATCGCGGCCCGGGCCGACGCGACGACCGGCCGGTCCCTCGCGAGCGTGCTCGTGGGACGCCGGGACCGGCGGGTCGAGGCCCTGCGGCGGAGGAAGCGATGAGGCCCCCCCGCTCCTTCCGACCGGCGCCGGACAGCCCCCGACTCGCGATCCTCCAACGCTCGGACCGGACCGAGCTTTGGACCGAGACCGTCGGCCAGGAGCCCCCCGTGTACGGGGAGCGGTGGACCGAATCCGACGGACGACCCTACCGTTCCTTCGAGCCGGCCCGGAGCAAGCTCTCCGCGGCGATCGTGAAGGAGTGGAGTGGGCCGGTACCGGCGCCGGGCGAAGGGTGGCTCTACCTCGGGGCCGCGAGCGGGACCACCGCGTCGCACGTAGCGGACCTCGTGGGACCGACCGGGCGGGTGTACGCCGTCGAGCGGAGCTTACGGCCGTTCTCGCGCCTGCTCTCGCTGGCCGAACGCTGGCCCAACCTGCTCCCCATCCTGGGCGACGCGCGTGAGCCCACGACCTACGGCGCGCTCGTGCCGCCGGTCCAAGGGGTGTACGCGGACATCGCGCAGGCCGACCAGGTCGAGATCGTGCTCTCCAACGCGGAGCTCTTCCTCGAGGGGAGCGCCGGTTTCGTCCTGATCGCGCTGAAGACCGCGAGCATGGGCCGGGACGCGACCGCCGTTCAGCACGTGCGACGCGCCGAGGAAGAACTGGCCCAGCTGATCGACCTCGAGCCGAGCGTACGGCTCGACCCGTTCCACCGGGGTCACTACTTCCTCGGGGGGACCGTGCGACCCGGTCGCCTCGGGGGTGGACCTACGGCGCCTCAGCCACCGCGCGAGCGGTCCCGCGAGCGACGACGACGGTGACGATGTCCTCGTCCTCGAGGACGTGGTCGCGCCCGACCGTCTGACCCGGGAACCGCGCACTCGGCCCCCAGATCTGGGCGGCACGGAAGGAACGGTGAAGGTCCCCGGGGAGCCGTCGCAAAAGCTCGGTGATCGTGTCCCCCTGCCGCAGGATCAGCGGCTCCTCCTTGTCGGGCGGGAGCCCGGGAGGTTTCATGTAGATCCGGATGAACTTGAGAGCCCCTCCGATCCGGTCGACGAGCCCGTCCAACCCGAGCTTGTGCCGCGCCGAGATGAAGATCGGCTCGGCCGGAGCGAGGTCGACCACGAGCTTGGCCCGTTGGGCCGGGGAGAGGCCCTCGGCCTTGTTCACCGTCGTAAGAGCCGTCACGTAGACCCGGTTGCCGGCGAGGACGTCGATGAGTTGGTCGGCGGTCGCGTCCTCCCGGAGGACGATCGACCCGTTATGGACGCCGAACTCCCTCGCGATCTGCGCCGCGAGGCCTCCGGCGAGGTGCGTGAGCCGGACCGTCGAGGAGATCGTGAGGCCTCCCCGATCCCCGCGCTGGACGACGATCCGGGGAGGTTTCTGATTGATCCGTACCCCCGCGCCTTCGAGCTCCTCCTGGAGGGCACGGAGGTTCGAGTGATCCGGGTCGATCATGAACAAGATGAGGTCGGTCGAACGCACCACCGAGATGACCTCCCGGCCGCGCCCCTTCCCTTTGGACGCGCCGGGGACCAGTCCGGGCATATCGAGGAGCTGGATCGATGCGCCTCCCCAGCGGAGCATTCCCGGTATGATCGTGAGGGTCGTGAAATCATACGCCGCGGTTTCGCTCTCCGCCGCGGTCAGCCGGTTGAGCAGCGTCGACTTGCCGACCGACGGGTACCCGACTAGGCCGACGGTTGCGTGACCGCTCTTCCGGACGCTGTACCCGACCCCGCCTCCCTTTCCTTTCGCGCGGAATTCGCGCTCGAGCCGGAGGACGGCGAGCTTTGCTTTGAGTCGACCGATGTGGAGTTGGGTCGCCTTATTGTACTTCGTCCGATGGATCTCGTCCTCGACCTCGGTGATGTGCTCTTCGAGGGACGACATCGGCGGAGGGACTTCCACTCGCCGGTGGGCGACGGATTACTTGAGACTGACCCAGGAGCGCATCGTTCACCGTTCACCACCCCGGCTCGCCTCGACCTAGCGGATCGCGATCCTCCGTCGTGCGCGATCCCTTCGGTTTCCCGGCGCGGCCCGTGGCGACGTGGATCTTCCGTCCAACGGCCGGTCGGGAGACCCACAGCTTCGAGGCGGCCGCGTTCCGCGCTGCCTTGACCGATGCCCTTCGCTCCGGCCACGGACTCCGCCCCGCGCTCGAGACCGAGGTCACGTCCGGGCCGTACCTCACGGTGACGATGCGGGCATTCGACCCGACCAGCGCACGATGGTTCTCTCGCGCCGCGGCCCCCGTCTACGCAGGGCACCAATGGGTGTCGGCACCCCAAACCTTCCAGAACGACCCCGCCGCGATCCGGAGTTGGACTGCTCGCCGCGCGTTCGAATGGCCCGAACCGCTCGCCCCAGTAGGTGCCGGCCCGGTACTGGATTCGTGGGTGGCCACGCTCCGGGCGAGTCCGCCCGGTTCTCGGCTGCGGTTGCGCGCTCTACCGCTGCCCGCCCAGCGTCTTGGATGGTGGAGCCGACCTCTCCCGGAGCTCGCGCGACCTCGGACCCCCGACCTCCGGCGGACGGGGGACGCTGGGCACGAGGCGTGGAGCGGTCCGGTGTCGACGGCTCCGACCCGCCCGTTGTTTTGGCGGCTCCGTGTCCTGGTCGAGGTGCTGCCCCGGTCGCCAGCCTCCCGCGCGGGGGCGGACGTGTACGTTGCACTCTCGTCGGCGAGCCGAACCCCTCGTGGCAATGGCCTCGCCTTCCGCCCCGTCCGGCCTCCCGGCTGGGCCCGACCCGTCGGCGGGGACTCGATGGTCCTCTCTCTCGAGGAACTGGTTTCGATGTGGCCCAGCCCCGGATGCGAGGTCGGGGTGGCGGTGAGTGCGCCCGGCGATCCCCGTGAGCGGCTGATTCTCGGACGCACGTCGGATGGGGTCGTCATCGGTCCGCCCCTCGAAGCGCATCAGGGCCGTCACATCGCGATCCTCGGGGAGACCGGGATGGGCAAGAGCTCCTTGCTGATCGCTCTCGCCCGTCGGGCGCTCCGTCAGACCGGAGGGGTCGTCTTCGACCCGCTTGGAGAGACCGTCCGGTCGATTCGTCAGGAACTCGGGTCGGGGGAGCGACGACGCTGCCTCTGGGTCGCGCCGGATGCCCCCGGGGTCGGGCTCAACGCTCTCGAGGGGATCGGGGAGGTCGACGACCCCGTTCGCTCCGAACGTCGGCTCAACGATCTCGTCCATGCTCTACGCCGGGTGCGAGCCGGCCGCTACACCGACTCAGGCTACTGGGGCCCACGGCTCGAGGAAATGGTCACACGGGCCTTGCGGGCCGCCGCCGCGCTTCCCGACGGGACGCTCCGGGAGGGCCATACGCTGCTCGCGACCTCTACCCGCCTCGGCCGACCCATCCCGTTGCCGGCGTCGGAGGCCGTCCGAGAGCTCGCCGACCGGATCCGGGATCGACCCGAGGACGCGGACGGGGCTCGCCGGCTCCTCCACGAGGTCGTTCGAAACCCGGTCCTCGCGCGGATGCTCTGCGCCGCCCGGCCGACGGTGCGGACGCGCGACCTGGTTTCTCCCGGGCGGATCGTCCTCATTTCCGGAGACGCCGCCCGGGTGGGGGAGTCGACGGCGCGCTACCTCCTCTCGGTCTTGCTCGCGCTCGTTTGGTCCGAGCTGCTGTCGCGCCCGGAGACCTCCAAGACCTTCGTCGTGCTGGACGAGGCGCAGTGGTTCTCCAACGATAGCCTGGCCGAGATGTTGCGGCTCGGTCGGCGGAAAAACGTTCACGTGGTCCTGGCGACCCAGGCAATCGCATCGTTGCCAGAGACGGTGGCCGAAGCCGTTTGGACGAACGTCTCCGATTTCGTGGCCTTTCGTGGATCCCCCGCGGAGGCGAGAGAATTTGCTCGCGCCGCTCCCGGCGTTCCCGCGGAGGCACTCCTCTCCTTACCTCGAGGCGAAGCGGTGGTCCTACTTGGGAAGGGGGAGTCCGTCCAGTGGTTGCGCACGATTCGGCTGCCGAGTTCCCGAGCGGCCGAGCCGACCGAATCTCCGGGGACCGCGGACCTGCTCTCCGAGGGACCGAGGGGTGTTGCCGGCGACGGAGAGGGCGACCCACCTTCCGACGCGACGACCCTCGATCGGGTGTTCGAAGAACTGCTGCGACTCGGAGCGGGAACGGGAGAGGGAGAACCCATGGTCATCGACGTTTCAGAGCTGCGCCAGCACGTCGACCCGGGGGGGGAGTGGGTCCGACGCGTCGGGTCCCTCCTTTCGAAGGCGGGGGCGCTCTCCCGAGTGGAACGCTCAGAAGGGGGACATCGCTGGGTCATCGACCGGTCACGGCTTTCCGCGCTCGTCCCTCGAGAGGCCGAGACCTCCCCGGATGAAGGGGCTTCTTGTTTGCCACAACCCTCTTAGGGGGGCGGCGGCTCATTTCGACCAATGGAGGCGCCGCCGGACACCGACGGGTCCAAGGCCACCCCCGCCGGCGGTGGTCTGATGGCCCCCGCGACCCAGCTCGAACGGTGTGTCACGGGGATCGAGGGCCTCGACAACATCCTTTCCGGAGGTATCCCGCGGGGCAACATGGTCCTCGTGGCGGGGAGTGTAGGTACCGGTAAGACCACGCTTTGTCTCGAATTCCTCGTCCGAGGCGCGGAACGCGGCGAGCGGTCGCTCTTCCTCTCGGTGACCGAGGCGTCGGACAAGCTGATCCAGAACCTCTCCACGTTCGAGTTCTTCCGGACGGAGCTCGTGACGAACGGCTCGCTCGTCTTCGTCGACCTGCCTGTCCTCTACGATCGGCTGGGGCTCGAGCACGAGGAGCTCACGGAGGAGGAGATCGGGATCCTGATCCGAACGATCCGCGACCTCGTGCGCCAGTTGGGCGTGAAGCGCCTCGTACTGGACAGCCTGACCTCGGTCGGCTACCGGATCCGGCGCGACGAGCGGATCCGGGATTTCATGCTTCGGCTGGGCCTCGAGCTCAGTGACGCGGGATGCACCGCCCTGCTCGTGTCCGAGATCGGCCCCACCCCCAGCCGATACTCCCTCCACGGCGTGGAGGAAGCCATCGTCGACGGGGTCATCCTCCTCTGGAACGCACGACGCCAGGGCGACATCCTTCGGGTCCTGCAGATCATCAAAATGCGGGGAACCTCCCACTCTCAGGCGCAGTACGTCATCGAACTCACCCCGATCGGACTCCTCATGGCTCCCCACTTGAAAGGCGGCCAGGGGGAGGGACAGTAGAGCGTGGCGCCGGTCGACATCGGCGAGCGGCTGCGGGCTCTCCCCGGCGGCAGTGCCGTCACCCTGAAACTCGACCCGCGGGAGTACGCCGACCATTATTTTGCGGTCCTGAACGCGACCCTCCGCGACGTGGGCACCGAGACCGACGCGCACACGATCTACGTCACCGTGACGAACCCTGCGTCGTTCGTGTGGGGGCTCGCGCAGGCGCTCGACGTAGCCCAGGACCGGATCTCGTTCGTGGATGCGATCAGCCATATCATGATGGACTATCGCAACCCGCTCCCGAACGCGACGTACATCGAGAGCCCCCGCGCTCTCGAGGCGATCATGCTGCGCGTGGAGTACCTCCTTCGGAGGAACCCTCACCCCCGGTCCATCGTCGTGATCGACTCCGTCAACTCCCTCGCCATCCACAACCCGCCCGAGCTCCTGACCGAGTTCTTCCACATCCTTCTGAACATGCTGAAGAGCCGCCAGGTCCTCACGGTCGTCCTCGAAGTGAGCGACGAGGAGGCGAGCGCGGTCGAGACGATGCTCAACCTCGTCGTGGACGAGACGATCGACGTCGCACGGGAGGGACCGTAATGGGGGGGACCGACGATCGGATCCTGGGGATCCCCGAGATCGACGGGGCCCTTTCGACCGCCCTGCCTCCGGGGTGGATGGCGGTGCTCACGGGACCCAGCGGCTCCGGAGCTCCCCTCCTCGCAAAGCAGTTCGCCCACGCGGGCGTGGGTCGCACTCCCGTCCTGTTCTACACCACGTACGAGCGAACGCTCGACGTCGAGGAGGCGTTCGAGGCGTTCGGATGGGACCCCTCGGCGATCAAGATCGTCAACCTCGCCGACGAGTACTACGACCGCGTGCTCGTCCGGGGCCTCGAAATTGCGCAGGCCCGTGAAAGCGGCCTCCGGCTGGACCAGATGACGGTCGACCACCCCAAGGACCGGGTGGCGTCCCGGTTCAGCCTCACGAGCCGGATGCTCTCCGACCTCGCCGCGATCGATACTCCCTTCCGCCTCGTCCTGGATTCGGTCGATTTCTTCTTCGAGGTGCTGCAGGCGTCCGAGGTGACTACCGTGGCCCGCCAGATCCGCTACCGCTGCCAGACCGTCGGCGGTCAAGCCCTGTTGGCGATCCATTCGCGCGGCCACGACCGAGCGTTCACGGGCGCGCTCGAGGACCTGGCGGACATCGTCTTCGAACTCAAGGCCGAACCGAGGGGCTCCCGCTACGAAACGACCCTCTATGTCGAGAAGGTCCGAAACCGACCCGACCTCCAGCGGATCGCGCGGGCGACCATCGGCTCGAGCGGCTGGACCACGAGCGACGTGCCGGACGGGCCGGGATAGCCGCCTACCTCCCCGTAACCTAACCTTTATCGCCGCCTCTCGGCTGTTCGGGCGAGGGACCCAGTGGAAGACGCCGTCATCCGCACGCTCGAGAAGGTCAGTCTCCGCGACCCGGTCCTGATCGAAGGTCTCCCGGGCGTCGGCAATGTGGGCAAGCTCGCGGCGGACTATCTGCGCGACCAGTTGCCGGCCAAGCCGCTCGCGACCATCTATTCCAAGTTCTTCCCGCCTCAGGTCTACGTCAGCGAGGAGGGCATCATCCGCCTCGTCTCGAACGACCTCTATTACTGGAAGGCCACGGCCGCGGCGCAACGGGACGTCCTCGTCCTCGGCGGGGACTACCAGGGGATCAGCCCGGAAGGGCAGTACGAGATCACCGAACGGGTCTTGCAGTACTGCGCGGCCCTCGGGGTGAAGGACGTCTTCACGCTCGCCGGCTTTGCCCAGGGCAAGGTCGTCGAATCGCCCCGCGTGCTCGGTGCGGCCACCACGGCCCAGCGCGTCGATGCGATGAAGAAGTTCGGGGTGGTCTTCTCCCGGAACGACCCGGGCGGCGGCCTCATCGGCGCGAGCGGGCTCTTCCTCGGTCTGGGAAGGACCTTCGGGATGGAGGGGGTCTGCCTCATGGGCGAGACGAGCGGCTACTTCGTCGACCCGCGCAGCGCGGAGGCCGTGCTGAAGGTCCTCTGCAAGGTCCTCCACATCGACCTCGACTTCGCGGCTCTCGAATCGAAGGCGCAGGAGATCGACCGGATCGCCACCAAGATCCACGAGGCCGAGCAGCGCAGTTCCGAGGGCGCGGGGCCCGGACCCTCGCCGTCCCGGGAAGACGTCGGCTACATCGGCTAGGACGACGGTCTTCGGCGATGGACCCAGGCTCCTCCCCCGAGAGTCCTCCGGGGGATCGGCTCATCCGCATGGCCCGCGCGGTCGCCGACGCGCAAGGGTTCCTCGCCTTCGACCGCTGGATGGACCTGGTCCTGTATACTGAAGGGCTGGGGTACTATGCCCGCCCGCGTTCCCCGCTCGGGACCTCCGGCGATTTCTACACCGCCCCGGAGGTCCACCCGCTCTTCGCCGCGGCGTTCGCCGAACGGATCCGGGAGGTCCGGAACGAGTTGGGGCACGAACGGCCGTTCACGCTCGTGGAGATCGGACCCGGTGACGGGACGCTCGCCGCCGGGATCGTTTCGGCCCTAGGCCCACACCCTGCGTCGGGAGGAGATTTGAGGCTGGTCCTCGTCGAGCGGTCCTCCCCGCTCCGGGCGACCGCGCTGGCCCGGGCCCGCCTCGCCGCTCGGCCGTTCGGGGTTCCCGTGAGCGCGGAGGACTCGGTTTCCTCCTTGGGGCCGTTCGAGGGGGTCGTGGTCGCGAACGAGCTGATCGACGCTCAGCCCGTCCGCCGGCTGCGATGGAACGGCACCGAATGGCGCGAGCTGGGGGTTCGGCTGAGCGATTCGGGATTCCAGGCCGACGAAGGGCCCCCGGCCGAACCGGTGGCGGGGCCCGCCCTGCCCTCCTCTCCGCCGCGCGGTACGGTATTCGAATACTCTCCCGCGGCCGAAGGGCTCGTGCGCGAGGTGGCCGACCATCTCGTGGCCGGCGTTTGGCTGCTCGACGACTACGGCATGGACGAGGACGAGCTGGTGCGGGCCCATCCGGAAGGAACGCTCGCGACGGTCCGTGGCCACCGCTCCGGTTCGGATCCCGCAGCCTGTCCCGGCGAGAGCGACCTCTCGACGTTCGTCAATTGGACGCGCCTGCGGACGGTCGCTCGGTCCTCCGGTTTCGAAGTGGTCGCCGACCGGTCCCAGGCGGAGGCGCTCGGCGCCTGGGGGTTCTCGCGACTGTTCGACGCGGCGGTCGCGCAGGCCGGCTCGGCGGAAGCCGAGGTCCGGCTGCGCCTTTCTGTCAAGAACCTCCTCTTCGGATTCGAGCGGTTCCGCATCCTCGAGCTCGCGCCCGCCCGCCTCGCGGACCGGTTCCGCGGCCCTAGGTGACGTTCGGGTGCGCCGAACCGGGGTCGATCGGTTCCGCGACTTTGGCCTGGACGAGCAGTTGCGCCGTATCGGGCGGGAGGGAGAGAACGTCCTCCTTGCGGAGGTCGATCGTATCGGCCCCTACCTCGATCGGTCGGCCGTCCTGCAAAATCCGGACGTACACGGGAGCCGCGGTCCGGGCCGGAGGCGCCGGACCCGCGGTGCGGCCCGCGGCCGGGATCGGCGTCGAGGCAGGGGGAGGGATCGGCGCGGGCAGGGCCGCCACGGGTGCGGGCGTCGTGGGGGTTTCCAGGTAGGGGGCGGCCCGGCGGCGATGCTCGAACAGCGTGGCGAGGACCTGGTCGTAGATCTCGCGCTCCTCGGGGAGGGCGTTCGGGAGCTCCCGGGCTCCGCCGATGCTCGTCTGGAAAGCGAAGGTCAGGATTTTCTGGGTCCGGGCTTCCACGATGTCGCGTGCGACCTGGCCGGCGCGCTGGTACGTCTGTCGAGAGATCTCGCCCTTGCGGCCGGAAGGGTTCTCGCGAAGGTCGACCTCGTAGGAGCGGCGCACGTCCGCGAGGTAGGCTGCCGTGTTGGTGTAGAAATCGTGGGGGATCTTCGCGAGGTTCCGTGTCGCGGCCTCGCTACGTCGCCACTCGAGCAGGAGGGAGAAGTGATCGGGCACGGGCCACCCAGGGAGCGTCCTCACCGCCGAAGGACTATAGGAGGTGTGCGGTCTCCTCCGGCCGGTCCTGGGGAGGGCATGGCCGGGCCCCGGGGCCTCGGCACCGATGGCGAAGGGGACGGACGCGGCGGCGACCCTCGCCGAGTTCGTCGAGCTGTGGCAGCGGTTCCGGACCGAGAGCGAAGCCCCCGGGACCATCATCGTGGTCGAAGGCGAGCGGGACCGTCGCTCCCTCGCCCGCCTCGGGGTCTCCGCCACGATCTTCGTCCTGCACGGAGGCCGGACGCTCGCCCGGAGCGCCCAGGAACTCGTGACTCGGGGCCGCCGTGTGGTCGTGCTCACCGACTGGGACACCGAGGGCGGACACCTGGCCCACCGCCTGACGGAATTCTTGGAGGCCGAGCGGCTCGAGCTCGACCTGCGCACCCGGCGGCGCCTCGCGCACATCCTCCACGGCGAACTGGTCCACGTCGAGGGGCTGTACGGCTGGGCCCGACGACTGGCCGAGAAGCAGGGGGACGTGATCGAGTCGCTGCTCGGTCCCGTCGACGGCGCGGACGGGCTTAGGGGATAGCCTTGTACTGGGTTCGCCGCGTGTCCCGCCGGTTCGCGGCATAGGACGGGCGGAACCGCTCCGCGCCCTTCCCCTTCCAACGGAGGCCGCGCCCTTCCTTGCCGGCGCTCGTGAGGCCCCGATAGACCCGGCCCTTCTGGTTCGGGGCGGCGATCCAGGCGAGCTTGGAGTCGGCCAGGATCTCGGGGTTGGCGGGGTCGACCAAGATGATCTCGAAGAACTTCTGCTTGCCGTCCTCCCCGACCCAGTACGAGTTGAGGACCTCGAGGTTGGGATAGTGCTTCTGCGCCCGCTCCTCGGCGATCCAGCGGAGGCTCTTGGAGAGCGTCATCTTGTTGATCCCCTTGTGCTTCGGGCGGCGCCCGGCGATGATCGCCCGCTTGCGTTGGCCGCCCCGGCGGACGCGGACCCGAACGATGACGAATCCGCCCTTCGCCCGAAAGCCGACCGCGCGGGCACGGTCGAGCCGCGTCGGACGCTCGAGCCGAGTGACCGTGTGTTCCCGGCGCCACGTAAGCAAGCGCTCATGGCGGCGTTCGGACCCCTCGTCGCCCAGGGTCTCCTGGAACGAGCGGGCCATGTAACGATAGGCGGAGGCGGTCATGGAGCGGGCGGGGGACCCGGGTTCCGATTATAAAGATGCCGACGAGTTGGGTGAGCGACCGAGCGGACAGGCCGCCCGCCCCTCGTAGTCCTACGCCGGATGGGCCCGGCCGTTCCCGTCCCAGGGAAGGTGGGGGTCGGTGGGTCGGACGACCTTCGCCGTGGCATGGCTCTCGGTCGCGACCGCCCGCGTGAGGTGGCCCTCGACCTCTCGGACGAACCGGTCCATCCGGGAGCGCTGGTCTTCCGGAACCTCGGTCGGGGCCTCCCACACCAGGGCCGCCCCGCCGCTCGTGGGATAGAGACGGAACTCGAGCGCGCTCGCCGCGGGAGGCAGGGCCGGATTCATCTTCTGGAGACGGCAGCTCATCCGGGTCTCGACCGGTTCGGTCCCTTCGGAGCGTTCGACCGAGTAGCCGACGCTCGCGAGGTAATCCCCGACATACCCGGCGAACCGTTCCCGCCCAATCCCTCGGGCGCGCAACCAATCTCCATTGCCTTCAGCCATGTTTTCCACGATCCAGTTCTCGCTCGAGGCTCTTGAAGAGCCCGAGCATCATCCGGTATTCTGCCTCAGTAGGCGTCGACCGGCCAAAGACACGACGAAACAGGAGGATTAAACCCCGTCGTTTATGGGAAGGGTAGCGGGTGCGGGCCAGCAACTGCCCGATCCGCTCCAAGAGGAGCTCCTTTTCCTTTCCGTTCAGCTCGAGTTCCAGAGGCGCGGGCGTCGTCTCGGGGTCGGTCGGTCCGCGGGCTCGGTGGGTGGCGTAGAGCACGACCGCCACCGCATGGGAGAGGTTCAGGGTCGGGAACTCGCGCCGCGCCGGAATGTGCACGAGGAGGTCGCACCGTCCGAGTTCCTCCCGGTTGAGCCCATTGTCCTCCGGACCGAAGACGAGGGCGATCCGGCCCGACAGGGAGAGCAGGGCCTCCCCGAGGCGTTCCGGCGTCACGGCGCGCCGGAGGTAGGCGTTGGAGCGGCCGGTGGAAAGGTCGGTCGTTCCGACGACCAGGTCGGCCTCCTCCACCGCCTCCTCGAACGTCCGCGCTCGTATCGCGGCCTTGAGCAGGACGCCCCCGGCCATGGCGCGCCGGCTCGCTTCGGGCCCCACCTTCGCCCGCGGGGCGACCAGCACCAGACGGTCCGCTCCGAAGTTCTTTCCGATGCGGGCGACGGCACCGATGTTGCCGTCCTCCTTCGGCCGTACCAGGACGATGTCGAGGCGGGCCGTCACGCGGCCGTCCCCTCGGCGAACAGTCGCTGGACCATCCACTCGGGGTCGAACGGGTGCAGGTCCTCGTACCCCTGGCCGGTTCCCACGAAGAGGATCGGCTTCTTCGTGACGTAGGTCAGGCTCAGCGCGGCGCCCCCCTTCGCGTCCGCGTCGAGCTTCGTGAGAATGAGTCCGTCGATCCCGATCGCGGCGTTGAACTCCTTGGCCTGTTCGACGACATCGTGCCCGCTGAGAGCGTCCCCCACGAAGATGGTCAGCGACGGCTTGACGACCCGCCGGATCTTCTTCGCCTCCTCGATCAGGTTCTCGTTGGTGTGCTGGCGTCCGGCGGTGTCGACGAGGACGACATCGACCTTCTTGGCCTTCGCATGGTCGACGGCGTCGAAGGCCACGGCTGCCGGGTCGCTGCCCTCCTTCTGCCGGACCACACGGATGCCGAGCCGTTCCCCGTGAACCAGCAACTGCTCGATCGCCCCCGCCCGGAACGTGTCGCCCGCGGCGATCACGCTCGTCAACCCTTGTGCGCGGAGCCAGCCGGCGAGCTTGGCCAGGGAGGTCGTTTTTCCCGTGCCGTTCACCCCGACGAAGAGGATCACGAACGGTCGCGCTTCCTGGGCGCGAATTCGCGCCGCGAGGTCGACCGGTGGCTGGGCCAGGACCAATCGAGCCGAGCGGATGAGGGAGGTCCGGATCGCATCCTCCGCATCGACCCCGAATCGGAGCTTCCGGCCGGCGAGGTCGTGGCGCAGGTCCTTGCGCATCTTGTCCACCACGGGGAGCGCGACGTCCGACTGGAGTAGCGCGATCTCGAGGTCATCGAACACCTCATCGACCGTGGTCTCCCGGATCTTGCGGCCGAGGAACCCCTCGGTGAACATCGCGTCGTCCGTGGCGGCGGGCCGGGAGGCGGCGGGGGTCGAGGATCGGGGAGGGGAAGTTCCAGAGGGAGGAGGTGGGTTCTGGGCCGAAGGAGGGGAGTCGGTCTCCGGAACTTCGGAGGCCGGGGAGCGTCGCAGGCGGGCCTTAATCGCCGCCCACATGGCCTGAGGTGGGGCCGCGCGAGACGGATTCGATCCGCCGCGAGAGCATCTGGATCCGCTCATCCAGGGCGTTCATTTGACCCTCCAGGTCACGGACCGCCTGGTCGATCTTGACGACCCGCTGGGCCAGGAGTTCGGCGACCTTCGGCCGCTCCATCTCCACGACGACCCCGGAGCCGACCCCGATGAGCACGGGCGCGGTGCGGTCGACCGTGCCGCGAACGAACGTCTCCCCCCCGAGAGGGATGATGAGTTCCGCGTCGGGAGGCGCCCGGTCCACGCCCTCGAGGCTCTCGCGAGCGCGTTCATGCTCCGCACGCGAGGTCGTCAGGATCTGATGCTGCTGAAGACTGGCCGAGAGCTGGTTGCGGTAGGCTTCGAGCCGCATGAGGTCCTCCTGAACCTCGGCCTCCATCTTCTCGTCCGGGCCCATATCCTTCGTTGCCATTGAGGTGGGCCGGGAGGTGATATGGACCACATAACGTCTAGCCGGCTCGTCGAGCGTCTCGACCCGCCGGACCTCGCAGAAGGGGCGACCGGGTAGGGATGGGATCCCCCCCAAGGTAAGCCCCCGCGGCGGTGACGAGCGGGCCAGGTGGTCGAGGAAGGATCACGTGGCGGGGGCGGGAACGACCTCGGAGACCGACTCGATCCGGATCAAGTGCCGCTTCACGTTGTGGCAACCCCCGATCTCGGACAGGGCCCAGTGGAGCGCGGTCGCCTCCGTGTCGGCGTCGTGCTCCTTCGTGAACTTCTGCCAATAGCCCCGGCGGGAGTAGAAGGTCCCCCGCACGCTGAACGTCGGCACGATGACCTCGGCGCGGCGCCCACCCGGGTGACCCACTTAACCCTAACCGTGACGGACGAGGGGGGTCTAAGTCTCGGATTTGGCCGGAGGGTCCTTGGTCGCAGCCGCGTGGCGGTCCCGTTCGCGGAGCCATCGCAGCTGTCGTTCGTGCAGCGCAACGCTCGACGGGGCGATCTTCGGATACAGGACCGGTCGCGGGGTCACCTCCGGGGCGGGGGGTGGCAAGGGGGCGGCCGGGGAAGGATCCGGCGGCACCACCGGCGGGGCGGGCGGGGCCGTCTCAGCGAGGGTCTTCTGGCTTAGGAGGCTCGTACCACGACGCTCTCCCATCGCTCGCTCACCTCCGCGTCGGTCAGTCCTACGGTCGGTGAAAAGATCACGCGGTCTCCCCAGCGACCCCGAACGCTGGGATAGTCATCGACGACGAGCGGAAGGACGACGCCGTCCGCGTGGGTCGCTTCCGCGACCTCTCCCACGGTAGCCGCCCACGCTTCGGGGTCCCCGCCCACCGGTACGATACGGGCATGAGGGTCGTACCGGGAGAGCACGTTCGCCGCGAGCGACTCGCCGCCCGGTGAGGCCACGAAACCCACGCGGCAACCCCGCTTCATCATGAGATAGGCTCCGAGCGCGCCCCGGGGGCTGTCGACCAGAGCGACCAGTCGACCCGCCACCCCCAAGGGGAGGCCGCCCGGTCCCGGCACCCGGTCGAAGTAGAGGTAGGTACGCGGGCCACGCACCTCCACGAAGAGCTCGACCTCGGGGTGCTCGAGGTCGACCTTCAGCTCGCGTTCCGGGAACTGGTCAAAAATATCCCCGCCGAGATCCCGCGCGAGCTCCTGGCTCGTGAACGGATGCTGGCCGGTGCGCCGGGCCCGCACGGCGAACCGCGCCCCTTTCGTCAGCCGGGGCTCGGCGAGCTCGAGGAGCCGCGCGGTGATCTGAACTCGGTCGGTCGGCACTTCGTGGACGAGGCTCACGGACGTCACTCCAAAGACCCGGCTTACGAGGCGGATCGCGCGGTCCGGGTCGGACGACTCGACGTACATATGCCCGTGGTCGGCCCGGACTCGTCCTTCGAGACCCGCCCCGACGAACAGGTCCAAAATGTTCCGACGGAGCGTCGACTCGAACTCCCTCCGGACGGGAGGGGATTTGAGCGCGAGCTCCCCGTACCGTACGAGAAGCAACGACGCCATGGAGAACCTTAAGACGAGCACGCCCGTAAAGCCGTTCCCGGAAGGTGGGGCGTGACCGAGGCGACCGCGCCCCCCTCCGTTTCCAGCGATCCGTGGGCCCCGTTCGTCGCCTCGGTGGTCGCCTCGCTCACGGAAGGACTCCGGGCGATCGGAGCTCCGTCGGACCCGACCACGACCGCCGCGCAGCTGGATTTGGACGGCGGCCCCCAGGGAGATGCCGCGTTCCCTCTTCACCGGTTCGTCGGCATGACGGGGCTCGCACCTTCGGTCCTAGCCGAGCGGCTCGCCTCAGCGCTTCGCTGGGGGCCCGACGTGCAGGAAGTGCAGGCCAGCGGGGCCTACCTCAACTTCCGGGCCGATACAGTCCGGCTCACGGAACGAACCCTCCGTATGGCACTCGAACGCGGCAAGCGCTACGGCCACGCCGACGGGCAGGGGATCGCGGCGTGCGTCGAGCACACGAGCGCCAACCCCACCGGGCCGTTCCACATCGGGCGGGTCCGGAACGCGATCCTCGGGGACACGCTCGCGCGAACCCTCCGGGCCGCAGGAACTCCGGTCACGACCCAGTACTATGTCGACGACCTGGGCCGGCAGGCGGCGATGATCACCTGGATCTGGTCGAAGCCCCGGGACGAGTGGCCCCCCGAGATCCGGGCGGCCGTCGACGGCCTGGAAGTGCCCGGGGAGAAGGTCGACTCGCACCGTGGACGACCGTATCCGGCCGCCAGCACCTACCTGAAGACGCACCCCGAAGCTCAGGCCGAGGTCGCCGGGATCGTGCAACAGACCGAGGTGGGAAACCCGCCCCCCCATCACCGGGAGCTCACCCAGTCCATCCTCGACGGGATGCTCGAGTCGCTCGCCCGGCTCGACATCCGATTTGACGAATTCGTCTGGGAATCCGACTTCCTCAAGAACGGATCGGTCGAAGGGGTATTGGAGCGGCTCCGAACGGCACCCCACGCGATCCGAGAGGAGAACGGAGCGTGGGCCATCGACACCTCCACGTACGGGTTACCGAAGGAGTCGAAGTCGGTCGTGGTCCAGCGGGGCGACGGCACCAGTCTCTACGTCACGCGCGACCTCGCCTACCATCTCTCCAAGTTCGCTCGATTCCAGCGAGTGGTCGACGTCCTCGGCCAGGACCATCGGTTGCATGCGGTCACGCTCGATGCCCTCCTCGCCGAGATCGGCGAGTCCAGACGCCCGGAGTTCGTGATCTACCAGGACATCACCGTGCCCGAGGGCGGCCGCATGTCGACCCGGGGGGGCTCCGCGGTCTGGCTCGACCACCTGCTCGCCGAAGCGGTCGAGCGGGCACGGAAGGAGGTCCTCGTACGACGGGAGGACCTGGGGGCGGGGGAGGTGGAACACATCGCGGAAGCGGTCGCCACCGGCGCCGTGCGCTACCACATCGTCCGCGTCGCCTCGGAAAAGCCGGTCGTCTTCCGATGGGAGGACGCCCTCTCGTTCGAGGGGCGGAGCGGACCGTTCTGCCAGTACTCCTACGTCCGGGCGGCCAGCGTCCTGAGAAAGGCCGAGGCGGCGAACCCCCCCTATCCGTTCGATGCCACTCGCCTTGTCGACCCGGAGGAAGCCGCGCTCGTCCGCGTGATCGCTCGACTTCCTCGGACGGTCCAGTACGCCGCACGGCGGACCCACGTCCACGCGCTGGCGGGGTACGCCCACGACCTCGCGGACCAGTTCAATCGATTCTACCACGCAGTGCCCGTCCTTCGATCGGGCGACGAACGCCCGAGCCGCGTCGCCCTGGTTGCGGCCGTTCGCCAGACCCTCGGGAACGCCCTGGACCTATTGGGAATTCCCCTGCTCGAGGCCATGTAATCCGTCGGGCCCCCCAGGGGGGTCGAGTGGCCGGGGGGATTACCTCCGCTTTGCGCGGTCGAGATGGGCGGCGCGCGCTCTCACGGGTCAAGTTATAAACCGGCCCCTAATTCGAGGGGCGAGGATGGGCCATGGGAGTCCTAGACGACTTCAAGAAATTCCTGGTCACCGGAAATCTCGTCACGCTGGCCGTCGCGTTCGTCGTCGGTCTGGCCATCGTGGCGCTGATCGGAGCGCTCGTGACCGACATCATCACTCCGTTGATCGGGGCCGCGGGTCACATCAATTTCGCGAGTCTGGGGGTCCTGACCATCAACGGGAGCCCCCTGTTGGGGGGGGCGTTGCTCGGTTCGGCCATCAACTTCCTGGTCCTCATGTTGGTCGTGTTCTTCCTCATTGCCTATCCATACCAGATCCACCAGGATCGGCAGAAGGCGCGCGCGGCGGCCGATGCGCCAACGACCCGGGAATGTCCGGCGTGCTGCAACCAGATCCCGGTCAAGGCAACCCGTTGCGGGTTCTGCACTTCCGCGGTCCCGCCGGTTTCCTCGGGCTCGCCCTAAGCTAGCCCGCCGAGGTCTCGACCGGGTCCCGGACCCCGGCGGCCGAGAAGCCGAGCCCCCGCAGGCGACACGCGTCGCACTGACCGCAGGGAACCCTCCCTCCGGCATAGCAGCTCCACGTGAGTCGCCAGGGCACGCCGAGGCGCTCCCCGAGGCGGACGATCCGCTCCTTGGAAAGGCGGAGGAGGGGCGCCCGCACGCGGATCCCACGACCGGTCTGGGCGCCGGTTCTCGTGCCGAGGAGGGCGACCCGTTCGAACGCTCGGAGGAAAGGGGGCCGGCAGTCCGGGTACCCGGAATAGTCGATCGCATTCGCGCCGATGTAGATCGAGCCAAGGCGGTGGCTCTCGGCGTACCCCAGCGCGACCGCGAGCAGGATGGTGTTCCGGGCCGGGACGTAGGTCGACGGAATCCGCCCCGGACGACCGCGGCCGCGCGGGAGGGGGCGGGCCGGTCGGGTGAGCGAGGAATCGAGGAGAGGTCCCAGCGGGAGATGGAGCACGGTATGGTGGACGACCCGGTAGTGCCGGGCCAATCTCCTCGCGGAAGCGATCTCGCGGGTGTGGCGTTGGCCGTAGCTCACCGTCAGGGCGTGAACGGGTCGACGTTCTCGGACCGCCAGCGCGAGGCAGGTGGCCGAATCCATTCCTCCCGAGAGCAGCACAACGCTGCCCCGGGCGACGCGGGTCCCGCTCACCGCAACCACCCGAGGGCCCAGAGCATCGCCGCCGCGAGCGCGACCGCGGAGAGCATGCCGAGGAAATTCGTGGAGTGCTTCGTGAGGAAGCCCCGGTTCTCGAGGGTCTCCCCCAGCACGGAGTCGATCTGGCAGCCGAGGAACCCGGCCACCGCGACGACCCCCACGAGGATCGCTCCGGGGGGGGTCGCGGCCCCGAACACGAGGAAGAGGGCGTAGCCCACGAGGCCCGTGGTCACCGCGCCGATCGCCGCCCAAAGTTCGCCCGTCGCCGACACGCCCCCGTTGGTGCCCGGGGTCACCGGTCGGCCGGTCAGGATGCTCCGGGCGTGGCCGGCCAGCACCCCGAACTCGCTGCCGAAGGTGTCGGACGCCCCGAACGCGAGGGCGGCGGCGAACAGGACGGCGGCCGTGGGGAGCGAGAGGAGCGCCGGGCTCCAGCCGGCGCCGAGCGCGAGCCCAGTGGGGATCAGGATGTGGGCCAGGACATTCGAGATCCCTCGCTCTCCCCGCGTCCCCTCCTGGACGTTGCGACGCTGCTTCTCCGTGAAGTGGTACCGGGTCGCCAGTACGCTCGCGACCACGAACAGGATGAGCAGGGCCAGGAACGCATAGCCCGCGAACACCACGATGATGCCCCCGAAGACCGCGGCGACGATCCCCGCCGCCGGGGTGAGGGCCCGCGCCAAAATGGCGCCCAATGCAAGGGCCACCGTCGCCAAGATGGCGACGACCGCCGGAAGGAGGGGGAGCATTACGGTCGGCTCCCGGGATACGAGGGTGGAGGGCGTTTAACGGCTTCTCGAGCCCTTATCCCCGGGCGAGCACGCGCAGGAGCGCCCCCAGGAAGGTCGAAGCGAACAGGTCGGGCTGGGTCCCCTTCGTCCGGGTCTCCTCCCGGAGCTCGGCCTCGTGGCCCGGCGGAACGACGAGCCCGGTGAGGAGACCGAGCTTCTGCCCTGCCTCTACGTCGAGGGGCCGGTCGCCGAGGATGGCGCTGTTCCCGAAATCGATTCCGTGGTCGCGAGCGGCGTCCTCGAACAGTCCGGTGGCGGGTTTTCGGCAGCGACATCCGGCGTCGGGGGCATGCGGACAGTAGTAGAACGCGTCGACCTGGGTCCCGCTCGGGCGCAGAAGCTCGTTCACGCGGTGGTGGATCCGCTCGACATCATCCCGAGTGTAGAAGCCGCGGTCGATCCCGGACTGGTTGGTTACGCAAATGACCAGGTAGTCGTGCTGGTGGGCGAGCGAGAGCGCCGAGCCCACCCCGCGGTAGAGCTCGAGCCGTTCCGCGTCCCGAAGGTAGCGCAGGTCCGGGTTCAGCGTGCCGTCTCGGTCCACGAACAGCGCCCTCTGTCGACCCGGGCGGTGTCCGACGGTGGAGCGCTGCACGCCCTCGTCCAGCGCCGGCGGCCTTAAGGATTCACGCGGGCCCTCCCCGGACCGGGTCAGCGCGGATTCGTGTCGATCATCACCTCCTCCCCTCCACCGTGGGAAGCCCGGCTTGCTCGTGCGCTCACGAGGGCTTTGGACGGGCTCCCGCCGGCCGTCCCTCGCAGCCTCCTCTTCTCCGGCGGGGTCGATTCCGGACTCCTGGCGTGGGAACTCCGCCGCGACCCGGACGTGACGCTCTCCACCGTGGGGCTCGAAGGGAGCGAGGACCTGGCGGCCGCGGAGAAAGCAGCGCTCGAGCTCCAACTGCCCTGGGTTCGGATCGCCCTCTCGGACGAGGAGGTTCTCGCGATGGCCCGCCGGATCGATGCCGAAACCCGCAGCCTCTCACCTACGGCACGCTCGGTCGAGGTCGCGTTGGCCCTGGCCGTCCATCGAGCGCCCCCGGGGCTCGTTCTCTGCGGCCAAGGCGCCGACGAACTGTTCTATGGCTATGCCCACTTCCAGGGCCTCGACGACGAGGCCGCCCGGCATCGAGGTGAGGCGGACCTACACTACCTGCTCACGGACGCGTGGCCTCGGACGCAGCGCGTCGCGGCGACGATGGGTCGCGAGATCGTCGCCCCCTACCTCGACCCCGGGTTCCTTTCGGTGGTCGAGGAAATCCCCCTATCTGACCGCCGAGCGAGTCCCGTACCGAAAGAGGCGTTCCGGTCCTTCGCGCGACGGCGTGGCCTCCCTGTATCGATCGCAGACCGGCCCAAGAAAGCCCTGCAGTACGGTACCGGCGTCGACCGTCTCCTCCGTCGTTCGGGAGCCAGGGTCGGGTGAATCAGCCCACCGGCACACCAGGGGGAGAGTGGGCAAGAGCCTCCCGTAGGGTCGCCCGGGTGGCGGCGAGCTCCTCCCCGGCGAGCTCCAGTCGGGGGGGGCGCACGCGGGTCGAGCCATGGCCCACCTCGGACTGGACGAACTTGATCTGCTGTACGAACTTGGTCGTGGTATCCATCCGCAGCAGAGGGAGGAACCAGCGGTAGAGGTCGAAGGCCGATTCCTCGGCACCCCGTCGCGCCCGTTCGAACAACTCGACCGATGCGTCCGGGAAGGCGTTGGCCAACCCGGCCACCCACCCCACCGCGCCGGCGCGAATGCCCTCGAGGATCGCGTCGTCCAGACCTACCGCGATCTCCAACCGGCCACCGAGAAGGGCACGGATCCCGGTGATCCGTCGCACATCCCCGCTCGATTCCTTGACCCCGGTGAGGACGGAGTGTTCCTCCGCGAGCTGGAGGATCTGCTCGGGGAGGACATCCGTGCCGTAGGCAGAGGGATTGTTGTAGAGCATGCACGGGAGCGACGTGGCACCGAGAACCTCGCTGAAGTGGGACAGCGTCTCCCGCGGGTCGGTCCGGTAGATGTAGGGCGGCAGGACGAGGAGACCACTCGCTCCCGCTTTGGCCGCGCCCCGTGCGAACTCCACGGCGTCCGCTGTGCGGCTGGCCGCGACCGCCGCGACGACCGGCGCGCGTCCCCCGAGCTCCGCGACGAGCTCACGGACGAGGAGGAGCCGTTCCTCGAGAGAGAGCGTCGAACCCTCTCCCAGCGACCCGCCCGCCACCACACCGTGTATCCCGTGCTCGATGAGCCAGGCCGCATGCGCTCGTAAGGCGGCTTTGTCGATCGCGAGTTCCCGGTCGAACGGCGTCGTGAGGGCGACGAGGACCCCTCGCCACGGACCACTCGAAGAGGGCGTGGTCATTCCGCCCTCCCCGGAGCGAGCCGTTGGTTCCGCATCGCGGATCGCAACCCCGCCTAGGACTTAGCCATCGTCGGCGGTCGGAGGCCCGGACGGAGCTCGGCGGGGGGTTGCACCGGGCCGTTCCAGTCCGGTCCGTTTTACGGGGAGATGCCTTCGACAAACGGGTCGCGGGGATCGAAGAGCAGGTCTCCTTCGCCGGTGATGTAGGCCGACCCCCGGATCCTAGGTCGGAGCTTTCCGTCGGCCTGCTCTGCCCTCCCCTCGAACACCGTCCCAAGAATGCCTTCCTGCCGCCAGACCTGTCCCTCCCGGAGCTTCCCGTCCGCCACGAGGCAAGCGATCTTCGCGCTCGTCCCCGTCCCGCAAGGAGAGCGGTCATACTCTCCGCCCGGGCAGAGCACGAAGTTCCGGCTCTGGTTCTCGGCCCGGGCGGGAGGGCCGGAAATCTCGATGTGATCGATCGGGGCGCTGTCGGTTCCGGTGATCCTTCCCCATTCGAGCTCGGCCCGAATGGCCTTGGCATACGCGGTCAGCACCTCGACGTTGGCGAGGGTGAGCCCGCACGGTGCGCCCTCGCTCAGGAAGAACCAGTTCCCGCCCCACGCTACGTCGCCGACGATCTTCCCGTAATCGGGCACCTCGACCTCGACCCCGGCGCGGCTCCGCCAGCAGGGGACGTTGCGCACGCTCACGTCCCCCGACGTGTGCAGAACGGCCTCCACGGTCCCCACCGGTGTCTCGATCATGTGTCGGCCCGGGCGCAGTTGTCCGAGGTGGGCCAGCGTGGCCACGACACCGATCGTCCCATGGCCGCACATGCCGAGGTACCCCGAGTTGTTGAAGAAAATCACCGCGGCGGAGGAAGACGCGCGCTCCGGGGGCACCAGCAACGCGCCGACGACCACTCCGGAGCTGCGCGGTTCATTGATGATCGCTCGGCGGAAATTGTCGTGCAGTTCGCGGAGCCGGAGGAGGCGCTCCGCCAGAGGTCCCACGCCGAGGTCCGGTCCGCCCGACATCACGACCCGGGTGGGTTCCCCGGCCGTGTGGGAGTCCACCACATGCACGCGCTGCACTGTCGGGACCTTCGGGCGCCCGCGGACGGCGGCGCACGAGCCACCGAAGCGGCCTCCCCACCATAGGCTTTCCGTGGGGATTCACCGACCGGTGGGAGGAATGAGCGCCCGAGCGGGAGCGATATATACGCGGCCCCGGGTCCCTCCTCGTGGCGGACGACGACGCCGCATTGTTCTGCCCTCTCGAGTTCCGTTACGGCCGCACGAAGGTTCGTGCGCTCTTCTCCCGGAACGCGCGCTTAACGAGGGCGCTCCGCGTGGAGGCGGCCCTCGCGGCGACCGAGGCCGAGCTCGGGATGATCCCGGCCGAGGCGGCCCGAGCCATTGAGGCGGCCGCGAAGCCGGAGATCGTAACGGTCGCGCGCGTGGACGCGCTCGAGCGAGAACTCAAACATGACGTGATGGCGATCACCCGCGCCCTCGCTGAAGCGGCCGGGCCGGCGGGGCGGTGGGTGCACTACGGGGCGACCAGTGCCGACATCACCGACTCGGCGCTCGCCCTCGAACTTCAGGAGAGCGGCGCGGTCCTTCGGACCGACCTTACCGACCTCGCCCGGGTGCTCGCTGCCCTCGCCCGGACCCACCGCGCCACGGCCGAGGTGGGACGGACCCACGGACAGCACGGCGTGCCGATCTCGTTCGGATACAAGATGGCGGTCGCCACGGCGGAGGTGATGCGACATCGTCGACGGCTCGACCAGTTGCTCCCCCGACTGACCGTCGGTAAGATGGCGGGTGCCGTCGGAACCGGTGCCGGCTTCGGCCCGCATGCGGTCGCGGTCGAGCAGGGCGTGATGCGTCGGCTCGGGATCACCGCCGACGAAGCGCCGACCCAGATCACCGGACGCGATCGGATCGCCGAGTTCACGAACTGGCTCGCGCTCGTAGCCGGTACGGCGGAACGCCTCGCGACCGAAGTGCGGAATCTCCAACGAACGGAAATCGCAGAGGTCGCGGAACCGTTCGACGAGCGCCGCCAGGTCGGCAGCTCGACCATGGCCCAGAAACGGAACCCGATGCAATCGGAGAACGTGACGAGCCTGGCCCGGTTGGTGCGCGCTTTCGCCCTGCCTCCGCTTGAGAACATGGTCCAGTGGCACGAGCGCGACCTCGCAAATTCCGCGAACGAACGGGTCGTGCTCCCCCATTCGACCCTCCTTACGGACGACATCTTGACCAAATTGACGGAGGTGTTCACCGGCCTCCGGGTCGACGTGGCTCGGATGAGCGCGGAGGTCGACCGCTCCGCGGGCGGCTCGATGACGGAGAGCCTCATGCTCGCGCTCACGGGACGCGGGCTCGCCCGCGCAGACGCCCACGAACTCCTCCGCCGGCTCACGAAGGATCCCGGCACCGGGCCCTCCCTTGCCGAACGGGCAAAAGCGGACCCGACGGTCCGAGAATGGCTCGACCCGCCGGAGATCGACCGCCTGCTCGACCCCGCCGCCTACGTCCGCGCGGCGGCGGAGAAGACCGACCGCGTCTTGTCCGTGCTGGACCCCGAGCTCTCGGGATGACCGGGTCCGACGCCGGGTGGACCGCGGTCATCACGGTCCGGCTTCCTCAGGATCGACTGGCCACCTGGCTCGAGCGGGCGTTGAACCCCGAGGCCGCCCGCGAGGTTCCCCGGGCGCAGGCCGAGGTTCGTCGACCGACGGCCGACGCGGTGGAGATCGCCCTCACGGCGCGGGATACCGGCTCGGTCCGCGCTGCGATGAACACCTACCTTGGCTGGGTGCATCTGGCGCTCGCGACGGTCGGCCACGCGGCCGCCTCCGCGGATCCCTCCTCTGAGCCCCCCGCGTAGTGCGGCCCTCCCCGAAGCCGTTATGTCCGCCCCGCGGTCCCGCGCGTCGTGGCGATCCCGGCGAAGCTCCAGAACGACATCAAGCAGTTCCAACGACTCCAGCAGGAGCTCGGAGGGATCCAGCAGCAGCGGCTCCAGATCGACCTTCGCGTCCGGGAGTTGGGCCACACGCTCGAGGAGCTGAAGACCCTGTCCGACGAGTCGGTGGTCTACCGTCCGATCGGGGGCCTGCTCATCCGTGCCAAGACCAAGAAAGAAGTGGAGGACCTCCTATCCGAGGACAAGGAGACGCTCGAAGTCCGCCTGAAAGCGGTCGAGCGGCAGGAAAACCACCTCAAGGAACGCTACACGACGATGCAGCAAGAATTGACCCAGGCGCTCCAGGCCCAGGGGCTCTCGCCGGGCTCCGACTCCGATTCCGCCTCCGCGTCGGAATGAGGGGGGCCTCGTCCCACCCCCGCGGCTCGCCGGGGTACCGGGATTTCCCCGGCGACCTTTCGGGAAGCCACCCTAGGCGCGCCGGTGGACCAATCGCTCGCCGATCTCGTGAAGAAGGGGCTTGCCCCGCTTCGGGATCTGTCGGCTCGTGTCGAGCCGGTGGTAGGCGCGCCCAGTGAGTTGCGCGATCTTCTCTTCCGAGTAGGCGAGGCTTCCCGTCGACCGGATCACGTCGCGCGCTCGCTCGACGTCCTCGGGGGCCGCCTGAGCATGGCCCAGCACGCGCGCGAGGCGTGAGCGATCCTCGGCCGACCCCTTCTGCCAGGCGCGGAGGACGAGCAGCGTGCGCTTCCCCTCTGCAAGGTCGTTCGCGCTCTTTCCGGATTCGTCCGCGTCGAACCCAGCGCCCAGCACGTCGTCGCGCAGTTGGAAGGCGACCCCGAGGTCGGTCCCGACCGCCTCGAGGTCCGTGAGGGACCCCGGTCGCGCGCCCCCAAGTAGGGATCCGATCCGAAGAGGAGAGACGACCGTGTAGATCGCGGACTTGAGTCGGTGTACGTCGAGGACGTCTCGTTCGCCCACCTCCCCCGGGGGGAGGGTCCCGTTGCGAATGTCCAGTAACTGGCCGTAGGCCGTGAGGCGGGTCATGCGCGCATACTCGGAAAGCGCGGCGAGGCGGGCCCCTGGTGCCGCGGCCGTCCTGAGGATCGCCTCGACGGTGCACGGCTCCTCGAGGTCGCCGAGAGTGATCCCGATCCCCACCCCGTAGTCCTCGCTCGAGCCTTCGCGTCCCAACTTCCGATGCTCGGTGGCCAGCATCCGGTGCACCGCGGGGCCGCCACGTCGCTCGTCCGCGTGGTCGATGATGTCGTCGTGGATCAGCATCCAGCTCTGAAAGTGCTCGAGGGCGGCCGCGGCCGGGAGGGCGGGCCGAGGGGGGCGTCCGGTCGCAAGGTGGTACCCCGCGAGGACGAGGATCGCGCGGAACCGCTTGCCCCCGCGCAGGGTGAACTCACGGTTGACGTCTACATAGGCGCGGAGGGACGGGAGAGCCTCCCGACGGGCACCGGCATAATCCCTCCGAAGCTCGCTCTCGAGCGAAGGGAGGTACCGGTACAACGCGGCGAGGTTCACGGCGTCTTGCCGCTTGACGGCCATCATATTTAACACACCCGGCGTTCTGAATCTCCGATGGCGACCGCGTCCTTCGTCGAACTGGCGAGCGGCCTCCTCGAGGCGATGGGCCAGCGTCTCGACGCCGCGCGGCCGGTCCCCGAGGGAATGACCATCCGGACGGGGGATGGATTCCTGTATGCCTTCCTCGAGGATCCTGCCCAGGTGTCTCTCGACACCATCCGCCGGCTCTTCGGGGACGGGGACGAGATCCCCACGCACCTGGTAGTCCTCACTCCCGGTCACCTGCCGCTCGCCATCTCGGCCGAGGTCCTACGTCGTGGCGGAACGGTCGTGGAAGGGGGGCGCTTCCTAGAGCTCGCCCGCCAACTCGGCCTCGAGGCGTACCTAGGGCAGGAGCCGCGCGCCGTCCCCGCGCGGCCCCGCCGCCTCCTTCCGAGTGCCCAGCAACTGGATCAGGTCATGGGCCGTGCCCGAACGTGGCTCGATTGGGGCGTCCCGGCCCTCGCCCTTCGTTTCTACCGTCAAGCGACCACGATGAAGCCGGAATACGTGCCTGCGAAGATCGGCATGGGGCGCGCGTTGCTAGGTCTCGGCCTCGTCGAGGATGGGGAGCGGGTCTTCCGGGAAGTTCTCGCAAATCGACCCGACGACGTCGATGCCCGGCTGGGTCTCGCCGCGGCCTACGGAGCCCGCGCCCGACCGAAGGACGAGATCGAGGTCTATCGAGCGCTCCTGGCAGAGGACCAGGCTCGCCTCGAGGTGCGAGCGCACCTCGTCGCCGCCCTGGTGGACCTCGACGACTGGGCCGGCGCGCGGGTGGAGATCGAGGCCCTCCTGGACCGGACACCCGAGGATGCCCAACTTCGGTTCCTGCTCGGGGCGGCGAAAACCAAGCTGGGCCTCGAGAAGCAAGGAGAGAAGGAGCGAGCCGAGGCCCGGACCCTCGGGCTCCCATTCGACCGGGAAGTGATCCTCTGCCAACACCTGGGGTTGCCACCGCCGACCCCGAGGGAAGAACCCACTCCCACTGGACCCAACCCTCCCAAGAACCGCAGGGCGCGGGCCCCTCCCGCACCTCGGGTTCCGGTCGGAAGGTCGCCGAAAAGGCGCCCCGTCCATGGACGTTCGAAGCCCCCGCAACGGGCCGCTGCCCGCAAACGTAAGTAGTCCCGCCAGCGGTCGAGACGCGAGTGGCGACGTTGCGCGTGGTCTCGGTTCTCCCCAGCGCCACGGAGATCGTGTGCGCGCTGGGCCACGCCGACCAACTCGTGGGTCGGAGCGCGGAATGCGACTATCCGGAGGTCGTTCGCTCGCTTCCGGTCGTCATGGCGCCCCGACAATGGGACTCGGACTCACCGTCCCGCGTGATCGATGCCCGAGTGACGGCCGCCCGAAGTCGAGGCGAGAGCCTGTACCAGCTCAATGTTGACCTTCTCCGCGAGCTCCGCCCGGATATGCTCCTGACCCAGGACCTGTGCGGGGTGTGTTCGGTCACCGGTCCGGAAGTGGAGGAGGCCTGCGCTCAGGCCGGGGTCCGTCCGACGGTCGTATCCCTGACTCCCCGAACGCTGGACGAGGTCTGGAGTTCGATCGAGACCGTCGCGAACGCTCTCGGAGATGCGGCGGCGGGAACGAGGTTGGCGGGCCGACTCCGCGAGGATTCGCGTCCGACCAAGTCCCCGCCACCTCCTCGCGTTGCGGTACTCGAATGGCTCGACCCCCCCATCCTCTCGGGTCTCTGGACGCCCGGAATGATCTTGGCGGCCGGAGGAGAGCCGGTCGGGACCCACCACGGTTCTCCGGGCGTTCGCACCACGTGGTCCGACCTCCGGGAAGCTCGACCGGCCCTGGTCGTGGTGAGCCCATGCAGCTTCTCGGTGGACCGGACCGGGCAGGAATTGGCCGACCCCTCCCTCCGCGAAGCGCTCGCCGAACTCTCGCCGACCCTCGGCACGTTCGTGGCCGATGAGGCGTACTTCAGCCGCCCTGGCCCCCGTCTCGGGGAGGGAGTCGACCTCCTCCGTCACCTAATTTCTCGGGAGGCGTGGAGCGCTCCGATGCCGGTCCGCACCCTCGACGAACTGGGGGTCGCCGCATGAGTTCCGGGAGGGGGTACCCCTACGCCTACACCCCCACCCAAGTCGGTCGGGCGCAGCCGGCTATGGGACAGATCACGACCTCATCCAGGGAATTGCGGGACCTCTCGCTCGCCTTTGTCGTGCTCACGCTGGACATCCTCTTCGTGCTCCTCGGGGGTGCGGCGGGGCTGGTCGGCCTCGGCCCCCCCGCGGTGGTGCTTCAGTTCGTGGCCGTCGCAGCAGCGGCCGCCCTCACCGGATTTGTGGCCCACGAGATGGCCCACAAGTTCTCCGCCCAACGACGCGGATACTGGGCCGAATTCCGGATGTCTCCGACCTGGCTGCTGCTCTCCCTCATCGTGTCCGCGTTTGCGGGGTTCTTGTTCGCCGCGCCCGGAGCGACCGTGATCGGCGGAATGGGAAGCCGCGAAGACTGGGGCCGAACGGCCCTCGCGGGACCGCTGACGAACATGGGCTTTGCGACCGCGTTCTATGCGGGCGCGGTCGTCCTGATCGACGTGGGTTCGCTGACGGCGGTCGTGTGGCTGCTCTTCCTTGCGTTCATCAACGGCTGGTTCGCGACGTTCAACCTGATCCCGTTCGGACCGCTCGACGGTCGAAAGGTCCTCTCGTGGAACGTAGGGATCTGGATCGGTTCCATAGTCCTTGGAGGCGCGCTGGCTGTTCTCGGCGGGATCGCGATCTACTACGGGATCCTACCGTTCAATGGTTGAGGGCGGAGCATGCCGCGCCCGAAGGTCCGCGAACTGGGAGAGGGGCGCTTGCTCCTCGACCTCGGCTTCCGTGATACGGAGGGGCTCGTCGCCGCCTACCTTCTCCCGACCGATGAGGGCTGGACGCTCATCGAGACCGGACCGACCACCTGTCGGGCGGCCCTGTTGGACGGATTGCAAGCCGCGGGCGTGACCCCGGAGGAGATCCGCCGCGTCTTCGTCACCCACATCCACCTCGACCATGCCGGAGGCGTCGGCGCCCTGGCCGAGGCGCTCCCCCGAGCCCACTTCTACGCGCACGAGCTGGGCGTCCCCCACCTCGTCGACCCGTCGCGTCTGGTCGCGAGCGCCCGACGGGCCTGGGGAGCGGCCGCCGACCCGCTTTGGGGACCGATCCTCCCCACCCCCGCTCCCCGGATCTCGCCGCTTCGGGGAGGCGAGCGTTTTCCGGTCGTGGGCGGTGAGCTCGAGGTGATCGCCACCCCGGGTCACGCGAAGCACCATCTCGCGTTCTTCGACACCCGGCTCCGCGGAATCTTCACGGGCGATGGAGCCGGTGTCCGTCTGGAGCAGAGCCCCCACCTTCGCCCCGCCGTCCCACCCCCGGACCTCGACCTCGACCTCCTCTTCTCCAGCCTCGAGACGATGCGCGGGAAGGAACCCCGGTTCGTCCTCTTCAGCCACTTCGGACCCAGTCCCGACGGGCCGTCCGACCTCGGTCGGTATCGGGCCATCGTGACGGACTGGAGGGACGTGGCGCTCGCGGCGGCTCGGGAGAATCCCGACCCCGAGTACGTCGCGCGTCGGCTGGAGGAGCATGACGCCCTTACGCTTCGGGCCGAGGCCGTCTCCCCGTCGGAGGCCGAACGCGAGTCGCTGGTATCGGGCTACGACCTGGCGGCGAAGGGGTTCCTCCGCTTCTTCGAAACACACGGGGAGCTTCCGCCGAGGGGACCCTGACGGACCTCCCGCCTCCGGTTCGGCGCAACGCGGCCGGGACCCTCTTCTTCGCTCGCTCGGTCTACGCGTTCAACTGGTACAACGTCGGCGCCGTACTGCCTCTCGTCGGGAGCGCTCTCGGGGCCACGACCCCGCAGCTGGGCATCGTGCTCGGTTCGTTCCTCGCCGGGGCCGGGGTCTTCCAGCTTCCAGCCGGCTTCGCGGCCCTTCGCTGGGGAAACCGCACTGTCTCGATCGCGGCGCTCGCGATCATGGGCATCTTCTGTCTCGCCTCGGCGTTCTCCCCGAACTGGATCGTTCTCGCGATCCTGCGCTTCGGGGCCGGCGCCGGGGCCGCCTTCTTCTTCGCTCCGGCGCTCGGCCTGGTAGCGTCCTACTACCCCGTCGGGTCCCGGGGCCCCATCGTCGGCCTGTACAACGCGGGCTTCAGCATCGGATCGGGCGTGGGTCTCTTCGCGGGCGCGTTCATCGGGGCGGTCCTCGGCTGGAGCTGGGCACTCGCCATCGGGGGCATCGCGCTCCTCGTTGCGATGGCCCTCGCCCCGCTGATCCTACCGGTCACCGAGACATTGCCCTCGCGGCGGACGCTCGGCGAGCTCTGGGCGGCGAGTCGGCCGGTGCTCCGTTCTCGGGACCTCTGGGCGTTGTCGCTCTCCTACATGGGGCTCTGGACCGCGTTCTACGTCGCGGCGCAGTTCTTCGTGCAGTACGCCCACAGCGTTCATCCCGGTTGGACTCTAGCCCTCGCGGCCGGACTGCCGACCCTCATGATCGCCGTCGAGGTCCTCGGCGGACCGTTAGGGGGCTGGCTCGGCGAGCGGCAAATGGACATGCGCGTGCTCCTCGTGGTGTTCGGCGCGGGGGCCGGTGTCGCGGTCCTCCTCATTCCATTCGCCGGGTTGGACGCGCTCGTCGGCGTGTTCGCGGCGTTGGGGTTCTTGGATGGCGCCACGTTCGCGGTCATGTATCTCCTGCCCACCTACCTGCCGGAGACCCGAGAGGAGGGGCTCTCGCTCGGCTTGGGCCTTCTGAATGCCATCCAGATCTTCGTCGGGAGCGGCCTCGCCATTGCGTTCGCCTTCATCGCGACCTACGCGGGGTACACCGACGCCTGGATCCTGGCGGGGTTGTTCGGCATCGCGCCCTTGCCGCTGCTCCTGCTGGTGAGAGGGCACCTCTCCCCGCCGCCAACGAAGGCGGTTAGGGATGCTTCCGTTCGACCGGTAGTTCCGACGGATCGACCAGCGTGACCAGGTTCGTCGGCCGTCCATCCACCGGGAACCCCAGCGTGAGGACGATCGGGCCCAACTCGGCCAGTCCCTCCGAACGCGCGAGCTCGATCGCCTGATGACGCAGTTCCATGATCTTGCCCTGGGTCGGTGATGGGCGAGCCTCGACGCCCCGGACCAGGGCGAGCCGTCGCCGGACGAGCGAGCGTCGGGTCAGGGCCACGACGGGGCAGCTCGGACGCAGACCGGCGATCAACCGAGCGGTCCGACCGCTGTGCGTGGGGGTCACGATCACGCTGGCATGTACCCCCTCGGCGAGCGCGATTGCAGCCTCCGCGACCGATCGCTCCGGTGCGGTGGCCGGGTCGGAAGGGAACGCTCGGACGAGCTCGCGAGTACGGCGAGGGTCGAACCCTACCTCGGTGGCGCGTGCGATGCGGTCCAGCCACTGGACGGCCTCGACTGGAAAGTGGCCCACGGTGCTCTCCTCGCTCAGCATGATGGCATCCGCTCCGTCCAGCACTGCGTTCGCGACGTCCGTCGCCTCCGCTCGAGTGGGCCGGGGGCTGTTGACCATGCTGAGGAGGACCTGGGTGGCTACGATCGCGAACCGTCCGGCTGCGTTCGCCCGCCCGATGAGCTCCTTCTGTTCGAGCGGGAGCCTCTCGAGAGGTACCTCGATGCCGAGGTCCCCTCGGGCGACCATGATCCCGTCCGAGTCCGCGAGGATCCCGTCGATCGCCTTCAGAGCCTCCGCCCGTTCGATCTTGGCAATGAGCCCGACCTCCTCACCTTCCGGCTGCTGATCCAGCCAGCGTCGCGCGGCGACCAGGTCTACCGAATCCCGGACGAAGGAGAGCGCAAGATAATCGATCCCTCCGGCGAGAGCGACCTTCGCTCGCTTTCGGTCATTGGAGTCGAATGCGGCCGTGTTGAGTCGGGCGCGGGGGAGGTACGCCCCGGCCCGCGAACGCACGATGCCCCCATTCACTACTTGGGCCTCGATCGAACCGGACCCGGCCGCCGTCACGCGAAGTTCGACGCTCCCGTCCCCTAGAAGGAGAGGGTCTCCGGGCTTCGCCGCACCCCGGAAGGAGGGAACTTCGAGCCGGACCCGGCGCGTATCGCCCGGGGCCGGGTCCGAGTCGAAACTCCACGTCTCGCCGACCGTCAAGCGCACTTCGCCGGACGCAAATTCGCCGATACGGACCTTCGGGCCAGGGACATCCCCGACGATCGCGACCTCACGACCGGCCTGTCGTGCGGCAGCGTGCATCGTGCCGAGATAGGTTCGTTGCTCCTCCGCGGTTCCGTGAGCGAGGTTGAGACGAAGCGCGTCGGCCCCGGCAGAGATGAGGGCGATCATACGCTCCGCGGTCTGGGTGGCCGGCCCCACCGTCGCGAGAATCTTTGTACGCCGCATTGGGAGGCCATCCGGAATGGACTCATATCGGGGCCGGCCCTCGACCCACCTTGATTTGCACGGCCTCCGGTCGATTCGGACCATCGAACTACGCCGCAAGCGGAACTCGGGAGGTTCCTTTCCGCTAAAGTCCCTCAACCCGAGACCGCCCCGGGTCGCAGACTCTTTAGCGAGGACCGCTGGTGGTCCAAGCCTAGCCCCGTGGTGTAGTGGCCAAGCATGCTGGCCTTTGGAGCCGGCGACAGCGGTTCGAATCCGCTCGGGGCTATCCACATTTCCATTGAAAAGGGATATATCTCTACCCCCCCATGCCCCGGCGGGGCGAACGGTGCCGGCGGCGCGGAAGAAGGATCGAGCGGCCAGATCCGCCATGGAGGGGGATCCCGAGGTCGATCGCTGGAGGAAACGCCTGCTCAAGTCCGCTCCCTCCACCGCCGACGTTTGGCCCCGTCGCCTGAGTTCGTTCTGCATCCAGGTCGGGCACACTCCGGCCAGTCTACTCGGACTCGACCTTCGCGGCCTCGTGGACCTGCTCGACTCCTTCGAGGAAGGCGAGCGAAAGAAGGGCAACGCGGGATCGTATGTCGCCTTCACGGTCAAGGTGGTCCGAAGTTGGATCCGGTACAACGGGGTCGACGTCCCGCGCGGCGCCGTCAAGGTTCGTGAGGCGGACGTCGTGAAAGAGGAGACGGCGCTTACCCGATCCCAACTCAGGGCTATTCTGAGCGCCGCGACCCAGCGAGAAAAGGTCGCAGTCGCCTTGATGGCGATGAGCGGAATCCGCCCGATGGTCCTCGGAAATTATCGTGGCGACGACGGGCTACGGGTTCGGGATTGCGATTTCCGGATTACGAAGGGAAGGGTGGTCTTCGGAGCCCTTCCACTACGGATCGTCGTCCGCCGTCAACTATCCAAGGGCAACCACCAGTACCTGACGTTCCTGGGGACTGAGGGAGCCACTTTCTTGAGGGACTACATCGAGGCCCGAATCCGAAGCGGCGAGAAGGTCGGTCCGGATTCGCCGATAGTCGTGCCGGACCGGGCCGAACGGAAGTTCATCTGGTCCACTAACATCGGGGACCTCGTTCGACACGCGATCCGGGGCGCGAATCTGAATGTCCGCCCATACTGCCTTCGTACGACGTTCGCCACTCGAACCCTCTCCTTGGAAGCAGAGGGGAAACTTCCGCACGCCTACGCTTCTTTTTGGTTAGGACATCGAGGCGACATGACTGCACGTTACGCGCAAAACCGGGGGATCCTCCCCGAGAACGTCATTCAGGAGATGCGCATCGCGTACCGTAGGTGCGAGCCCGCATTCAGGAGTTCCGAGCCTAGTATAGAAGACCGGGAAGAGGCCAAATCTATCCTTAAGGCTGAGATCCTGATGATCGCCGGGTACACCGCCGAGGAGGCCGAGAAGATCCTCGGGGATCCCCACGCGGATGTCGGAGCTGCGATCCGTGAGAAGCTGATGGGCGCCGCGTCTCCGCCGCAACAGCGGATCGTCACCGTGGAGGAGGCTACTGGCCTTTTGTCGAGTGGGTGGCGAGTCGTGACTTCAGCCGGGCCCGGTGTCCTCGTACTGGAACCACCCTCACAACCGCTCACATCGTGAGGTCGTTTTCGAATCCCCGTGCGGGTTACTATTATTAACCACTCGGCCGGGCAGCCAGCACCGGCGAGCCCGATTATAAACCCCCCCGCCGCGAATCCGAGCCGATGGTCTTGGGGTCTCGGGAACAAGGGGTCTACGCGGTGCGAGGGGCGCTCGTCACCGCCTTTCCCGAGCCAATCGTCGTCGCCAACCGGTGGGTGAACCAGAACCGGCGAGTCTCCGCCGTTTTCGAAGGGGAAGTCGTTATTCTGGGTCGGTCGGGTTCCGAACGACTTGCCCTCGCCGGCCTCGACCGAATCCGACGCGTGCTTAGCCAAAAGGTAGTGAGTGGGATCGAGAGGGCCGCCGCCGATAGCTCCACTACGAAAAGCCCGAGGAGGACCCTCTGATGTCGCCGCTGCGAAGCGATACCCGCTCTCTGGTCCGCCTGAAGAGGATCATCGCCCAGCGATCCCCCGACTCGGCGCTGCGGGCCCTAATCTTGGCGGAGCCTGACACCATAAGTATCCAGCGCCTGCTCGCAATTTCATCGACATGGTTGCGCCTTCTTGATCTGGAACTGGACTCCGAACTGACCGACACGGCCCCCTCGACCCCGGCGGTAACACGCCGGAGTCCCGGGGGGACCCGGGCCAAAGCCCGAGGAGGCGCACGTCCGGATCGTCTGCACGACGCAAGGTTTCGACACGGGAACCAGCGCCGGGAAACTAGTCCGGGACCTAATGGCCGCGATCGCTTCGTTCGAACGTGAGCTGATCCGCGAGCGCACCGCCGGATCGGTGCGTGCGACCCGGGACGGCCTCCGAACGACCCGCAGCGGGCGAACGATCGGTCGGCCGCCCCGCTTCACGCCCGAAGTAGTCGAGCGGATCCGGGAGGACCGTGCCAGCGGCGCAAAGTGGTCGGTTATTGCTCGGCGGTTCGGGATCCTGAGTGGGACCTGCCGAAACGTCAAGGGGCCCCCCCTGCGCGAAAACCCGAGTGTGGAAAAAGGTCCCTGAGTGATTAGAACACTCTCGGCCGAATTGGTAGCCCCCTTCGCCGTGCGCAACCGGTCCCATTAGAACAACCCACTAAGACAGCCCCGAGCGGTTTCGGCTCAAGCGTGGGGTGAATCCCGCTCCGTGCGTCCTAATCCATCCTTCGTCTGACTCGGCATGTAGTCGAACCCCCGGAGGGTTCGAATCCACAGATATCCCCCTCGTTCAAGGTGGGACTTTGGGACGTTGCGCCCATGCTTCCGATCATCGAGGAAGCCGGGGGCATTGCGACTGATTGGAGTGGGGCAAGGACGATTCTTTCCAGTGACTTCGTTGCCTCGAATGGAGCGATTCACGCGCAGCTGTTACGATTGCTCACGAACATCTAGTGCGCTCGGCGCGCATCGGTGAACTTGTCCAGGAGTCGATTATGGCCCGGTCATTGGTCGCGCCCATCCGTCATGGATGCGGGCCGACGCGGCCGGCTTGGATTCGTCGACACGGCCGCGGTCTATCAAACTGACTTTGAAGACTCGTTATCCATAAGCATCATATGGGGAGTTTGCGGTCCGTGGACGAAATGTTGAGAACATCGGGGCCACAGACACCTCCGCTCGCCTATCGCGAGGTAGGGGTGGACATCGACGAAACCGATGCCGCAAAGGCAGAAATGGCCGATCTCATGAAGGACAGCGGACCTTTGGTCCTCAGCAAGTTCGGAGATTATGCAGCGCTGATTGACGCGCGATTTCCGGGTATCAAGGAACCTGTTTT
>Ga0209415_10002150_pt1 | contig 37252 bp, 32 predicted proteins | sample PeaSoiSIISIP2007_FD_187696 | JGI IMG/M metagenome (GOLD analysis project Ga0209415, IMG submission 187696) | Peat soil microbial communities from Weissenstadt, Germany - SII-SIP-2007 (SPAdes) (version 2) | ecosystem: Environmental > Terrestrial > Soil > Wetlands > Peat | place: Germany... | reverse complement strand
AGGTCGCTGCCGTGTGGTAATGATGGTAGCGATGATGCGGATGGTGATGAAAGCGGACCTGAATACCGCCGCCGCGTTCCGCCGTAGTCGCGGCCGTGGCGGCGACGGGCGTAACGCCCGACAACGCCGTGGACGCCTCCGCGGTCGGGTTCCGGCCGAAATTGGGCAGGCTGTTGAGCGCCGTCTCGTAGCGCTCCTTCATCTCGTCGAACAACGCGCGCATCCGCGGCGAAATCGGATGATTCTCGCCGAGATGCTCGGTCAGCGGATTGACGAAGCGGTCGCCGTTGACGACTGCGAAATGAAGATGCGGCCCGGTCGAAAGTCCGCTCGAACCGACCTTGCCGATGACTTGCCCGGCATGCACCTGGGCGCCCGGCGCGACCTGCGATCCAATTTGCGACAGATGGCCGTAAATTGTGGCAATATCGCCCGGATGCGCGATCCGTATGCAGCGGCCGAGCTCGCCGCACCATCCGGCCGTCGTTACCCGCCCGTCAGCCACCGCCTTGACCGGCTCGCCGTAGCGGGTGACCAGGTCGACGCCGAGATGCGGGCGATAGATGTGAAGCAGCGGATGATAGCGCGAGGGCGTGAAGCCGGAGGAGATATACTCGAAGTTGACCGGAAAGCGCAGTGTCTGCGCATCGAGCGCGCGTCCCTGAGCGTCGTAAAGATGGGCGTTGCTGCGGCCGTCGCTGAACGCGAACGCATCGAGCGTCTTGCCGGTGCCGAGCGAAAGCTGCGCCGCTTCCAGACCATTGGGCAGACGCCAACTGCCATCGCGCGCAACCTTCTCCTGGTAGATAAGCTTGACGGTTGAGCCCGGCTCGAGCCGATTCAGCGGATGGCGGCTGTCGAAGGCCTTCTCCAGCGCGTTGACGATTTGACCCGGCACCCCATGGCGTTCGGCGGCGCTGCGGAAATCGCCCCTGACCGGAAAAGCCATCAGCACGGGCTTGAGATCGTACTGAATGGGCATCTGCCAGACGCGCACCAGCCCGGCGCCCAAATCGAGCTCCATCACCGTCTGCCGATAATCGACGTTGTAGCGGAAGCCGCGCAGCGCGCCGCTGTCGGGATCCTTGAACAGGGTCAAGGAGTGCCCGGAAAGCATCGCGGAGGAATGCGAATGATGGGCGAATTCTGCCGCCCACTGCTGAGCCTCGTCGGCGCTGAGCCCCGCGTCCTCAAGGTAACGCCTGGCCGACGCGGTGCGGTTCAGAACCGTGCTAATCCGGACAGCGGCAGCGGCCGGTTGCGCCGCCTCGATCCCGAAGGGCGCGTCGGCGCCGGTGCTCCCGGCGATCAGGTTATGCATCGGCTGACCGCTCGTCGCGGGGCCAGATGGGTTATCCTGGATGATGAGGAAAATCGCGCCGAACGTGACGGCGAAGGCGACTACCAATGCGGATGCAACCCGCCCCTTCCCATTCCGCAGCATAGGCATCCTGCCCGGCAAACTAGGACATCGGAGACCCGGGCGCAACACCAAACGCCGCTTTATTTTAAATTCTTTTGAAATTGCCTTTAAATACATTAATGATGCTGTGAATTATTCTCTAATGTTTTATGGAGCCGTTTGAGTGATCGTCGCCGGGCTGGATGTGGGCAAGCAACGGATCGGAATCGCGGTTTCCGATACCGCCCTCGGCACAGTGCATCCGATCGACACGGTCGTACGCCGCTCGCTGCGCGAAGATATGGTCATCCTCCAGCGCGAACTTATGCCCCGCGCGGTTGAAAAAATCATCATCGGACTGCCCTTGAACATGGACGGCAGCGAGGGATCGGCGGCGCGCCTGATGCGCAACTTTGCGGCCCGGGTGGAGAGCGCGCTTGGGGTCCCGGTTGAGCTTTGCGACGAGCGACTGACGACCTTCGAGGCGCGCGATCGGCTGCGCGCGCTGCCGGTCAGCCGCCAGCGACACCGGCCGGCGGTCGACGCCATCGCGGCGATGCTGATCCTCGAGACCTGGCTCGAAAAGAATCGCAGTTCGGGCGCCTGACCCGATCATCGTGCGCACAGCGGTTCATCCCGGTAAGCTGATTAGAGGATGAAACCGGCGGCGGTCGTAATCGCGATCATGGTCCTTGCGGGCGCGGGCGCGATCGGAGCCTGGAGCTTTCTTATCCGGCCGGTTCCCCGCTTTCCCACGGCCCGGATCGTGACCATCGAGCATGGCGATTCGTTTCGGCTGGTCGCGCGCAAGCTCGAGCGGGCCGGCGTGGTCCGCAGCGCGATGGTGCTGGTCGGATGGGCGGAGTTCAACGGCGAGGCGCGGTCGGTCAAGCCCGGCGATTACGAGTTTGCCGGCGGCGAGGGGATCGGCGACGTCCTCCGCCATCTGGTGCGCGGCGATTACCTGGTCACGATCGTGACGATTCCCGAGGGGCTGACGCTGCGGCAGATCGGTGAGCGGATCGAACGCGCCGGGCTCGCCTGTCAGCCCGAGTTCGATTTCGAGGCCCGCCGCGGCCCGCTGATCGAGGCGCTCGGCCTGTTGCCGCTCGGCGCAGAGGGCTATCTGTTCCCGGCGACCTATCGATTTTCGCCGCATGCCGACGCCGAGACGATAGTGACGCAGATGCTGGCGCGTTTTTATGCGCTGCTGACGCCGGCGGTCGAGAATCGGATGTTCGAGCTGGGCATGGACACCCGCCAGACCGTGACCCTGGCCTCGATTATCGAAAAGGAGGCGCACGTCGCGGGCGAACGTCCGCTGGTTGCCAGCGTCTTCTACAATCGGCTGCGGCTCGGCATTCCGCTTCAGTCCGATCCCACCGCACAGTATAATCCAGAGGGTGGGAACGAGCCGGCGGTGACCGCCGTGCACCGAATCACGCGCTTCAACACCTATGATTTCGTTGGTCTGCCGCCCGGTCCGATCGCCAATCCCGGCGAATCGTCGCTTATGGCGGCGCTCTATCCGGCGCGCACCGATTACCTGTATTTTGTCGCCCGGGGCGACGGCACCCATATCTTCTCGCGCACGTTAAAGGAGCACGAACGGGCGATAGCGGTACTCAGAAAGCGCAGCTCCCGCCCGCCGGCGGCGGCCGCCGCACCGCCCCTCGAAAGTCACGCCAAATAGGTTATAAACCCCACTGTGACTAAACCGATCGAGCTCCTAGGCGCGGCCCATCGCCGCCTCGCCCTGATCGCCGGCGCGCGTGCCGCGGCGTTCTGGATGGTCCCGACATTGATCGTGATTGCGATCGCCGCCCTGCTGAGCCCGATCGGAGCCGTCACCTGGGGCCGTCTCGGCTATCAACTGATGGGGCTCTCCACGCTCAGGACCGCGATTCTGATCGCGGGCTTCGCGATGCTCGTGGCGGGCGCGGTTCGCGGATGGCTTGCGTGGCGCGCGACCGGCTTCGTCGATGCGGCCGCGGAAGTCGACGATGCGGTTGATGGGCATCAGCAGATTCTCACCCTTGCCGCGCTGAGCGATGGGCGTGAGCCTGCAGCCGACGATCGCGGCGCGCTCTTTCCGCTGCTATGGCGGCGGGTCGCGGCGATGCTGGAGTCGTTCGATCCGCGCGTCTTCGGACTCGAGCTGGGCGGGCCGATCCGGCGCTCGTCGCGCCTCGTCGCCGCGGCCGTCGCGGTTATCGCGCTGGTAACGCTCGCGATGGTCCGCCAAGTCACGCCCGATCAGACGGCGGCGGTCAAGTTGATCGAGCTTGCGCGCGAGATCGCCAATACGCCCAACGGCAGCGGGCCGGCCCAGGAGATTATCGCCGCTGCCGAGCGCGTTCAAAGCGCCAAGCTGCCGCCCGAGCAGAAACTTCAGCAGCTCGCAGATTTGACCAATCAGCTCCGGCAGCAGCAGCAACCGCCGCCTGAGAAAAAGCCGCCGCCGTCCGGCGCGAAGCCACGCAAGCAGAGCGCGAAGAATCAGACCGGTAAGTCGAGCGCCGGCAGTGGTAACGGCAAGGGTCAGGCGAAGAACGCTGAAGGTAATGGCGGCAGTGGCGGGGGCCAGGGTCAAGGCGCCGGCAAGGGATCAGGAAACAGCTCCGGCAAGGGCTCCGGGCACGATCAGAACGGAAAGCAGAACGCCAACGCGAATCCGAAGCCCGATCAGAACCAGAAGACCAATCAGCAACTGGCCGAGCTCCAGGATCAGATCGCGAAGGCGCAGGCCCAGATCCAGGCCGAGCATGCGAATAACCCCGGCCCCAAGACCCAGCCCGGCGGCAAGGACAAGGGCAGCGGGATGAAGCCCGACAAACAGGGCGATCAGCGGCTCGCCTCGGCCGATCAGAATGGCAAGGGCAGCAATCAGATGAATCAGCCGGGTCAAAGCGGCAAGCAAAACCCCAACGGACCCAAGCCCGGCAACAATCCCGGCAATACACTCGGCGGCACGCAGGGCGATACGCACCTGGGCGAATTTCCGGCGCCGGTCGCTTATCAGCATTTCTACCTGCCAGGCGAGCACGGTCCGCCGATCGCGGTTCACGACGCGCGCTACGTGCTGTTCCGATTGCCGGAGGCGATGGCGGCGGCGGCCAACGGCGGCAAGCTGATGCTTGACACTAGCGGTCCGCATGCGACAACCCCATACGTCAACGTCCCGCTCAACGAGAGTCATCCGCTGGAGGTCGCCCCTAACGAGCAACAACTGGTGCCGCCTCGTTATCGCGACCTGATTCGATAGCTTAGGAAGGAGAACGGATGGGAGCCGCTCCACAGATGTCCCCCGACGCGCGCGTCGCTGAGTTCCGCAAGACCTTCAGCCGCGCGGAAACCGAGGTCGGCCGCGTTATCGTCGGCCATGAGCAGGTGATCCGTAAGGTGCTCACTGCGCTCTTCAGCGGCGGTCACGTGCTGGTCGAAGGCGTCCCCGGCCTGGGCAAGACGCTGATGATCAAGACCGCCGCCGATGCGCTCGGGCTCAGCTTCAAGCGTATCCAGTTCACGCCCGACCTGATGCCCTCGGACATCATCGGCACGCAGGTGCTGACTGAGAGCAAAGGCCGGCGCGAGTTCAGTTTTCGCCCCGGTCCGATCTTCGCGCACATGGTGCTGGGCGACGAGATCAATCGCGCCACGCCCAAGACCCAGTCGGCGGTGCTGGAGGCGATGGAGGAGCATCAGGTCACGGTCTTTGGCGAAACCTACAAGCTCGACGCGCCGTTCATCGTGCTGGCGACCCAGAACCCGATCGAGCTCGAAGGCACTTACCCGCTGCCCGAAGCGCAGATGGATCGGTTCCTGTTCAAGGTCGTGATGACGTCGCCGAAGCCCGACGAGTTACGCGAAATCATGAAGCGTACCACCGGCGCCGAGACCCCGGTCACGCAATCGATCTTCGACCCGGCGACCGCGCCCAAGGAGATCGAGACCCTCAAGACCCTGGTGCGCGAAGTTATCGTCGCCGAACCGCTCGAGCGTTACGCGATCGCGCTAATCGCGGCCTGCACGCCCAGCGGTCCCGGCGCGGTCCCCGAAGTCTCGCAATATTTGCGCTTCGGCCCGAGCCCGCGCGGCCTGCAGGCGCTTATCCTGTGCGCCAAGGTCAATGCGCTGCTCGACGGACGGGTCAGCGTCGCCTACGACGACGTCGACGACGCGATCATCCCCTCGCTGCGCCATCGCTTGCTGCGCAACTTCCAGGCCGAAGCGGAGAACGTGAGCACCGAATCGATCCTCGAACAGGTGACGAAGCGCGTTAAACGCCCGCGCGCCTAGCGATGCTCGGTCTGCCGCAGGAATTCAGCCCCGACTTTCTCGCCCGGCTAGAGCAACTGCGCATCAAGACCCGGCGCGAGTATGCGGGGCTCGGCAGAGGCGGCCATCTGTCGCCCCGGCGCGGCTCTTCGCTCGAGTTCAACGATTACCGCCATTACTCGCTCGGCGACGACTTCCGCTTCATCGACTGGGGGCTCTATGGGCGCACCGACAAGCTCTACATCAAGCTGTTCGCCGAAGAAGAAGACCTGCTCACCTATATCTTCATCGATGCGAGCGCATCGATGGGTCTACCGGCCGCCGACCGCAAGTTCGAGATGGCGATCGCGACCGCGCTCGCGCTGGCCTACGTCGCGCTCTCCTCGGGCGACCGCGTGATGATCCGCGTGCTGGCCGGCGAAGGCGCGAAGGCCTCGCCCGGGATGGTCTTCGGGCGCCATCGGATCGTCGACCTGGGGCGCTATCTGTCCTCGGTAAAGGCCGCCGGCGAGCTCGATTTGGCGCACGCGCTGGCCGCGAAACTCCCCACCATCAGGCGCGCCGGCAAGGTCTTCCTGATCTCGGATTACCTGATGATGACCAACTCCGTGACGCGCGGACTCGGACTCTTCAACGCCGCCAACATGGACGTGACCGCGGTGCAGATTCTGGGCCACGGCGAGCTCGACGGCTCGGGACTCGACGGCGACGTCGAGCTGGTCGACGCTGAGAGCGGCGAGACCGTGCGGGTCTCGATCGGCGAACGCGAGCGCGAGCGGCATCACCAGACCCTGCTGCGGCTGTCGCGCGAGATCCGCACCTTCTGTTTTCGCAACGGCTTGCATTATGTGCTCTATGTCACCGGCGCGGATTTTCACGAATTCTTCCTGCGCGCAGTGACCGAGCTCGGCCTGGTTCATTGAAGTGCCGCCGATGGGATTCGCTTACCCGGGCGCCCTGGCGCTGTTCGCGCTGACGCCGCTCCTGATCATCGCCTACCTGACGCGCGAGCGGCCGCGGCGGGTGCGGATTTCGAGCGTGATGGCGTACCGCGTGATGGGCGCGACGCGCAGCCGGCGCTTCGGCGGATGGCCGCGGCTGGATTGGCTGTTCTTCGTCGAGATTTTGATCCTCTGCCTGGCAGTACTGGCCGCGGCCGGCCCGTACGTGATCCATCGCAACCGCAATTTCGCCGTCGTGCTGGACAATTCGGCGGCGATGCAAGCGCGGACGCCTGCCGGCCAGACGCGCTTCGCCGCCGCGGTCGCCGCGCTCAGAGAGATGCTCGGCGAGCAGCATTTCGCGGCCAAGCTGACCGTCTACCTGACCGCCGCGCAGCCCCATCAACTGGCCGCGCCGTTCACGTCGTTCTCATCGGCACGGCGCGCGCTCGCCGCGGTCGAGGTCACCGACGCCCCGGCCGATCCGGGCGCGCTCAAGGACCTGATCACCGGGTTGCTCGCGAACCCGCGCCTCAACGGCATCTATTATGCGGGCGCCTACGCGATCGCGCCGCCGATTCCGCCGCGTCTGATCGCGCGCTCCTTCGATGCGCCGATCGCGAACGCCGCGCTCGGCAGCTTCACGCTGCGCCGTGAATCCTTCGGCTCGCCGACACTCCAGGGCCACCTTGCGGTCGCAAACTTCAGCCCGCTGTCGCAGACCGTGACGATCGCGATCAGCGCCGGCAAGACCGTGCTCGCCCGCTCGCAGACCCATCTTGGCCCCGACGAAATCGGCGCGGTCGATTTTCCGTCGCTGCGCACCGCCGGGGTCTACCAGGCGCGTCTGGAACCGGCCGACGGCTTCGAGCTCGACAACACCGCCTGGGCGACGGCCGGCGCGGTGCGCGCAATCGCGGTGCTGTTCGTGAGCCCGGCGCCCGGCGACGCGGGCGGACTTGGCGCGCTGGCGGGCGTCAAGGTCACAACGCGCAAGCCTGATGCCTACACGCCCGAGGACCTGGCCAGCGCCGATGTCGCGATCTTCGAGTACGGCGTGCCCAAGGAACTGCCGAGCGTCAACACGCTGCTGGTGATGCCGCCGCCGGGCGAGCCGGTGTTCGACTTCACGATCACTCCGGCGCCGCATCTTTCGATCACCGGATGGAACAGCACCGATCCACTGACCGACGCCGTCAATTTTCGCCTGCTCAATCCCCGCCTCGGCGAATTCTTCGGCGTCCACGCCTGGATGAAGCCGGTCGCGACCGGACCCTCGGGCGCGTTGGTGATGCGCGGGGTGCGCGGCGGCCATCGCTTCGTCGCCACCGGCTTCAATCCCTTCCCTTACCTGGGCCGGCAGAACCTGCCGATGTCGATCCTGACGCTCAACACGCTGAGTTACCTGGCCGGGCTCGGCTCCGACAGCTCCGGCTTTCACACCGGCCAGCCCTGGCAGGTGCCGGCGGGAATCGAGCGGATCGTGACGCCGTCGGGCAGCGCGCTCAGCGTCAACCCGGGGACGATCTTCGCCGATACGACCGCGCAGGGCGTCTATCAATTGATCGGAGCCGGCGGCGAGAAAAATCTCCGCGCGGTGAACCTGGATGATCTCGGAGTCTCCGATCTCGCCCACGCTCCGGCGCTCCATCTCGAGGCCGCCGGAGGCGCCGGGCCCGGCGAGAAGCTCTCGGTCGACCGGGCTCCGCTCACGCCGGACCTGCTCGCCGTGATACTGGCGCTGGCGATGCTCGAAGCGATCGTCGTCTACCGGCGCCGCCGCGCGCTGGCGCCCGCGGTGCCATGAAGCTGCCACCGCAGTTCGTGCCCGAGAGTCTCCGGCCCTACCTGGAGAATCTCCAGTTCGCGCATCCCGCGGCGTTCTACCTGATGCTGGCGGTCGGCGTGGTCCTGCTCTGGTCGCTGCTCCGGGTCGAGACCATCCGCCGCGTCGGCGGTCCGATACTACGCGCGATCGTGCTGGGATTGTTCGTGATCGCGCTCGCCGATCCCGAGACCGTGACGCATTCGATCGGCAAGACGCGCCCGGTGATGATCGATATGTCGGCCAGCATGACGGACGCGATGCGGGGCTGGAGCGCCGGCCTGCTGCGCGACGGCTTCAAGCTCGCGCCCAGCGACCCAGCGTGGGTCTTCGGCGCGGAGCCCATGCTGCTCAGCGCCGGCGAGGCCGTGACCGAGCTGGCGAAGGCGCGGCCGTGCGCCGGATGCAATCCCGGCGCGACCAACCTCGAGGCCGCGCTCGATCGGCTGGCGGCCGATCCGGCGGTGCGCAACGGGCGCGTGGTGCTGATCACCGACGGGTGGGAGAATCGCGGCGATGCGACGCACGCGATCGGCGCGCTCAACGCCGCCCACATCAAGCTCGATATCTTCACCCCGCCCGGCGCCGGCAAGGTCCCCGACGTCGCGATGACCCAGTTGAGCATCCCGCCCGCGATGTCAAAGGCGGCGCCGTTCGCACTCGGCGTCACGCTGACCAACCTGGGCGGCGCGCCGGTGCCAGGCGCGATCGCGATCTACGAGGATGGCAAGTTTGTGCAGCAGCGCGCGGTCACGGTCGCGCCCGGTCAGGCGCGGTTCGATTTCAGCGTCGCGCCGGGCAAGTCGGGCCTGGTCTCGTACAGCGCGATCTTCAAGCCCGCGAATCCCGCCCTCGATCGCTACCCGGAAAACGACTCGCAGCAGGGTTTTGTCGGGATCGGCGCGCGCCACAAAATCCTCATCCTGACCGACAGCGCGCGCGATGCGGGGTACCTTCAGACCGTGGTCCGCCGGATGGGCATCGAGCCGGAAGTCGTGGTGCTGGCCTCGGGCGAGTACACCAATACGAACCTCAAGGATTACCAAGCGATCCTGCTCAACAACGTGCCGCGCGCGCGCCTGTCAGGAGCGGTCCAGCAAGCGCTAGTGCGTTACGTCGCCGCCGGCGGATCGCTCGCGATGATCGGCGGCGACCAGAGCTTCGGGCTCGGCGGCTACGAGGGCAGCCCGGTGGCGGAGGCGATGCCGGTAATCATGAAGCCGCCGCAGCATCGCCAGCGTCAGCGCGCCCTGATCCTCATCATCGACAAGTCGGGCTCCATGGGCCGCGAGGACAAGCTCGAATATGCCAAGGCGGCGGCGCGCACCGTGCTCAGGACGATGAGCGACAATGATTTGATCGCGGTAATCGGCTTCGACTCGCAGCCCTTCGTGATCGTCCCGCTCGAACCGCTCAGCCAGGCGCGTCCCTATTTCGGCCAGATGATCGATCGGCTCATCGCCCAAGGCACCACCTACCTGCTGCCCGCGGTCGAGCAGGCGCAGCGGATGCTCGCCTCGACCTCCGCCTCGACCCGTCACGTCGTAATTCTGACCGATGGCGAGACCGGCGGCAGCGCCGTGATGTACTACGATCTGGTCGCCAGCATGCATCACGACGGCGGCATCACCATCTCGACCATCGCGATCGGCAACGAAGCCAATGTGCAGTTGCTGCAGGCGATCAGCCGCTACGGCGGCGGCGGCTTCTATCAGACCGACAGTCCGGCCAGCCTGCCGCGCATCTTCCTGAACGACGTCAAGCAGCACGGCGGCGAAGTCACGATGGTCGAGAAGCAGTTCATCCCGCGCAGCGTCCGCCCCGATCCGATCCTAAAGGACCTGGCCGCACGCCAGTTGCCTCCGGTGCTCGGCTTCGTCTCGACCCAACTCAAGCCGCGCGCCACGCTGAGCCTCTACGTCGATCGGCATGGCAGCGAGGAGCCCTTGATCGCGAGCTGGCGCTATGGCGCGGGCAAGGCGATGGCGATAACGACCGACGCGAGCGGGCGCTGGTCCGGCTCATGGGTGCGCAATGATTTCTTCCTGCCGCTGTGGGATCGGTTGCTCGCCTGGATGACCCCGCCGGTGCTGCCGACCGAGAATCAGTTTGCCGCTGCCCTCGGCTACGACAACGGCCGTATCAATATTCGCCTGGTCGACTACGACGCCTCGCCGGGCCATCGCACGCCCGACATGCTGAACGCGACCGTCACCCGTCCGGACGGCAGCAAGGTCCAGGCGCTGCTCACGCAGAACGTGCCGGGCGAGCTCGCCGGCAGCATCGAGGCGGCGCATCCCGGCACCTACCGCATCGAGCTGCGCTCGCTCGGCGCAAAGGCCCAGGCGCTCCCGCCGCTCGCTTACGCGGTCAGTCCCGCGGTCAACGCCGAGCTGCCGCGCCCCGAACCCAACTACGGCCTGCTCGAGACGCTGGCGACCGCGACCGGCGGCCATCTAAATCCCTCGCCCGCCGAAGTCGGGATGAGCCGCCCGACCTTCGAGCATCGCGTCTCGCTGAGCTCGTACTTCATCGTGGCCGCGATGCTGCTGTTGATCGCGGAAGCCCTCGTCCGCCGGCTGACCTACTGAGAGCTGTTGATTACCGGGGCCGCACGAGCTGGCGCTCGAACTCGCGACGCATCGTCTCGATCGTGTCAGCCTCCGCGGCGCTCTTGTCGTCGCGAATCGCCACGATCCGCGCGAACCGCAGCGCCATCCCCTCATCGTATTGCGGGCTGCGCTGGATATCGTTGTAGGCGACCTCGACGATCACTTCCGGCCGCACCGCGACGATCCCCGCCATCTCGCCGGTCTTGAGCGCGAGCAGGCGCTCGGTGAGATCGCGGAACTGCTCGTCAGTCAGACCCTTGAAAGTCTTGCCGACCTCGGCAAAATCGCCGGTCCGCTCGTCGCGGGCCGCCAGATGATAATTCGACAGCCATCCATGACGCCGTCCGTAGCCCCATTCGGCGGCAACGATCACGAGGTCGAGTGTCTTCGCCCGCTTGATCTTGAGCCATCCGCGGCCGCGGACGCCCGGCGTGTAATGGCTCGCGAGCGCCTTGGCCATCACGCCTTCGTGGCCGGCCTCGACGGCCGCCTCGAAGAAGCGTTTGGCATCGGCAAGCGAGGCGGGCACGATGCGCCCGACGAGTTCGAGGCCGGCGCCCGCCGCAAGCTCGCTCATCCGCTCGAAGCGCTCGCGATAGGGATGGTCGATCAGTAGCGCGCCATCGAGCCCGAGCAGATCGAAGAGATAGAGCCGGACCGGCTGCTCGGCCTGCAGCCGCGCGACCTCCCGGATGCGCCTGAAGCGGCGCATCAGCTCCTGGAAGGCGAGCGGACGGCCCGCGGCATCGGTCGCGATTACCTCGCCGTCAAAAATCGCGCCGCGCTCCAGCAGCGGGGCGACCGCGGCGGCGACCTCCGGCAGGCTCGGCGTGATCTCGTTGAGACGCCGCGAGAAGATTTGCGCGCCCGCGCGCAGACAATGAATCTGCACGCGCGCCCCGTCGAGCTTATGCTCCAGCGCGAGGTCCGGGCCGAGCGCCGCGAAGGCTTCTGCGACGTTGGCCACCGGATGCGCGAGCATGGGCTTCAGCGGCCGCGCGGTTGCGCTCGGTCCGGCAGCGGGGGCCGGCTGCGGCGCGCCGCGCAGTATCCCGACCACCCGGCCCAGGTCGCCCTCCAGCATGTGGAGCCGGCGGATCTCGGCGACCGGCTTGGAGGCCATCTTCGCGATCGCCTCGAGCATCATCCCCTCGCTCACGCCGTGGCGCATCTCGCGGATCAGAATCTTGGCGAGGTATTTGGCTTCGAGCGAAGTCGCAATCTCGATCAGCTCGCGTAGTGCCGCGAGCTTGCGCGCGCGCGACTTGGGGCCCTCGATGGCCGCGATCGCGTTCAGCCGCCGATCGACTTCGGCAATCGTGAGCGTCGGCGCCGGCGCGTCCGCCCGCAGGCGCATCGCGATCTCGATCGCTTCGCCGAAATCGGTCGCCGCCGCGAAGATCTCCCCGCCCTGGTCGGCGGCGCCGGTCATCTCGGCGACGATTTTCCAGATCGCGCGGCCGCTGATGTTGAGCCGGCTTTCATCGCCCTGTGCGACGGCGCGTCCGACCGTGAAGCGCGCCGCGATTACCGCTTCGGCGGGGTCGAGGCCGGCAATAAAATCGCCGACCAGCTCAGCCATCTGGAGGCGGCTCTGCGTCTGGCTGAGCGCCTGGCACATTTCTGCGAACGCAAGGAAGGAAGCCACCCGGGAGATTTAACGCGGCCCGGCCCGCCGCGCGCAATAGCAGCTAACCGGCGCGGGGGGCGGAAGCCGCGGGCTTGCTCCAGAGCATCAGCAGTTCAGCCCGCGCGATATATTCGTCCTGCTCGTGCACGAAGCCATGCCGGACCAGGATGCCGCCCAGGCTTTCGCGCGTGTAATGCATCAGATGCACGTCCTGGTAGCCGCTCGGCGCGAGCGCGCGGTAGAGCGTCTCGATCACGCGCCATTCGACGCGCGCGTAGTCGGGCGTGCCGATCACCAGCCGTCCGCCCGGTATCAGCACGCGGTTCAGCTCCTGGAATAGCCCGTTGTCGAAGGCGACGTGTTCAATCACCTCCGAACAGACCACGCAATCGAAACACTGATCGCGAAACGGCAGCGCGAAGGCCGAGCCCTGGAGCACGGGAATCGCGTAGCGGCGCATATACCGCATCTTCTCGAAACTCATATCCAGGCCGATCGCATAATTGAGGCTCTGGGTATCGATGCTCGAGCCGCAGCCGACGTCGAGCACGCAATGCGCGCCGCGCGCCCAGCGGGTGACGATGTTATGGCGGCGGCGATGCCAATAACGCTGGAGCGGAATCAGGCTGTAGAAGGCGCGTTCCTCGTAGTCGGCGGCGGTCAGCGAATTGCGCAGCTTCCAGAGCTGTACGGCCGCGCGCGTCAAATCCATGCCGAAGCGGATCAGGCGCGCGTGCGAACGTCCGGCGCCGCGCGGGAAGTAGGTGAACGGCACCTCGATGACGCTGAAGCCGCGGTTATAGGCGGTTACCAGGATCTCTTCGAGCACGTCGAAGTTGCGGCCCTTGAGCGCGAGATCCTGCAGCGCCGCCCGCCGATAGAGCCGGAAGCCGCTCGAGAGGTCCCGCACCGGCATCGAGAGCACGCGCCGCAGCACGCGATTCAACAAGCGGCTCGAAAGATTGCGCACCAGCGAGGTGTAGGCGACGCCGCCGCGCACGTAGCGCGAGGCGATCACGACGTCGGCGCGCTCGTGCCCGCGCCACATTTTGGCGACGAAGTCCGGATCGTGCGACATGTCGGCGTCGAGCGTCAGGATGTAGTCGCCGTGCGCTTCATCGAAGCCGGTCTCGAGCGCGCCGGCATACCCGCGCCGGCGCTCGCGAACCACCCGCGCGCCCATCGCCGCCGCCGTTTCCTGGGTGCCGTCGGTCGAGCCGCCGTCGACCACCACGATCTCGTGGCTCAGATGGAGCCGCTGGGCGAGCTCGTTGAGCCGCGGGATCAGCTCGCGCAGGTTGTCGCACTCGTTGACGACCGGCAGGACGACCGACAGGTCCATCGCGGCTCTTTTATGCGTAAAACCGCGGCGAGGCAAATTTTCGCTGTGCCGGCGCGGAGCCCTGTGCGCTCGCATCTGCGGTGCGGCTTGCCGACACGGGCGGCGCGCCGTAATTTTAGAGGGCTCAATATTTTTTCGAGGTGGGGCGGTCAGATGGCAAAGCGCGGTTCATTCGCCGTAATCATTGTGATGCTCTCGCTGGGCAGTATCGGAGTGCCGCAGCTTGGAGCGCGGGCAGCCTCCCGCGTCCGCCCACGGCACCATGCGGCCGCGGAAGAGACTCCGGGCATCCCGCTCAACCAGATTCACGTGCTGGGCAACCGTCCGGCGCCGTTCGCGCTGGAGGCGAAGGCGGCGATGCTGGTCGCGGCGCGCTCCGGCACCGTGCTCTACGCCTACAACGAGCACGAGAAGATGCAACCCGCGAGCCTCGCCAAGATCATGACCTTCTACATCACGCTCGCGGCACTGCGCGACGGACGCCTCAAGCTGAACACCCCGATCACGGTCAGCGAGCGCGCCTGGCGCCTATCCGTCGATCAGAGCGTCTCCCACATGTTCCTCGACGTCGGCCAGCAGGTTTCGGTCAACGATCTGCTGTACGGCCTGATGGTCTCGTCGGGCAACGACGCCGCCGTGGCGCTGGCCGAATATCAGGCCGGCAGCGCGGAGGCCTTTACCACCATGATGAATCAGGCCGCGCAGAAGCTGGGGCTCGACGAGACCCACTTCGCGAATCCCGACGGGCTGCCGGTCGAGGGCGAGTTCACCACCGCGGCCGACATGGTGAAGCTCGCCAGCATCCTGATCGGGCAATTTCCCGACGCCATCAAATATACCGGGGCCAAGGAATTCACCTTCCACAATATCCATCAGCGCAACTTCAACACGCTGCTCTTCTATGACTCGCGGGTCGACGGCCTCAAGACCGGCCACGTCGATGAAGCCGGGTTCCACCTGGTTGCGACCGCGCATGCCAACGGCACCGCGTTTATCTCCGCCGTGATGGGCACGCCGAGCATGGAGAAGCGGCGCACCGAGACCGAGAAGCTGCTGAGCTGGGCATTCAATACTTTCGTTACCGTCCAGCCCGATTGGCAGAAGGCGGCGCCGCCGTCGCTGCGCGTCTACGAGGGAGTCGCGCGCGAAGTCGCGATCGGGCCGCAAAGCGCGCCCTACATTACGGTCGGCCGCGGCGAGGAGAACAAGGTGACGCTTACCGCATCGCTCCGGAATCGCTACCTGGTCGCGCCGGTGGCCAAAGGGACCGCGGTCGGCGAGTTGCAGGTGATCGCGAACGGCAAGCCCGAAGGTTCGATTCCGCTGACGACCCAAGCCTCGGTTGCGCAGGCCGGGCTCTTCAGCCGCCTGGCCGATCGAATTCGCATGGCGCTTTAGGCGCGCGGTGGACCGGGGCGAGCTGGCCGATTCCGTGTAAATTTTTCAGGCTTCCACGCGCTCCGCGCCATAATCACAACTGCAATCCGATTCTCGCGCGGCAGGCCTCGGTCAGTTGCGACAGGCACGCCATATGCGTGTTCCCTGGTGACGGCCTGTCTTCTCCAGCCGCACTCTCATCGCAAAGGGAAAAATTTATGAAATCAAAGCTTCTGATAACCGGTTTTGCAGGGCTCTCTCTTCTGGCCGGGGTAGGCTGCTTCTCGTACCACAAGGACGTAAACACCCCGCCGTCAACCACCGTGGTTCAACCGGCCACGCCGAGCACCAGCTACTCGACCACTACGACTACCCCGGGCGCCAGTTCCTCGACCACCACGACCACCACCGATGACGGCACGGTGCGCCAACGGACGACGACTATCACGCCCAATTACTGAGCGGCACGCCGCCGTTGCGCGCGGTTACTTTTCGATCCGTAGCCGCCAGGCCGATCCTTCGCGGCGGGGTTCCCCGACCGCGTAGCCTTCGGCCTCGGCGGCGCGCGGAATATCGCGCAGCCCGCGCGGATCGTCGAGGATCAGCTCGAGCGTCGTGCCGCGCGCCATCTGTTCCAGCCGCACCTTGGCATGAGCCCAGTTGAGCGGGCATTTGAGTCCGCGCAGATCCAGGACGGCGGGATGCTTCGCGCGATCGTGGGCAGCCATCGGAGCCCTTCATGCTAGCAAAGCGGCGGGCCGGGCGCGCACGGGCCGCATCGCCGCCGATGGACGCGACTCGATGTTGACAACCGGCGGACGCGGCGTTTGCGCCCACCAGCGCGGCGCGCCATAGTGGGCGGCGCTCACAACGGGGGCAATTTTTATGGCGGCAAGCAGTGACGATGGTGGGTTCGAGTCGCGCATCGGCAAGGGCACCCGCATCTCGGGCACGCTCAGCTTTCGCGCCCCGGTCAAGATCGAGGGCGAGGCGGAAGGCGACATCACCGGCGACGAGATCCTGATCGCCGAGGGCGCGGTGGTGACCGCGAAGATCACCGCCACCCGCCTGACGGTGGCCGGGCGGCTAAGCGGCGAAGCGACGGTGCGTGAAAAGATCGAGCTGTTGGCGTCGGCCCGCGTCCAATCCCGGCTTATGACGCCCAGCCTGGTGCTGCGCGAGGGCGCGCAGTTCGAGGGCGATTGCAAGATGCCGCAGGCCGTCAAGCCCGCGCAGCCGAGCGCGCCGGCCGCGATTCAGCCCGCGTTGTCACCGTGACGAATTTGCCGGCTCGTCAACCGGCCCCTTAACCAGCACGCTCTCCGAGCCGCGATGGTCGCGGATACGGACGATCGTTCCATGCTCGTCGATCTCGATGGTCTCCGCGTCGCCCATCCGCGGCTCATAGCTCCACTTAAGTCCGTCTGCGTCGAGCTGCCGATAGGTCTGCTTATGCGAGGCGGGCGCCAGCGTGGTCGAATTGAGGCTCACGACGCGGCCGGTAAAGCGCGCCTGTCCGCGGGCGCGGGTATGCGCGATGATCAGCGCTTTGAACAGCACCAGGTCAGCATCGATCTCGCGGAAGCGGCCCAGCTTGACGATCAGGTCGCTGCGCCCGCCGAGCGCGCTCAGGCTGCCGCGCAGGAACTCATCGCTGACCTGATATCTCGCGCTGCGTGAGAACGGCCTGCGGCTGTAGCGCAGTACGGCGCTCTTCATGCGCCCGCCGTCGTCGAGCTCGGCCTCGACCTCGTAGCGCTCGCCGCCGTCGCTCAGAAGCCGCACGCCCCTTAAGCGAGTGGCCGAGAGCATCGCCTGCTCGGTCGCGACCAGCCGCCCGTCGCGCCTGAGCTCGTAGCGATACTCGCAGTGCGGCGGCGTTGCGCTAGCGAGCAGCGATGAGTCGGGCGAAGCTTTCGGCGAGTTCGGGGGCTCGGAGCTCATGCTTGAAGTATACGTAAACCTCGCCCCCATCACTGGCAAGCCGGGCGAGGTGCGCCGCCCAGGCCGCGAGCGAATCCGAGTCGTAGGCCGGCTTGCGCAACCTCACATAGACGAACGGCGCGGTCTTCTCGATCGGAGTGACGAGCTTTTCGCTCTCCGCGATACATAGCGCGGCGCCGAAGTCGCTGAGCGTCTGCAGGGTCGCATCGTTGAACCAGGAGCGATTTCGAAACTCAAACGCTGGGCGCAAACGCCCGTCGAGGTGGGCGAGAAAATCCTTGAGGCGGTGGGGGTCGGCCTTGAAATCGGGTGGCAACTGAAAGAGCACGGGGCCGAGCCGCTGGCCGAGGACTCCGGCGACCGTGACGAAGTGATCGATCGACTCATCGGCATCGACCAGCCGGGCGCGATGCGTGATTCGTTCGGGGGCCTTGAGCGCGAAGCGAAACGTCTCGGGCGTGGCGGCAGCCCATCCCTCGAGCATTGCGGGCTTGGGCATCGCTCGGAAGGTGTAATTGATCTCGACAGTAGGCATGCGCTGCGCGTAATAGGCGAGCATCTGATTACCGGGCAGCCGGGCCGGATAGAACGCGCCCAGCCATTCGCGATAGCTGAAACCCGAGGTGCCGATTCTTACGTTAACTGCCATGCCTGCAGGGATATTCTGGCTCGCTTAGAGGTGTGATTAGGTGTTAATTGCTTTGCAAATTAGAGGTTCTGAAAGGCTGGCGCTTGGCCGCCTATTTGTAGTATCGTCACAGAGTGTCCAAGCGCCCTCAGTTGTGTTTTAGTTAGGCCCATTGTCTCCATTTGAAGACAGCTAGGGGCTATTATGACCGTGATGGGCGTAAATCAGATACCGGAAGAGGGTTCAAGTACAGATGCCTGACAGCGCCAAAGTCCTTACCGTGAACGAACTGGCCGATTACTTGCGGGTCCATCGGTCGACTATCTACCGTCTGCTTAAGAAAGGGCAGCTTCCAGGCTTCAAAATCGGGAGCGACTGGCGGTTCAATATCGAAGCGATAGACCGATGGCGGCTGCATCAAGGCGCCGAGCAGTTGGCCGAATTGGGTATCAGTAGCGCCGAAAGCTGACCGAAAACCTTCGCCTTTGCAATTTCGGGTGCGAGTCCCATGCAGGCTATGCGATCGACAGCGCGGGAAGCTCATCTAAGTTGCAGGTAGCGGAAGCAGTTGACCGAGTGGTCGTTCACCATCCCGACCGCCTGCAGGAAGGCGTAACAGATGGTTGAGCCGACAAATCGGAAATCGCGCCGTATAAGCTCCCTGCTGAGCGCGTCGGATTCGGGCGTGCTGACGGGTATCGGCGCGCCGCTACGCCGGCGGTTCTGCCGGGAACGGCCGCCGACGAAGCGCCACGCGAAAGCGTCGAAACTGCCGTACTCCTCCTGAATCCGTGTGAATGCGCGCGCGTTGCCGATGGTCGCCGCGATCTTCAGCCGATTGCGCACGATCCCGGGATTGGCCATCAACCGTTCGACCCGCCGCGCGGTGAAGCGCGCCACCGCTTCGGGATCGAAGTCCGCGAACGCTGCGCGATAGCCTTCGCGCTTGCGCAGGATCGTCTCCCAGCTCAACCCCGCCTGTGCGCCTTCCAGGATCAGGAATTCGAACAGCGTGCGATCGTCGTGAACCGGCACGCCCCATTCGCGATCGTGATAAGCAACCATCAGCTCGCTGCGCGCCCATGCACATCGTGTGAGTCGGCTGGTCTTCAAGGCGACGCTCAGCCGGGCGCGATACGGCGGCGGGCGAACACCGCCGCGAGCATCAGCAGGAGCGCGGCCGGCAGCAGATCGGGCGCGGCGCTGCGATAATCGATAACCGTCGCTCCACGCCGCATCAGGATCTCCGGCGGATCGACCGTCAGCGCGCCTCCGGTCGCGGCCGCGAGGCTGCGCAACAGCCTGACGTCCGGCGGACGCAGCCTGAGCTCGGCCGCATCGGCCGCATCGGCAGCGACCGGCGCGACGATAAACGGGCGCCGTTCGAGCGCCTGCTCGAGGTCGTTGGCCTTGAGCATGAGGGTGGCGGTGTAGACCCCGGGCGGCAAAGTTCCCGCATCGCCGCGATAGAGCGCGCTATCGACCTGGCTCATCGCGACGTCGACCACGATCTGGCCGCCGGCGATGCGGCAATAGAGCCCGGCCACCGGTTCGGCGTCGGCCTTCTGCGCTTCGATTTTGACGCCGTCGGGAAGATCGGCGATCCGCAGATCGAACGGCCCCGAGCCGCCCTGGCGCATCACCCAGTTGACGAGTTGCGACCAGAATTCCGCGTAGCGGTTCCAGCGCACCCAGGCGAGCGTGGTCAGCGCATCGGGGTCGGCGGTGAAGACGGCGGCCCGCCCCAGGCCGTATTGCCAGCTCGCGAGTAGCGGCTGGGTTTTGTCGCCATGGCGCAGCTTGAGTGGCACCTCGGCGCCGTCCTTGACCTCGGCCGCGGCGGCGTAATCGATCACCGGCATCTGATCGAGGCCGATGCCCTTCAGGACCGCGCTTGCGTCGCCCGACTCGATCGAACGATCGTGGCGGGTGCGATTCGTGGTGCGCTGCGTCAGATGGACCAGCAGTTGGGGCAGCTTCTCGATATCGCCCACACGGTAGAAAGTGCCGCCGGTGGCGGCGGCGAAATCCTGCAGCAAGCGCAGGTTCGCGAGGTCGGGCCCGATGCGGATGGTCGAGACGGGAATCCCTTCGTGCGCGTAGTCGGCGATCAGGCTGTCGTGGTCATGGTACTCGCGATTGGTGTCGCCGTCGGTGAGCAGGATCACCTGGCGGACCGCAAGCCCGCTGGTCAGGATTTCACGCTCTGCGATCTCCAGCGCCTCCTTGAAATCGGTGCCGCCCCCCGGCTCCAGGCGCTGGATTCGATCGAGCAGTTGGGCGCGGTCCTCGCCGAGCGGCTTGAGATGCGCCAGCACGTAGGGCTGCGAGTCGAAGGCAATCACGCCCACGAAATCGGTATCGTCGAGCTGGTTCAGGAGCGCGACCGCCGCGCGCTTGGCATAGCGAATCCGCTCGCCGTCGCGGACCTCGGGGTCGCGCGAGTTGTAGCTCATCGAGTTTGATCGATCGATACACAGGTAGACCGCGATCGGCTCGCGGGTCGGCGGCGGCGGCTGCGGCTGGAACCGCACCGGAAGAACCTTTTCGAGCTCGCTGCCCTTGAAAGCGCCGTCGAGCATGGTCGCGCCGGTCACCAGCAGGCCGCCCCCAAGATCGCCGACATAGCGGCCGAGCGCGTTCTGCACGGCCGGCGTGAGGCTCGCCGCCGTCACGTCGGCGAGAATCACGGCCTGGTACGGCAGGTAGGCGGCCGCGCGATCGGGCAGCGCCGACGGCGCCATCACGTCGACCTGGTAATGGCGCAGCTTGAGCGCATCGATCACGCTTTTGCCCGGGGCGATTCCCACCAGTAGCACGTGCGGCGTTTCGAGCACCGAGACCGCGGCGCTCGCGCGCGGATTGATCACGGCGGCCGGCGCGGGAAGCGAGAGCGCGACGCTCAGGTCGTAGGCGCCGGGCTTGTCGAGCTGATAGGGCAGCTCGAAGCGGTTGAGTCCGGGCCGCAGGCTGACGGTCTGTTCGCCGGCGGGCTTGCCGTTGTTATAGAGCGCGAGCTTGCCGGCCAGCGGCTCGTGCGCTTCGCTCTCGATATCCAGGCGCAGCGCGAAGCGCGAATAGGCGCGCACCAGGTCGGGCCCGGCCAGCGCCGTGACGGCGACCCGCGTGAGGCCTGAGGGCGGAGGCGCGGCGGCGTAGATGCGGACGCCATCTTCGGCCAGCGCCGGCACCTCGGCCATCGCGTTGCCTTCGGTCTGACTGCCGTCGCTCAAAAGCACGATACGTTTCTCGGCGTCGGCCGGGAAAATTCCGAGTGCGGTGGTGAGCGCGGCTTCGAGATTGGTGCCGCCGCTGTCGACCGGCTGATCGGACGGCCCGAGCAGGCGCGGATCGCCGAGCGGCGCGGTCAGATGGGTATCGCGGCCGAAACTGATGACGGCCAGCCGATCGGCCGGGTTCATCGCCCGGGCGAGCGCGTCGAGCCGCGCGCGCATCCAGACCGCCTGGTCGGGCGCGATCGAGCTCGATTCGTCGACCAGGGCCACCACCGCCACCCGCTCCGTGCCGGTCCGGATTGGAAATTCCAGTCCCGCGATCAGCAGCACGATGGCGCTGAAGGCGAGTCCGCGAACGAAAGTTTCGATCGCGCCGGCCAGGCGCTGGCCGCGCGCAAAGGCGAGCAGGCCGGGCGCCGTAGCGAGCGGCATCAGGAGCAACAGCCAGAGCATCAGCGGCCGCTCAAACATGACCCGCCATCCATCGCGACCACCAGTCGCGCGAAAGCAGCATCGACTCGGCCAGCATCGCGAGCATCGCAAGCGCGGCCAGCCACAGGCCCAGCGTCATGACGCCGACGGTAGTCGGTTGAGCCGCGGACGATCGCATCGACGGCAGCGGCGCCGGGGTCTCAGCCGCGGGACGGGCGGCGAGGTCGGATTCGTCCTCGTCGAAATAGTTCGCATAGATCGATGATTCGCCCGTCGGCGTCAAGAGCCGGTAGCGGCCGGCCGCCATCGCCATGAAACCGACCCGTCCCGAACCGTCGGCCGGGAGCTTGCGCGAGTTTCCGTCCGGAGCGATCAGCGTGGCGCTGCCGGCGGCCTGCGCCGTCACGTAGCTGGCGGTGTTCACCACCTGGAGGTGAGCGGGGGCGGTCAGCCGCCGGACGAGCTGGACGGTCAGCAGCAGCGCCCCGAGGTCGTCGGGATTCATTAACAGATGGTTGCGGACGTCGAACGCGATTACGCCCAGATTTCGATCGCCATCACGCGCGATCGCCACCAGCGGTATCGGGCTCTGTGCGGGATTACCCGCCGAATGCGCGAGTACGCTGCTGTCCGCCGGTAGCGCGAGTTCGCGCGCGGGGCCTAGCATCAGGGTCTCGCCGGCCGGGCCCGAGCCATGCCGATCTTCGAGCTCAATCGCGCCGAGCGTCCGCACCACGCGTATCGCGCCCGCGCCTGAAGCGGGCGGATAGACCATCAGCATCGCTGGCGCCTCCAGCCCCGGTACGTAAGTGTCGTGCATCACGATCAGGTCGTAAGAGGCAGCATCGGGTGAGCGTCGATACTGGGCCGGATCGAGGGCGGCTACGGTCAGGCTCTGGTTGATGCCGAGCAGAATGCGCGACAGATCGTCGCGCACCGCAGGGTCGGGCGAGAGCACCAGGGCGCGGCTCTTGGCGTCGCCCGGCGCGACAAAGGCCCAGCGATCGTCGTCGGCCGCCAGCGCATCGCCGGCGGTCTCCAGATGGGCATGCACCAGGCCGCCGCGAGTCAGCGGACCGAACGGAACCACCGCCTCGGCCTCGGGCTCCATGATCAGGGGGAGCGTCAGGCGTTCGCCGTGATCGCTCTCGACGATCAGCCGCGAGCGCATCGGATGCTGCGCGAAGCTCCGAATCACGCAATGCCCTTGGCGTATTCCGGGCGTGCCCGGATCGAGCGAGACGAGCGCGAGGTTCTCGGCGGGCGCGCCGATCAGATGAACCTTGAGCCGGGCCGGATCGATCACGTCGGCGACCAGCGCGGGCGGCGGCGGGCGGTCGCTAAAGAGATCGATCTGGGCGGCCTCGCGGGCGCGGATCAGGGCGGCCTTCAGCGCCGCCGGACGGGGCGCCACGGCGGCTGGCGCAAGTTCGGCAAGGGCCGCCCGGGTCGCCCCGCGATCGGCGCTGGCGGCGTGCGATCCGTGCGCGCCCAGGTCATAGCCGATGATACTGAAACGGGTGCCCGCCGGTCCGCGCGCGACGATTTCAAGGGCGGCGGCGCGCGCCGCATCCAGCCGTGAGCCGTGCCCGTCGCGCGCGCCCATCGCGGCGCCGAGATCGAAGATCAGCGCATGCGTGCGATAGGTCGTGATCGGTTGCGTGACGCGTAGATAGAGTCCGGCGAGCGCCAGCGAGAGCGCCGAAAGCGCGGCCGCCTCGAGCCAGAAGAGCGCGTCGAGATGTAGCATCCGCCGCTGGATCACCGGAGCGCCGATCTCCTCGAACAGCATCAAGCTCGAGACCTCGACGGTCATCCGGGCGCGCGCGCGCAGGTAGATCAGCACCAGCAGCGTGAGCGAGCCGGCGAGCCAGAGCAGATTGAGCGGCGTCAGGAACCCCATCGCTAGACGACCAGGCCCAGCCGCGGAAGTTCGCCGGTCAGGATGCGATCGAGATTGGACGCGCCAAACGCGCGCACGTAAGTGATCGCGCGCCGGGTGCAGAAATCGCGCAGGCGCTCGGCCAAGTCCTCGACCCGGCGCCGATAACGCGCGCCGGCATCTTCGCCGAGCGCGAGCTCGCGGATCTCGCCGCTCTCGACGTCGCGGATGCGCATCATGTGCTCGCGGAGATCGCCCGTGCTCTCGCGCTCCCCCATCACGTGCAGCACCTTCACCTCGTGGCGCGCGGCGACCAGGCGGCCGAGCGCGACCTCGTAGTCCGAGGGCGCGACTAGGAAATCCGAGATCAGGATCACGAGCCCGGGGGAACGGCGCTCGGAGAGCAGCAGGTCGGTCATCGCGGTGAGCCGGGTCGGGCCTTCGGGTCGGATGGCGGTGATAAACGGCTTGAGCTGCGGATACATCTCGCGGCGCGAGCAGGCGATGCCGCGCTCGAGCCGCATCTTTCCCCGAGGCATCGCGAAACTCACCATCCGCACCGCGTCGTTCTCGGTGATGCCTAGGTAGGCGAGCGCAGCGCCGAGTAGCAGCGCGAAGCCGAGCTTGTCGTCGGCGCGCGGCACCCCCATCGAGGCGCTCGCATCGATTAGCACGGTGACCTCGACCTGGCGCGTGGCGCGATAGGTCCGCAGCAGCAGGTCGTCGAGCCGCGCGAACGCGTTCCAATCGAGGAAGCGGAGATCCTCGCCCTCGGAGTAGCTCTTGAAGTTCTCGAGCTCGATGCCGATACCCTGTACACGGCCCAGGGTGCGCTGGCCCAGGCGCGCCGTGCGGGCGCGCTTGATGCCGAGCACCAGCCGCTCCAGCCTGGCCAGGAATTCCGGCTCGAACGCGCGCGCCTCGAGCATAAGCCAGTTCAGGAGCGCGTCGCGCGGACCGCCTTGACCACCCGCTCCACGAGCTGGGCGGCGTCGACGGCGTCGGAATGGGCGGCGTAGTTGAGCATGATGCGATGCTGCAGCGCCAGCGGCGCGATCGCGTCGATATCCTCAAAGGCGACGTTCGCGCGGCCGTCGAGCAGCGCGCGCACCTTGGCGCCGAGAATCAGGGCCTGGGCGCCGCGCGGGCTGGAACCGAAACTGACGTAGCGGTTGACCACTTCGTCGCCCGGCGCGCCGCGTCGTTCGCCCATGAAGCTCGCGCTCGCGGGTTGCGTCGCGCGGACCATCCGCGCCGCATACTGCTCGATCGCCGGCGCCACCATCACCTCGCGCACCAGATGCTTAAGCGCCTCGATGCGGCCGGCGGCTTCAGCGTGCGTGAAGACCGGCTCGATGCCGGCCTCGTCGGGCCCGGTGGTCGACGAGATGATGCGGACCAGCTCGGACTCATCAGGGAAGCCGAGGCTGACCTTGAAGATGAAGCGATCGAGCTGCGCCTCGGGCAGCGCGTAGGTGCCCTCCATCTCGATCGGATTGAGCGTCGCCATCACGAAGTAGGGCGGCGCCAGACGATAAGTCTTGGCGGCGACCGTCACCTGCAACTCGGCCATCGCCTCGAGCAGCGCCGACTGGGTCTTGGGCGTGGCGCGGTTGATCTCATCGCCAAGCAGGATGTGACAGAAAACCGGACCCGGCTGAAATGAGAACTCGCGGCGATTATCGTCGCCGGTCAGGATCACGCGCGTGCCGGTGATGTCCGCCGGCATCAGGTCGACCGTGAACTGGATACGGTTGAAGCTCAGGTTGAGCACCGTGCCGAGCGCCTTGACCAGCGTGGTCTTGCCGGTGCCGGGCACGCCCTCGATCAGAACGTGACCGCCGGCGAACAGCGCGCTCAGCAAGCCTTCGACCGCCTGCTCGTGGCCGATGATCAGTTTGTGAATCTCGCCCTGGATACGGCGGAAGGTGCGGGCGAAGTCAGCTACGGTCAGGGGTTCGGCGAGGGCTGCGCTCATCGTTCGAAGATCCGTTTGATGGTGCTGCGATCCTCGGCGGGAACGTCGGTGCGGCCGATCGGCTCGTCAGCATGCTGTTCGGGGTTGAGCGGGGCGTTGACTTTGGGCGGATAGGCGCGATTGGCCGCATGGCCGCTCGCGCCGGGCCGCGCATCGATAGCGATCTGGAAGCTGCCCTGGCTTTTGTTGTCGTTGTCGGGCGGACCATAGAGGCCCTGCGGATCGGTACCGGCGCCATGCGACGCGCCGCCGGTGTCGTCGTTGCCGCTGCGCTGCGGATCGGCGAACGGACGGGAATCAGCGCCGCCTTGCGGCTGGCCCTGGTCCGGGGTGTTGGGCGGCGCTTGCATCGCGAGCGGACTCTGATTTCCCCCCGGTTGCGTCTCTTCGGAGCCATGAGCCGGCGCCTGCGCGCTCGATTGCGGGCTGCCAGAATCGCTCGGCTGTTGCGCGTTAGACTCGGGCGGCGAATTCAGATTGGACTCGGGCGGGGTCGCAGGATTGGAGCCGGGAGCGCCGTTATCGGCCAGCCGGATGTCGAGCGGCGGGGCCTGGCGGCCGGTGATCTTATTCTGCAGGTTGCCGGCGAGATTCTGCGCCGAGTGCTTCATTTTGGAGAGCAGATCCTTGTTGCGCTCCTTGCGCTGCGCCTCGGCCATCATCTGCGCCAGCTTGCGCATCGTCTTCGCGTCGCCGCTCAGGCGGGCGCCATTTTCCGACCCGCGATCGGAAGGCTGGATGTTGAGGTCGCGCAGGTTGAGGGTAAGCGGCGTCTGCCCGCGTTTGGCGACCGCGACCGGCCCTCGGGTGTGACGCGTCAGCGGGGTGGCCAGCGCGGCGAGCATCAGTGCCGCGACCAGCAGGTAGAGCGTGCGTGAGATGCGGCGGCGTTCGATGCGCGCGGGCGCGAAATCCTCGCGCCTGAGCGTCGCGTCCTCGAGCAGATAGGGCCACAGCGATGAATGTGCGCCCTGCTTCTGCACCGCGATCAGCGTGAGGATGCGGTCTTTGAGGTCGGCGCGCTTATCGGCCAGGGCCGCGACCGCCTCCGCGCTCCTGCGCATCCGCCATAGATGCCGTCCGGCGAGCGCCAGGCCTCCCAGACAGATAAGCGCGGCCACGGCGCCGATCGTCAGAAAGGCGAGCGGCGCAAGCGTGAAGGCCGCGAGCACGATGATCGTCGCGGCCGCGATCACGAGCGCCAGTCCGACGAAGACCGCCTGCTGGAAGGCGAGCCCGTTAAGCCGTGCGCGCAACGCGGAAAGCTGACCGAGGATGAGCTTGAGCTTCTCCTCGCCCCGCGGGTTGTATGGAACCGACGGCATAGAAAAGGGAGACATCCCGGAGGCGCGACCGCCCCTCTTGTAACAAAAGAATAGTTAAGCCTGCCGATGCGCGCAACTTGAAAAAGCGCGGGCGCTAAAAGAGCCAACCAATCGTGCTCTTGATGAAGGTGCCGTTGGAGCCGCGCGTAAGGCCGAAGCCGACCCCGAAGTTGAATTCCAGCGGCGGCGTCAGCATCAGATTGAAGCCGGGTGCGATGAAATGCTGCTGATCCTGCAGGCTCGAGAGCGGCGACAGCGGGCCCGTATCGCCCCAGTATTCGAGCCGCGGCGCGATCCAATCGAACAACTGGTAACTCACCGCGGCCGCCGGCTGGAACGAGATGCCTTTGTTGCCGGGTCCGTTGAAGGCCTTTTCGAAATCAAGGTTCCCGACCAGCAACGCCTTGCCCCACGCGATCTGTACGATCGGCATGAAATCGAAGGTGAGCGCGTGAGGATCGGCCGCGGTGCGCATGTAATCAAGCTCGAGGTTTCCGCCGAAAGCGATCGGCCACGACTCGGTTTGCGGAATTCCGAAGTGCACCTTGGTGCGCGCGCCCGCATACTCATAGTTGCTGGTATCGAGCCGCGCGGTACATAGATACTGCCCGACCTCGAGCCACGGCGTCAGACCGTAGGTCGCTTCCAGGGTGTTATGAAACTGGTAGGTCGGAAGCTGCGACTTCGCCAGCTCACCGGTCGAGGTGGGGACCCAGATGCTGTGCAGTTCAGTCATCAATTGGTACTGCGGGACGGTGTCGACGTAGTAGATCTGCAACTCGTAGAAATCGACCGCGCGGGCGGGGCCCGCGACTGCCAGGATCGCGAGCCCGGCCGCCGCCGCCATTCGGACGAACCGGAAAAACATCGGCACCCCACATCCGGCGCGATCTAGCGTTTGAGGCCGGCGTCTTCGCGGGCGACCAGGGCAACCGCGGCCCAGTCGAGCTCGCCCATTCCGCGCGCCAATCCTTCGAGCACGCGATCGCGGATCAGGCTGGCGGTCGGCGCCGGCACGCTGCCCTCGCCGGCCATCCGCAGCACCAGCTCGATGTCTTTGAGGCCGAGCTTCAGCTTGAAGCCGGGCGGCTCGTAAGCATTGCGCGTTATGATGTCGAGATAGTTCTGGTACATCGGCGAGTTGAACAGCGAGGAGGTCAGCACCTTGGCGACCGTCGTGATGTCGAGCCCGCCTTTCTCGGCCATCACGAGCGCTTCCGAAATTGCCTCAATCGCGCTCATGATCAGGAAGTTGTTGACCAGCTTCATGACGTTGGCCCCGTCCGATCCCTCGCCGAGGTCGAAGGTCTGCTGGCCCATCGCGTCCAGCAATGGACGCACGCGTTCCTTGGCGGCCGCGGGCCCCGAGATGAGAATCCAGAGCTTGCGCGCCTTGGCCCGATCGGGACGCCCGACCACCGGCGCGGCCAGGTAGGTTCCCCCGCAGCGTGCGTGAACCTCGGCCAACCGGCGCGAGAGCGCGGGCGACACGGTGCTCATCGAGAGATGCACGCCGCCTGGGCCTAGCCGTTCAGCCAGACCGTTCCCGCCGAGCGAGACGGCTTCGAGCGCGGCGTCATCGGCGACCATCGTGATAGCGATTCCGCCGGGCTTCGCGGTCTCCGCGGCCGATGAGGCGCGCCGCGCACCCCTGGCGACCAGCGCATCCGCCTTGGCGGCAGTGCGATTATAGACCGTAAGCCTGAACCCGGCGTCGATCAGCGCCTCCGCCATCGGCACTCCCATCGCGCCCAATCCTACAAAGCCGACTTCGACAGGCATCGGAATCCTCCCTGCAAGTACCATGCAGTCAGCGTGACCATGTTCAGCGCGAGCGCCCGACGCCAATGCGCGGACAGAGATACGCGATTGGGCACTGCGAGCATCGCGGCGACACCGGATTACAGAGCGTCTGACCGAAGGCAACCAGGATGCGATTGTACTCCAACCAGTAACGGCGGGGCAGGACCGCGCGCAGCGCAGTCTCGCTCGCGTCGGGATTGCGCGTGCGCACCAGGCCCCATCGATTCGAAATCCGATGGACGTGCGTATCGACGCAGATTCCCGGCTTGCGATAGGCCTCGGTCACCACCAGATTGGCGGTCTTGCGGCCGACCCCTTTGAGCGTCATGAGGTCATCGATGCGGTCCGGCACGCGCCCGCCGAAACGCGCGATCAGCGCGCGGCAGATCTCGCGAATCACGCGGGTCTTCGTGCGATAGAATCCAACCGGATAAATAAGCCGCATCAGCGCCTCCGGCCTGAGCTTGAGGATCGCTGCGGGGGTTGCGGCGCGGCGGAAGAGGCGCTCGGCGGCAACCGCGGTGGTCTCATCGCGGGTGCGCAGACTCAGGATACATCCGATCAGCGTCAGGAACGGATCGTCGCGTTCGGCCGCGACCAGGGTCAGGATCGGGGCGTTCCAATGGGCCGATGCGCGGCGCAAGATCGCAAGCGCACGCCCGACCGTACACGCGCTGAACGGCGGCCGTGCCGCTTCAGTTCGGGCGGGCGCAGTTCGCGATCGCGCGTTACCAATCGGAGAGCGCATTGCGGATGAGATCTAGCATGCGCTACAAACCATCCGAACCATGGCTGCCAATCCACGCCTGCTTTCGCCGGCTCATCGCGCTCGAAAGCGCGCTGCGTGCTCGGCAGCGCTCGCCGTGGTCGCGATGCTATGCGCATCGATCTTAATAATGCTCGGGATCGCGCGGACCGGCGCGGCGGCGCAGGCCAAACGACCGCCGGACGCGAAGCCATCGCCGAACCCGATCGACTGGGACCAGCTCACCCAGGAAGCGACCGACCTGCTGTCGAGCTACATCCGAATCAACACCACCGATCCGCCCGGCGACGAGCTGCCGGCGGCGAAGTTGCTGCGCGAGAAATTTTTGGCCGATGGGATTCCTGCGACTATCTGGGAGTCATCGCCGGGGCGCGCGATCCTGGCCGCGCGCCTGCACGGCATCGGCCGCCATACCAAATCGATAATCCTGCTGAGCCACATGGACGTGGTGCCCGCCAATCCGAAGGAGTGGCAGGTGGCGCCGTTCTCGGGGACGCTCAAGAACGGCGAAATCTGGGGCCGCGGCGCGCTCGATGACAAGGGGCCGGGCGTGGTCGAGCTGATGGCGATGCTCGCCATCAAGCGGATGGGCGTGCTGCTCGATCGCGACGTGCTGTTCCTGGCCACGGCGGGCGAAGAGGTCGGGGGCGCGGCCGGCGCCGGCTGGGTGATCGAGAACAAGCCCGACCTCTATTCCGACGCCGGCTACCTGCTCAACGAAGGTGGCGGCATCCTGGTGCAGAAAAGCGGCAAGCTCTACACCGTATCGGTGACCGAGAAGGTTCCGCTGTGGCTCCGGCTCACGGCGAGCGGCCCAGCCGGCCACGCCGCTGTGCCGCCGGCCGCGAGCGCGGTGACGCGCCTGGTCGCGGCGCTGGATCGCTTGGATACCTATCGCACGCCGATTCGCGTGATTAACCCGGTGCGCGATTATTTTCATTCGCTGGCGACCCTGGGCGACGTGCCCGACCAGTTCAGCGATCTGGCGGTAGCGTTGCGCAACGATCCGGCCTTCGCCCGCAATTTCGTCGCCGTGCCGGGGCAGAACGCGCAGGTCCGCGATACGATCACGCCGACCGTGCTGCGCGGCAGCGACAAGACCAATACCATCCCGTCCACGGCCTACGCCGAGGTCGATTGCCGCCTGCTGCCCGGCACCGACCGCAAGGATTTCCTCGCGACCATCCACAAGGTGATCGCCGACAAATCGATCAAGGTCGACGTGCTGTTGAACTTTCCGACCGTCGCCTCGCCGCAGAAATCGCTGCTGATGAACGCGATTCGGATCGTCGCGCAGCGCTTCGACAAGGCGCCGACTGTGCCGCGCCTGCTCGACGGCTTCACCGACAGCCACTATTTCCGCGAAAAGGGTGTGGTCGCGTACGGTTTTATCCCGCTCGAGATCACGCCGGCCGAGATGCACGAGGTGCACGGCATCAACGAGCGGATCGCGGTAAAGAATCTTCACGGCGGAATCGAGCGGATGGTCAATCTGCTGGAAATCCTGGGTGGACGCGAGGGACAATAGGCGGCGGCAGAGACCGCTATGATCCGCGCCGGCGTCGGACATTCGACCGCGACCAATCCGCGCGCGGCCGCCGCTGAGGCGACCGCGATGGCGCTGCGGGCCGCGGGCCTAACCCGGGCCGAGGCGGCAATCTGGTTTGCAACCACCGCGCACGGCGCCGCGTTCAATGCTGTCGCGCGCGCGGTCGGCGAGACTGCCGGCACGCGCGAAATCGCCGGATGCAGTGCGAGCGGGGTGATCGCGGGCGAGCATGAAATCGAATCGGGCCCGGCGATCGCGGTATTGGCGCTCGGCGGCCTGACGGCGACCCGCTTCTTCGCCCCGTCGCTGCGCGGCCATGGCGTCGAACGCGCGGCCGAAATCGCTGCGGCCGTAAATCGCGCGCCGGGGCCGAATCGGATGCTCTGCCTGTTCGTCGATACCTACAACTTCGAACCCGAGCCGATGCTCGGCGCGCTCGCGCGCGAGCTTCCCTCCGGCGTGGCGACCGTCGGGGGCGGGGCGACCGAAGATGGGACCATCGGCGAGACCTTCGTCTTCTGCGGCGATACGGTGAGCTCCAACGCCGCCGCCGGGATGGTTTTAAGTGGCGATTTCGCACTCAATCTCGGCACCTCGCTTGCGTGCGCGCCGCTTGGCCGCGGCCATCGCGTGACCGCGGTGCGCGACAACGTGCTGGTCGAGCTCGATGGGCGCCCCGCGTACAAGGTTTTCGCCGAAACCGCCGGCCCGCTCGCCGAGGAGCTGCGCCGCGCGATCGCCTACGTGTTCCTTGCCGTGCCGTACGATGCGAAAGCCGAGCATCTCGAACGCGGCAACTTTTTCCTGCGCAACCTGATCGGCGCCAGCCCCGAGCATGGGATGCTCGCAGTCGCTCATCGCGCGCGGGTCGGCGACCTGGTCGGCTTCGCGCTGCGCGACGGCGAACGCGCCCGCAACGATCTCAAGCTCACCCTGGACGAGATGACAGCGCGCGAGCTGCCGACACCGGCCTTCGGACTCTACTTCGACTGTGTTTCGCGCGGCAGCGGCCTCTACCAGATGCCCGGACACGATTCGGCCTACATCCGGCGTCACTTCGGCCCGGTGCCGGTGGCGGGCTTCTTCACCGGCTTCGAGATCGGACCGGCGGGCCCCTCGACCGGGCTGCTGCAGTACTCGGGCGTGCTCGCGATGGTCTCGGAGCGCCGCGTGCTGAATTAGAGGCGTTCTCAAGGCTAACGCCAGTTGCACGTCGAAAAGTATTAGTGCTAGCCAGATCTGCGGTACCCGCAACCGATCGGCGGTGACGGAGGAAGGAAGTTGGATTTCGGCTTTTCTGAAGAACAGGAGATGCTGCGCGATGCGGCCCGGCGCTTTCTCGCCGATAACTGTCCGACCACCTTCGTGCGCCGGATGATGGCCGACGAGAGCGCGCACGACCCCGCTTTCTGGAAGAAGCTAACCGACCTCGGATGGCCCGGGTTGCTGATTCCCGAAAGCTACGGCGGCCAAGGCGGCAGCTTCCTCGACATGACCGTCATCCTGGAGGAGGCGGGCAAGGCGCTGGTCCCTGGGCCGTTTTTCACCAGCGCAATCCTCGGCGCGATGGCGACGGTCGAGGGCGGCTCCGAGGAGCTCAAGCGCGTAGTGCTGCCGAAGATGGCGGCGGGCGAGTTTATCGGCACGCTCGCGATCGCGGAGGCGGCGGGACGTTTCGACCCGGCGGGCATCAAGGCGAAAGCCTCGAAGCGCGGCGCGAAATGGATCCTGACGGGCGAGAAGATGTTCGTGCCGGATGCGCAGGTCGCCGACGGAATCGCGGTCGCCGCGCGCACTGCGCGCGGCAGCGGTGAGAGCGGCATCACGTGGCTGTGCGTCGACGCCAGCGCCAAGGGTGTCACCATCACCCAGCTCAAGACCGTCGATATGACCCGCCGACTCTGCCATGTGAAATTCGACAAGGTCGAGGTGCCGGCGGCGAACATCCTGGGGCTCGAGAATGAGGGCGGCGCGCTGCTGCGGCGGATGGTCGAGATCGCGGCGACCGCGCTCGCGGTCGAGATGGTGGGGACGGCGCAGAAGGCGCTTGATCTCGCCGTCGATTACGCCAAGACCCGGACCCAGTTCGGCAAGCCGATCGGCGCGTTTCAGGCCATCAAGCACAAGTGCGTCGACATGATGGTCGCGGTCGAGAACGCCCGCTCACTCAGCTACTACGCGGCGTGGACCGTCGATACGCGCGCGGCCGAGTCGGCCGCGGCAGTCGCGATGGCGAAGGCCTACGCTTCCGACATGGCGAAGAACGTCACCAGCGAGGCGATCCAGGTGCACGGCGGCATCGGCTTCACCTGGGAGCACGACATGCATCTGTACCATCGGCGCGCGATCGCGGGTGAAGCCAACTTCGGCAACGCCCCAGTGCATCGCGAGACCGTCGCCAGACTGGTCCTCGATTAGGCCGTTCGGGATCGATTCTGGCCGCAGACCCGAGGCTGGCGAAGCGTCGCCGCCTCCGACTCGACAGTCGCTTCTCATGGAACTCATCGTCAGGTCTGGATTCGGCCGCAAGGCGATCTTTGCCGCGACGCGGCCGGGTCGCCTGCTCGATGTGCCGGCCGGCGCAGGCGGCTACTCGAAGACGCTCGGCGAAATCGGTTACGCAGTCGTCTCGATGGACCTGATGCCGCCGGCGCATCGCGCATCGCCGCTAAGCTGGATCCAGGCCGACGCGAACCTGCCTTTTCCGTTTGCCGACGGGAGCTTCGATTACGTGCTGTCGCGCGAGGGTATCGAGCATCTGGAGAACCAGGTCGGCTTCGTCCGCGAATGCGCGCGCGTGCTTAGGCCCGGCGGGACGCTAGTGATCACGACCCCCAACCTGATGCATCTTTCGGCGCGCCTGAGCTACCTGCTGACCGGACAGCGCAATCTGAAGCGCGGACTGATCAACGAGGTCCAGACGCTCAGGATGTCCCGCGGGCCGCATCTTTATCACGGCCACGTCTTCATGATCGATTATTTCCGGCTGCGCTACCTGCTGCGGCTGGCCGGCTTCGAAGCGCTCGCGGTCTTTACCGACCGCTACAGCCCGACCGCGCTGGCGATGGCGCCGCTGGCGCCGCTGCTGTGGGCAGCCGCGCGTTTTTCGGTCCGCAGCGCGGCGCGCAACAACCGGCGCAAGGGCTTAACCGCCGCGCCCGCGCCGGTGACCGACGAGATTATCGCGCACGTCCATTCCCCGGCCCTGCTGTTCGGCAAGCGGATGATCGTCACGGCGCGCCGGGGCGCGGCAGGTCCGGCTGCACCGGCGGCGACGGCGTCATCCGGCTGAGCGCATACCTGAAGGGTTCGTCTGAGATGACCACCGCGCCCTGGTACGGACTGCTAAGCTCGCTGATAGCGAGAATCGTGAGTCCGATCAGCGAAGCGAAGGTCGCAATCATGATCGCCTGCGAACGAAACAACCGCGTGCCGAAGAAATAGCCGAAGCCCAGCGTGATGAAGCATCCGACGTAAATCACAATCCAGATTACCGACGGCAGGTCCTCGCTGTAATAGACGAAGCGCAACTGGCGAGCATCGCTCAGGTCGGCGATCTGATCGATGCTCTTGTCGAGGAAGGTCTGCTGCCGCGCGCCGCCGGGAGTGTACGTCGAGAGGACCTGCCAGATGCGCTCCTCGCTGCTCATGCTTTGCCGGTAGCCAAACGTCGCCATCGCGGTCCATTCGCGATTAACCACTTCCGACGTGTAACTGCGGAGCGCAGACTGCATCGCCGTCCGCGCCGGTTCGTCGAAACCCTGGGACAGGTCGTAGAGATTGGAAAGTGCCAGCGCCTCGTGTTGTGCGGTTTCGTTGGCGCGCTCAAATCGCTGCCATACCGCGACGATCACGAAGGCCAGGATCACGCCATAGAACGCGCCCACCACGCCGAACGTAAAACCTGCAACGTCATGATCGCCGCGCAGCGCGTCGGGGGAGACGCGGCGCCGGACCAGGTAGAGCCCCGCCACGGTGAGGCTCGCGAAGAAAGCTACTACAATCAGCGACTGAACCGCGATCGGCAGATTCCCCAGCATCCCCAGCATGTCCATCGAAACATTCCCCCCCGCGGAGCAGGCGCTTTATCCGCCTGCGTGTCATCTTTACTATGCGGGATCGGATGATGCGACGGGGGTGGGGCATAGTTCTGGCGCTGGCGATCGCCGCGCTTCCAGCGGCGGCGCGAGCGCAAGTCGGCAAGCGCAACTTTATCGAGCCGCTGATTATCGAGGATGCCAATCCGAGTAACGAGCTCGACCTGATTCCCGAATGGGTCAAGCTCTCTCACGGCACGCTGCTGGCGGTGAACGGCACGCTCGAAAAACAGCTCAGCAGCAATTTCAGCGTCGAGCTCGGCGACGGCTGGAACGATCCCGCATGCCAACCGGGCCACGCCTGCTCGCTGGCGACCTTCACCCGCATCGGACGCCATCGCCAGCATCGCTTCTCCGGTCAGGTACTGAGCGGCTTCGAGGATTTTGAAATCCTCACCAAGTACGCCTTCCTGACCTCGGCGCGCCACGAGCTGCGGATCGCTTTCGGCAGCGATCTCTTCCTGACTAACGGCAACCCGAGCGCCGGCTGCACGACGCATACTTACGTCGGGCCAATCCTGATGCTCTCGAAGGGGATGGGAGATATCCCCGACTGGGAAGCAATCCGCTATCTTCGCCCGCTGGCACTGCAGGCCGACGTTGAGGACATAATCAAGACTGGCGGCACGGTGGGCAACCAGGTCAACGCCGAATGGGTGGTCTCGTACCAGTTCTCCTACCTGACCGATAATGTGCGCGATATCGGATTACCCGCGCCGCTTCGCGATTTGAGTCCGTTCGGCGAGTTCACCTATGGGCAGTTCGTTCAGGGCGGCCGCGGCGCCACGCAGGCCGACCTCCGGGTGCTGCCCGGCATCGCCTACGTCAACGGTCCTTACCAGGTGAGCCTTGCCACGATGTATTCGCTCAACCGGGTCGAGACCCAGGCGACCCACGCGGCAGTGATCGCGATGCTCAGCCTGACGCTCGATCAGCTCCTGCCCGCCTTCGGCTGGACCCCGCTATGAGTGCGAGACGAGGCCCGCGACCGAATCCGCCTCTTGACCGCCCGTCGGCTTAAGTAGAAGTATTGAACGACGGGCGGCCTGATTTTACGCGTAAATCGCGGCGGAAATCGTCGCCTGTGCTGAGATTGCAATCCCGGCCATCGACAGACGATGGTTGATCACGATCAGAAGGAGAGAACGGTATGGGGGTGATGCGAATTGGTCATGTGTCCCTGCGTGTGACCGGCGATCTCGAGAAGTCCCGCAAGCATTACGAGAAGATGCTGGGGCTCTACGAGACCCATCGTGACCCCGACGGCGCGACCTATTACAAGTGCTGGGACGAATGGGACAAGTACAGCGTCCAGATCACGCCGGCCAAGGAGCCGGGCGCCAATTATATCGCGTATAAGGTCGAGAAGGACTCCGACCTTGACATGTTCACCAAGCGGATCACCGACTATGGGACGAAAGTCGAGCAACTCAAGCCCGGCGAGATTCCGTTCGTCGGCCGCGCGATCCGTTTCGTGCTGCCGAATACAACCAAGATGGTGCTCTTCGCCCAGAAGGAATTCGTCGGCAAGAGCGTCGGCGTGCACGATCCCGATCCGTGGCCGGATGACATCCACGGCTGCGGCGCGATGCATCTGGACCATACGCTGCTGATGTGCGAGTTCGACCCGGCGCGCCGGGTCAACAAGGTCGCCGAATGCACCGACTTTGCCATGAAGTGCCTCGACTTCTATATGACCGAGCGCCTGGTCGGCGGACCCGACAAGAACGTGCTGGCGCTCTCTTTCCTGTCGTGCTCCAGCAAGCCGCATGACCTCGCTTTCGTTGGCGGGAATCGCAACGGGTTCCATCACATGGCCTTCTTCCTCGAGAGCTGGGATGACGTCGGCCGTGCCGGCGACATCATGGCCAAGCATCGCACCCGCGTCGACCAGGGACCGACCCGCCATGGAATCACCCGCGGCCGGACGATCTACTTCTTCGATCCGTCGGGTAATCGCAACGAGACCTTCGCGGGGATGGGCTATTTCGCCAACCGCGACATGCCGATTGTCGAGTGGAGCGAGGAGAATATCGGGCGCGCGATCTTCTACCCGACCGGCGTGATCAACGATGCCTTCCGCGACGAATACACCGCCGCTTCGTAGCCGCGGTTGCGTGCGATGAGCGGTTCACCACGGGTCGATATCACCGAGGCGGCGAGCATCCTGCTCGCCGCTGAAGCGGCCAAACGCACTTGCGACCA
>Ga0209415_10002149_pt1 | contig 37258 bp, 33 predicted proteins | sample PeaSoiSIISIP2007_FD_187696 | JGI IMG/M metagenome (GOLD analysis project Ga0209415, IMG submission 187696) | Peat soil microbial communities from Weissenstadt, Germany - SII-SIP-2007 (SPAdes) (version 2) | ecosystem: Environmental > Terrestrial > Soil > Wetlands > Peat | place: Germany... | reverse complement strand
CCACAGCGGCCTCGGCCTCTCGATCTCCAAGCAGATCGTCGAGGCCCACAACGGCACCATCCGCGCCGAGAACCGCCGGGACAACCAAGGCGGCACCGTCGGCGCCCGCTTCATCGTCGAGCTGCCGGCGGCGTGAGAGGCGGCCAATTGACAGCTGCGCTGCTCACCCTTAATTTTACATCCGTTATAACGGCGGGTGCAAGATGCTCAAACTCAAGGTGACCAAGGTCGGCAATTCCAAGGCGCTCATCCTCAACAAGGAGGCGGTCGCGCGTCTCAAGGTCGAGGAGGGCGACACGCTCTGCCTGACCGAGGTGCCTGGCGGATACCGCCTGACGGTGGACGATCCCGAGTTCGAGCGCCGCATGACCTCGGCGCGCAAGATGGCGAAGAAGTGGCGGCCACTGCTGCGCGAGCTCGCGAAATAGCGCATGGACTACGCGTGGCTCTCCGCCCGCGACGCCCTGGCAATCCACGAAGAACAGCTGGCGGAACATGGCGGCGCCGATGGCGTGCGGGACGCCGGCCTCTTGGAATCCGGGCTCGCGCGCCCGAAAAATCTGCTCGCCTACGGTAAACCGGACTTTGCGGATTTAGCCGCCGCCTACGCCGCCGGCGTCGCGCGCAACCATCCCTTCGTCGACGGCAACAAGCGGACGGCTTGGATGCTCGCGGTCGTCTTCCTCGACCTCAACGGCCTCGATCTCGACGCCGATATCGTCGATGCCCTCCAAGCGATGCTCGCGCTCGCCGAAGGCCGCATCGACGAGCGCGCCTTCGCCGCCTGGATGCGGCCGCAGCTCAAACCGCATCAGAGCTGACCGATCGCGCCCTCAGCCCGAGAGGCCCATCACGACTTCGTAGATGGTGATGTCGCCGTGGCGGACCGGGCGCACGGTGGCGCCGACCGCGTGGAGGGACTCCGCAAGCGCGCGTGCCTCGGCCTCGTCGGTGCCGCTGCGGATGATCATCTCGCCGCGCACGCGGACATCGCTGGCGGCGTGCCGCACGGGCGGCTGTACTGGCGGCGCCGCAACCAGGCTGGGCGGAGGCGCTCCGCGCGAGGGTGCCGCAGGCGACGTCGCGATCGTTCCCCGAGGGCCCGCTGTCGGCGGACCGACGGTCGCGCTCGGCGAGTTCGAGGCGGCGAGCAACGGTGCCGGGCTCGGCGGGGGCAGCGCCGCGGGCGTCGGCGCGGTTTCAGCTGGCGCCTCCTCGACCGGAGCAGCCGTCGCGGCGACGGCCGGCGCCGGCGAAGTGAGGCCCGGCGAGGCCGCGTGGAGCGGCAGGGCTGGCGGCAGCGCCGCGACCGCGACCACGCTCGCGTCCGATCCGCAGATGGATTTTCCCTGAATCAGGCGCCAGAGCCGGCAATCCTTCTGCGCGAGGAGCGAGATCGCCTGGTCGGTGACGGTCTTGCCGGTGGACGCCATCGAGAGGCCGTCCGCCACGAAGGACGCTATGGTGAACGCAGGCGGCAGGACGCAGCCGGCGATGCCGGACACGAGCGCGATCAGCACGGCCATCCGGATTGGACGCATTGGTTCCCTTGGGGCCGCAGGGCAGCAGCGCAGGGTGAGAATGCGACCCCAAGCCTTAAGGAACCGCGAACCCAGCCGCGAAAATCCGGTTTGAAGAACATCCAATGAACATGCGGCGGATCGGCCGAGAGGATTGACACCGTGACGGGGGTGGCTCACCTAAGACCGGCCATGATTTTGGTGCACGGCACAACGGTGGCGCTGGAAGGGGAGGGCGTGCTGTTGCGCGGACCTTCCGGCAGCGGCAAGAGCGACCTCGCCCTGCGGCTCATCGACAAAGGGGCGCGTCTGGTCGCCGACGATCAGACCGAGCTCAGACGCGCGGCGCAGGGCTTGATCGCGCGCTCGCCCCCCGGCATTGCCGGCCGCATGGAAGTCCGGGGCGTCGGCATCCTGAGGGTACCGGCGGTGCCCAGCGCGCCGCTCCGGCTGGTGGTGGACCTGGTTGCGCCAAATCGAGTGGAGCGCCTGCCGGAGCCGCAGTTCTGCGACTACCTTCAATGCTCTCTGCCGCTGCTGGCGCTGGCGCCCTTCGAGGCCTCGACGCCCGCCAAGATCCGCCTCGCCCTCGCTGGCTTGGTAAAGACCGCGGTCCTCCCTATAGTCGGGGCGCCATGACGCAACCGGCACCCGTCTCGGCGGCTGTTTCGGACGGCCCGCAACCCGCGGCATCAAGCCGCGTCCTGGTGGTAACGGGCATGTCCGGCGCGGGCCGGTCGACCGCGCTCAAGGCCTTGGAAGACCTGGGTTATGAAGCGGTCGATAACCTGCCGCTGTCGCTAGTTCCGAGCCTGATGAGTCATCGGCCGCTCCGCGCGCCGTTGGCGCTCGGAGCCGATGTCCGGACCCGGGATTTCGGCGTCACCGCCCTCGCCGATACCCTCGACCGGCTGGCGCGGGACGGCGGAACACGGCCGGCCGTGGTGTTTCTCGACTGCGGCGACGATCGGCTGGTGCAGCGATTTACCGAGACGCGCCGGCGCCATCCCATGGCCGCGGACCGGCCGGTGATCGATGGGATCCGGCTCGAGCGGCAATACGTTTCGCCCTTGCGAGATCGGGCCGACCTCGTTATCGATACCTCCGACCTCAGCCCGGCAGACCTCAAGCGCGTCCTTCACGGTCATTTCGCGCTCGATCGCTCACCCGGCATCGCACTCTCGGTGATCTCCTTTTCCTATCGCCACGGCCTGCCGCGTGATGCCGACATCGTCTTTGATGCTCGCTTTCTGCGTAACCCGCACTACGTGGCGGCGCTTAAGCCCCAGACCGGGCTCGATCCCGAGGTCGGCGCCTATATCGCCGGCGACCCGGATTTTCCCAGCTTCTTCCGCGATCTCGGCGCGCTCGTGGACTCCCTGCTGCCGCGCTTCGAGCGCGAGGGGAAGAGCTACCTCACCATTGCCATCGGCTGTACCGGCGGCCGTCATCGCTCCGTCTATCTGGCGGAGCGGCTTGCGGCTTGGCTCGGGGAGCGGGGCCGCGCTGTGAGCGTGCGCCATCGCGACCTCGCCGCCGGCTCTTCCAAGGACGCTCAATGATAGGCATCGTCATCGTCACCCATGGCCGTCTCGCCGCGGAATTCATCGCGGCGCTCGAGCATGTCGTGGGGCCGCAGCGGGATATCGCCGCCATTTGCATCGGCCCCGACGACGACATGGAGCAGCGCCGTCAGGACATCCTGCAATCCGTCCGCGCCGTGGATACGGGGGACGGCGTGGTGCTGCTCACCGACATGTTCGGCGGTACCCCCTCCAACCTTGCGATCTCCGTCATGGATCGGCCCAAGATCGAGGTGATCGCCGGTATCAATCTGCCCATGCTGATCAAGCTCGCCAGCCTCCGCTCGACCGAAACGCTCGCCGACGCGGTGCGCGGCGCCCAGGAGGCGGGGCGCAAATACATCAACGTGGCGTCCCAGCTCCTCGCCGACGCGCGCGGATGAGCGACGTCGAGACCGCGGGCACCGGCGCCGATCAGCCCGCGAGCGCGGCACAGCGTACCGTCACCATCTGCAACAAACGCGGTCTCCATGCCCGCGCCGCCGCCCGCTTCGTCAAACTCGCTTGGCAGTTCGATGCCGAGGTGACCGTGCGCAAGAACGGCACCACGGTCTCCGGCCGCTCGATCATGGGGCTGATGATGCTGGCGGCCGGACCCGGCACCGCCATCGAGCTCGCCGCCACCGGCCGGGAGGCGGAGCGCGCCGTGGCGGCGCTCGCCGATCTCGTCGCCGGCGGCTTCGATGAAGGGTGAGGGCAGCGGCCGCAAGGAGCGCGCCGAGCGCGTGCTGCGCGGGCTCGGCGTCTCGCCGGGGATCGCGATCGGACCCGCCTTCATCACCGAGAACGGCGAGGTGCCCGTACCGAAGCGCCGGATCGAGCCCGACGACGTCGCGGCCGAGCGCCAGCGCTTCGAGCAAGCCGTCCAGTTCTCTCTCAAGCAGCTGAAAAAGCTCAAGGGCAAGGCGGCGGCGCTGCCGGAATCGGCCGCCGAGGAGATGAGCTATCTGCTCGACGCGCACGTGGCGATGCTCTCGAATTCTCGTCTGGTGCGCGGGGTCGAGCGGCGCATCCGCGAAGAGCGCGTCAATGCCGAGCACGCGGTGCAGATGGAGATCGGGGCGATCGGCGAGAGCTTCGCCGCCATGGAGGATGTTTACCTCGCCCAGCGCGTGGAGGACGTGCGGGCGGTGGGTGCGCGGCTCCTGCGCAACTTGACCCAGACCCCCTACGCCGCGTTCCAGCACCTGCCCGAAGGCACGGTGATCCTGGCCGAGGACCTCAGCCCCGCCGATACCGCGCTCATGGACCCCCGGCGCGTGTTGGGATTTGCGGCGGTGCTCGGCGGATCGGAGAGCCATACAGCCATCATGGCGCGCGCGCTCGGCCTGCCGGCGGTGTTGGCGGTCACGGGACTCTTCGGCGAGATACAGCAGGGTGAGGCGGTGGTGATCGACGGCTCGACCGGTACCGTCGTGCTCAACCCGACCGCCGCCACCATCGAGCGATACGAGGAGCGCCGGGAGGAGTTCCGCAAAGAGCAGCGCCAGCTCGCGCGGCTGAAGCGCGTGCCCGCCGTGACCCGCGACGGCGAGGAGATCACGCTCGAGGCCAATCTCGAGCTGCCGCGCGAGCTCGAGCAGGCCATTTCGGCGGGCGCTCAAGGCCTGGGGTTGGTGCGCACCGAATTCCTCTACATGAACCGCGACGATCTGCCCGACGAGGAGGAGCAGTATCAGGCCTACAGGACTCTGGTGCGCGGCATGGAGGGCAAGCCTGTCACCATCCGCACCCTCGACGTCGGTGGCGACAAGATCGCGGCACCATTGGCGGAAAGTCTCAAGAGCGAGGGTGGCAATCCCGCGCTCGGCCTGCGCGCGATCCGGCTCTCCCTGAAGGAGCGCAAGCTCCTCGACGCTCAGCTCGCGGCGATTCTGCGCGTGAGCGCCGAAGGTCCCGTACGCATCCTGCTGCCGATGGTCACCACTCTCGCCGAGGTGCGCGGAGTCCGCGAGGCGATGCAGCAGGTGGCGCGGCGCCTGAAGCGGCGGGGGGTGGAGATCGCCGATCCGCCGCCGCTCTTGGGGGTGATGATCGAGGTTCCCGGCGCTGCGCTCGCCGCCGACGCGCTCGCGAGCGAGAGCGATTTCTTCGCGATCGGCACCAACGACCTCATCCAGTACACGCTCGCGATCGACCGCGGCGACGAGCAGGTGGCCTATCTCTATAACCCGCTGCACCCTGCGGTCCTGCGCCTCATCCAGTTTGCGATCGAGGCGGCGCTGCGCGCGCGCATACCCGTCAGCGTCTGCGGGGAGATGGCCGGTGACGTCCGCTACACCGCCCTGCTTCTCGGTCTCGGCATCCGCGATCTCTCGATGGCGCCCGGCAGCATCGCGCGCGTCAAGCGCCGGATCCGCCACCTCGATCTGCTCGCCGCTCAGCGCCGCGCCCGCGCCATCATGGATCAGATGGACGAAGCCCGCATCGCCAGCCTGCTCGACGATTTCAACGTGCTGGCGTGAGGGGTTGCGAGAATGAAGTCGGGTCGGAACCCGAGCGCTTCAGTCAATGTGCGCTCCATCTGCGATCCGCGGTCCGTGATATTGTGCTCCCCAAAATCGTAACCGAAGAATGCGGGGCCGGCGGCGGGGGAAGTCATTCACGATGAAGCGTCATGTAGCCGTTCTGGGTGGCGGTACGATGGGCACGACGCTCGCCGATGCCGTCGCCGCCGGCGACCGCGATTGTGTTTTGTGGTCGCCGGACGTCGAACTGGTTCGTGGCGTGAATGAGACGCATCGAAACCCGCGTCATTTCAGCGACGTTGTCCTCGCCCCTTCGCTCTCGGCGACCGCTAGTCTTGAGGACGCCGTGCGTTTCGCGCAGCTCGCGATCATTGCCGTTGGATCCGACCGTGTTCGCGGTCTTGCGCGAAGCATCGGCGCGTTTGTGCCTTCCGACCTGGTGCTGCTCTCGGCGACGAAGGGGCTCGAGCCGCAAACGAACAAACGCCTGTCGGAGCTCCTCGAGGAGGAGACGCGCAGTCAAGTAGTGGGCGCCATTTCCGGGCCGAACAGCATGCAAGACATCATTGCGCGCCGGCCCACCGCGCTCGTCGTCGCGTCCCAAGCGAACCGGGCCTTTCCGCTGGCTGCCAAACTGATTGCGCTGCCGACGCTGCATGTCTTCGGCTCTTCCGATCTGGTGGGCGTCGAGCTCGCCGGTTCGCTCAAGAACATCGTCGCGATCGCCGCCGGAATCGCCGCCGGGCTTGGTCTCGGCCACAATGCCCGCGGGCTCATCATCACCATCGGGCTAGCGGAAATTCAAATGCTCGCCACGAGCCTCGGCGCGCGGGCGATCACGTTCATGGGCTTGGCGGGCGTTGGCGACTTGTTTCTGACGACAACGAGCCCCTATTCGCGCAACCACATGGTCGGCGTGGAATTGGGAAGGGGTGTCAAGCTCGACGCGATTGTCGATCAACTCGCAAAGCTCAACGAGACAGCCGAAGGGATCAATGCGATTCGCACGGGCCGCGAGCTCGCCGCCCGGCAAGGCCTGCGGATGCCGCTGGCCGAATGCGTCCACGCCGTTGCTTTCGAGGGTCTGGAACCGCGCCCGGCGTTCGAGCGACTGTTGGGCGATGCGAGCGCCACCGCGTCCCTGACCGCGGAATGAAAACTCATCTGCGACGCCGACACGTGCGGCTGCACAGCTAGCCCAGGAGCAAGCGCGTCATGCGATTCGACGGGAAGATCGGCGTCATCACCGGAGGCGCGAACGGCATTGGCGAGGCGACAGCCCTGCTTCTGGCGAGGGAAGGCGCCAAGGTCGCCATCGCCGACGTCGATGCCACGCACCTCCCGCGGGTTTTGCAGGCGCTTCGGGCTCAAGGCGGCGACGCAATCGCGGTCGAGACCGATGTGCTGAGCGAGCCGGCGGTTGCCCGCATGGTCCAGCAGGTCCTGGATCGTTATGGACGCATCGACATTCTGGTCAATGCCGTCGGCGGCAGTACGACCTTGGCGAACCCGAATACGTCCGTCGACCAACTGACGCGCGACGAGTGGGAGCGAACCATAGCCTTCAACCTAAACGGTACGTTCCTGTGCACGCACGCCGTGATTCCCCAGATGAAACGGCAAGGCTATGGCCGCATCGTCAATCTGTCCTCCATCGTCGGGCGCGGAGATACGCGGATCAGCAATGCCGCCTATGCGACGGCCAAGGCCGGGATACGCGCCTTTACGCGGAAGCTTGCGATCGAGTTGGGGCCATTCGGCATTACCTGCAACGCGACCGCGCCAACCGTCACGCTGACGGGTCGCATCCAGCAGCTCCTCGCGAAGCGCGCTTCGAAGGACCCACAAATAACCTTGAGCGATATTCCCTTGGGACGCATGGCAACAGCGGAAGATCAGGCGAAGGTCATCGCTTTCCTGGCGTCCGACGATGCGTCCTTCGTTTCCGGTCAGACAATCGAGGTTACCGGCGGACAGTAGTCCGCTGCCGCGCCGGGATCGAATCCCTTTCGATCGGCTCGCGGCGTGTCGCGGTCTCCGCTGTTTCGGCGGACCGGCTCGAATCCGACGGCCGCGGCCAAAGCGTCCTTCATCGCGCTCAATTTATATGATGTCTCCAGCAACTCCGCTTCGGGCACGGATTCCGCCAGAATCCCGGCGCCCGCCTGGAGAAAGGAGCGGCTTCCGCAGCGAAAGAGACCGCGCAGCGCCAGGGAGAAGCGGCAATCGCCGGCGCCGCTGACCCACCCCATGGCGCCGGCGTAGAGGTAGCGCGGAGTCGGCTCCAGGCTGCGGACGATCTCGATGGCCTTGCGCTTCGGCAGACCCGTCACCGTGACCGCCGGAAACAATGCCCAAAGCGCATCGAGGACCTGGTGGCCCGCCGCGAGCGATCCTCGGACTACCGAGCTCAGATGTTGGACCTTGCGCAGCAGGGCGACGTCCATGAACCGGCTCACGACGAGCGAGTCTCGTTCGCAGATCGGCGCGAGCTCCGCAAGCACCGTGTTGACGGAAACGACGTGCTCGACGATCTCCTTGTGGTTTTCCATTAGCTCCGTGCGCAGCCTCTCGTCTTCCACCGGCGTCGGGCCTCGCGGTCGCGTTCCCGCGAGCGGGTTCGTCACGATCGCTCGATTTTCGCCGTGCAACAGCAGCTCGGGCGAGGGAACCACGGCCGCGAGGTCGCCGAAGCAAATGAGGAATGCGTCGACGAACGGCGGTGAAAGGGCGGCAAACAGCCGCACCGGATCGAAGTCGGCGTCGTAAGCTTGGTATCGCGAGAGGACAAGCTTCTTGGCCTCGCCCGCCGACACTGCCGCGACCCCCTTCCGCACCATCCCCACGTAGGCCTGCTCGGGGGTGCCGTCCACGGGTGCTATTGAACCTGCGCCCGCGCGTGACGCCATGGGCGACATGCTCGCGGCGAGGTATCGAGAGAGATCGATGCCGCCGAGACCTTGATGCGTTACCCCGGACTCCCTGAACGTGAGGGTCTTGCCGGGAATGATGAACTCGACGAGCGGGCGGCCCGTCTGAGATCCGTCAGGCAATGTGCCGACGTGGCCGGCGACGGCGTCGAACCCGATGTATCCGAACGCCTTGCGGCCGAGCTGCTCCGCCCGCAGAGCGAAGCGCGCGAGCTGGTCCCGCCAATCGTCACAGGGCTGCCCCGCGAGGAGTCGGAGGTGCTCGATGGGCGCCCATCCAATCTCGGTATGATCGGCGGAAAGGTGGAGGTATGAATAGTCGCCAAGGACACCCGCATCCCGCAGGCATGCAAACGCCGCGATGGGATCGCTGGCGCCCCGGTGCTGCCTGAGCTTGGAACGTGACATCACGGAAACGGCGGACTCACGCCACACGGCAGTGGCGCAAGACTCGGCCAAGGAGCCGGCGGCAGAAACGATCGAACACTCAACAACATTCTAAGGCGTCAGTCACTTTTAAGTCTGATTAAGAAGCCTACGGCACATTGATCTCAAATGCAACCCGTGCCCAATATTGTAAGTACACTGTCGAAATATTGTGAGTGTACTGATGAGGGAATGGCGACCGATGCCGGTCCCGAGCGCGAGTCTTCCGTGGGACCACTCCCATGCGCGGCCGAGCTTGCTCGGGTGCGGTTGCGCTGGTATATGCCGCCACTCGTTTTCTTCCGCCCCGATCAGGAGCGTTTCATGGCCGATACTGCCGACTACAAGGTCGCCGATTTGTCGCTGGCGGAATGGGGGCGTCGGGAGCTTTCGATCGCCGAGAGCGAGATGCCGGGCTTGATGGCGATCCGCGAGGAGTATGGCGCCAAGAAGCCGCTCAAGGGCGCGCGCATCGCGGGATCGCTGCACATGACGATCCAGACCGCGGTGCTGATCGAGACGCTGAAGCATCTGGGCGCCGACGTGCGCTGGGCTTCCTGCAACATCTTCTCGACCCAGGATCATGCCGCGGCCGCGATCGCCAAATCGGGCACGCCGGTCTTCGCGTACAAGGGCGAATCCCTGGAGGAGTACTGGGAGTTCACCCATCGCATCTTCCAGTGGGCGGACGGCGGCACCCCCAACATGATCCTCGACGACGGCGGTGACGCGACGTTACTGGTGCATCTCGGCATCCGCGCGGCGCAGGACGCGTCGGTCATCGCCAAGCCCACCAACGAGGAGGAAGAGGTGCTCTACGCCGCGATCAAGCGGCACCTCGCGGCGAAGCCCGGCTGGTACGCGAAGCTCGGCGCGAGCATCCGCGGCGTCAGCGAGGAGACCACGACCGGCGTGCACCGGCTCTACCAGATGGCGAAAGAAGGCCGCCTGCTGTTCCCCGCCATCAACGTCAACGACAGCGTCACCAAGTCGAAGTTCGACAATCTCTACGGCTGCCGCGAGAGCTTGGTGGACGGTATCCGTCGTGCGACCGACGTGATGATGGCGGGCAAAGTCGCGGTGGTCGCGGGCTTCGGTGACGTCGGCAAGGGCTCGGCTGCCTCGCTCCGCAACGCCGGCGCACGCGTGATGGTGACCGAGATCGATCCCATCTGTGCGCTCCAGGCGGCGATGGAGGGCTATCAGGTCACCACCATGGACGAGGCGGTGGGGATCGGCGACATCTTCGTCACGGCCACCGGCAACGTCGACGTCATCACGGTCGAGCACATGCGGCGCATGAAGGACCGCGCCATCGTCTGCAACATCGGGCACTTCGACAGCGAGATCCAGATTGGCGGGCTCAGGAACTATAAGTGGGAAGAGGTGAAGCCTCAGGTCGACGAGGTCGTCATGCCCGACGGCAAGCGCCTCATCGTGCTCGCCAAGGGCCGGCTGGTGAACCTCGGCTGCGCCACCGGGCACCCGAGCTTCGTCATGAGCGCCTCCTTCAGCAACCAGGTGCTGGCGCAGATCGAGCTCTTCACCAACACGGGCAAGTACCAGAAGCAGGTCTACACCTTGCCCAAGCGGCTCGACGAGAAGGTGGCGGCTCTGCACTTGGCGAAGCTCGGCGTGAAGCTCACCGAGCTCACGCCCGCGCAGGCGTCATACCTGGGCGTCGCCCAGCAAGGGCCGTTCAAGTCCGATCACTATCGGTACTAATTGCTTCGATCAGCCGCTCCAGCTGGTCCAGCAGACCGAGCTGCCCCTTCGTGATCTTGACGCGCGCCGCTGGCAGGTCGAACCAAGCCGCGCGGTCGACCTCGGGGAACTCGTGCCGTTGGCCGGAGCGAGGCGGCCAATCCATCGCGAAGGTGTTGCTGCGGATGGCGTTGGCATCGCAATCGGCCTCCACGGCCCAGGCGTGCACGAGCTTGCCGCTGGGCTGGCGCACGGGAGCGAGGGCGCGGAAATCGCCGCCGACGCCGAGGCCGGTCTCCTCCCGAAATTCCCGTTGAGCAGCCGCCAGGAGGGCTTCGCCGGGTACCGCTTCGCCCTTCGGAATGGACCAGGCGCCCGCGTCCTTCTTCACCCAGAACGGGCCGCCGGGGTGTACCAGAAAGACCTCGAGTTTGCCGCGCCGCAGTCGGTAGAGCAGGAGTCCGGCGCTGATCTTGGGCATGATTTCCAATCACATGGCGGCCAGTATGCCAGCGTACACCGACCCGAGATCCCTCGGATGCCCGTAAATTCCCTTAGGTAATTCACGCACAAGGGCGATAATTCCGGGAACGCGCCGAGTCGGGCCGGTAGCGGTCGACGCAGGCGCGCGATGGGGGACGGGCGTGTTGCGCAGGAATTGGCTGGCCACGGTCGGGGCGGTGGCTCTGGTGCCCGCGCCGGCGCACGCCGCCGACATCGGGGATACCGGCGCGATCTCGCCGTTCCTCCTGCTCCTCGTTCTGCTTGCATTCTTGCCCCTGCTCTTTTGGGCGCGCCATCGGTTGCGCCAACTCGAAGCCGAGCGCGCGGAGCTCGCCGAAAAGCTCGCGGAGCAACAGGCCGAGCTCGGCTCGGTGCCGGCGGCGCGCTACCGCTGGGCGGCCGGCGGCGCCGAATCGTTCGAGGCCGGGCCGATCCAGGCGCTCGCGGGCACCGACGGTGGTTTCCGCGGCGTCGTGTTGCGCTTTGTCGCGCCCGATGCCGGGTCGATCGAGGCGGCGGTCGCAAAGCTGCGCAGCGAGGGCACGGCCTTTGCTTTGACGTCGGCGCTGACGACGGGCGAGAGACTCGACCTGATCGGGCGGCGCATCGCCGGCCAGGACGGGGCGGCCGCTGCCGACATCGTCTGGTTTTTCGATCCCGCTAGCGCCGGCGAGCTCATGGCCGAGCGTGACGTGGCGCGGGCCGAGCGCGAGCGGCTGCGGCGTGTCCTCGATGCCTTGCCGTTGCCGATCTGGCGCCGGCGCACCGACACCTTGGCGCTTATCGAGGTCAATCGAGCCTATGCGCAGGCCATGGAGGCGAGCGCCGGCCAGGCGGTCGCCGAGCATCGCGAGATCGGCGCCCGCGTTCTGGGCGATCACGGCCGTGAGCTCGCCGAGCGCGCGCGCCAGACTCAGGTGGCGCAGTCCGAGAGCCATCACATCGTCGTGGGCGGCCAGCGCCGCCTGATGGAGTTCACGGAGCAGCCGCTGGAGGGCGCTCAGGAGATCCTCGGCTTTGCCCGCGACTTCACCGACCTAGAGACCATGCAGTCGGAGCTGGCGCGCCACGTGGCCGCGCACGGCGAGGTCTTGGAGAACGTCGCGGTGGCCGTGGCGATCTTCAACGCGGAAGCGCGGCTCAGCTTTTTCAACTCGGCCTTCGCCCAGCTCTGGCGACTGGAGGAGGATTGGCTCGCGGCGGAACCCACTCTCGACGAGCTGCTGGAGCGGCTTCGCGAGCGCCGCCGCCTGCCGGAATACGCGGATTTCCGCGCCTTCAAGCGGCAACAGCTCGCCATGTTCACCTCGCTCCTCCAGCCGCAGGAGGAGCTGCTGCATCTGCCCGACGAGCGCACGCTGCGCCTGGTGGTCTCGCCGCATCCGTTCGGCGGCCTCACCTTCGTCTACGAGGACGTGACCGACAAGCTCGCGCTCGAGCGCTCCTACAACACGCTGATCGAGGTGCAACGCGAGACGCTCGACAACCTCTACGAGGCGGTGGCGGTGCTCGGCACGGACGGTCGGCTCAAGCTCTGGAATCCCGCCTATGCGCAGATCTGGAAGCTGAGCGCCGCGGATCTCGCGGGCGATCTGCATGTGAGCGAGCTCGTCGAGAAGACGCGGGCGTTCTTCGAGTTCGAGAACTCGCGAGAGGACTGGCCCTCCCTCAAGGCGCGCATCATCGAGCGCCTGACCGGCCGCGTCGAGACCAGCGAGCGGCTGCATCGCGGCGACGGCTCGATCCTGCAGGCCTCGATCGTGCCGCTGCCGGACGGCAACGTGCTGCTCAGTTATCTCGACGTCACCGATTCCACGCGCGTCGAGCGGGCTTTGCGGGAGCGCAACGAGGCCCTGGAGACCGCGGGTCGGCTCAAGAGCGAGTTCATCGCCAACGTATCCTACGAGCTGCGTACGCCCTTGAACGCGATCATCGGTTTTGCGGAGATCCTCGCGAACCAGTATTTCGGCGAGCTCAATCCGCGGCAGCTCGATTACAGCCGCGGCATCCTCGACAGCTCGCATCGCCTCATGTCGCTCATCAACGACATCCTCGACCTCGCCACGATCGAGGCCGGCTACATGACGCTCGAGACGCAGGAGATCGACATTCACGCGATGATGTCGGGCGTCCTGGCGCTCTCCCGGGAGCGCGCGCGCAACAAGAACCTGGCGCTCAATTTCGATTGTCCCACCGACATCGGCACGCTCACGGGTGACGAGCGGCGCTTGCGGCAGGCGCTCTTCAATCTGATCTCGAACGCGATCAATTTCACGCCGGGCGGCGGCAGCGTCACGCTGAGCGCGCGGCGGACCGATAGCGAGATCGCCCTGGCGGTGATCGACACCGGCGTCGGCGTCCCCCAGGAAGATCAAGCGCGCATCTTCGAGAAGTTCGAGCGCGGCAGTCCGCTCGCCCGGCAATCGGGGCCCGGACTCGGATTGTCGCTGGTAAAGAGCTTCATCGAGCTGCACGGCGGCCGGGTGGAGCTCACCTCGAGCCCTGGCAGCGGCACTACCGTTACCTGCTACCTCGGCGCCGGCGCCATAGATCTCGCCCAGGCTCAGCGAGCCTCGACCGGAAGCTGAGCCGCGCCGCGAATCAGCCCCGGCCCGGCACGCCCTTGGTGGTGGAATATTCGAAGTGCAGGGCTTCGCCCGGGTGCACCAGCGGGTAGATCGCGTGCGCCGCTTGCGCCGCCTCCGCGAAGCCCGTGAGGATCAACTTGAGCTTGCCCGGGTACGTCGCGATGTCCCCGATCGCGAAGATGCCGGGCACCGACGTCGCGCAGGTCGCGGGCGTCACCGCGATGTGGTTGCGGTCGAGGTTCAGGCCCCACTCCGCGATCGCGCCCAGGTTCATCGAGAGCCCGAAGAACGGCAGCAGGCAATCCGCCTCGAGCGCGCGAGTCTTGCCGTCGAGATCCGCCACCACGACGACGCGCAACCGGCCGTCCTCGCCCTCGAGTCCATGGATTTGGTAGGGAGTCACGAGCTCGATGCGGCCGCATTGCGCGAGCGCGTCGAGCCGCGCCGCCGACTCGGGTGCCGCGCGGAATTTGGCGCGCCGGTGCACCACCATCACGCGCTCGGCGACCTCGGCGAGGGAGATCGCCCAGTCCACCGCGGAGTCGCCGCCGCCCGCGATCACCACCCGCTTGCCGCGGAAATCCTCGCGGCGCTTGACCAGATAGAAGACGCTCTTGCCCTCATAGGTCTCGATGCCCGATAGCGGCGGCCGATTCGGCCCGAAGGCGCCGACGCCCGCCGCCACGATCACGGCCTTCGCGGTGACCGAGACGCCGGCGGCCGTGGTGAGCCGGAAGCCGTCGTCGACGGCCGATAGCCCCGTCACGGGCGAGCCCAGATGATAAACCGGCTGAAACGGCGCCGCTTGCTCCGCGAGCTTTTCCACCAGCGCCAGCGCCTCGATCTTGGGATAGCCGGGCACGTCGTAGATCGGCTTCTCCGGATAGAGCGCGGTGCACTGGCCGCCCGGGAGGTCGAGGGCGTCGAACACCTGGGTACGCATCTTGAGCATGCCGCACTCGAACACCGCGAAAAGCCCGACCGGCCCCGCGCCCACGATCGCCACGTCGGTCTCGCTCATCGCCCAATCCTCGCCGCTCGAAGCGGGCCGCAGAATGGCGGCAAGGCCGTGCCGACGCAACCCCGCTGGGGTTGCGACCCTCGGCGGGAAGGGACTAAAACGACGGCGTGACCACCGCACCCGCCGACGCCGCACTTTCGCTGGATCTCCCGTCCGAATCCGCGACCCTCGGGCTCGCCGCGCGCCTCGCCCGCCTCTCCAAGGCCGGCGACGTGATCGCGCTTCGGGGCGAGCTCGGCAGCGGCAAGACCAGCTTTGCCCGCGGCTTTATCCGAGCCTGCGGCCGGGGCGACGAAGAGGTGCCGAGTCCGACCTTCACCCTGGTCGAAATCTATGAATTTCCAGAGGGCGCTCCGGCGGTCTGTCATTTCGATCTCTATCGCCTCGGCAAGAGCGAGGACGTCTACGAGCTCGGCTTCGAGGAGGCGCTCGGCGGCGCCATTCTGCTGATCGAGTGGCCGGAGCGGCTGGGGCCGCTGCTGCCGCGCGAGCGGCTCGACGTCGAGCTCGCCGCGGGCGCGTCGCCCACTCGGCGCCGCGCCCGGCTCCGCGGCAGCCCCGCTTGGACGCGCCGCCTCGCGAGTTTGGCGTCCCCGTGAGCGAGCGCGCCGAGCGTATCCGATCCTTCCTGGCGCAAGCCGGCTGGGCCGACGTGCCGCGTCAGCCGCTCGCCGGCGACGCGTCCTTTCGGCGCTACGAGCGGCTGGCGACACCGGGCCGCCGCGCCGTGCTCATGGATGCGCCGCCGCCCCACGAGGACGTGCGGCCCTTCCTCGCGGTAGCGCGCCTGCTGCAAAAGCTGGAGCTGAGCGCACCGGAGATCCTGGCGGAGGACATCGAGGCGGGACTGCTGCTTCTCGAGGACTTTGGCGACCGGACCTATACGAAGCTGCTGGCGGCGGGCGGCGACGAGGCCGCGCTCTATCGGCTCGCCGTCGACGTGTTGATCGCGCTGCACCGGCGCTTCGAGCCCGCGCGCGCCGCGCGCTTGCCGCCCTATGACGAGGCCCGCCTGCTCGCGGAGGCGGCACTGCTGGTCGATTGGTATCTGCCGGCGGTCGCGGGCGTGCCGACGCCGCTGGACCTGCGGGAGGAGTATCTCGCGATGTGGCGCGCGCTGCTGCCGCTCACGGGCGCGATTCCCGCTACTCTGGTGCTGCGCGACTATCACGTAGACAACCTCATGCTGCTCGAGGGCCGCACGGGGCTCGCCGCCTGCGGCTTGCTGGACTTCCAGGACGCGGTGATCGGCTCGCCCGCCTATGATCTGGTTTCGCTCCTGGAGGATGCGCGGCGCGATGTGTCCTTGGACCTCGCGGCCAACTTGTCGGAGCACTATCTCGCGGCGTTCTCCACGCTTGATCGCGCGGCCTTCACGACCGCGGCGGCCGTGCTCGCCGCGCAGCGAAACTGCAAGATCCTCGGTATCTTCACGCGTCTTTGCGTGCGCGACCGCAAGTCGCAATATCTCGTGCACACGCCGCGGCTCTGGCGGCTCGTCGACCGCGACGTCAGCCACCCCGCATTGGCGCCCCTACGCAACTGGCTCGACCGGCATGTTCCGCAGGAGCTGCGGCGGATTCCGCCGCACGAGGCGAGGTCGTGATCTCCGTCGAGACCGGCATGGTTCTGGCGGCGGGGCTTGGCATGCGCCTCCGCCCGCTCACGGAGTCGAAACCGAAGGCGCTGGTGACCGTGCAGGGGCGCACCTTGCTGGATCGCGCTCTCGATCACCTGGAGTCGGTAGGCGTCAAGCGGGCGGTGGTCAACACGCACCACAAGGCCGAGATGATCGAGCGCCATCTTTCGGACCGAAAGACGCCCGCGATCACGATCTCTCACGAGCCCACGCTGCTCGATACCGGCGGTGGCGTCGCGAAGGCGCTGCCGCATCTCGGCGAGCCTTTCTTCGTCATCAACAGCGATGCCGTGTGGCTCAACGGGCGCGTGCCGGCACTGACGCGGCTCGCCAGCGTCTTCGATCCCGAGCGCCACGATGCCGCGCTGCTGATGCAGGAGACCGTCCCCGCCGTCGGTTATGAAGGGCGCGGAGATTTCTTCCTCGATGCGCTCGGTGTGCCGCGCCGGCGCGGCGAGAACGAGGTGGTGCCGTTCTTGTTCGCGGGTATCCAGCTCCTGAGCCACCGGTTGTTCGCGGGCGAGCCGGTGGCGCCCTACTCGATGAACCGGCTCTGGGACAAGGCGATCGCGCAGGGCCGCATCGTGGCCATCGTGCACGACGGCACCTGGTACGACGTCGGCACGCTCGCGGGCCTGGCGGCGACGGAATCGCGCCTCGGCGAGTTGTGGTTCCCGCGATGACGCAGGCGGCGCGCGCCTCCGTCGTCACCATCGAAGCTCACCTGCCGTTCCTCGACACGCTGGCCGCGCGGCTCCTCGCCGCCGCCGGCGCCGATCCACTGGCGCTCTCGCGCATGACCGTGTTGCTGCCGACGCGCCGCGCCTGCCGCTCGCTCGCCGAGGCATTCCTGCGCGCGGGAAACGGCAAGCCGCTCCTGCTGCCGCGCCTCAAGCCCGTGGGCGATCTAGACTCAGACGAGCTCGCCTTTCTCGCCGACGAGAGCGATGCCGAGGGGCTCGACCTGCCCCCGGCCGTTCCCGAGCTCGATCGCTGGCTGCTACTGGTCTTGCTGGTGCAGACCTGGAACGCAGACATTCCGCCGGGCCAGGCGGCGATGCTGGCGCGGGCTCTCGCGCGCTTCCTCGATGAGGCGCAGACCGAGGGCGCCGGTTTCGATCGGCTCGAGGCACTGGTGCCAGAGGACTTGGCCGAGCACTGGCAAGCCGTGCTGAAATTCCTCCACATCGTCACGGAGCGCTGGCCGGAGATGCTCGCGGAGCGGGGTGCTCTCGATCCCGCCGACCGACGCAATCGCCTGCTCGCGGCGCAGGCCGAGCACTGGAAAGCCAATCCGCCGGCCGACCCCGTCATCGCGGCCGGCCTCACCGGCGGCATCCCGGCCGTGGCGGCGCTGATGGAGGTTGTCGCTCGGCTTCCGATGGGTACGGTGGTACTGCCCGGCCTCGAGCGTTCGGCCTCGACGGAAAACTGGGACGCGATCAAGGGGGATCCCGGGCATCCCCAGCATCTCATGGCGCGCTTTCTCGACCGGCTCGAGATCGCGCCCGCCGCCGTTGAGGCGTGGGATGCGCGGGCACTCGCCGCGGGGTCGCCCGAGCGCATGGCGCTCATCGGTGACGCCCTGTTGCCGGCGCGGCTCACGGAGCAGTGGCGCCAGTCTCGCCCGTACGGACCCGCGGCTACCCAAGGCTTCCGCCGGATCGATTGCGCGGGGCCGCAGGAGGAGGCGCAGGTGATCGCGCTGCTCCTGCGCCAGAGCCTGGAGCGCCGCGACGGCGCGACCGCGGCGCTGGTGACGCCGGACCGCGCGCTGGCGCGGCGCGTCGCGGCGGAGCTGCGGCGCTGGGACATCGAGATCGACGACTCCGCGGGCGTGCCGCTCAACAAGACGCCGCCTGGCGTCTTTCTGCGCCTGGTGCTGGACCTCGTCCATGAGGCCGCGGCGCCCGTGCCGTTGCTGGCGGCGCTGAAGCATCCGCTCGCCGCGGGTGGCCTCGCGCCGGAGGATTTTCGCGCCGAGATCCGGGCCCTCGAGCGCGCGGCGCTCCGGGGCGTGCGGCCCGCGCAAGGGCTCGACGGCATCCTTCAGGCACTCGAGCCCGATTCCCCGCGGCACCAAAGATTCGTGGCGCGTCTGCAGCGCCGGCTGGCGCCCTTGATTGCGGCGGCCGCATCCTCCGATCTGCCGCTGCGCGCTCTGGTCGAGGCGCATATCGCCGCGGCGGAATCTCTTGCGGAGAGCGCGGACGAGCCGGGGGCTCGGCAGCTCTGGAGCGGCGAGGCCGGCGAGGTCGCGAGCGCCTTCATGGGGGATCTGTTGATGGCCGCGCGAGGGTTCACGCTGCGCGCCGGCGCCGATTACCCCGCGCTGTTCGAGAGCCTGCTCGCGGGGCCGGTCGTGCGGCCACGCTTCGGCCGGCATCCGCGGTTGTTCATCTGGGGCTTGCTGGAAGCGCGGCTGCAGCGCGCGGACCTGATGATCCTCGGCGGCCTCAACGAGGGCACCTGGCCCGGCGATCCCGCCGACGATCCCTGGATGTCGCGGCCGATGCGCGACCGCTTCGGCATCGCGTCACCGGAGCGCCGCATCGGCGTCTCCGCGCACGACTTCGTCCAGGCCTGCGGCGCGCCCGAGGTGGTGTTGACCCGAGCCGCGCGCGTGGCGGGCACGCCGACACTGCCCTCCCGCTGGCTCCTCCGCCTGGAGACCGTCTTGCGCGCGGCTGGCCGAGAGACGGCATTCGTCGACGAGCGCCGGCTTCTGACGTGGCAAGCGGCGCTCGACCGCGGCCTGGAGCGCATTGCGTTGGCGGCGCCCGCGCCGCGCCCGCCCGTCGAGGCGCGACCGCGCCGGCTCTCGGTCACGGCAATCGAGACCTGGATGCGCGATCCCTACGCGATCTACGCTCGGCACATTCTCAAGCTCAAGCCGCTCGAGCCCCTGGATGCGGAGCCCGAGGCGCGCGAGCGCGGCGTGCTGATCCATCAGGCGCTCGACAGGTTCGTCGCGGCGTTTCCGTGTGACTTGCCGAAGGATGCCGAGGCGCGGCTCTTGGCGCTCGGCCGCGATGCCTTCGGAGCCTTGTTGTCGCGGCCAGGGATCTGGGCCTTCTGGTGGCCTCGCTTCGAGCGGATCGCCCGCTGGTTCCTCGAGCAGGAGCGCGAGCGGCGCGGCGAGCTCTCCGCGCTGGCGAGCGAGACCAGCGGTACCCTATTTCTTCCAGCGACACGCGGCGATTTCGAGCTTCGCGCCACGGCGGATCGCATCGAGCGCCGGGCTGACGGCCTGGTGATCGTCGATTACAAGACCGGAACGGTGCCGCGCGAGCCCGCGGTGGCGCGTGGCTTGGCGCCCCAGCTGCCGCTGGAGGCGGCGATCGCAGAAGCGGGCGGATTTGACGGCGTGCCGGCGGCGCCGGTGATCGCGCTCGAATACTGGCGCGTGAGCGGTCTGGCCGTGGCCGGGGAGGTGAGATGCATTGCCGAAGGCGCCGATGCGCGCGACCTCATCTCGGAGGCGCTGTCGGGCCTGCGTGACTTGGTGGCGCGGTTCGACGATCCCGCCACGCCCTATCGCGCGGTGCCGGTCGCGCGGAACGCGCCGCGTTATTCCGACTACGAGCATCTCGAGCGCGTCAAGGAGTGGCGCGCGACCGAAGTGGTGGACGAGACATGACCGCTTCCGCCGTCGATCTCCTGCAGCGCCAAGCCGCCGACGCCGCGAGCTCGGTCTGGGTGGCGGCCTCCGCCGGCACGGGCAAGACGAAGGTGCTGACCGACCGGGTGCTGTCGTTGATGCTCGGCGGCAGCCCCCCGACGCGCATTCTGTGCCTCACCTTTACCCGCGCCGCCGCCGCCGAGATGGCGAACCGCCTGCACGAGCGCTTGAGCCGCTGGGCGGTCTTGGGCGAGGCCGAGCTCATGGGCGAGTTGGGGGCGCTGCTGGGCCGGGTGCCCGACCAGGATCTGCTCGACCATGCGCGTCGGCTGTTCGCCACCGTCCTCGATGCGCCCGGCGGACTCGGCATCGAGACGATTCACGCCTTCTGCCAATCCTTGCTCCGCCGATTTCCGGTCGAGGCGGCGGTGCCGCCGCATTTCCAGCTGTTGGACGAGCGTGCCGCCGGCGAGCTGCTGGCGGACGTCCGCGAGGAGGTATTGGCGGCCGCGCGCGAGGGCTCGGCGCCGGAGCTGGCGGTCGCGGTCGCGACGCTCGCGCGGCGGGTCGGCGAGGCGCGCTTCTGGACCCTGCTCGACCTGATCGCCGCGGCGCGCACCCGGTTCCGGAGACTCCTCAAGAGCGCCGGCGGTCCCGGCGAGATCCTGGCGAGACTCGCGCGCCGGCTCGATCTCGCGCCGACCGCGACCGAAGCCGCCGTGATCGCCGAGGCCTGTGCTGACGCGGCCTTCGATGGCGAGGCCGTGCGCCGCGCGGCCGCGGTTCTGCAGACAAGCCAAAGCCAAGGCGACCGCGAGCGGGGCAGCGTCCTCGCGGCTTGGCTCGCCGAGCCCGACCGCCGGGTCGAGCTCTTCGGGGTCTATTGCGAGGCCTATCTCACCAAGGAGGGTACGCCGCGGGCGAGATTGCTGGCGAAGGCCGTCGCGATCGCACAGCCGGCGGTGCTCGGCGCCCTGGAGGCCGAGGCTCGGCGGCTCGAGGCGGTGCGCGCGCGCCGCGCCGCCGCAACGCTCCTCGAAACGACGGCCGGGGTGACGCACCTCGCGGTCGCCATGCTGGTCTGCTACGAGCGGCACAAGCGGAGCCGCGCGGTGCTCGACTACGAGGACCTGATCGCCCGTAGCGTCGAGCTGCTGGAGCGACCGGGTGTCGCGCCGTGGGTGCTGTTCAAGCTGGACGGCGGTCTCGATCATCTTTTGATCGACGAGGCGCAGGACACCAATCCCGAGCAATGGCGGGTTGTGCAGGCGCTGACCCAGGAATTTTTCGTCGGCGAGGGCGCGCGGGATCGCCCGCGCACGGTGTTCGCCGTGGGCGATGCCAAGCAGTCCATCTTCAGCTTCCAGGGCGCGGACCCCGGCGCCTTCATCGGCATGCGCGCGCATTTCTCGGAGCGTGCGGCGCAAGCCCAGGCCGGCTGGCGTACCGTGGCGCTCGAAACGTCGTTCCGCTCGACGGATGCCGTGCTGCAAGCGATCGACGCCGTGTTCTCCCGGGTCGCGGCATCCGACGGCGTGGCGCTCGACGGCGCCGCGATCCGGCACGAGCCTCACCGGAAGCATCATGCCGGCCGGGTCGAGCTTTGGCCGCTGGTCGAGCCGGTGGCGGACGAGGCGCCTGCGGGCTGGGTCCTGCCGGTCGTGTCCGAGCCCGCGCGCGAGCCAGACCAGCGCCTCGCCACGGTGATCGCGGCGACAATCAAGCGCTGGCTCGACGAGCGCGAGCGGCTGCCGGCGCGCGACCGCCGTATTCGTCCCGGCGACATCATGGTGCTGGTGCGCCGGCGCACGCCGTTCATCGCCGCGCTCGTGCGCGCGCTCCGGGACCGTGCCGTGCCCGTGGCGGGCGTCGACCGCATGCGGCTGACCGAGCAGCTCGCGGTCGAGGACATGATCGCGCTGGGGAATTTCCTGCTTCTTCCCGAGGACGACCTCACACTGGCTACGGTGCTGAAGGGGCCGCTCTTCGGCTTCGACGAGGACCGCCTGTTCGCCCTCGCCCATGGCCGGAGCGGACGGCTCTGGCACGAGCTGCTCCGGCGCGCTGACGGGCATGCGCTCTACGCGCAAGCGCGGGACACTCTGACGGAGCTGCTGAGCCGCGCCGATTTCGCCCCGCCTTACGAGCTCTTCGCGGAAGTCTTGGGCGCGCGGGGCGGGCGCCGGCGGCTCTTGGCGCGCTTGGGTCCCGAGGCGGAGGACGCCCTCGACGAGTTCCTCGAGGCCGCGCTCGCGTTCGAGGCGGACCATCCGCCCTCACTCCAGGGTTTCCTGCACTGGCTGGTCGCCGGCGAGACCGAGGTGAAGCGCGACCTCGACCAGGGCATGGGCGAGGTGCGCGTATTGACCGTGCACGGCGCCAAGGGACTCGAGGCGCCGATCGTGATCCTGCCGGACACCACCTCGATGCCCAATCAGGTGGACCCGCTGCAATGGACCGAAGGCGGCCTGCCGCTCTGGCTGGTGGCGGGCGCGCACGCCACGGTGACGCTCGCCGCGCAAGCCCGCGGGGATGCAGAGCTCCGGCGCGACCAGGAATACCGCCGGCTGCTCTATGTCGCGATGACCCGCGCGGCGGACCGGCTCTATGTCTGCGGCTGGCGGCCGAAAATGTCCCTTTCGAGCGGATGCTGGTACGAGCTGGTGCGCCAAGGCCTCGCCGGCGCTTCCGGCGCACGCGCGGAGCCGATGGATTTTACGAGCTTCGCCGGCGCCGATGGCTGGTCCGGCGAGGGACTGGTCTTGGAAACGTCGCAGCGAATCGCTGGCGCCGCCGACAGCGCTCCGATCGAGCGTGCGGAGCTGCGCGAGGCGCTGCCCGCTTGGGCGCAGGTGCGGCCACCGCCCGAGCCGATGCCGCCGCGGCCACTGGTGCCGTCGCGGCCCGCAACGTCCGAGCCGACCGTGCGCTCGCCGCTGGGCGAGGATCAAGGCGCGGCGTTCCAGCGCGGACGGCTCATCCATCGGCTGCTGCAGAGCCTGCCAGAGCTGCCGCGGGAGCGCCGCGCGGCTGCGGCGGAGCGGTTCCTTGCGCTTCCGGTGCACGGGCTCGCGGCCGAGACGCGCGAGTCGATCGCCGCGGAGACGCTCGCCGTGCTGGAAGAGCCGGAGTTCTCACCGATCTTTGGTCCGGGCTCGCGGGCGGAGGTCCCGGTGGTCGGTCTCATCGGCACCCGCGCGTTCTCCGGCCAGATCGATCGGATCGTGGTGACCGAGGACGCCGTGCTCGTGGTCGACTACAAGACGCTGCGTCCGGCGCCGGCGAGCGATGCGGACGTGCCCGTGCTCTACCTCGATCAGCTCGCCGCCTATGTCGCCGCTATCCGGGCGATCTATCCCGACAAGCGCGTGCGCGCGGCGCTGCTCTGGACCGACGGCCCGCGCCTCATGCCCGTGAGCGCCGAGAGGTTGCAGGGTAGATAGGCATCCAAGGCTGGAATAATTCCACGAAACAGTGGTGGCGGCATGCTCCGGGCATGCTTCGTGCGGGAGGCAGTCCCGCGCGGGCGGGCGGTCGCCTTGACGAAGCTTCGAGGCGTCCCCTAATCTTTGGCGAGAACACAGGGCCGCGGCTTGAACGTCGCGGCTTTCTTGTCCCTAAGGGCCCGTAAGACAACACGGAGCGGAGAACACGAGCATGACGAGCAAGACCACCGACGCGTCCTTCGAGGCAGACGTGCTGCGGGCGCCCGGACCCGTGCTGGTTGATTTCTGGGCGGAATGGTGCGCGCCCTGCAAGATGATCGCGCCCTTCCTGGAGGATATCTCCAACGAGATGAAGGGCCGGGTCACCATCGCCAAGCTCAACATCGACGAGAATCCCGCGACGCCCACGAAATACGGTGTCAACGGCATTCCGACCTTGATGCTGTTCAAGAACGGCCAAGTCGCCGCCACCAAGATCGGCGCGCTCCCCAAGAGCAAGCTTGCGGAGTGGGTGGAGTCGGTGATCTAGAAGGAGATCGCACGTCAGCTTTGTGCGGGCGCCGCTCGTTATGCAGCGCCCGTTCCGTTAGCAGCAGCCGGGAACGGTCCCCCTCACCCAGCTCCGGCTAAGCTCGCTCTCGCTCGCTAAGCCTGCGCAACCCTCTCCCCTTCGGGAGAGGGGAGGGTGAGGGGGCGTTCCGCTCGAGCTGATATGCCTCGAGCTTACTTCGCCAGCGATAGCCGTTGCCGTACCAGCCATGCGGCCGCGATCAGGCCAATCAGAGCGAGGCCGCCGGTACCGACCGGCCAGCGGTAGTGGCTGAGAAAATTGCGGGCATCGCGCAGGTAGTGACTCTGCGCCGCGCCCTCGAAGTTCGGCTCGGGACAGTCGCGGCCGAAATTCGCGGCCCAGGGAACGTACGGGCCCTCCTGCACGTAGCGCGCATAGAGATTATGGACCTGCTCATCCCCGCCCCGGGTGTCCATCATCCAGCCGGTGGCCTCGCAAAGCACGGCGGCGAAGGCTTGCGATCTCGGCGGCAGCAGGTCCGCCGCGCGGCTCACCTCGTCGACCGCGATATAGCGATAGTGGAAGCGCTGATCCGGGATCGCCGCGCTCGCCGAGAAGCGCATGCGCTCGTCGTCGGTGATGAAGGGGCCGTCGAGGGCCTGCTGCCCGATACCCGTATCGAAGCTGCCGTCGTAGGCGAAGTAATCGGGAGCCGCCTCGGTCCCCATCATCTCCATGCCGGATTGGCGCGCGAGCCGTGCGGCGGCAAACAAGGCGCGCGCCTGCTCGACGCGCGTCTTCCCGATCTCCGCGTCCTTGAGCGCCTTCGCGTACCCGGCGGCTTGGCCGTGAACGGCGGCATCCTGGTAATAGGCGAGGGCGTCCTCGTAGCGGCTGACTCGGGCAAGCCGCCGAGCCAGGAGATCCCGAAGCTGAGCCGCGGGGCTGCTCACGGCCGCGCTCGGAGCGCCCGCGCCGTCGTCCGCGCTTGCATCGGTATCGGTCGAGGCCGGAGGCGGCGCGGGTGGCTGCGGCACTTTGGCGTCGACGAAGCGCTTGAGCTCGTCGACCGTCAGCACGCGCTCGGCGATGTAGACGACATCACCCCAATAGGTCGAGGCGACCGGATAGAGCTTGTCGAGCGCATCGATGTACTCGCCACGCGCCAGCGCCACCACGCCACCCTCGCCCACGAGGAGCTTGGTGCCGACATCCTCGAGCGACCCCGTCGCATCCGCCGGGAACGCGCGCGCAGCCTCCGCGTAAAAGCCCGCCGCTCCCGCGAGGTCTCCCTTCTGCAGGGCGAGCTTCGCTTTGACCCAGGACGCGAGCGGGCTCGCGGTCCTGGCGGCGAGCGTGGCCGCGAGATCGTAGCGCCCGATCCGATAAGCAAGCGCCGCCAGCCGATCGGCGCCCGCGGGGTGGTCGAGCCCGGTCCGCTCGATCGCCTCGACCAGCGTAACCAGCAGCGGATCGGGCGTCGCCGCGGTCTGCGGTGCGTTGGGATCAGGCTGCGGCGTCTGCTGCGGCACGTCGCTCGCACGCGCCAGCACATAGGCGACAAGCAATCGCTGCACCAGCGGCTCCGACACGGTGGCCGATACCCGATCGGGCTTGTCGATGAGCTGCTCGGCGATGATCCGGAGCGATTGCACGCCGCTGTCGGAGCCTCGTGCCGCCTGCTCCGCATAGAGAGCCGCCGCGGTCGCAATCTCGTGGCTGAATGTGGCGGCGGCGTCCGCATCCGTCGGCAGCGCGCCATCGTCGCCGAGCACCGCGGTCGCGGCGTCGAAGTGAAGCCGCGCTTCCTCGCCGTAGCTCGCGACCGCAAGCCCGAGCGGGTCGGGTGCACCCTTGAGGGCGAGCGCGCGGGTGAGGGCGAAGGCCTCGGCCGCCTTCTCGGCGTCGCCCGCGTGCCTCTGGATCCGTCCGAGCATGTAGGCGGCCCAGACCGCGCGCGATTGCTGGTCGTCCGATGGCAGATCCAGCACGGCTTGAAAGCGCTCCGCCGCCTTCGCCTCGTCGGCCTTGGTGAAATCCACTGCGCCCGCGGTGTAGAGCCGCACCGCCGCCGGCACGATGGCGCCCTTCGCGAAAGCGTCTTCCCCCGTATTGGCCGCGCGCATCTCGGCGACCGCCGCGGATTGCTCCGCTGAAAGTCCGGCGGCTTCCGCATCGGCGAACAGCGTCACCGCCCGATCGTGCTGAAACTCGTCGAACTCCACCGCTTTCGGAGAATCCGCCGGCGCCCGACTTAAATGGGCGACTTCATAAGCAAAGCTGTTCGACGGCGTCGCCGTGAGCGTGGTCTGGCGATTGTCTAGGAGTTGCCAGGGGAAATTGGGGCCGCAGGCGAGCGCCACGGAGGCGCCGAGCGCGAGCACGATCCCGGCGGCGAGCAGTCTAGGGTTGGACATGCATCTCTCCCGGGCCGGCGCCGCAGCGCATCCAGCCGATCGTCTGTTGGTGGTGGCCATGCAGGAGCCCGGACTGCAGGCGCTCGAGCGTCGGGCCGTCGCCTGTTTGCGCAAGGCTGTACCCGTTCACGCCGTCGGCGATGGCGCAGCTGCCGGGCAGCGCGACCCGCTGCGGCAGCTCCGCGTCGACGTCGCCAGCGTTGACCAGGACGAGGTTGCTCAGCCCGGCTTGCACGCCCGCCGCGGTCCGCGCCTCGATGCGAGCGCGCAAGGGTTGATCGAGGATCACCGCGCGCCACGTCGCGGGACTCCAGGCCCGGCTGTCGCCGGATGTGGGCAATCGGAACCAGACGATTCCCGCGAGCTGCGCGGGCCGCGCCCGTTCGAGGCGGCGCAGCAAAGACGCCACCTCCAGAGGGGACGCTATCAATTCGACCGCGGAACCCGTACCGACCAGAAGCGGCGCCTCGCTCTCGACGGCGCGGATGCGGCCGTCCTCGCCCCAGCTCACCCGCGTGCCGTAGGCCGGCAGCGCGATGCGGAACGGTTTGCTGGAGCGCCAGCCGAGCGTCTCTATCCAGCGCAGCGCCGTCGCGGCATCGAAGAGCCCGACGTGCGGATCTTGTACGGCATGGACTTGCAACACGGTCTCGTCGGCCACGGACTGCACGCGATCGAACTCGCGCGAGCCGAGCCAGGTCGGGAGAACGGTGATCGAGAGCGGCGTCGTGCCATCGAGCTCGGCGCGAAGCTTCGTCAGGAATCGCGCATAGGCCGGCAGCCGGGCGGTCGCGCAATCATGGTCGATCTCGACGCCGACGATGGCGACCGACGACGCACGCCAGCGGCTCAGGACCTCTCGAAGATCGGCCAGCAGCCGAGCCTCGTCCCATTGGGCGAGCTGGCCGTCGATCCGAAATACCGGGATGGTCGGACGCTTGGTTGCGGCCAGCGCCGACCAATCCGCCGCCGTCGCCCGCAAGCGGCCCGCGCCGTCCGACCGCGCCGCGAGCACGCGCCAGGCGCGGACGAGATCGGCGGATTGAGCGAGGGCCGACGCCACTTCCGGCGTCCAGTGACGCTGCCAGACGTAGGCGTCCTGGGGTAGCGCGCCGTGGGTGGCGCTGGACGCGGCCAGGCACGCGGTCGGCAGCAGGATCAGCAGCAGGCGCAGCCAGGAATACGACATGAGCCCCCGTGTCGGTTGGCATAAGCCGTACCGCACTCCACCCGCCCGGCACTATGACATGGGGCACACGCCGGGAGGCGCGAGAATCTGGGAGATCAGCCGTTCTCCGCCAGTACGGTTCCCGCGAGATAGAGCGAGCCGCAGATGAGGATGCGGCTCGGGCCGGGCTTTTCGGTTGCGGCACCGACGGCGGCACTGACGCTCGGATAGCTTTTCGCCGCGAAACCCACGCTATGCGCCGCGCCCGCCGCGTCCTCGGCGCTGAGGCTGTTCGCCTCGCCGGGGATGGCGACCGTGGCGACGTCCGCGACGTCGCCCGCGAGCGCCTTCAGGAACCCTCGGGGATCGTGGGTGTTGAGCATGCCGAAGACGAGGTGCAGGGGCCGGTCGCGCCAAGTCGTCGCGTGCTGCGCCAGCACCTCGCCGCCCGCTTGATTGTGGCCGCCGTCGAGCCAGAGCTCGCAGTCCGGCGGCAGCATCCGGGCCAGCGGACCTCGCGTCAGGCGCTGCAGCCGCGCCGGCCATTCGATGCCGCGCAGGCCGCGGGCGATGGCCTCGGGATCGACCGCGAGCGGCGCGTCGAGCCCTTCGAGGCAGGCGATGGCGGCGCCCGCATTGTCGATTTGATGACGGCCTGCGAGCGCGGGCACCGGCAGATCGAGGCGCCAGCGCGTCCCCTCATAGCGCATGCCGGACGCCGTGGGCTCGGCGCGCCAATCCTTCCCATGCCAATAGAGCGGCGAGCCCGTCTCGGTGGCGCGCACCTCGATCACGTCGGCGGCGTCCTGCAGCTGCGGCCCCACGATGCCGCGCACACCGGGCTTGAGGATGCCCGCCTTCTCGAAGGCGATCGACGCCACGGTCTCGCCGAGAAACCGTTGATGATCGATCGAGATCGGTGTCAGCACCGTGGCGGCCGGGTCGCGCACGACATTCGTGGCGTCGAACCGGCCGCCGAGCCCGACTTCCAGAAGCGTGGCATCGGCGGCCGTTCGGCTGAAGGCGAGAAATGCCGCCACCGTGGTGATCTCGAAGAGCGTGATCGGCGCGCCCGCATTCGCCCGCTCGCATTCCTCGAGGCAAGCGCTCAGCCGTTCGTCCTCGATGAGCGTGCCCGCAACCCGGATGCGCTCGGCGAAGCGCACCAGATGCGGCGACGTATAGACGTGAACTCGATAGCCGGCGGCCTCCAGGCAAGCTCGAAGGGTCGCCACGGTCGAGCCCTTGCCGTTGGTGCCGGCGATATGGATCACCGGCGGTAACCGCCGCTCGGGATGCTCGAGCGCCGCGAGCAGCCGCTCGACGCGGTCGAGGGCGAGGTCGATGAGTTTGGGATGCAGCCGAGAGAGCCGCTCCAGAATGCGGTCGCTGCTCAGGAGGCGGCCTCCGGGCGCGGCAGCAGGGGCACGACGGGCGCCGGCGGTGCCGTCCGGCACAGCAGATCGAGGAGGCGCGCCACCGTGTCGTGGAGCTCGCGGCGCGGCACCACCATGTCCACCATGCCGTGCTCGAGCAGGTATTCCGAGCGCTGGAAGCCTTCGGGGAGCTTCTCCCGGATGGTTTCCTCGATCACCCGCGCGCCCGCGAAGCCCACCACCGCGCCGGGCTCCGCGAGCGTGATGTCGCCCAGCATCGCGAACGAGGCGGAGACGCCGCCGGTCGTGGGGTCGGTGAGCAAGACGATATAGGGCAGCCCCGCGGCCTTCACCTCCTGCACCGCGAGCGTCGTGCGCGGCAGCTGCATCAGCGAGAGGATGCCTTCCTGCATGCGCGCGCCGCCGGAAGCCGGCACGACGATGAGCGGCGCTTCCTGGAGCACCGCGAGCCGCGCCGCCGCGAGCAGGCCCTCGCCCACGGCGACGCCCATGGATCCGCCCATGAACTCGAAATCGAACACCGCAGCCACCGCAGGCGTGCCGCCGATCTTGCCGTGGGCCACCAGCAGGGCGTCGCCGCCGCCGTTCCGCGCCTGCGCCTCTTTGAGGCGGTCGGTGTAGCGTTTCTGGTCGCGGAAGCGGAGGGGGTCGAGCGGCATCTTGGGGAGCTCGACTTGCGTGTATTGCCCCTCGTCAAACAAGAGGCCGAGGCGCCGCTTGGCGTCGAGGCGCAGGTGATGCCCGCAGTTGCGGCAGACGAACAGATTCGCCTCGAGCTCGCGATGAAACAGCATCTGCTCGCAGCTCGGGCACTTGTGCCAGAGATTGTCCGGCACGTCCTTCTTGGTAACAACCGCCCGGATCTTCGGCAGGACGAAGTTGGTAAGCCAGTTCATGGCGCGCCGATCTGTCTTGCACGTGCTTGCAAGCGACCCTCCACCCCAACTCTCCCGGAAATCTGTGCGGCGCACCCAACGAGCCCCTCCCCCCTTGAGGGCGAGGGTTGGGAGGGGGGTGACGCTCCGAATTCGACGATCATGCGCTAACTGCTGCCGCGGCTCGCGCGCCGCGAACGCCGCGGGCGAGCGCGGCGACATCGGCCAGCACCGCCTCGACCAGGCCGGGTTTGGCGCGGTTCCGCTCGTCGAGCGAGGCCGCGACGCGCTGCACCAGCGCCGTGCCGACCACGGCAGCATCGGCGACGCGCGCGACCTCGGCCGCTTGCTCCGGTGTCCTGATGCCGAATCCGACGGCGACCGGCAGCGATGTGTGGCGACGGATCCGCGCCACGGCCTTTGCCACATCGGCGATGTCGGCGGATTTGGTGCCGGTAATGCCGGCGATCGAGACGTGGTAGACGAAGCCAGTGGCGCGCCGGAGCACCACCGGCAGGCGCTGGTCGTCGCTGGTGGGCGCGGTGAGGCTCACGAGGTCGATGCCGGCGGCGCGCGCGGGCGCGTGCAGCTCCTCGTCTTCCTCGGGCGGCAGGTCGACGGTGATGAGCCCGTCGACGCCCGCGGTCTTGGCATCCACGCAAAATCTCTCGGCGCCATAGCGATAGATCGGGTTGTAGTAGCCCATCAGCACGATCGGCGTCTCGGCGTCACCGCGCCGGAATGCCCGCACGATCGCCAGCGTCTTCGCCAGCGTCATGCCGGCGTTGAGCGCGCGCAGTCCCGCCGCCTGGATCGCGGGGCCGTCCGCCATCGGATCGGAGAACGGCACGCCGACCTCGATCAGGTCGGCGCCAGCCTCCGGCAGGCCAGCCAAGATACGGGAAAAAGTCTCGGCATCGGGATCGCCGCAACTCAAATAGGTGATGAGGCCGGCGCGGCCCTCGGACTTGAGCGCGGCGAAGCGGCGCGCGATGCGCGTCCCGCTCACAGCGTCACTCCGAGCGCGTCCGCCACGGCGAAGATGTCCTTGTCGCCGCGGCCGCAGAGATTGACCACCAGCAGGTGATCCTTGGCCAAGCCCGGCGCCACCTTCGCCACCTGGGCCAGAGCATGGGCGGGCTCGAGCGCGGGAATGATGCCTTCGAGCCGAGAGCAGAGCTGGAAGGCCTCGAGCGCCTCGCGGTCGGTGATCGCCACGTACTCGACGCGGCCGATGTCATGCAGCCAAGAGTGCTCGGGTCCGATGCCGGGATAGTCGAGCCCGGCCGAGATCGAATGGGCATCGATGATCTGGCCGTCGTCGGTCTGCAGGAGATAGGTACGGTTGCCGTGCAGCACGCCGGGCTTGCCGCCGTTGAGCGAGGCCGCGTGCTTGCCGGTCTCGATACCGAACCCCGCCGCCTCGACGCCGATCATGCGCACGGTGGGATCATCGAGGAACGGGTGGAACAGACCCATGGCATTCGAGCCGCCGCCGATGCAGGCGACCAGTGTGTCCGGCAGCCGGCCTTCCGCCTTCTGCATCTGCCGGCGGGTCTCCTCGCCGATCACGCACTGGAAGTCGCGCACCATGGCGGGGTAGGGGTGCGGACCCGCCACCGTCCCGATGATGTAGAAGGTGTCGTCGACATTCGCGACCCAGTCGCGGAGCGCCTCGTTCATGGCGTCCTTGAGCGTGCCGGTGCCGGACTTGACCGGCCGCACTTCGGCGCCCAGGAGCTTCATGCGGAACACATTGGGCTTCTGCCGCTCGATATCGGTCTCGCCCATGTAGACGATGCAGGGCAGGTCGAAGAGCGCGCAGACCGTCGCCGTCGCGACGCCGTGCTGACCCGCGCCGGTTTCCGCGATGATGCGGCGCTTGCCCATCCGGCGCGCCAGCAGGATCTGGCCCAGCGTGTTGTTGACCTTGTGCGCGCCGGTGTGGTTGAGCTCCTCGCGTTTCATGTAGATCTTGGCGCCGCCGAAATGCTTGGTCATGCGCTCGGCGAAATAGAGCGGGCTCGGCCGACCGATGTAGTGCTCGCTGTAATAGGCGATATCCGCGGCGAAGCTCGAGTCGCGTTTAGCGGCCGTGTAGGCGCGCTCGACCTCGAGGATCAGCGGCATCAGCGTTTCCGCCACGAACCGGCCGCCAAAAATGCCGAAATGCCCGCGCTCGTCGGGACCGGCGCGGAAAGTGTTGGGGGAAGCCATCGAAGGGATCGACTCCAGGGGCAGCCTTAACGCCGGCTTCAAGGGTTGGTGTGTGCGGCTCGAAGCCGGCGCAAAGAAACAGCGGGAGCGTCTTTTAGCGCCAATCGCCCGCGCGCTCAAATGGCGCCGTCAGGCGAGCGTGCGCACCCTCGCCAGGAAGTCGGCAATCTTTCCCAAGTCCTTGAAACCAGGCCGAATTTCCACGCCCGAGGAGACGTCCACTGCGGGCGCATGCGTGGTCCCCACGGCTTCGGTCACGTTCTTGGCCGTGAGGCCACCGGAGAGCATCCAGGGCTTGCTCCAGCTCCGGCCGCCCAAGAGCTGCCAGTCGAAGGCGAGGCCGTTGCCGCCCGGGAGCGCCTTGGGATCGCCGCGCGGCGGTTTGGCGTCGAACAGCAGCCAGTCCGCCACGTCGAGATAGGGGAGAGCGGCGTCCGGATCCTCGGGCCCCGCGATCGAAATCGCCTTCATGACGGATTTGCCCGAGCGCGCCTTGATCTCGGCGACGCGCCGCGGGCCTTCGCTCCCATGCAGCTGCAGGAGATCGAGCGGTACGCGATCGAGCACGCCCGAGAGCAGCGCGTCGGTCGGATCGACGAACAAGCCGACGCGCGTGACCCCTTCCGGCACCAGCGCCGCGAGCGCCGCCGCGAGCTCGGGCGTCACATTGCGCCGGCTCGCCGGGTAGAACACGAAGCCCACGAAGCGCGCTCCGCCCCGGATCGCGGCCTGGAGGGCCTCGGCGCTGTTGAGGCCGCAGATTTTCGCCTGCACGCTCATAGGAGCTCGTTCAGGATGGCCTGCACGGCCGCGGCGGGATGCGCGGCCTCCGTGATGGGGCGCCCCACCACGAGATAGTCGGCGCCCGCCTGGATCGCCGCGCGCGGGCCCATGACGCGCTTCTGGTCGCCGCTTGCGGCACCCGCGGGCCGGATGCCCGGAACCACCAGCAGGAAATCGGGCCCGCAGACCTCCCGGAGGGCCGCCACCTCGAGCGGCGCGCAGACCACGCCGTCGAGGCCGCTGTCGCGGGCCAGCAAAGCCAGACGCCTCACCTGCTCGCCGACCGGGCCTTGCTGGCCGATCGCCGAGAGGTCGCCATCGTCGAGGCTGGTGAGGACCGTGACGCCGAGCAGCTTCACGCGGCGCTTGCCTTCGGAGGCCACGAGGTCCGCGGCGTTCCTCGCGGCTTCCATCATCGCGGGCCCGCCGGCGGTGTGCAGCGTCATCAGCAACGGCTCCAGCGCCGCGACGGACCGCACGGCGCGCGCCACCGTGTTGGGTATATCGTGGAGCTTGAGGTCGAGGAAGAGCGGCGTCTCGGGGTCGACGACCTCCCGCACGCCCGCGGGGCCGTTGGCCGTGAAGAACTCCAATCCGAGCTTGATCCCGCCCACGACATCGCGCACGCCCGCAACGAGGGCCTGAGCGCGGGCAAGCTCGGCGGTATCGATGGCGCAGAGGATCGGGTTCGTCACGCTCATGAGGTGTTATATAGCGGAAGGTCCCGCAGCCGTCCCGCTGCCTCATGCGAAAGCCGTGCCAGGGCCGATGCCTTCACGTCGTGACGCGCTCGAGCGCGAGTTGCGCCGCGGCGAGGTCCTCGAGCCCGGTGCCCACCGACTTGAAGAGCGTGATCTGGTCGTAGTAGCGCCGGCCCGCGCGGCTGCCGCGGGTTAAATCGAAGAGGTCGCCGGCGACGTCGTCCTCGCGCAGCACGCCCGAGCGGATCGGCTGCACGATGTCGCCGGCCTCCTTGAGCGCGCCATCGCGGGTGTCGACGAAGACCCGGGCGCGCTTCACCACCTCGTCGTCGGCTTCGCGCATCTCCGGCGTGAAGCCGCCAACGAGGTCGACGTGGGTTCCGAGCTTCAGCCAATGGCCGCGAATGAGAGGATCGCGCGCGAGGGTGGCACAGGAGACGATATCCGCGCCGCGTACGGCGTTGGCGAGGTCCTCGGTCGCGGTCAGCGTGAGATGCCGCCGGCTCAGCCGGTGCGCGAGCTTCTTCGCCTTCTCGATGTTGCGGCCCCAGACCGCCACGTGTTTGATGGGGCGGACGCTGGCGTGCGCCTCGATCAAATGCGAGGCGAGCGCGCCGGTACCCACCATCAGCAGCCGCTCGGCATCGGGCCGGGCCAGGTACTTCGCGGCGAGCGCCGAGGCCGCCGCCGTGCGCCGCGCGGTGAGCGCCGGGGCGTCCATCAACGCCAGCGGGCGGCCGGTCTTGCCGTCCAGCAGAAGATAAGTGCCTTGCAACGTGGGCAGCGACTGCTCGCCATTGTCCGGAAACAACGTGACCAGCTTGACGCCGATGTGTCGGCCCGTTTGCCAAGCGGGCATCAGCAGCAAGGTCGCGTCGCGTCCGCCCGGAACCGGCACGCTGTGATGGTGTCGCGCCGGCACCTCGCAGCCGCCGCGGAACATCTGCCGGAGCGCCTCGATGGTGGAGTCGAAATCGAGCGCCGCCACCACCTCGGAGGCGCCCAGCACGTGCATCGGGTAGGGCGGCTGATTGCGCATCAGGAGTGCGGCACGATCACCGCGGTGCCCTTCGCCCGTTGCTCCGCCGCCGCGAGGTCCCGCTCCAGGGATTCGATGCGTCGCGCGCGTTGCCGCGCCGCCCGGCGTGCGCCCCAACTCCAGATCCAGGCCACGAGTAAGCCGATGAGAAATCCCACGAGCAGCGCCAGCAGCACCACCAGATAGAGTGGTGCCGCGAGCTCGAAGGAGAGCGGCCAGAAGATAAGCGTGACGCCCGCGCGGTTAGAGACCGCGAAGACCACGCAGACAAGCGCCACCAGGGCGGTGATCAGCCAGTAGAACACTCTCACGCCCGCACCTTACCGCCACCGGCCAAAGCCGGCCAGCCGCGTCAGGTCGGCTCGTTGAGGCGCTCGCGCAGCTGCTTGCCGGTCTTGAAGAACGGAATGTGCTTCTCGGCCACCTGCACGCTGGCGCCCGTGCGCGGATTGCGCCCGACCCTCGCCTCGCGCCGCTTCACCGAGAAAGCGCCGAACCCCCGCAACTCCACCCGGTCCCCCCGTGACAAGGCCGCCGCGATCTCATCGAAGATCGCGGTGACAATCCGCTCGACATCGCGCTGGTAGAGATGCGGATTGAGCTCCGCCAGACGCTGTATCAGTTCTGATTTCGTCATGGCCCGCTCCCCCTCATCGGGCTTATGCCGCGTCTCCAGGAGAGGGTGCCAAACTGCCGGTAGACCGTCAAGAAAAAGCATGGGAGATGAGGCGGTTAAGGCCGGCTTCGGAATCGGCGTTCGGCGGAACGGGAAGCTCACCGCGAAAAATGGCGTAAAACGGCGCTTATCCGGAGGTGGTTATACTAACCGGAGGTTGTGCGGCTCACGCGATGCGCGCGGGCTCGCCCAGCTGGGTCGAGATCGCGGCGGCGGCCCGCGCTAGGGGCTTCAGGAAACGCCGCAGGGCGCCTTTGCCCAGGAACCGCTCCGTTGGCATGGTCAGGCTCAGCGACGCCACGACCGCTCCACCTTGGCCGCGCAGCGGCACGGCGATCGCGCAGACTCCCCGGCGCCACTCCTCCTGGTTTATGGCGTAGCCGCGCTCGCGGACGAACGCCAGCTCGCGCGCGAGCGCCGCCGGCTGGTCGATCGTGGCGCTGGTATAGCGCGTAAGCGGCGCAGTACCGGACAGCAGTGCGGCGGGCCGAAAGGCCAGAATCGCCTTGCCCGTGGCGGAGCAGTGCGCCGGAGCCCGCTGGCCGACATAGGTGTCGACCCGCACGGGATGCGGCGCCTCCAGCCGGTCGATGATGACGACGCCATCCCCCTCGAGCACCGCCAAATGCGGCGCCTCGCGGGTCTCCGCCAACAGGGCTTCCAGGTGCGGCCGCGCCACGTCCCGGAGCGTCAGGCGCCGTACTACCTGGGCGCCCAAGGCCCAGGATTTGAGCGTCGCGCGATAGCGGCCGGTCTGGCCATGCTTCTCGGCGTAGCCGCGGGCGGTGAGGGTCGCGAGAATTCGGAACAGCGTCGGTCCGGAGACGCCGAGACGCCGGCTGAGATCGGTGAGGCTCGTATCCTCGACGCTCGAAAGCGCCTCCAGGATGTCGAGACCCTTCGCCAGCGTCGCCGTGAAGTAGGCCGGGCGCCCCGGTGCGGGACTCGGGGTCGCGCGTCTTGACATCGGGCGGGAACCCATCGTCGAATAATGAAAAGAGCTTTCAACATTTGAAAACTCGGGTCAAGCCCTTCGGGAGGAGCGCCGGATGAGCACCAATCGCGTCACTAAGGAGATCTCGGTCTTCGATTGCGACAGCCATATCGTGGAGCCGCCGGCGGTCTGGGACGAGTACGTGCCGCAGAAGCAGCGCGCGTGGATCAAGACGCAGTTCTGCTTCCACACGGACACCGACATCCTGCACATCAACGGCCGTGCGGTGCCGGCGGCGCGCGAGCGCTCCAATGCCGCCGAGGTCGGCTGGCCGCGCTGGAACAAGAAAGAGGTCGGCGCGCTGACGCCGGGCACGCCGGAATGGCAAAAGAAGTTCGGGCGGCTGCTGGGCTGCCGCGACCCGCATGCGCGGCTCAAAGACATGGATGCGATCGGCACGGATCAGGTGATGCTGTTTCCGACCTGGTTCGTGCGCCTCGCCTTGCTGCGCGACCCCGGCGCGGCGGCGGTCCTCGCGCGCGCCTACAACGACTGGGTCCACGACTATTGTGCTCTGGATCGGCAGCGGCTCTTCCCCTGTGCCGTGCTGCCGATCCAGAGCGTCGAGCATTCGATCGAGGAGCTCCGCCGCGTCGCCAAGCTGGGCTTCAAGGCGGCGGCGGTGCGGCCCTGCTTCTGGAACGGCCGCTATCCGACGCTGCCCGAGTTCGATCCGCTCTGGCGCGAATTCGACGTGCTCGGCGTGGTGCTCGCCATGCACACCTTCCCCTCGCGCGAGGCGCTGACGCCGGACTGGGCCGAGCGCATGGCGAAGGCGCGCGGCTCGGGCCAGGGCCTGCTGTTCACCGACGAGGCCGTGGTCTATTCGCCGGGCCAATTCGTCTCCAACATTGCTTTCGCGATGGACCCGACCATCGACACCTCGGAGACGCTCGGTTTCGTGATGGAGGCGATGACCTGGCTCACCACCGTCTTGCAGACGGGATGGCTCGAGAAGTTTCCGACGCTCAAGGTGGCCGTGCTCGAATCGAATGCAAGCTGGCTGCCGCTGGTGCTCTCGAAGTGCCG
>Ga0209415_10002148_pt1 | contig 37262 bp, 32 predicted proteins | sample PeaSoiSIISIP2007_FD_187696 | JGI IMG/M metagenome (GOLD analysis project Ga0209415, IMG submission 187696) | Peat soil microbial communities from Weissenstadt, Germany - SII-SIP-2007 (SPAdes) (version 2) | ecosystem: Environmental > Terrestrial > Soil > Wetlands > Peat | place: Germany... | reverse complement strand
CACCGCTCCCCGCTCACAACCGATGGATCAGTTTAGCTGAGCAGAGGTGGATCAATTTATCTGAGCGCCATCGCACACTTGGCACTGGGAGAATTATGACAACGCTTGGGTAACGATTGAGGGCAAACGAATCCCGGTGCCGCCCGGCGGAGGGCATTGGGGCGGCGGGATGTTCATCAGCGCGCGTGATCTGGCGCGGATGGGATTGCTGGGCCTGCGCAACGGCAACTGGGGCGGCAAACAAATCTTGTCCGAGCAATGGGTGAAGATGGCACGGACGCCGACCGAACCCAACCCCGGCTATGGCTATATGAACTGGTTTCTAAACACGAACCAAAAACTTTTTCCGGCAGCGCGCGCCGACAGCGTCGCCTACATCGGCAATGGTGACAACATCGTGTTCATCGTCTACCAGCACGGCATGGTGGCCGTGTTCCGCTGGATCGCCCACGCGCAGAGTGCGGAATTTGTGCGATTGTTGCTCGCCGCCCTAAAAGACTAGAGCGGTCTAAATAATACTGGAGCCACAACCGTTCGCCCGTTGTTGCTTGTGAGCCGCTCCACGATTTCAGCGTCGGTCATGCGGTCGCAGGGGATGTCCTGCTTTGCAGAGAGCGGGGTATGCCCGTATTCATCGCGAAAGCGCTTGGAGACACCCTTCTTCCGCAGCCTTACATGGCCGGCATCGATCATGAGGTCATGGTCGTAACATTGGCCATCGACCTCGATCTCGCCGAATCCGAGGACTTCCGCTTTCACGTGCTTGCCATTGGCCGCAATCATGGGCATACGTTGGCCGTGCTAACCAATCCTCGCTGTATCGTATTACTGGTGTTGGTGGCCGGGGGTGCCGCGCTGGCGCAGCCGAACTTGGAGGCGCCGGCCAGTCCTCGCCTTGGCGGGATAAAGTTCATCTGGATCCCAACCGGAAGCTTCCAGATGGGCAGCCAGGCCGGTTCGGCGGAGATCGAATCCAGATATGGCGGTGAGGCGAGATTCTTTGGCGTCGAACATCCCCGGCACGGGGTGAGGCTGACCCGCGGTTTCTGGCTGGGAAGCTGTCCAGTGCTCAATGAGCAGTTTGAGATCTTCGTCAAGGCAACCGGCTACCGGACCGAGGCCGAGCGGGAAGGATGGGGGCTGGGGTACGACGGGAAGATCGGGCATTCCAACAAGGTCAACGGCCTCGCGTGGCAGCATCCGGGACACAGGATCCAAGCGCGGCAGCCGGTGGTGATGGTGAGCTGGAACGATGCGCAGGCCTACATACGGTGGCTCAATGGGGGAGGCGAGGAGGGTTATCGTCTGCCCACCGAGGCGGAATGGGAATGTGCCTGCCGGGCGGGCAGCGCCTCGGCCTACAGCTTCGGGGATGACGCCTCCCGGTTGGGCGAATACGCCTGGTTCGCCCAAAATGCCGGATATGTGACGCACCCGGCGGGCCAAAAGAAGCCCAACCCCTGGGGGCTTTACGACATGCACGGCAATGTCTGGGAATGGTGCCAGGACTGGATGGGGGATTATCCGAGCGGCAGTGTGGTGGACCCCAAAGGCCCAGCCTCGGGCCAATACCGCGTCCTGCGCGGCGGCTCCTGGCACAGCCCCGCCGTGTATTGCCGCTCGGCCAATCGCCGCACGTACGGCCCCGACTCGCGCAACATCAGCCTGGGCTTTCGTTTGGCGAGATGAAACGAGGCCCCTCTATCGCTCTAAAGGCACGGTGCTCCGGGAATATCCGGCGGCGGGTACGGTGGCGCCAGTGCCTGCCGCTACGGGACACACCGCTCCGGCATCATTTGAATAACTCGGGGTGGCGTCGTGAAATGAACTCACGGTCCTCGGCGGGCAGGTCGGCCAGCAGCACAGGCTTATCCTGCGGACGCGTGCCTTTCTGGTTGAGCCGGTTCATGAGGCTCCAGTTGCGCGCCGGCTTGCCGGGCGAGGGGTCAGGCGGTTCCTGGGCCGGCAAGTCGTAGCGTGTGAAATCGATGGCGTATTCCGGTCCGGAGTTCTTCCAATCGCGCAGCAGCGCCAGGCGGTAATCCCGGTTCATGAACCAGCGGATCTCCTTATCCGCGTCCGACCCGCCGATGCCTGTTCCCCGTTGCACAAAACGATAGTCAACCTGGTCGTTGGTGCGGAAGCGCCGCCGCCAGGCCAAGCCAAACTCGCCCTGCGTCACACAGACGGTCGCGGGCCACCGCCGGCGAATCTCTTGGAGCCAGGCCGTGAGCGAGTCGATCGCGCGGGGCAACAGGCCGACCTCCCAGCAATTGGTCACCCAGGCAAAGCCATTGAAGTCGAAACCGGAATCGAAATGAACCGCCGTCGTCTCGACCATCTGCCGCAGGCCTTTTTCCGGCCCGTGCGCGAAGACCGTCTCGATCGGGCCCACCCCCATGCGGCTGTTGAAGCCGTCCTCGAACCCGCGTCGGCGCGCCGCCAGGAAATCCATCGTCCAACCGTCGAGGTTCACGCAGTCGATGAAACCCGCCGGCCCCTGGGCCGGTTTGCAGAAGTGCTGGCGGCTTGGGTAGTAAGGATAGGAAATGGAGCCGTCCCCGTCGCCGTTATCGATCGCATATTGGCTCCAGATATTGCCCTGGGCCACATGAAGGCCTTCGTTTTCGGCCAGGTAGCGCAGGTTTTCAGCCGCCAGGAATCCGGCCACGACGCTCCGCGGACGGTAGCCCTTGCCGACCATATCGGACACCAGCTTCAGCGCATCGCGCAAGTCCCGATTCACCTGCTCGCGGCGGTTGTACATCGGCGCGAAATAGCCCCCTGGGATGAACGTGAGCTCGTCGCCATGGCGGTGGTGGTAATCCACAACTTGCCTGCGGATCTCCTGGTAGTTGGACCGTTGGTCCTGCAGGGCGAGCCAGGAGAAGGCCCAGGTCATGCGCCCCCCGGGAAAGCCCCGCTCAAAGCAATCGCGGAGCTTCCGGACGGACGTCAGCGTGTGGATGGCTTCCTCGTCCTGCCCCGCATTACGGTCGCGGCTGACTTCAATCTGGTTCACTCGCACCACCGTGTTGAAAGTGAAAAACCGGTTGCCCTGCAGCGGTGGCACAGAAACCGCTTCGGAGTCAGCTCCACATACTGAGTTGGAGAGGAGGGCCGCGCCGCCCGCCATGGCGGCAGATCTGAGAAAAGCGCGGCGGCTCAATGGGGCGTCGTGACAAGTCATCTCCGCAGCATAGGGGAAACCCGCGCGCGGCGCGAGCACGAGATGGACTGTGAACAAAGAGGTTGCCGTCCTCCCGGGACCGGAGCAGGCTTGAGGTGAAAATGAAAACGAGCCTCCTCCCCTCCATGGCGCGGATTGCCAGTTTTCATCGCACCGACATCCCAGCAAGTTCCTGGACCAGATCAAATTGCGCCACGATGGGGTTTTCGCTACCCACAACCGTTAAAGTCCACACATCAACAGCCTCCGCGCAGCGGGCGGCAAGGTCATCGGCTCCGTGTATTCGTCCTACGCGGACTATTGCGACTTCAGCGACAGCAGAATGGGATCGAGCGGCGCAAGAGTGATGGGAAATGCGATTTCCTTGCCGTCCATCAGGTTCAGCGCTCGTCCGGCCGAGGGTTTCGTGACCAACTGCACCTGGCGAGGCTCTCGCGAGAGGTTCAGCAGATTGACCAGCCAATGTCCGTCGCTCTCGACGGCCCGCACATTCACGCCCCACACTGGTTCGGCGTGGGGGCCTTTGACCCGCACCGCGCGCGCCACACCCGCCTCGTCCAGCAAGCGGTCGAGAACGTCCCGATACGCGCGCGCCGTCAGCGGTTCCTTGTAGCTCACCAACCTGCCGCGGCCCGACGCCGTCAGCCCGGCCTTCCTCGGGCGCCCATATTCGTCCTGAGTGAAGCACTCTCCCACCGTCAGCACGGTGCCGCCCTCGCGAATGAACTGGTTCAGCGCTTGCACGACGGCGTCAGGCGCGTTCGACGCCTGCGGCGCCACCACCAACTGGTAGCGGGTGAGCCCGCCCGATTCAATTTGCCGCTCGGTAATGAAGTCGGCGACGGTGTCGGCAAAGTAGGCCCCTTCAAACGCTGCCCGGGTCTCATCGTAATAGGCCTGGCTGACGGGCAGACTGGAGTAGGCATACAGAATGGCTAACCGGCCTGGGGCCCGGCTGAGCGCATAGACCTCGGGCGCGAGCCGCTCCAGGTCGAGCGCCACCCGGCCAAACGCACGCACGCAGTTCGCCCGCGTCAGGATGTTCTCCCCCAGGTCGCCGGCCTGACTCCGTTCCCACACCCAGGTGGCCGTTGCCCCCTGCCCATGGACCGCCTCCTGCCAATAAACCGTCCGAATGTAACTCTCGGGGATATAGCGGGGATCGCCGTCGCCGATGATGTGGTTCTCCGAATTGAAGATCGGGTTGGCGGGCGCCACCGAGTGCTGCAGCGTGTAGTTCATGACCAGGGCCTGCCAGTCACAGGCGTATTCGCCTGGCCGGTCGCCGGTGCAGCCTGTGCCGCCGTCGTTGCCCGAAATGCGGTCCAACTGCGGGAAGCGCTCATAATCAATCCCCGCCTCGAACCGCCCCTGGTCCTCGAATGCCTGGGACATCACCTTCACATGCACGGGCAGGTCCGGGGCGTAGCGATGGATGCGCACGCGCAGCATCTCGTGAAAGGCCAGGAACCGCTCCTGGTTGAACCGCCAGCGGTCAAAGTACAAGCCGTAGTGGGAGGCATCCTGCGGCAGTTCGATGTCATCGAATCGTCGGAAGTCGGTGCCGTAGGCCGCGTTGGCCTTGGCGATCGTGCCCCACCTGCCTTTCAGCCATGCCTGGAAGGCCGCCCGCTCATAGGCGCATCGCCCCTGGTATTGCGGCTCGTTGGAAAGGCAGATGCTGTGCAGCGCCGGGTGATGGGCGATCATCGGCATGAGGGCATCCAGCCATTTCTCCATCACCACCCGCGTGTTGGGGGCTTCGATGCAGAACTTCACAAACCCCAGCCCGCACTTCGTATGCGCCGGGTCGGCGTCGAACGCCCACTTCGGGAAGTAATGCGGGGAAATCAGGAGATTCACCGCCACGTTCTGTGCGGCCGCTTTATCCAGCCATTGAACCACGTTCTGGCGGATCGCCTCCCGATCGACCGTGTCCGGAGTCGGCAAGGCATTCGCCGGCCCCATCTCAATCTGGATGATATTCAGTCCGTAGTCGTTGAGGATGGGGATGTCCTGCCGGACCTGGCCGAAAGCGCCGACGCCGGTAAAATACACCGGGCGATCGTGCTGCCAGAACGCTCCGGCGCGGATGCTCAGGGGCCCCGTGTGGTAGCGCGGCACGGCTGGTTCATTGGCGGAATCCTCCGGGAACGCTTGCCGGCACAGCCGGTGGATGTAGGCCGCGGCCTTGAGTCCGCGGAGCTGATGGCTCGGGTTGGTCTCCGCCAGGTCTTCGTGCGCGTAGCCCAGAAAACTCTCCACGACTCGGGCGTCGGACTCCGCGTAGGCCACCGGCCGACCCTGCTCGCGTGCCTGCCGGATCTTTTGTTTCAGGACCCGAAGGTAGCCGGCCGTCTGCTTCAGGCACGCTTCCACCGTGGACCGGTCCGACAAAAGGAGGGAGCGGGCCTTATCGACGGAAACCAGAAAGGCCTCCCGGTTGCAGGCCTGGTAGGCCCCGAGGTCGAGGGCCTGCAGGGCGTCGTGCGCCAGGGCGCGCGCGTGCGCCGCCTCATCCGGGGGGACATAGGCACAATCTTCCAGCGAGGCGTCCATGTCTTTCGCCAGGCCGCGCAGGCCGTCGACCAACGCCTCGCCGTGGCCATTGACCAGCGAGGCCTCGTAGAGACTGCCTGAGCCCGGACGGTTAATCCCATGCAGCGCCACCGTGATGACTTCGCCGGGTTGGGCATGCTCGGACAGGATGAAATCGCCTTTCGCCCACTCGAACTCCTGCTTGAACAGGCCGTTCACGTACGCCTGTGCGGCGTTGTCCATGCCTGCCTTCATGCGGATGGTCTCGCCCTTGACGGGGATCCCGTTGATCGTCTCCGGGACCCTAATGCGGGTCCGGAACCACCCGGTGGAGTCGTGCGGCCACCATTTGAAGCCCAAGTCCACCGATTGCCAGTGTGAATCGTCGAAGTCGGCCCGCTCAGCGCCCGGCGCTTCGCCGAAATGCCAGCGCCAGTGGCGTACATTCGAGTCGAGCCAGAGACCCAATTGTTCACGCGTCACCTCGGCTCCGGCCGCCGGCACCAACGGCCAGCAAAACGGCAACAAGCAGAGCCCGAAGGCGATCAACCGCCGCACCATCCCAGGGGTGAATGGTTCGCTGTTCACGGGGCCATACTACAAGTCCCGCGAGAGCCTGCAACCCGCCGGTTGATCCCGACGCGTCGGGACCCTACCCTCGAGCGACCATTGCGATGTCCCCGGCTCGAGCGTCGCCGGTTGGGAGCGCACACGATCCAGGCCAGCGGCAGGCTGGATCGTGTTGCGCGTAATTACGTGTTTCTCGCGGCCAGTGGGTCGGCGCCACTGCGCCCCCTCTGGCGCAGCCCAAAGGCCGGCGGTGGCCACCAGTACGGAAAAAGAAAAGCTTACCGTGTGCTTCTTCATATTCCTGCGCCAAAATCAGGTTCCATTATCACGTCGAGCCTAAAGTCCAGGCCGGCAAGGCGCCAGCCGTTTTCACAGTTGCCCTCGCTCATTTTCCCGGGATCGCCAGCAGGCTATGCTGGGTGGGGATGTACAGCACGCCGTCGGCCGCGGTCAGGGTGATGGGATTGGATTTGAGCCGGGTTTTGGAAAGGACCTGCAGTTGCCGGCCCGCTCGCAACGCCCAAAGCGTGCCGGTTTCTGTCCCGACATAGACCTTGCCATCCGCCACAAAAGCGGACGCAAACCAGTCGGCGCCGCCCAAGGGATGAACCCACTGCTGTTCACCGGTGTTGGCGTCCAAGCAATGCAGATTCCCAGCGTTGTCGGGGAGGTAGAGGAGGCCGTTTGCGACGGACGGGGTAGCCAGGCTACGTTCGACCAATTCCGAGGCCCACACCCTCGCTCCCGTGGCGGCGTCGACGCAGGAAAGACAACCGCGCCCGTTGCCATGGTCGGGGGCCTGGCCAATCGCCACATAAACCCGCCCGCCATAGAATACCGGCGTCCCGACGATTTCACTGGGGCCATCGGGCCTGTTCTTGCTGGTCTTTGAATACGGGAGAGGTTGCCCATCACGGACCCGGAAGTCCGGTGGATTACAGTCATAAGACCAAGCTTTCCTGAGCGTGCGCACTTGCAGATCCTTCGAAGGCTCTGGCGGCTCGAACGCATAGAGGACACCGTCACCGCCGCCGAAGAAGATCAGGGTTCTGCCCTTCACCTGCCCGGGCGACGGGCTCGACCAACTGCCGTGCAACAACCGCCGGCCGATTCTTTCATCGTCCCGGGCCACCAGTCGACCCGTACGCTTATCCAGGACGATCAGGGTCGGTGCTTCAGGTCTCGGGACTTTCTCGTGGCGATCATCGATGCCATTGGAGGTGCAGGCGTAGAGAAAATCGCCATGCACCAGGAGCGTGCTGGCGCAGGCGTCGTGCAGCACCACGTCCAGTTCAGGGATGAGGTCGCATTTCCAGATAATGTCCCCGTCGGTCGGCTCGAGTTTGGCCTCCGGCCCGTTGGTGATGCCCATGTAAGCGAGTTCATCCAGGAACGGGCCATCATTGCCGTTCGCCTGGCCGTCGCGGTCCAGGCACAGTATCTCGCCCCGGTTGCCCACCACATAGACCCGGTTCCCCTCCACTACGGGTCCTGAACAGATACCGCAGTTCCACTGATCGAAATGGTAGGGCGGTTTGATCCCCGCAAAATACCGTGGGCTGGGCAACTGCCAGATCAACTTGCCGGTGGCTTGGTCCACGCACAGGAGGACGCCGCCGCCCGTGGGCTTATACCCCGCCCTCTGGACCCCAGCGTCATTGGCGCCGATGTAGATCCGGCCCCGATCGATAGTGGGAATGGAGTAGCTGTGCGAACCCAGCTTCAATTCCCACAGCGGCTGGATGCTTGCAGGCTCCGCGGGGAGATCCCTGGCATTGCTGACCATGTTCGGACTGAACCCACCGCCCCACCGGAAGGGGAAGTCGGCGCTTCCCCCCCGTGCGACGCTACAGGGGAGGAGCGCGAACACCACGCAAGGCAGGCTGACGAACGGAAACAGGCGTCTCTTGATCCGTTGGCACCTCAGGGCCCATACCTCAGGAGAGGAGGCCCGCCAAGTCACACATGCTCTCGCTAGCAGCACGCGCCCATCATGGACGCGGGCGACGCCGGGTCAAATCGTTTCTACTCGCCCAACTCCCGGCCCAAGCCTAACCTGCCCCTAGCCAGCGTCTGTATGAAACTCGTCAAGTGTCGCAATTCAATTAAATCCCTGGTGGGTGCCGGGGGCGGTGCCCTCCGGGCCCGGGCGCATCCGCGCGCCGCCCGCCGGTCCCGCAGCCGGGGGCGCGAACTCCGGCTTGCAGCCGGCCAATCCTCCGGGCTAGAGTCGTAAGTGATGACGCTGAGAAGTCGTGTATCGAGAGGGATTGAGGGAGCGTTGAGATGCCCCCTGTGGGCCTGTCTGGCGGCGCCGGCGATGGCGCTGGCGCAGGCGGACCTGACCATCTATGCCGACTCGCTGGGCACCGGCTGGCAGGATTGGAGTTATGGTTGCACGCGGAACTTCACCAATACGTCGCCGGTCTATTCGGGCAATCACTCGATTTCGGTGACCATAACCAGCGCCTGGGGCGGCCTTCAGTTGTATCATCCCGCCATGACCAACAGCGCCTACTCGAGCATCAGCTTCTGGATCAACGGCGGCCCCAGCGGCTGGCAGTCGCTCCAGGCCTATGGCAACCTGGGAACGCCGATCGTGGCACAGGCTCGCCGCTACTATTTGAGCCCGCCGCCGCCCAACACCTGGCAACAATGCACCATCCCCCTGGCCGCGCTCGGCGTGGCCAACGCCAACGACTTCACCGGGTTTGCCATTCAGGACTCAGTTGGCGCGACGGAGCCCACTTTTTACGTCGACAACATCGAGTTAGTGACCGTTGTGCCCCCGGCGGTCACGCACCTGACGGTCAACGCCGGCGCGCCGATCCGCCAGGCGGACGCGCGCTGGTTCGGTATGAACGCGGCCCAGTGGGACAGCGCGTTCGACACGCCGCAGACGCTGGTCCAATTGACCAACATGGGCGTGCGGGCTTTGCGGTTTCCGGGCGGCTCCAATTCCGACGATTATCATTGGCTCCACAATTGCCAGGACAACGACGATTGGACCTGGCCGACGAGCCTGGCCAATTTCATTCACGTAATGACCAACCTCGACGCGGAGTCGATGATCACGTTGAACTACGGCACCGGTTCCACCAACGAAGCGGCGGCGTGGGTGGCGTATGTCAACGCCTCGACAACTAATTCGCGGCCTTTGGGGGGCGATGCCGCCGGCACGAATTGGCACACGGCGGGTTATTGGGCCTCCCTGCGCGCCTCCGCCCCGCTGGCGAAGGACGACGGAGAGAATTTCCTCCGCATTTCCAGGGCGGCGCCGGTAGGCTTCAAGTATTGGGAGATTGGCAACGAGGTTTACGGCTCCTGGGAAACCGACAGCAATTCCCTGCCCCACGATCCTTACACCTACGCTCTGCGCGCCCGCGACTACATTTCGTTGATCAAGGGGGTTGATCCGACCGTTAAAATCGGGGTCGTCGTCACGCCCGGCGAGGACGCCTACTCGAACTACACCAACCATCCCGTCGTCAATCCGCGGACCAAACAGACGCACAATGGCTGGACGCCGGTGTTGCTGGCAACGTTGGCCAGCCTTGGCGTCACGCCCGACTTCGCCATCCACCACCGTTATCCGGAAGGCCCGGGGGCGGAGACCGACGCCGGGTTGCTGGCCTCGTCCACCGGTTGGACATCCGATGCGGCGAACCTGCGTCAGCAAATCACCGATTACTTCGGCCCCGGTGGCACCAACATCGAATTGGTCTGCACGGAAAACAACTCCGTCTCCTCCAACCCCGGCAAGCAATCGACGAGCCTCGTCAACGGCCTCTTTATGGCGGACAGCCTGGCTGGGTTGATGCAGACGGAGTTCAACGGCCGGTTTTGGTGGAACCTGCGCAACGGCAACGGCAATACCACCGGCAACAACAGTTCCTCCCTCTACGGCTGGCGTCTCTACGGCGATTACGGGGTGCTGGAAGGGACCAATTATTATCCGCCCTATTACACCGCCAAGCTGATGCAAGAGTTTGTGCAGGCGGGCGACACCGTCATCTCCGCGTCCAGCGACTACTCGCTGCTGTCCACCTACGCGGTCCGCCGGGCCGATGGGAGCCTGACCATCCTGACCATCAACAAAAGCCCGAGCCACATTGCCACCGGCCAACTCGCCGTGGCCGGGTTCACTCCGGCATCGAACGGCACGCTCTACGCCTACGGAATCCCCCAGGACAACGCCGCCAAGACCGGCGTCGGCTCGCCCGACGTGGCGCAAGGCAGCCTGCCCAGTGTCGGGACGAATTTCACTTACGCCTTCCCGCCCTACTCGGCCAGCGTGATGGCGCTGTGGCCGGCGCCGCCAAAACTGCTCCTGCTCTCCATCTCGCCCGCGGCGGCCCAGGCCGTCTTTCAGCTCGAGGGTCAGAGCGGGGTCCCGTACGTCCTTCAACGGTCCACCAATCTGACCACCTGGACCACCATCAGCACCAATACGCCCCTGACCGGCACCGTCAACCTCACCAACGCCCTCGCCCCATCCCTATCGCCGCAATTCTGGCGGGCGGTGTGGTACTGACGTCTCAACAGGCTGATGCCGGCCTCCATCTTACTCGACCAATTCTCGCTTTGCGCCTATGTTCCGAATCATCCCCCACCTGGAATGCTTGCTGGTTGTCCGGCTGTCGGTTAGTTGCTGGAGGGGGTGCCCGGCCCAACAGAAAGATCAGGATCATGAACACCATTCAGCTTGTACAAACCGGCCTGCTGCTGCTCTCGCTCGTGCCGATTCCGGCTGCCGAGACCAAGCCATACGCAGATGCTGCCACGGAGCGCATGGGCCGCTACAACGTGATCTGGAGTACGCCCTCGAAGGACGCCACTGGCGTGATGCCCATCGGCAACGGGGATATCGCCGCGGGCGTGTACGCCATCGAAAACGGCGACTTGTTTCTGCTGCTCTCCAAGAACGATGCCTTCAATTACATGGGCGACCTCTACAAGACCGGGCGGGTGCGGGTCTCGCTCGACCCCAATCCTTTCCTCGGCGGAAAGCCGTTCCGTCAAACGCTCGATTTGCCCACCGGCTCGGTTCGCATTCAGGCGGACGGGACGGAGATTCTGACTTGGGTGGATGCAAATCGGGCCGTCTATCACGTCCAAATCCATTCGCCCCGCGAAGTGGCGGTCACGGCCCGGCCGGAATTCTGGAAGCGTTTCGATCACTGCGATTTCAACTGCGTCAGCACCTATTCCCGCGGGGTGATTGGGACTGGGGAGCCTCCCCAGGATGTGCGTCTGGAACGAAACGGGAGACTGCTCTGGTATTTCGCGGTCGGCGACCACAGCGTCTATGCCGATGACCTCAAGTTTTATGAAGTCGAGCAGATGGCGACGCGTTTCCCGGACCCGTTTCGGTTCAATACCTTCGGCAACCTGCTCGAATGCCCACCGATGACGCTCAAAGAGGGGGCGCTTCGCGGCACGGGCCGGAGTTTCGATATTCGCATTCATGGGCTGGCGATGCAGACGCCCAAGCCAGAGGCGTGGATCGAGACTATCGAACGGCAGGCGGCGCAACCGGTGGATGCGGCTCACGATTGGGAGAAGCACTGCGCGTGGTGGGCGAACTTCTGGGAGCGGAGCTGGATTGACGCTTCCGACCGTGATTTACCGCCGGATGAACGAGGGAAGTTCAGCGGTGAACCTTCCTCGGGCGGAAACCGCGACGAGGAGGACGGCGTGGCTTTAGCGGCACAGAGCTACAACGTCTTCCGCTTTCTGATGGCCTGCCAGAGCCGAGGACGCATCCAAACCAAGTTCAACGGCGGGCTGTTCACGCAGCCGTTGCGTCTCGCCGGTGAACCAGGCCGGCCGGGTGCGGTGAAGCAGCCTGACGGCACTTGGCTCACTCACGAGGACGACCGGCTCTGGGGCCGGCGCTTCACCTTTCAGAACCAGCGGTTGCTCTATTGGCCGCTGCTGGCAAGCGGCGACTTCGATCTGATGAAGCCGTTTTTCGATTACTACTGGAACCTGTTGCCGATGCGAAAGGCGATCACCAAGGCCTGGTTCGGGCACGAAGGCGCCTACTACCGCGAGAACCTCGAGCCGACAGGCGCCGAGCGCGATTGCGATCACGGCGGCAAGCCGCCCAGGACCAAGCCCGGCGAAAAGTATGAGGGCTGGTACCATGACTACTATTTTACCAGTGGCCTGGAAATCCTGGCGATGATGCTCGACTATGCCGATCACACGCAGGATCATAGCTTTCGCGAAGGCGTGCTGGTGCCCTTTGCACGGGAAGTCCTCCTCTTTTTCGACCGACACTACGCTCGTGGCGCGGACGGCCAGCTCCGCCTCGAGCCCGCCCAGGTGCTCGAAACCTGGTGGGTCGCCGTCAACCCGGCGCCCGACATCGCTGGCCTGCGCTTCTGCCTGGATGAATTGCTGAGGATGAACGCCGGGACAGCAGGAGACCGGAGCCGCTGGCAGAGACTCCGTGCCGCAGTCCCGGAGGTCCCTCTCCGGACTATCGAAGGCAGGCAAGCGATCGCCCCGGCAGAGAAGTGGGAAAAACGGAGCAACGCTGAGAACGGCGAACTTTACCCGGTCTTTCCTTTTCGCTGCTTTGGGTTGGCACTCGGGAGCGCTGATACGGTGAATTGGACGATGAAGCACCGCTCATGCGCGGACATGTTCGGGTGCGCCTGTTGGACCCAGGATCAAATCCACTGGGCCTGCGCCGGGAATGCAGCCGAGGCAGCCGATGGCCTGATGCGGCGGTTCCGCACCGCCTCCAGCATGTGCCGCTTCCCGCTCTATGGCAAAGAAGGACCCGACTCGTGCCCGGACTTCGACCATTTCGGCGCCGGCTCGATGGCCTTGGAGCGGATGCTCGCTCAGGAGGCCGGCCGCAAGATTCTCCTCTTACCGGCCTGGCCGGCCGACTGGGATGTCGATTTCAAACTGCACCTGAGGCGAGGCGCCGTGCTCACTGGAATCGTCAAGGATGGCAGGCTGAGATCCTGGGACATTGTTCCATCATCGCGGAAGGAGGACGTAACGGTCTGTCAATTGCAGCCAGCCAAGCCGCTGGCGCCGTCAGTTCCGTTTAACGCCTATGCCCTGCGCGCGGGCATGGACCAAAACGGTGGCAGCCGGTTTTTGGGTCAGATTGGCCGCGTCACCCTGTTTCGCGGTAAACTGTCGCTCCAGGCAATTCGAGAACTGGCCTTGAGCGACCGAACCAAGCCGGTTAGCAGCCCGCAAGTTGTTGGCTCCTGGCTGGATCTGAAACCGGGTGATACGTTGCCGACGAGCGCGGAGGATTTTTCCGGCGCGGTCTCATTCGAAGCCTGGATTTGTCCCGGCGAGAAGGAATCCGGCCGAGTGCTCGACAAGATCACCGTCGGCAAGAGCGACGGGTTCCTGCTGGACACATGGCCGGGCTTGAGCCTGCGGATCATCGCTGGAAGTCGGCAGGTGCATGCCCTGAATGTGTTGAAACCCGGTGTTTGGCAACACATCGCCGTGGTGCTCGACCGCGGGCAGCCCCGACTTTACCTTAACGGGCAAACTGCGGATTGAACTCAGACGATGTAAAATGGCAGATCTTCGACTGGAATCTGAAGCCGATGGTGAGCTACTTCTTCATTAACTGCAAACCGGTCAGAGAATATATGAGCAAGAAACGACTAACGGCCCAGATCAATGAAAACCATGGGCCACAAACCCGAGATTCTTGCCCAGCGGCACGACCGTGGCCGCCGGAATGGCCGCCAGCAGCATGACCGCGAGCCAAAACCGGGCGGTTTTGTCCCGGCGCAGCCACGGGGCAAAAACCGCCAGCGCGGCGACTACGGGCACGCCATAAAGCAGCGTGGCCTGCGGCTGCAAGGAAGGCTTCACGGCGAGCATCAGCTCCGGGGCCACCTGCGCCAACTGGCCGCCGAGCAGGACGATCGCTCGGGGGAGCACTTCCCGGGCAAACAGCAGCGGTTCTTTAGACGGGTCAATGTAGCCCCCCACATGAAACACCCCGGAGTCGCAGAGCGTATAGGCAATGCGCCACAGCACAATGACCAGCAGCGCGGGCAAAAGCGTCGGCGCGCGCCGGCGAAGGGGACCCGGTTCGAGGACCAGCGCATACGCGAGAAGGAAGGCCAGCGTGGAGGCGCCCCCTTCATTGGCGAAGACGGCAAGCGCCAGAAACAGCCCGGACCAGATCAACCCGGAGCGGCGCTTCTCGGCGCGCCATTGGTGGTGCTGATAAAGGCAGGCCAGGCCGAGGCAGAGCGACAGGATGAAGCCGCGGTTGGCGACGAAGGCCACCGGAAAATAGGTGTTGTAATCCAGCAGGAACAGCAGCCCGGCCAGGCCCGCGGCCCACCCCGGCCCCATCAGCTTGCGGTAGAGGACGGTGACGAGAAACACGACGGCCGCAAACCACGCGATGTTCTGCACGTGCATCGGCGCGGGCGAATCAGGATAGAGCCGGTAATCCAGCCAGTGAGTGAACGCGGTCACCGGCCGCCAAAGACCAATCCTTAAGCTGTCCGGCGTCCACCACGGCAACAGGCCGTAGTTCCGCGCCAACGCCCCACGTTGCGGATCGCGGTAGTAGCCGAAAAAGAAGTCGCGCACGACCGTCGAGCACGAACCGGAATTTAGCGGGAGCCCCATGTCGTGGATTCGCGCCGGCACCTGGTCCGGCGGCAGCGCAACCATGCGCTGCGGCAGATCATCCATTATCAGGCCCAGCTTCAAAGCCGGCAACATGACCAATACGGCTCCGAGGGCCAGCGTCACGGGAAGCCGAGGGTGTTCGAGCCATCCTTGGAAAAGATCGAGCGCCCGCATTCGGGTGCGGCTGCTGGTCGGCACTTCGTCCGATTGCAACGCCATAATGTGGAGACAAACACAACCCGCAACGCTCACGCTTCGCCGCGTACTTGGGCGCCCTCTGGCCGGAGCATCGAAGAGCACCAGCAAGGACTGGCTGGTCGTGGACATGATCCTCGAAGGCAAGCCCAGCCCCATGCAGTGCGAGGTCAAAGCGTTCCTGGCCGCCAGGGCCGCTTGATTCCCCTTTGACACGTCCGCCTCCTGCCCTTAGACATAGCGGCATGAAAAACCGGTGGTTACCTTCGAGGGTGATTCTCGCGGTGGTTCTTGCCGCGATCCCGGGGGCGCCTGCGGCCAACCTGCGGCTGCCGCGAAGCACGCCCGAGGCCCAGGGCATCTCGTCCCGCGCCGTCACCGGTTACGTCGCCTTGAGCGACAAGATTAATACGTTGCACAGCTTCATGAACAGGCCTCTCCATTGCCTCGCGCTGCTCGCGGCGGCGGCGCTTCCAGCGGCGTCGGAAACGGTCTTCCACGTTTCACCCAACGGCGACGACGCCAATCCGGGACTGAGTGGCCAGCCCTTTGCCACCCTGGAGCGCGCCCGTCAAGCGGTCCGTTCGGTCGGAGCGGCCAACGCCCGCCGCGTCATCGTGCATGGGGCGAGCTACGAACTGAGGGCGACCTTCCTCCTTGGACGGGAGGATTCCGGCACGGCCGACGCTCCGGTGATTTGGCAGGCCGCGCCCGGCGACAAGGTTCGGCTGGTCGGGGGCAGGTCGTTGCCCGCGTCGGCCTTCCAGTCGGTCACAAACGCTTCCGTGCTGGCCCGCCTGAACCGACAGGCCCGCGAACAAGTGGTCGAAGCCGATCTCCGCGCGCTTGGGGTGACCGAACTGCCGCCCTTCCCCGACGCTTACCACGGTGCGCCACCCGGCCCCGAGGTTTTCTTCAACGATGCGCGCATGGTCCTCGCCCGCTGGCCCAACCAGGGGTGGGCAACCATCGCCCGCATTGTGGAGCCGGGTTCGCGCCCGCGCGACGGCGATCGGCGCGGTCTGGCGGGTAGCTTCGAGTACTCCGGCGACCGGCCAGCCGCCTGGCGCGCGGCCGACGGCGTGTGGCTGCAGGGATACTGGTGCTATGATTGGTATGATGAGGTCATCAAGGTCGCGGCCATCAATCCGGCGACGCATTGTATCACCCTGGCGGCCCCGCACGTCTATGGCCTCATGCAGGGAAATCCGTCCCCGCGCCGCTATCGCGCCTTGAATGTGCTCGAAGAGCTGGATCAGCCCGGCGAGTTCATGATCGACCGGGCGGCGCGCCGACTGTATCTCTGGCCGCCGACCCGGTTGACCGGGGCGCGAATCACCCTGGCCACGCTGGATGCACCGGTTGTGGCAATGAAGGAGGCATCCTACCTGGAACTTCGGGGTTTCATCGTCGAATGCGGCCTGGATGATGGGATTGTCGTGGCTGGCGGCGTCGCGTGCGGCGTGGTGGCCTGCGACGTGCGCAACCTGCGCCGGGTGGGCGTTCGCGTGGCCGGCGGAACCAGGCACCGGGTGGCCGATTGCGAAATCCATCACACCGGCCAGGGCGGCCTGGTGCTGGGTGGAGGCGACCGCAAGACGTTGACGTCGGCCGGCCACGAGGCCCTGAACAATCATATTTGGCGGTTCTCCGAACACCAGTTCACCTCCGCCTACGGACTTTCCTTTGAAGGCGTGGGCAACCGCGCCGCTCACAACCTCATCCACGACGCCCCGCACCAAGCCGTGTTCGTCGGCGGCAACGACCATGTCTTCGAACTCAATGAAGTGCATCACGTCTGCACCGAAACGGACGACTGCGGCGCGCTCTACAAAGGACGCAACCCTTCTTGCCGCGGGAACCTCATCCGCTTCAATTATTGGCATGACATCGGCAGCCCGATGGGTCATGGCAACGCCGCCATCTATTTCGACGACGGCGATGGCGGAGACACCGTGTTCGGAAATATCTTCGTCCGGTGTGGGGAGCCCGGCCGCGGCCCTTTCGGCACCGTCTTTTCCCATGGCGGCCACGGCATTCGCGCGGAGAACAATGTGTTCATAGACTGCAAGCGGGCGCTCGGCTCGGCGCCATGGGACGAGGCCCGGTGGCGGGATGCCCTCAAAGGTGGCCAGGACTGTTTTTTCCCCGATAAACTCTTGAAAGAGGTGGACATCCGCACGCCGCCTTATATCACGCACTATCCCGAGTTGGTCGGCTATCTAAACCCGCCGGCGGGCGCTCCGCGAGTAAGCACTGCCCGGTTGAACCTGATGGTCCGCTGCGGCGAAGCCGCCGGTGGCAACTGGCGTCTGGATTCGGGCGCGAACTGGGCTACCAATGAGGACCCGGGCTTTAACGACGGCCCGCACGGCGATTACCGTTTGCGCCGCGACGCCGCGGTTTTTCAACATTTGCCTGACTTTAAGGCGATCCCCTTCGATGAAATGGGGCTGCGGCGCCAATGAAAAAGTGAGTGGGTGGGTGCATTGCTCATCCTGGGACCGACACCTCGTCGACGAGATAGCCGTCTGGTTATCCTTGTGCCACAATCGGCCCCATGAAAACGAGCCGATGGCTGTGGTTAGCGCCCTTTCGGTGCAGTTGGCCCCCCCCTCTTCGGAGCGGTTTGGATCCTGGCGCTGAGCCTCGTTCCGTCGTTGACTTTGGCCCAGCATTCAGGATCGCTCAAGAAAGGCAACATCGTTTATCTGACCGATTTCGAGGGCGCCGATGCGCTCAGTGGGTGGTCTGGCGGAGCGGTGCTGGAAGCAGGCTGCGCGAGCGCGCAAGCGGCGGCTCTAGAAACCAAGGCCAATGCGTCTGGGGCCGTCATCTCCAAGCAACTCCCGGCAGAGAATCTGCGCGGCTGCAGAATTCAGGGTTCCGCCATGGTGCGGGCGGAACAGGTCTGTCCCAAGCCCAACCCTTGGAACGGCATCAAATTCATGCTCGTCATCGAGAGCCCGACAGGAAAATCCTACCCCCAAGCCTCCTTGGAAACGGGTACTTTCGATGGGCGGCGCGCCGGGTTCGCCGCCCCTATTCCAAGCGACGCCACGAGAATCACGCTCGTATTGGGTCTGGAACAAGTGACCGGCAAAGTGTGGTTTGATGACCTCAAATTTGCGGTGGCCAAGGAGCCGATCACCGCGCGGCCAAATCCTGTGGCAGGGCCGGTGTTTACAGGCCATTCCGTGCCACGACTGCGAGGCGCAATGGTCAGCCCGGGTATTGATGCGGATAGTCTCCGGGTGCTCGGTCAGGACTGGAAAGCCAACCTCATCCGCTTCCAACTCATCCGGTTCGGCCGCGCCGGCCAGCCCGCAACGCCCGTGCTTTATGATGGCTGGCTGGAAGGCGAGTTGATGAAACTGGATGCCCTCCTGCCCGCGTGCGAGGAATACGGTCTCTTGGTAGTCGTGGATCTGCATTCTCCTCCCGGCGGCAAGGCCACGGTCAGCGGCTACATCGGGTCGGACACCGGGTTGTTCAGCGACCGGCAGGCCCAGGAGAAGTTCGTGGAGGTCTGGCGCCGCATTGCCGCCCGTTACAAGGGCGCGAAGCCGATCTGGGGCTACGACCAGGCCAATGAACCGGTGGAACAGGAAAGCGAGGAAGGTTGCGACGACTGGCAAGCGCTGGCAGAACGGGCCGCCCGAGCCATTCGGGCCATCGACCCCGAGCGGGCGATCATCGTCGAGCCCTCCCAATGGGGCAGTCCGGAGGGTTTGGCCGGGTTGGTTCCCATCCCGGTCTCGAACGTGGTCTATAGCGTCCACATGTATCTGCCGCACGCCTTCACCCACCAGGGAGTGCATGATTCAGGACCAGCATATCGCTATCCCGGTCTGATTGAAGGCAAACAGTGGGACAAGGCCCAACTCGAGCAGGCGCTGCAGCCGGCGATTGATTTTCAGAACCGTTACCACGTGCATATTTACATTGGAGAGTTCAGCGCCATTCGCTGGGCTCCCGACCACAGCGCTTGCCGGTACCTGAGCGACCTCATTGACATTTTTGAGGCCCAGGGCTGGGACTGGAGCTACCACGCATTTCGGGAGTGGAGCGGTTGGAGCGTGGAGCACGGGTCGGATCGGCAGGACACCTTGCCGGCCAACTCGCCCACCGACCGAGAGCGGCTCTTGTGCGATTGGTTCGCGCGTAACCAAGGGCCTCGCCGGTGACCGAGGTTTAACGGCCACATGGCCCCCTGCGTGCTGAACAGAGCAAACCGTTGAAACGACGATGCACCTGGAGTACGAAAGGCAGAGACCGGAGAACGAAAATGCCGGGAGGAAAAAATGAAGACATTCTCGGAAGGCTCATCCCCGCCGGACCCAATCAGGACGCTTGGAGATTTCCGGCGCAGTTGGGTTTTTCGATTGCTCCACAGCGCAGGAGGGTTAGCCCACGTGGTGATGGCGGCGTCTGCGTTTATCCTGTTCGGCACGGCTATCGCCAGGCCGCCAAACGACTCGAACTCCCCCGCAGATTTTACCGGCGCCCTGCTCCCGGTCGCCTTCCTGAGCACCCACGGCAGCCAGATCGTCGGTCCCGAAGGCAACCCGGTCCGCATCGCCAGCGTCGGGCTGAGCGGGATGAACGTGGTGGGCGGACGGCTGCAATTGGCGGGACCGTTCAAAGGGATCGACGGCCATGTCGCCGCGATGCGGGCCATCGGGTTCAACTGTGTGCGCGTCGACTGGATAGACCGGACCCTCGACGATGCCGGCGCCATGGCGCAACTCGACGCCTTCGTCGCCGCCTGCAAGCGGGCCGGGTTGAAGGTGGTTTTCGACAATCACAATAACGAGGCCACGCCCGCCGACTGGGAGAACGCCGCCCAGCAGAAGAACGGGCTGTGGTTCGACACCGGCCCGGGAACGGACGGGACCGGCAGGACAGCCAGCCGGCAGCCTCGCCCACGGAGCGGCAGCGGCTCTTGTGCGGTTGGTTCGCACGCAATCAAAAACCCAGGTGGTGAGCCGGATTGACATCATTGTGCCCCTGCAGCAGGATGCTCCTGCTACGTCCTACCCATGAAGATACTCACATCCTCTCTCATCTTCCTGCTCGGCTGCGTTGCGCCCATGCACGCCGCCGAGCCGGATTTTCATTCGAGGTTTCTCTCGGTCGGGTTGTCTCGCGCCAATCCCGGCTTCAGCTTCTTCGCGGTGGATTCGCTCGGCCGGGGCAACCTGGCCTCAAACCCGGTGCTGGCCGAGACCAATTCTGCCGCTTTGCAGGGCCTGGAATTGGATGGGCGCTTTGCCTACCGGTTGAACGGAAAGCCGATTTGGCGCATCACCTGCGGTGAGAAGCTTATCACGCTGCACGCCGATTTCGTCCCCGGCCTCGAAGCCCCGCCGCTGGTGCTGGAGTTCAACCAGAAAGCCAACCATGCCACGCTGCTCGGGCGGATGCGGCCCGGCCAAAGGCAGGTAGCCCTGCCTTGCGTCCTCCACCTGCCGGATATGGGCTCGGTGCGCATCAGCGCGAACGTCTCCCACGGGCAACTCGATTACGACGCGCGCCGATGGCAGGCGCCGGCGCCCTTCGTGCGGGTGGCTTTCCCGGCTGCCACCGCGCAGCAGGCGCGGGTCCAGTACCGACTCGAAGTGGCCGCCATCTATCCCAAGCTGGCGGGCCTCGAAAAGGACGCCCGTTATGACGGCTTCCGCCGCGATTTCCTGAACATCTTCCAGCTCAATCCACGCGTGCAAATGCTGGCCAACAACGCCTCCAGCGATCCGGTGCCGTTCACGCTTTTCCTGTACTCCGAAGTGGCGTTGTACGCGCCGCCCTTGGCCCGCGGCCTCACCGCCCTGGACCTGGTGCGCATGACGCTGGACCGCTACTTGGCCGGTGCCAAGGGCTATGGCCAGGTCGGTTATGCCTGCGAACCGACCGATGCGGACCTTATCCCCTGGAAGACGCCCTGGACTTCTTCCGACACGCTGCCCTCGCTGCTCATCGCCGCCGGCAACTACGTCCAGAGCGCCAAAGACTGGCCGTGGGCGAGCGCCAACTACGGCAAGCTGCTGGGCTGGGCCAACGAGATGATGGCGGCCGACCACGATGGCAACGGCCTCATCGAGTACCCCGGCTCCGGCAACTACGGCGACCGGCCGCTTACGGACAAACGGCCTTCCAATTGGTGGGACACGATCAATTTCGGTCACGAGGACGCCTATGCCAATGCGCTGGCCTATCGCGCGTGCCGGATGTTTGCCGAGCTCGCCCGCCAATTGCGGCACCCTCAAGATGCCGAGTTCTTCCAGGCGAAAGCTGCACGGCTCCGCGCCGCTTATGCGCGGACTTTCCTCAACCCCGCCACCGGGGTGCTCGCAGGCTGGAAAAGCGCCGACGGGCGGTTGCACGATTACTGGTTCACTTTCGTCCAGGGCGTGGCCATCACGTGCGGCCTGTTGGACGATTCGACGGCCAACGCCGTGATGGACCGACTCCTGGCCAAGATGAAGGCGGTGGGCTACACCAATTTCTCCCTGGGTCTGCCCGGCAACCTCGTGCCGATCCGGAAGGGCGACTACGCCAACCACGACACCCCGCCGCAGGTCCATGGCGTGCCCCGGTTGGAGGACGGCAGCGACGGGTTCCAGTTTTATGAGAACGGCGGTGCCACCGGCTGCTGGGCCTACTTCACGCTCAAGGCGCTTTATCAACTGGGCCGTGTCGCCGAGGCGCGCGGCATCCTCTACCCGATGCTCGCGAGCTACCGGGCGGGTCAATTTCAGGGCTTCGGCGCGGATGGCCTGTCCCGCGACTGGCGCGACTGGCAGGGTGGCGGACACGGCTACGAAGGCCTGTTGGTGGATAATTACCATGCCCTGCTCGCCGTGCTCGACGACCTCAAGGCCCCGCGACAAGCAGGGCCTTAGTTGGACGCCAAACGCGAAAGTCACCATCATGAAACACCCATGCGAACCGAATCCCCGGAAGAGTGCCTCCGCTGCCGTCAGCGCCATTCTTCTTGTAGTTTCCCTGCTCGCGCCCGCCACGGTTGCGCGCGCCGCAGAATCCGCGAGCCGGAGTTCAGATGAACCCTGGCTGGGACCCTACCAGGGCGCAACGCGTGCCGACATCGATGCCACCACACTGGATGGCAAGGTCCTCTGCGGCTATCAAGGCTGGTTCAATACGCCCGGCGACGGCACCCGCTTCGGCTTCAGCCACTGGGGCCAGGGACTTGACCGGACCAACGGCGGACGCTTCGTTGTCGATATGTGGCCCGAGGTCTCGGAATACGATCCGCAGGATTTGTGCGAGGTGCCGGGGCTGAGAATGCCCGGCGGTTCGCCCGCCCGCCTCTACAGCGCCTTTCGCAAAGGCCCCGTGCTGCTGCACTGCAAATGGATGCGGGAGTATGGTATTGACGGCGTCTTCCTGAGCCGGTTCGTGGGCGAGAGCGCCGACCCGGCGCGCTTCCGCCATATCAATACCGTCCTGGCCAACCTGCGCGAAGGGTGCCATCGCGAAGGACGCGTTTGGGCCATGATGCTCGACCTCTCGATGGGCCGCAACAACGCCACGACCACCCTGGTCATGAACGACTGGAAGTTTCTCTGCGACCAGGTGAAAGTCCGTGAGGATTCCCGCTACCTCCATCACCAGGGCAAGCCGGTGGTCCTGTTGTGGGGCCTGGGATTCAGGGATCGTCCCTGGACACCGGAGCAGGGCCAAGAGTTGATCCACTTCTTCAAGAACGATCCGAAGTACGGCGGCGTGTACCTGATCGGCGGTATTGATCCTCACTGGCGGACGCTGCGCGGTGAGTCTCGCACCGAGCCGGAGTGGGCCAAGGTTTACCGGATGTTCGACGCCGTCAGTCCCTGGGACGCCGGTCGATTTCGCGACGACGCCGGCATGGATCGGGTCCGCAAGGAAGTGTGGGAGGGCGATCTTGCCGAACTGAAACCTCTGGGGCAGGGCTACATGCCGACGGCTTTCCCCGGATTCTCGTGGGACAACCTGCGCCGGACTCAGCCCGGGACAACCCAGATCCCGCGCCGCAAGGGCCAATTCTATTGGCGGCAATTCGCGATTTTCAAGAGCCTGGGCGTCCGCACGGTGTTCGTCGGGATGTTCGATGAGGTCAACGAGGGGACGGCGATCTACAAAGTGTCGAACGAGATTCCCGTGGGCCGGTATTTCGTGACCTGCGAGGGCCTGCCCTCGGACTATTACTTGAGGTTGACCGGCGCGGCCACGCAGATGATGCGCGGTGAAGTGCCCCTTTCGGAGACCATCCCGGATAAGCTCCCGTCTCCGATGCAGCAATAAGCTCGTGCGAAATAATTGTGCAGTTGCGAAGGTATGAAGAAGCCACGACGAACAGGCAGCAAATGAAGATTGACTTGGAGAAGCTGAAGGGCACGGGGAAGCTGAACCGACGCCGTTTCGTTGCGCTGGGTGCCACCGCGGCGGCCACCGCCTGTCTTCCAGGCTGCCGAAATATGGACAACGGCCGAGGCCCGGCGACGCGACCGATGAGACTTTTCTTCACGACACACGGCCGTACAGCCCTGATCAACGCTGACGGCAGCGGACTGCGTTACCTCGACTTCAAGGTACCCGACCAAGTCACCTGGCAGCCCGGGCCGTTTCTCTCGGATGGCCGGCGCGTCATTTTTCTCAGCATGGAGACGCGGCGTGATGGTCCCGGCCGGCCGTTCGCGGAGTATTACCACAAGACCCCAACCCATCTCTGGCTTTACGACTTGGACCACGACTCGCTGACCGAAATCGCCACGCGCGCTCGCCTGGCCGTGTTCTACACCCCGGCGCTCCTGGTTTCCGACGAACGGTTGCTGGTGCAAGTGGTGCGGGACCAGGGCGGCCAGATCTTCAGCATGAACCTCGATGGCAGCGACGCGCGGGAATTCACGCGGCTGGGCGAAGGACTTCCCTATGGACTCAGTCTTAGTCCGGATGGCGGACGGGTCGCTTACCACCTCGCCAGTCCGCAGGGCTACCAGATTTGGACGAGCAACGTCGAAGGCGCGGAGCGCCAGCTCGTGGCCGCCCATCCCGAGCATCTTTACTTCGGCCCGATTTGGTCGCCCGACGGACAGCGGCTGCTCTTCCAGGATTGCCATTTCAAGACCGATCCCGGTCACGACTGGTCTGACTTGTGCCTCGCCCGCCCGGATGCCACGGGCGTTCGGATGCTCACCGATGGCCAAGCCGTGTGGTTCGCGGCCACCTACGGCACCCCCCACAATCATGGGGGCGGCTCGAATCTCGCAAGCTGGACGCAGGATGGTGAAATCCTGTTCCCGAGAAGGCTGCCGGGCGCCAAGGTTCCCTGGGAGTTCCAATCACAACGACCCGACACCGACCATTTCAACCGCGATTTCAAGCCTGAGAAATCACGCGGCGGGGTGGCGATTTGCCGGCTGGACCCAGGGAGCGGTGTCGTGAGGCCACTGACGGGTGGGACTCCAGGGATCTGGGACTTCCGCGCTAGCGAATCGCCGGACGGTCGGCTGGTGGCTTTCTGCCGGGCCAAAACCGGAGACGTTCCGGGGATTTGGGTTATGGACGTGGACGGTCGCAACCCGCGCTTGCTGAGCGGCGGCCTCGAAGGCAAGGGCGCCGACCAGCCTCGGTGGTTGCCCTCGGCGAATCCCCACGAAATCCAAATCCCCGCAAGCAAGGCCAAGGTGAGGTCCGCTTACCGCACCAGCGCGTTGGCGACAAATCTGATGGCCCACATAAAATGAAAGCCAGAAACGTCTTGATCGAAGCGCGCGCGAAGGGCGCGTGCGTCCTGGTTCTTTGCTTTGAGTTATTGGGCCTGCAGAGCGCCCGGCCCGGGGACACGCCCCGGTTGCTGGAGTACGCTCCGGGGCCGGCAGACAACCCCCTCAAAGGGTTAGTCCCCTACGCCAGCGCCGGAGGGCACTATTTCCCCCACAGCATGGAGTTCTCTTATTTCCCGTTCTCGGCCCTGGTTACCGGCTATGACCGGTACCACTGGGCGCCGCTCGAGAGCTTCCTCAACGAGGCCGCCGGACGCGGGCACCAAGGCGTCTTCCGCGTGTACCTGGAATGGCCGGGGCGGGCAGGCGCGATTCCTCCATTTCTCATCAATGATAGGTTGAAGGTCTATAAGTTTACCGACGCGAGCGCCCAGCCTCCGCAAGACAATGAGACGCCGGATTACACCGACCCAAGGCTGCGGGCGGTGTTGCTGCGATTCATCGCCGCCTTGGGCCGGAAATATGACGGCGACCCGCGCGTTGGTTTCATCACCGCCGGTCTATTGGGTGGGTGGGGTGAATGGCACGGGATGGCGCCGCGATATGATCTGTTTGCCGGCAAGGAACTGCAGACCGCAGTCATGGATGCTTACGACGCGGCCTTCGCGACCACCCGTATTCTCCTGCGGTATCCGATGGGAGGGGAAGGTTCTCGTGAACTCGCCCCCAACGCGAAGCGAAGGTTCGGCTACCATGATGATTCGTTCGCCTGGGCTATGATTTTCATGTTTCCGCGGTCACCATCGCCCCGGTCAGGATGGGGAAACTCCCGGTCAAAGTGGAACTTATCAACCGGGGCGTCGCGCCGTTCTACTATGACTGGCCGGCCGAATTCGGGCTGATTGGCGTCGGCGGTCGGGTGGCGAAGACGTTCGCGGCGTCTGGGAAGATCACCGGCTTGCTGCCCGGCAACCCTCCCCGGATCTGGGACGAGGCGCTCGACATCGATGGGGTCGCCGCCGGCCAATACAAGCTGGCCCTGCGGGTGCCGAACCAGCTGCCGAATGGCCATCCGCTGCGGTTTGCCAACCAGACCCAGGATGCCGATGTCCCGGGGTGGCTGACGCTGGGGGCGATAATGGTCGGGAGCCAGCCTTAGTATCCCATGCAGCGCCAATTCGTCCGGGTCAAACTTACGCTGCCTTGGGTGCCGGGAGGTAAAAGTCGTCCGGCTTTAATTCGCACTTTGCGGCGATGCGTTTGCAGTAGGCCAAGCGCCCGGCGTTGTGGTTGCGGGAGTCGGAACCGAAGGTGAACTTCAGGCCCTGCTCTTTGGCCATCCTGATGAACTTCTCGTGCGGCGTGTGCGCCATGTCGTTGATCTCAAAGGCGATGCTTCGCCTCTTGGCAGCGGCAATGAGCTGCTGCATGCGGTCGTCGGTCCACAAGGTATAGTAGTCGCGCGCGATGCAAACCGGCAGGAACAGCGGCCAGCCGAAGATGTTGATCGGCTCGTTTCGGAGGATTTCCAGGCTGTAAGCCAGGTACTTCTCCATGAATTCTTCCGTGTCTTCCACGTAGGTGCTGAATTCCCAAATGTGCATGAATTCGCCGTTTCCCAGCGGGATGGTCTGCGGATCCATCAGCACATAATCAAGCTGGGCCAGGACTTCGGGAGAGAAGTTCCTGGACCATCCGAGGTGCATCGGCTGCAGCCCGATCCGGACCGGGTACTGACGCAGGCGCTCGATATAGCGCCTCAGGTCGGCGTCGTTCCTGATCGGTCCGGGGGCGGGATGCTCCAGGATACCGAAGCGAACCTTGCGCTGCCGGGCCAATTGCAGGATCTGTTCAATCGAAAAGCCTGGCGCCATGTGAACATGCAGGTCCCACACCGGAACCTCGGAGTTCGCTGCAGACCGGGCGAGGTTCGACCAGGGCATGGCCGCCACAACACCGGCCGCCAAACCGGTGTCCTTTATGAATGCGCGTCGTTCCATGACCAATTATTAGCGATTGCGTTTCCGAATGGAAAGTCCGAATGAAAAGCCTGGCTTCTGAGGTCGCACTACCGTTCACCAGGGTCCTCTCAGCGTGCGCAGATTCTCGTGTCGTCGCCGGAAATCCGGTCGCGCTGATGGTGTTACAGGCCGGAGAACGTTTCCTATTCAGACCGATCGGACCGAGGTGGCCAGCCTCTACGGGCTCCGAAACGACGAATCGGCAGTTGACGGGTAGGCACCCCTTGCAGAAAACTCCGCGCGTGAGCGCGTACGAGAATCATGAAAGACCGACCTTCTGAACCGGGCGTCTCGCCCAGGGCTCCAAAGGTGGGCATCCAGCTATATACGCTGCGCACGCAGCTTGAGGCGGATCCCCGGAGCACGCTGAGGCGGTTGGTCGAGATCGGCTTTGCGGGCGTGGAGACGGCCTTTTTCGCGGGGGAGTTCAGCCGGGCCAAGGCCGCGCAACTGCTCAAGGAATTCGACCTTCCCGTCTGTGCGGCGCATTGCGCGCTCCCGGCAGGAAGGCAGGAGCAGGATTTCCTGGAACTCGCGCGCACGTTCCAATGCCAACGCATGGTGTGGCACGGCTGGCCCATGGAGCCTCGGTACCAGACGGTGGCGGGCACCCGGGAACTGGCCCACATCTACAATCAAGCCTGCCACTTTTCCAAGTCCCACGGCCTGAGCTTCGGACTCCATAACCACTGGTGGGAGTTTGAGCGACAGCCGGACGGCCACTATCCTTACGAAGTCCTGCTCGAAAGCCTCGACCCGGAGGTCTTCTTTGAAGTGGACACCTATTGGGCGAAGGTCGCCGGTCCAGACCCCGCGCAGGTTATCGGCCAGATGGCCGGTCGCGTTCCCCTGATGCACGTCAAAGACGGTCCCGGTGACAGGACCAGTCCGATGCTTGCCCTCGGCACCGGGGTGCAGGACTTCAAGGGCATCATCAGCGCATCCCGGAACCGAGTCGAGTGGTTGATCGTGGAGTTTGACACCTGCGCCACGGACATCTTCGCGGCCCTCGAAGAGAGCTATAGGTACCTGACGCGAAACGGGCTGGGCAGGGGAGGGGTGTAAAACTCGCTCCGATTCGACCTTATGAAAACGTCTTCCGAAGGGTGGGCCAGGGGATCGGCGTCAGCCGGGCAAGCTGCAGGCCATCAACTCCTGCTTTGGCGCGTGGCTCTTTCGGGGGCGCGCCGCCCAGAAGCACGCAGTCGAGGTCGAGGGCGCCTGTGGATCTCACTGAACCGGCCGCGATCCGGCGCATGGTCATCACGTTCGGCAAGAACTTCGCTACCCGTTTCCAAGTCCAGCTTTCACTGGACCACTCGGCTTGGACGACGGTGGCCGAGGTGAAAGACCACGACGGCGCCAAGTGGGAAAAGACGTTTGCCGCCGTCTCCGCGCGCTACGTCCGCGTCCGCGCTCTCAAGCCCGACGGTGATCATCAGAAAGGCGGCCAGATGAGCGTGGCAGAACTCGAGGTTTATACGGCAGACGGGGCAGAGAGAGGAGAATGAGACGCCGGGCAACGCCTTTGTTAGCATGCGCGCATGCCCCAAACCCGGCCCGAGAGCGGGCCGTGGGCCGCCTTGCTTTAGCACCTCCGATTTACGGCGCTCACTCGCAATACGGCCGAAGTTGAGGACTGGCAACTATTCGCTGCCTGAGGCAGTCTGAGCCGGTGGCGTATTCAAGTTGACACGTCGGCTCCGCCCCCCGTAGCCTCAGCACATGGAACCCGAGAACGAGCCCCAGTACTGGCGCATAAGCCCTGGCGAAGGGGGATACCTGTGGCGCGAGCAAAAGCTACACGAATGCATCGCCGTCGGCTGGAACGAAACCGGCAGCGCAAAAGGCAGGAGCAGGCCCTGGCTCCGACGCGCGCTAAAACGGATCCCCTGGCATCCAGGCGCTCGCGCCTTCGATCAGCTTGAGGACTTCATATGGAAAATGCGGAAAGGAGACAAGGTTGTCGCCTCGACCAGCGGCAAAGGCATCTACGCCCTGGGAACAGTGCTTGGAGATTACGAGTACAACAGGAACCTCTGGTACAGACATAGCCGTAAAGTGGCGTGGGAAACGACCTTCTGGCACCCCGTCAAAATCGACTCCCTCGGGCTTCGTGAAGACGTCTACAACAGATTCCACGGGCGAAGCTCCCAGACGATCCGCAACCTCGACAAGGACCAATGGAATCACCTCACCGACTGTCTCCGAAGATTCCGGACGCCCTTTAGAAACCTCGCGATGTGGGGTGGACTCATCCAGTCCCCGGAATATGAGGGCGAGGTGATCATCTTGTTCAGCCAAATGCTCCAACACCTGGGAATGCGCATCGCTTCAATCGGCACTCGCTTCCCCGACGCCATAATCGAACGGAAAAAGAACGGAACGTGGCGTACGGCCAACGTCGAATTTGAACTCCGCTCCAGCGGTTTCTGCTGCCACATGCCAGCCTGCGACAACAAGGATACCTATTGCCGCACCATCGTCTGTTGGGAGGACGACTGGGCTGACACCCGCAAGAAAGCCAAATTCGAAATCATTGAGCTGAAGCGCGAGCTGGAGAAGGTTCTGTAGAGCCCTCGCATTCGTCCGCCCCGTTCCGGCCCGTCCGAGGGCTCGTCGCTGTATGGTTCGCCCCTGATAGAAACGGCGGCTGTCGAGGCGGGTGATTCGCTCTGGGGTAGCCGTTTCGGCGGCTCGCTGAGGCTTCTGTTGACGGCTGAAGTTCAAACTGCGATTTTAGCCTCGTGCCTGTAGAACTGACATATCCGCACATCGTGAAGGAGCCCGGCAGACCGGCCCGGCTGGAACAGCACTCGCGCACGCGCGTGGCCATGATCGTCATGGATTACCAGGGGCGCGGCTGGTCCGCTGAGGAGATTGTGCGGCAATACCCATACCTTACCTTGGCGGAGGTGCATGCGGCGCTGGGGTATTACCACGATCACCGAGAGGAGATTGACCAGGAGATCGAGGCCGAAGCGGACGAAGTCGAACGGTTACGGCGGAGCGCTCCCGAGTCCCCATTGCTCCGACGACTGCGTGCGCTGAAAGCCCAGGCGAAGCGCCAAGCCTGATGGGCGTCGCCTTCTACATGGACGCCCACGTTCCTCACGCTATTACCGAGCAATTGCGCTTGCGGGGAGTGGAGGTTATGGCCGCCACGGAGGAGGGCACTAACCGGCTTCCCGACGACCAGCTCCTGGAAACAGCCGGGGTGGTTAGCCGTGTGGTATTCACGCACGATCACCGCTTTCGCGCGATGGCCCAGCAATGGCAGCGCGAAGGACGGCAATTCGCTGGCCTTGCTTTCGGTCCCGCCGAGGGAGCTTCAATTGGCCATTACGTGCGCGACCTGGAATTGATTGCCAAAGCCAGCGAGCCGGCCGAATGGGCGAACACGGTCATCTACCTGCCGCTCTGAATCCGTGCCTGTCGAACCGACATATCCACACCTCGTGAAAGAGCCGGGCAAGCCGGCGCGGTTGGAGCGGCAGCCGAGGACACGCGTCTCCATGATTGTCCGTGACCATCAGGAAGGCGCCCTGTCGGCGGCGGAGATCGTCCGCCAGTACCCTTACCTGACTCGGGCGGAAGTCCACGCCGCTTTGGCGTATTACCTTGATCACCAGGACGAGATAGATCAGGAAATCAGCGAGGAAAACCGCCTGCTAGAGGAGGTGAGCCAGAAGAGCCAGCCACCCGTGGCAGGGAGGCTGCGTGCCCTAAAGAAGAGCTCGGGATGCCCGTAACCTCCGAAAGTCAGCGCGCCTCACCGGAACTGCGGAGCCCTTGGAGTGTTTCAAGACGACAAACGGCCTTGGTCTCCAGGACCATCGGCGATACCCTCGGCGCATGAAACCTCTCAATAGCGTGATTGGGATCCTGGCGGCCAGTCTGCTGGCCGCTGTGGGACCGGCAGTCAAGGCTGCGGAAATGAAGGTCTATAGCGACCCGGAGCACACCGACGCGGACTTCAAGTTCCAGGGTGAATATGCCGACGCCGGCGCCAAGCTTGGCGCACAGGTGCGCGCGCTGGGCCATGGCGCGTTTCGCACGATGTTCTTTGGCGGCGGTCTGCCTGGAGACGGCTGGGACGGCAAGACCATCATCCAGAGAGCCCCCAGCACGGATAACACCACGCCCGTCGACGCCCGGCTCGAAGGCGATAAGGTCGTCATTGACCAGGTGTACCATGCCGTTTGCGACGGCCAAGCCATCACCGGCCAGACCGACACCGGCCGGCGGTTCGAGTTGAAGCGCGTCCACCGGCGCAGCCCGACCCTCGGTGCTCCCCCTCCGGCTGGCGCCATCGTGCTGTTCGATGGCTCGAATACCGATGAGTGGGAACCGGGTGCCCGCATGACGCCCCAGAAGTGGATTACCTCGGCCGGCGGAGGGACCACCAGACGGAAGTTCCAGGACTTCACGCTCCACGTCGAGTTTATGATCTCCTACATGTCCGAGACCCGGACCATTTGGCAGCGCCCCAACAGCGGCGTCTATTTGCAGCAGCGTTACGAAATCCAGATTCTGGATTCCTTCGGCGTGGTGGAGGGCCAGCACGATTGCGGCGTCCTCTACGCCCAGGTCACGCCGGCCATCAACATGTGCTACCCGCCGCTGACGTGGCAGACCTACGACATTGATTTTAGAGCCGCCCGTTACGACGCGGCCGGGCGGAAGACAAAGCTCGGCCACTGCACGGTGAAGTTTAACGGCGTCACCATCCTGGACGATGTCGAGATCAAAGGTTCGACGCCCGGCGGGATTGCGGAAAGCCCGGACCCAGCCGGCATCTACCTCCAAGCCCACGGCCACCCGATCTTCTTCAAGAACATCTGGATCGTGGAGAAGAAATAGGGCGTCGGGAACTCGTGATGCTCCGGTCGCTGCCTGCGGCCATCGAGGGCTGAGATTTCTGCATCCTACGCTGATAGGGCGACAGAGGAGACAGGTCCAATTTGCGTTGAAAAGCGGCGGCGACCCCGGCAGGCTGAGGTCGATGCAAACGCCTCCTGTAACCCGCCGCATCTTTCTCAAAGAGTCGCTCGTCATTGCTGGCCCGGTCGTGGCCGCGACTACCAGTCCACTTGCTGCCGCCGCTGCCGAAGCGGCGCCAGCCCGAGCCCTCAAGGTGTGCTGCATTGGGGCGCACCCGGATGACCCCGAGTCGGGTTGCGCCGGCACACTGGCGCGTTACGCCCAGCTCGGACATTCGGTTACGGTGGTCTATCTGACGCGGGGCGAGCGCGGGATTCGGGGCAAATCCTACGAGGAAGCGGCGAGCATCCGTTCGCAGGAGTGCATAGCGGCCTGCGAGGTCATTGGGGCCAGACCGGTCTTCTTTGGCCAGATTAACGGTGCCACGGAAGTCAACAGCACACAGGTGGACGCCATGAGCCGGCTTCTGGCCGGCCAAGCCCCGGATGTCGTCTTCGCCCATTGGCCCATCGATACGCACATGGACCACCAAGTGGCGAGCATCCTGGCGATTCGCGCCTGCATGGCGCTGCCGCGGCCGCCTCGCCTCTTTTTCTTTGAAGTCAACACCGGCAGCCAGTCTCGAGGATTTCTGCCGAACACTTACGTGGACGTCTCGGAGGTGGTCGAAAAGAAAAAGGCCGCCTTGGTGGCGCACGTGAGTCAAGATGGGGTGGGGATATGGCGGCAACATCATGAGCCCATCGGCATTTGGCGCGGACGGGAGGCTGGCGTATACATGGCCGAGGCTTTCGTGCATCTGACGCGCGACAACTCGGTGAGCCGTCTGCCGGGGATATAGGCCCCGTGAAACGCTTGCTCCCTCGGATCCTCGTGCCCTGCATTTTCGTGTTGGCCGGGAACGCAGGGGTGAGCGGCGCCGCCGGCGTCTTCGTTGGCCACTGCGCCGGCCGAGGCCGCCGTAGTCAAGCGTTTCCAGGAGTCGTCTGCCGGCGAGGCGACAGCGGTCCCCTCGTCCACCCGGCGACGGTGCGTGCGGGCGAGGCCGTCCATTTTGTGAGCAGCAGCCGTTCCACCACGGGGCGCATCGCCACCGTGCTCTGGGATTTCAACGACGGAGCCCCCGTATCCGAAGTCAATCCGCCCCACGTCTATACCTGTCCTGGGCAATATCGCGTCACGCTCATTGCATGGGATGAATCTGGACGGGCAGCGCGGGCGGAGCACCATCTTGAGGTGGCTCCACCGGCCACACTGTGAGTATTTGGTGTCCCCCCCTCACCACTTCAAACGGTCCGGGGAAGGGATTCTGTTCATTCCGCTTTCTCCCGAAATAATCGGTGTCGATACCCAGTGGCGAACCGTCGGCGTTTGCAAAGGCGCATCCCGGCACCTTCGCTTTGCCGAGCAGTTCCGTGGTCACCAGCTTCCGGACTGGTTCGGCGTTCCAGGATGGGTCCAGGGTGATGTCCAAATACCAGCCATCGGCCCGTTGCGAGAGCTTCACGCCGGGGTCGAAGTCCGGCTTGAGCAGCGCGTCAGCCTCAAACTTGGACGGCTGCGTGCCTTTGGTGAAGACATTCCCCGCGGCGAAGCACGGGAGGGACGAATGGTCGAGCGCGAGGAGGTTGCACGGCGCCACCAACAGATTGTTGTAGAGGCGATGGTCGCCACTGTCGAGTGTCGTTGGTGACGCGCTCCCAGTTCTTCTTGGTTTCCGAGCCGATGACGACCACCTTCTCCCCCGGCGCGGCTTGGTAAGTGATGCGATTGTCCTCCGAGGTTCCCCCGCGCGGCGGATTGACCCGCTCACGGTAAATGCCTTCATGTACCGTGATGATATCCCCTGGCTGCGCCAGGTCCGCCGCGTGCTGAATGGTGCGCAATGGCGCATCTTCCGTGCCGCGGTTGCGGTCGCTCCCATTGGGAGCGACATGGAACGTGCCCGCCTGCGCGGCCAAGGCCAGCACCAGAAGAGACATAGAGATGACAGCGCATTTCACAGCCCCCATCAAAGCCTGTTCAGGTGCTTTCAGCAATGTCTTTTCTATCTGCCGCAGGGCGGCGAGGTCACCGTGAACCTTCGCGCTTCCTCGGGGCAGATCGCCACCGAATGGCTGTACGCGGCCGAAGGGACTCCCACGCACGCCGAACCGGTCCTGGGTGGCGGCCAACGGACTTGGAGAGCGCCCTCTGGCGGCGACGCCGTCCCGCACTTGTGGAGCAAGTGCCGTGCAGCGACCGCGAAGGAATTGGCCTTTCAAAGCGGCGGCGAGCTGTGCTACTTTGCGCGGAAATGAAAGAAGCCGACGCGCAGTTGGAGACCGCAGTGCGAACGCTGCGCAGCTACGGAGCCCGACGCGTGCTGCTGTTCGGCAGCTATTTGCATACTCCCGAGGCCGCCCGCGACATCGACCTTGCCGTGCAGGGTATTCCGCTGCGCCGCCTGCTGGACGCAGACCTGGCCCTTTACAAGCTCTTACGGCGCTCTTTCGATCTGGTGAGCCGCGAAGAGGACCCGGCATTTTTCGATCTCATCCAGGCCGAGGCCAGGGTGCTTTATGAAGAGGGCTGACTTGGCCGGGGCCGTCGCTTTGGAACTGACCCGCCTGCAACGGGTCTCGGAGGTCGTGACCCCGCTGTTGGCTGCCGCCAGGGAGGACTTCAAGCCGTGGCACGCGGCGGCTGGCGCGAAATACGTCGCGGACCTGTCCACGGGCCTGGAAAACCTGTGTCGGCGACGCTATGCCTACCTTGGAGTCCGGCCACCAGGTGGGCCTGAATCCCACCTCCGTGTCCTCGAGGACTTCTTGGCTGCTGAAGGCCTGGGTGCGGCCTTGAGGCCGGAATTGGCGGACCGCCTCACGAAGTACCTGCGCTTTCGCCACCGATTTGTACATGGCTACGGCCACGAGGTGGCGTGGGAAATGGTGGAGGAACCGCTCCGTCTGTTGCCCGACACCGTGCGGGTCCTCGGTCAAATCTGGCAGCGGTGGGTAGAGGAACTCCCGGAGGAGGGATCCTAGTCTGCTGTTTGCTAAATACATAGAAATAACTATTTTTACCCGCCCGCCGCTACCTTCGCCTGCGCCTCGCGGGCGCGCTGGATCTTCGCCAGAATTTCCTCCCCCTTGGCTTTCCAGCGATATAGTTTTGGTTGCTCATTGCGGTCCGCCAGGTACGTGATGATGGCCTCGCTCAGTTCGCGAACGCTCTCGAAGCTTCCCTCGCGAATTACGTCCTCAGTGATGTCCCGGAAAAAGCGTTCCACCAGGTTCATCCAGGAACTGCCCGTCGGCGTGAAATGCACCTGAAAGCGACCGCGCTTCCGTTCCAGCCAGGCCTTCACGCCGGCTTCCTTATGCGTGCAGTAGTTGTCCATGATCAAATGGATGGTCAGGTCCCCGGGAGTTTCGCGGTCGATTTGCTTCAGAAAACGGAGCCATTCCACATGGGTGTGCTGAACTTCGGTGCGAGCGACTACTTTTCCTTCCAGATAGTTCAACGCGGCGAACAGGGTTAGCGTCCCGTGCCGATAATAATCATGGGTTCGGGTCCGGATGTGTCCCTGACCCAACGGCAAACCGGGTTGCGTCCGCTCCAGGGCCTGACATTGGCTCTTCTCGTCGCAGCAGAGCACCAGCGCCTTGTCCGGCGGGTTGAGATAGAGACCGATCACATCCCAGAACTTCTCCTCAAAGTGCGGGTCGTGGGATAACTTGAAGGTCCGGGTCAAATGGGGCTTGATGTCGTTGCGAGCCCAAATCTGATGCACGCTGTAAGGCGACAGGCCCACGGCCTTGGCCATCGTGCGGGTGCTCCAGTGGGTTCGGCCCGGCGGCGGTTCCTTCAAACGGTTGATCACCGCCGCCACCTTGTCCACCGGAAGCCAACTCTTGCGGCCCCGCCCTGGTTGGTCCACCAGGCCTTCAAGCCCAGCTTCGCCAAAGCGCTTCGACCATTTGCTCACGCACGCCATGCTCACTCGGAGTCGCCGGGCCACGACCTTCTCCTTGCGACCCTCGGCCCGCAGCAGAACGATGGCGGCGCGGAGGTGATCTCGCTTGGAGGTCGTGACGGCGTTGACGCGCCGTTCGAGTTCGGCTTTTTCATCCGGGCTCAATTCGATGTGCTCGATCGGTCTTGCCATGGGGAAAGCATGGCAGGGAATGCACGTTGTTTCAAGTTAATTCGCAAACAGCAGACTAGGCCGCGGGCCTTAAACCCCAGCTCAACCGATGCGAGGAACCATGCTGGCCGCCGTTGAGAGAATAGCGAGCCTCTACGTCGAGTGCTTCATGCGTCCGGCTTGGCCTTCTTGCTTGCTCTGGTTGACCCCTGACCGCAGGACGTTGCCACCTTCCTCGAGGCAGCGTACGCGGCGGTCTGGCGGGCAGGCGCACGCATTCAGCACGTGCAGCCGCCCCCCGCCCCAATGAAGTGCGATCTATGCGGCGTCTGGAACTAGACACCTTCCTGCGGCAATGCTCAATTGAGCTGTCAGCCGAGTACAAGCGCATTACCTCCCGAGCCCGCGAGGACCCAGGAACTGCGGGGGATGAGACGGAGTGCGCGTGGGCGGAGGCGCTTAAAAAATGGCTGCCTCCCTATTACCCGGTCGTTACGAAGGGCCGGGTCGTCAGCCATGACGGAGAGGCGAGTCCGCAGGTGGACCTTCTCGTGCTCAGCCCGGCGTACCCGCCATCCCTAATGGCAAAGAAAACGTATCTGGCAAGCGGGGTTCTCGCGGCATTCGAATGCAAGACCACTCTACGTAGCAGAGATCTGAAAAAGTTCTATAGCAATTGCAGCCAGATCAAACGCTTGTGCGCCACAACCGAAGGCACAGTATTTGGAGAGCTTTTCGCCCCGATTTATTGCGGCTGCTTGGCCTTGTCCTCTCAGGTTCGTCCCAGCGCTCATTCCGCGTGCGTAAAGCTGGATCGGAGCATCGTCCGCCACCCTAGAGAGATGCCTGATGTGCTCTGCATCGCAGACCTAGAGATTATTCTGGCCACCAAGTCCAACATCGTCTTCGATAGGGCTTGGTTCGAAGTTGACGCCCAGGGCAGAACCAGACCACCTCCGATGACGGAGCCAGTATGGACTGGTTATTATCCCGTGAAAGACCCGGGCCGTCCCCATGTCCCAATTGGCCTGCTTCTCCAGTCACTTTACTACTGGCTCGGCTGGAAAGATCGGCATGTGCGGGAGATGCACAACTTTTTTGAGGACACCGGGATGAGAGTTGACACGGGGGCCGATGTCAGGATGTGGCCCTACTCGATCTACTCGGACGCCGTGCAGGGCGAGTTCAAACGTCAGGCCAGACTGACAAATGGGGTTCGTTTGAGCGAATGGGGGGTCGCTTATTTCTAGAGACACGATCCGGAAGAGAAGCAGGTGCGCATACATTCTACACACCCATGCAGGATG
>Ga0209415_10002147_pt1 | contig 37268 bp, 32 predicted proteins | sample PeaSoiSIISIP2007_FD_187696 | JGI IMG/M metagenome (GOLD analysis project Ga0209415, IMG submission 187696) | Peat soil microbial communities from Weissenstadt, Germany - SII-SIP-2007 (SPAdes) (version 2) | ecosystem: Environmental > Terrestrial > Soil > Wetlands > Peat | place: Germany... | reverse complement strand
CTGACGGGGATGTGTAGTCCTCGAAGAAAATTTCAGCGTACTCTGCACCACGATAGGAAGTGTCGTCCCGAAGGCATGTGGCGTAGCCTGCATCACCCGACAATGGGCGCAGTTCACGAGCGAGCTGTCGCAGCTCTGAGGAGAGTAGTAGCGGAACCAAGTATTGGCGCTTCGGATCGGTTATACCGAGCTAGAGAGTTTTCAGCGCGCAGCAGATCGTCCAACATTCCCGGCTTGAGCCAATAGCGTTTTCCGCGGTTGTTGGCGCGAACCTCGATCACTCCAGATTGTGCCATTTCCGCTAAGGGAAGCTGAGCTGTGCGGGGGAGGTGGCCTGTCGACGGTCAGTACCGGTCAGGTTGAGTAGGACGGTTCAGGAGATCTATCACTTCATGGGCTACGAAGACGCGGTTTCGCTTCCGGCCGATCAAAGGCTCCACGATGCCTATTTCCTGCAGTTGCGCCAAGGCCCGGTTAGCTGCGGGAAAGGCGATCCCGAGGTAGTGAGCCACCTGATTGACCGTGGCTACCGGCGTTCCGATCAACAGATCCGGGAGTCGGTAGGCGGCTGCATCGGTGCGAAGTTTCAACGAGGCTATTCGATCCCTCCAGCGTCCCAAAAGCGCGGATAGTTCCTGTGCCGTCTGAATCGATTCCTGGCAGGCCGCCTCCACGCCAACCGCCACAAAACGCATCCATTCGGTCCATTCTCCCCTTAGCTGCACGCCTCCCAACGTTTGATAATACGTATCCTGGTTGGTCTTCAGGAACCCGGCAAGGTAAACGGGGGGGTATCCTTCGGCTGCAAGCATGAGGGGTAGCAGGATGCGGCCGACGCGACCGTTGCCGTCGATGAAGGGGTGAATGGTTTCGAATTGAGCGTGCACGATGCCCAAGCGCATGACGAGGGGGACTTCATAAAACTCCTCTTCGCTGGGGACATACTGGAGCACACGCACCAGGTCGTCCAGACATTCCTTCACCCTCGTCGGGGGCGGTGGGACGAACTTCGCATCGTAGATCCTAAGGCCACCGATCCAGTTCTGACGGGTACGCAGTTCCCCCGGCGCATCGCCGTAGCCCCGAACCCCGTCCATGAGCCGAGCATGCAACTCCTTCATGAGGTCGATGGAGAAGGCATGGACGCCTTCCCGTGCCACCATATCGAGCCCGTACTCCAGAGCCTTGACGTAGTTGAGGGTGACCATGACATCAGGAGGGAGCCCTTGATCGCTTCCGGTGGCCTCGAAGGTGAGCACGTCGTCGATCTCCGAGCCGGTTCCTTCGATCTGGCTGCTGCGCACGGCTTCCCTGCGATCCATGGTTCTGGTTACAAGATTTGGGTTGGGCAGGGAAGCGACCGAGGCTTGGAGGCGCCCCAGCGCCTCGTGAGCGCGGGCTATCTCTCCACGCAGTCCTGGCAGTTGCAGGTGCGTCGGGGTGGGAGGGGGCACAAGGGCGAGGGCTCCCGGGTGGGAATCGAGATGGACCAGCAACTGTTGGCGGTCGGGGCTGAGGTCGGTTTTTCGCATTGGCTATCCGAGTAGTGGTTTTCCACCTTATTAACATATAATTGCATAGCCGTAAATAAGAGGTTTCGTTATTAACGGGTAGGCGGCATGATACTTGATGATGTTCCTGGTTCGGATAATGCGAACTATTACCGCCAATCCAGACCGCTATCCAGGATTTATTTTTGTTCTTGGGGCGGGAAATATCCGGGAGTGGGGTCGTGCTTTAATGTGGGCGAAAGGTTGACAAAGGGGCAAAAGAGGGGTAGCGGCGTAAATTTGAGGGGGCTCGAAGCCAGTGTTTATGGGGGGCTACAAAAATTATTCAGGCAATTATTCAGGAATAACGACAAAGGGCTTGCAGCCGAAACTGTAAGCCCTTGTTTTTATTGGAGGCGGCGCCCGGATTTGAACCGGGGAATGAAGGATTTGCAGTCCTTTGCCTTACCACTTGGCCACGCCGCCGTGTTGCTGAAGGAACCCGTCTTATAGCGTGATTCGGTTCGTGTGTCAACGGGAAAATTCCTACTTGGCGATGACTCGCACGAACTTGTTCAGATAGTCGACGCCGGACCAGATGGTAAGGCCGGTGGCGATCCACAGATAGAATATGCCGACGTTGTGCATGTTGACTACTAGCAGCGGATGATCCACGCAGAAGAACCAGCGGTAGTTGAAATGCAGCAAAAGCCCGATAATGGCGACCAGCTGGAAGATGGTCTTGTACTTGCCGAGGTTGCTCGCCTGGATGACCACCCCTTCGCTTGAGGCGATGGAACGCAGGCCGGTGATGACGGTCTCGCGCGCCAGGATCACTACCACCATCCAGGCGGGGACCCGGTCGAAGGGGAGGATCATGATCAGCGCGGACATCACCAGGAGCTTGTCGGCGATGGGGTCGAGGAACTTGCCGAAGACGGTCACGATCTCCATGCGCCGGGCGAGATAGCCGTCCAGCCAGTCGGTGAAGGAGGCGGCGGAAAATACCGCGGCAGCCCAGAAGCAGGGACCGCGCTCGGGCGAGAGCAGCAGCACGCATAAGACAGGCACGGCGGCGATCCTCAACATGGTGAGGATATTAGGCAGGTTCCAGATCGGCGGATGGGAAGAGGTGGTCGTCATGTTGCCCTTTTTCTATCGGTAACTGTTACGGTAGCTCAAGACTTTCGCTACGTAGGTCTGCGTTTCGGGGTAGGGGGGGATGCCGCCGTATTTGGCGACGGTGCTCAGCCCCGCGTTGTAGGCGGCGAGCGCCAGCGACTCGTCACCCTTGAAGGTGTCCAAAAGGAAACGGAGGTAACGGACACCCCCCTTGATGTTGTCCGACGGGTTCATGGTGTCGGCCACCTTCAGCCCCTGCGCCGTCTTGGGCATGAGCTGCATGAGCCCCTGCGCCCCCTTGGGCGAGACGGCGTTCGGGTTGTACCCCGATTCGGCATGGATCACGGCCTTGATCAGCGCGCGGTCCACGCCGTACTTTCGCGAATAGGAGTCGATCAAGGGCTCGAACTCGGCCGGGTTGCGCGCGTACCCCGGGAGCTTGAACGCGGTCCTGAGTCTTCTGTCTCTCTGGATATCCCGCATGATCACCTTGTAGCGGCGATCGGTGGGGGCATCGGTGAAGTGCACCGTTCCGTCCTGATCCTCGAAACGGTAGATGTCGGCGCGGGCCGGCGTACATACGGCAAGCGCCGTCGCCGCCAGCATGCCGGCGGCGTATATAGAGATAGCGTGCGACTTCAAGCGCGGTCTTCCTTTTGTGGTTGCTACTTAGGCTTCCCCCTTTGCTTCGCCGGGGTAATCGCTTTATGAATAAGCTTGGGTTGAGTGAGTTCTAATCTCACTTTTCCTTAAGGGCGGGAAAATATTGACTTAAAAGATATAGAACAATACCGTAGATATTTCAAGGCCTAATCGTGCTGCGGCAGGGCGATAACCTGTCAAAAGCCTTGACAAAAAAGGCGGTGGCGAGCAATAATTTGCGCTCCTTCCAAGGAAAAATCCAGCTTAACCGGGGGAATCAATGAAGCTGCAGAGTGATTTTCTGGTGATCGGCAGCGGTATCGCCGGGCTTTCCTTTGCCCTGCAGGCGGCCGCGCATGGTTCGGTCGCCGTGGTCACCAAGCGCGATATAACCGAATCCGCTACCAACTATGCACAAGGGGGTATCGCCACCGTCTCTTCGGCGGAGGACACCTTTGACGCTCACGTGCAGGATACGTTGGTGGCCGGAGCCGGCATCTGCCACGAGGATGTGGTCCGCATGGTGGTGGAAGAAGGCCCCAAGGTCATCGAAAACCTGATCGACTGGGGTGTGCAGTTCACCAAAAGCGGCGAGGTCTTCGACCTCACCCGCGAAGGCGGCCACTCCGCCCGCCGCATCCTGCACGCCGAAGACATCACCGGGCGCGAGATCGAGCGCGCACTGGTTGCGGCCGCGCGGGCGCACAAGAACATCACCATCTACGAAAACCACATCGCCATCGACCTCGTGACCGAGGCGAAGCTCACCAAGACGAGCCTGGAAGAGGACCGCTGCCTCGGCGCGCACGTGCTCGACATGGCCTCGGGCGTAGTCAAGACCTTCCGCTCCCGGTTCACCCTGCTTGCCTCGGGCGGCGCCGGCAAGGTGTACCTTTACACCTGCAACCCGGACGTCGCCACCGGCGACGGCGTCGCCATGGCCTACCGCGCCGGCGCCACCATCGCCAACATGGAATTCATGCAGTTCCACCCGACGACCCTCTACCATGCCAATGCCCGGTCCTTCCTGATCTCCGAGGCGGTGCGCGGCGAGGGGGCGATTCTGAGAAGGCGCGACGGCACGGCCTTCATGGAGCGCTACCATCCCTTGAAGGACCTGGCGCCGCGCGACATCGTGGCCCGGGCCATCGACAACGAGATGAAGACCTACGGCGACGACTGCGTCTATCTCGACATCACCCACCAGGACCCTGCCTACATCACCTCGCGTTTCCCCAACATCTACCAGACCTGCCTCGAATTCGGCATCGACATGACGAAGGATATGATCCCGGTGGTGCCGGCCGCCCATTACCTGTGCGGCGGGGTGTCGGTGGATTTCAACGCGGAGACCGACGTGAAGCACCTCTACGCCATCGGGGAGGTCGCCTTCACCGGCCTGCACGGCGGCAACCGGCTCGCTTCCAATTCGCTTCTGGAGGCGGCGGTCTACGCGGGACGCGCCTACCGGCACGCGGTCGAGGCCCTCAAGGAGGCACCCGCCGCTCCCCTGGACATCCCGGCCTGGGACGCCGGCACGGCCACCAACTCCGACGAGATGGTGGTGGTCTCGCAGAACTGGGACGAGATCCGGCGCTTCATGTGGAACTACGTCGGCATCGTGCGCACGGACAAACGGCTGGACCGGGCCATGCGGCGCATCGACCTGATCCAGGAGGAGATCGAGGAGTACTACTGGAACTTCATCATCACCTCCGACCTCATTGAACTGAGAAACATCGCCACCGTGGCCAAGCTGATCGTCTCCTGCGCAAAGCAGCGCAAGGAGTCGCGCGGTCTCCACTACAACATCGATTACCCCACGGTGGACGACGCCAACTGGAAACGCGATACCTTCATCAAGAAGCGGTTCTAAAGGAAACTATGAACATCGACGAGATCAGGACGGAGATCGACCGGCTGGACAGTGAGCTTTTGCGCATCTTCAACCAGCGTGCCTCGCTTGCTCTGGCCATCGGCCACTTGAAAAAGGGGCTCGACCTGCCGGTCTACGACCCGGCCCGTGAAAAGCGGATCTTCGCCCGCATGTCGGCCGAGAATCCGGGCCCTCTGGACGATCAGGCGATCGTCAGGCTGTTCGAACGTGTCATCGACGAATCCCGCCGGTTGGAGCGCATCATGACCAGCGGGGCAGGGGAGGGCAAGCAGTGCTGATAGTCATGCGTAAAGCGGCCGATCTCGAGGCTCAGGACAGTATCAAGGCCTATCTCATCGACCGCGGGTTCGATATCCACCAGTCCACCGGCGCCAATCGCGTCATCATCGGGGTCATCGGCGACACCGAAAGTCTTGCCGAGGCCGAGGTCGCCGCTTTTCCGGGTGTTCTGCAGGTCGTGCGGATCGCAAAGGAAGAGTGATGCAGCTCAATATCAATGCCTACCTCCCCGAGTCCCTGAAAGGTGACGGTAAAAGTTTCGACGAAAAGCGCGGCGCCTACCTGGCAGCCGCGCGCGAGTTTCTGGAGCATTTCCGCGAGGAATTGAAGCGCGGCCATCGCGAGGGGGAAAACGGCATCCAGGTGGTTGAGGCCATCACCGCCATGACCGACTCCCTGGTGACCCGGCTCTTCACCACTATCTTGGCCGACCTTAAGATCTCCACCAGCACGGGGCAGCTGGCGCTGGTCGCCATCGGCGGCTACGGGCGAGGGGAATTGAACCCCTTTTCCGACCTCGACCTGATGTTCCTCTATTCCGGCAAGGATTCCAAGCGGGTGGAGGAGGTGGCCAACCGCCTGCTCTACTTCCTCTGGGACTTGCGCCTCGACGTCGGCTATTCGGTCCGCACCCTTCCCGACTGCCTGGAGATGTCCAACTCGGACAACACGGTGAAGACGGCGCTTTTGGACGCCCGGCTTTTGATGGGGAGCGAGCCGCTCTACCATGAGCTCAAGAAGCTGATGGTGAGCCAGGTGCTCGCCAAGAGAAGCGACGCCTTCATCACCGAGAAGCTGCAGGAGTTAAAGACCCGGCGCGAAAAGTACGGCTCCTCGGTCTACATCCTGGAGCCGAACTTAAAGGAAGGCGAAGGGTGCCTGCGCGACCTGCACTCCGCCATGTGGGTGGCGAAGATCAAGTACAAGGTCGACGACCCGCGCGAGCTCGTGATCAAGGGCGTGCTCTCCGAGGAGGAGCTTGCCGTCTACTACAGCTCGCTCGACTACCTGTGGCGGATCAGAAACGAGCTGCACTACGCGGCGGGAAGAAAGAACGACCAGCTCACCTTCGACGCCCAGATCAACCTGGCGCGCTTCTTCGGCTACGAGGACAAGGACAAGGTGCTGGCGGTCGAGCAGTTCATGCAGGACTTCTACCTGCACGCCAGCCGGGTCGAGCACTTCAGTTCGCTTCTCATCGCCAAGTGCGCCCAGCGCGAGGAGGGCGCCCGCAAGATCCTGGGTTACTTCACCCGCCGGCCGGTGGGCGAAGGCTTCTTCGTCATGAAGGGCGAACTGGTGGTGCCGGAGATCTCCTTGATCGAGATGGAGCCGGTGCGGCTCATCAAGATCTTCGAATACGCCCAGAAGCAGGGGGTGGGGCTTTCGCTCGCCACCAAGGGGATGATCCGGGAAAGCCTCGACCTGGTGAACGACAAGTTCCGCCGCTCCAAGGAGGCCAACGCCTCGTTCATCAACATCCTGCAGTCCGAAAAAGGTGTGCCCGAGACGCTGCAGCAGATGCACCATCTGGGCTTTTTGAACCGCTTCATCCCCGAGTTCGAGCGCATCTACTGCAAGGTGCAGCACGACGTCTACCACATCTACACGGTCGACACCCATACGCTTTTCGCCATGGAGGAGATCGTCAGGCTCTGGAAGGGCGAGCACAAGGACACCCTGCCGCTTTTGACCCAGCTCGCCCAAGAGGTGGACAAGCGCTGGCTGCTTTTACTGGCGGTGATGCTGCACGACATCGGCAAGGGCTCGGGCGGCGGGCACGCCGAGATCGGCGCCGACCTCTCGCGCACCATCGCGCGGCGCATGGGGCTCAACAAGGAGGACAGCGACCGGCTGCAGTTCCTGGTCCGCCAACACCTGCTTCTGGCCCACATCGCCCAGCGGCGCGACCTGCACGACGAGCGGATGATCATCCAGTTCGCCCGCCAGATGGAGAAGAGCGAGAACCTGAAGATGCTCTACCTCCTGACCTACGCCGACATCAAGGCGGTCGGTCCCGACGTCTGGACCGAGTGGAAGGCGCTACTTCTGCAGGAATTGTACGAGAAGGCGTTCCAGGTGCTGGAGCGCGGCGACTTCAAGCTGGAGGCCTCGGGAGATAGGGTCAAGCGGGTGAAGCGGGCGATCTTCGACATGCTCAAGGACGAGTATCCGCAGCAGCTCATAAAAGACGAGCTGCAGGCGCTCACCACGCGCCACCTCCTCTCCTACGGCACCGAGATCATCGCCGGTCACGTGAGAACCTTACTGACCTTAAGCGAGCAGAGCGACCTGGTGGTCAAGGTGAGTCACGAGACCGACAAGGGGTACTCTAACTGCACCGTCTGCACCTTCGACGTCCCCGGGCTTTTCTCCAAGATCACCGGGGTGATGGCTGCCAACGGCATGAACATCCTGGGCGCGCAGATCCACACCAACACCAACGAGAAGGTGCTCGACATCCTGCAGGTGAACTCGCCGCAGGGCTTCGTCATCACCGACGAGAACCGCTGGGCGAGGCTGGAATCCGATCTCAAGCAGGTATTGGCGGGCGACGTCCGGGTGAGCGTGCTGGTCGCGAAAAGGCACCGCCCGAGCATCCTCACCGATAAGGCGAAGCCGACCGTGCCGGCGCGGGTGGAGATCGACAACGAGGTCTCTTCCGACTACACGGTCATCGACATCTATGCGCACGACAAGGTAGGTCTTTTGTACAGCATCACCTCGACGCTCACCAAGCTCGGGCTGTACATCGGCGTGTCGAAGATTTCGACCAAGGTGGACCAGGTCGCCGACGTCTTCTACGTCAAGGACATCTTCGGCCAGAAACTGACCGATCCGGAAAAGCTGGAGGAGATCACCCGGGCGCTGCTCACGGCGATCGACAGCTAGCACCTACCTGTCTTCCGTGGAGGAGGCAGCTCGTAGCTCGTAGGTACGTAGGGTGGGCAGCCCTCTGCCCACCGATCCCACAGGCAGTAAAAGTTTAGCTACAGCAATAGGTATCCGCGTGGGCACAGTGTGCCCACCCTACTGAAGTGGTGAGAGTACAGATGGACCGCTACCTCGACCTGTTTCTGAATTACCTGCTGGTGGAGAAGGGGGCTGCGGCCAACACGATCGCCGCCTACAGCCGGGATCTCGCCAAGTACTTGAACTTCCTCGGTGACCGCACCCCGAACGGGATCGGGGCGGGCGACGTGGCGAACTACCTGGCGAAGCTTAAGAAAGAAGGCATCTCGCCCCGCAGCCGGGCGCGGGCGCTGTCGGCCCTGCGCATGCTGCACCGCTTCCTGGTGGTGGAAGGCTACTGCGAATTAAACCCCACGGCGGTGATCGAGTCGCCCAAAGGGGTGTCCCGGCTTCCCTCGGTGTTAAGCGGCAGGGACGTCGAGGCGCTGCTTGCTTCGCCGGCCGGCAACGGGACGGCGGAGGTCAGGGACGCGGCGATGCTGGAGCTTTTGTACGCCACAGGTCTTCGGGTGTCGGAACTGGTCGCGCTCAAGGTTGCCGAAGTGAACCTTTCAGCCGGTTACCTGATGACGATGGGGAAGGGGAGCAAGGAGCGGGTGGTGCCGATCGGCGGCAGCGCCTGCCGTGCCGTCGGCCATTACCTTGAGGGTGCGCGCGGCGAGCTGTTGAAGGCCGGGAGCAGCCCCTGTCTGTTCGTGAGCCGTCTGGGCGAGGGGATGAGCCGCCAGGCCTTTTGGAACATCATCAAGAAACGCGCCCTGCAGGCCGGCATCAGGAGCAGGATTTCCCCGCATACCCTGCGCCACTCCTTTGCCACGCATCTTCTGGAAAACGGTGCCGATCTGAGAAGCGTGCAGATCATGCTGGGGCACGCCGATCTCTCCTCGACCCAGATCTACACCCACGTCACCCGCGAGAGGCTGAAACGGCTGCACGGAGAGTTCCATCCGAGAGGATGAAGTAAAAAACAAAAAGGAAACCCATAGCATGAAGTACGTAGTTCTCCTTGGCGACGGCATGTCCGACGTCGCAGTCGAAAGCCTGGGCGGCAAGACGCCGCTGCAGACGGCACGGACCCCCAACATGGATTTCATGGCCAAGCGCGGCCGCTTGGGCCTGGCGCACACGGTGCCCGAAGGCTACCCGCCGGGAAGCGACGTGGCCAACCTCTCGATGTTCGGCTACAACCCGGCCGACTGCTACACCGGCCGCTCGCCGCTGGAAGCGGCCAACATGGGGGTGGACCTGGGACCGGACGACGTCGCCTTCCGCGTCAACCTGGTGCACCTGGAGCCGCGCGGCGGCAAGCTTTTGATGGACGACTACTCCGCCGGCCACATCTCTACCGACGACGGCCGCGAACTGATGGCGGAACTGCAGCGCCAGCTGGGCGACGAGGAATTCTCCTTCCATCCCGGCGTCAGCTATCGGCACCTGATGGTCTGGCACAACGGCAAAACCGGCATCAAGGCCACGCCTCCGCACGACATCACGGGCCAGGACGTCTTAGGCTACTTCCCCAAGGGCGAGGGCGCCGACAAGCTGATCAATCTGATGAACAGCTCGCAGCTCGTTTTCCACAACCATCCGCAGTACAAAAGGCGCATGGGCGAAGGGAAGGCGGCAGCCAATTCCATCTGGCTCTGGGGACAGGGGAAAGCCCCGGTGATGGCGCGTTTCAAGGAGAAGTTCGGCCTCACCGGCGCGGTCATCTCCGCCGTCGACCTGATCAAGGGGATCGGCGTCTATGCCGGCCTCGACGTCATCGACGTGCCCGGCGCGACCGGCTACCTGGACACCAACTTCGCCGGCAAGGCTCAAGCCGCGCTCGACGCGCTTGAGACCCGCGACTTCGTCTTTTTGCACGTCGAGGCGCCCGACGAGGCCTCCCACTCCGGCAAGCTCGCCGACAAGCTCAAGGCCATCGAATGCTTCGACGAGCTGGTGGTCGGCCCGGTCATGGAGGGGATCAAGAAGTTCGGCGATTACCGCATCCTCTGCGCTCCGGACCACCCGACCCCGATCGCACTCATGACCCATACCTCCGACCCGGTCCCCTTCGTCCTCTACAGCGGCGAACAGGAGGCAAAAGCGGGCGTGGCCGGCTACGACGAGTTCGCCGCCGCGGCCACCGGCTTGCGCGTCGCCGAGGGGTTCCGGCTGATGGACATGATGCTGGGGAAGTGAGTCTTTTTCGTTGACAAGCCGCATTTGATGCTGATTTAATAATCCGTCTATGATCCGATTCGCCGGCAACGTTGCCGGCTGCGGACGATACCCAAACATACAGCTGCAGGAGGAATAAATGAATCCGATGAACCCGTTGGCCGTCGAATTGAACGAGGCCTTGGCTCAGCACAGCCCGCACGTCCTGGAGATGCTGTCCGACCTGGGCAAGAACCTGTTCTTCCCCAAAGGCATCCTGACCCAGTCGGCCGAAGCCAAGGAGAAAGCCCACAAATTCAACGCCACCATCGGCATCGCCACCGAAAACGGCGGCCCGATGTTCCTGCAGTGCATCCAGGACAAGCTCTCCGGCTTCGATCCGAAAGACATCTATCCGTACGCCCCGCCGGCCGGCAAGCCGGAGCTTCGCTCGCTTTGGCGCGAAAAGATGCTGCGTGAGAACCCGAGCCAGGTCGGCAAGCACTTCTCCAACCCGATCGTCACCAACGCGCTGACCCACGGCCTCTCCATCGTGGCCGACATGTTCGTCGACAAGGGCGACCACCTGATCCTGCCGGACATGCTCTGGGGCAACTACAACCTGACCTTCGGCACCTGCTCCGGCGCCATCGTCAAGAAGCACCCGACCTTCACCGCCACCGGCGGCTACGACATCGACGCCTTCAAGGCGGTACTGAAGAACTCCGCCGAGGAGAAGGGCAAGGTCATCGTCCTTTTGAACTTCCCGAACAACCCGAGCGGCTACACCCCGACCGTCGCCGAAGGTGACGCGCTGGTTGCCGCCATCAAGGAAGTCGCCGAAGGGGGCTGCAACGTGGTCGCCATCACCGACGACGCCTACTTCGGTCTCTTCTACGAAGACAGCCTGAAAGAGTCGCTCTTCGGCAAGCTGGCCAACATGCACCCGCGCGTATTGGCCATCAAACTGGACGGCGCCACCAAGGAGGAGTTCGTCTGGGGCTTCCGCACCGGCTTCATCACCTTCGCCGACGGCAACGACTACGAGAACGCGCCGGTCATCGCAGCCCTCGAGAAGAAGGCGATGGGCATTATCCGCGCCCGCATCTCCAACTGCCCGCACCCCTCGCAGACCTTCGTCATCGAGGCGCTGCGCTCGCCTTCCTTCCTGAAGCAGAAGGAAGAGAAGATGCAGATCATGAAGGGGCGTGCGATCAAGACCAAGCAGGTCCTCGACAGCGGCAAGTACGACAGCGCCTGGACCTACTATCCGTTCAACTCCGGCTACTTTATGTGCCTGAAGCTGAAGAACGTCGAGGCCGAGAAACTGCGCGTGCATCTGCTCGACAAGTACGGCGTCGGCGCCATCTCCACCACCAAGACCGACCTGCGCATCGCCTTCTCCTGCATCGCCGAGGAGCACATCCAGGAACTCTTCGACATCATCTTCCAGGCGGTGAAAGACCTGGCCTAAGGCCCGATCGCCAGCCAACGAAGAAAGCCCCTGTGCCGATTGGCGCAGGGGCTTTCTTCGTTTCCTCCCTCTCCTTTTGCAGGGTTTATCCCCCCTTCCGGGAGGGAGTCTCGTAGGGTGGGCAGCCCTCTGCCCACCGACCCAAGATGACCGCGTGGGCACGGAGTGCCCACCCTACGAAACTTTACGGGGGACCGTACTCCCCTCGCCTCCCAGCATTGCTCCCTCACCCCGACCCTCCCCCGGAGGGGGAGGGAGGTGTGGCTGTGCTCATCTGATAGTACGAGAGGGAAGACGGGGCGCTTTGCTGTTGACGCAGGGGGGCATCTGTGACAGTATTTTTGCCGGGAATAAGACTATTTAGCGGAGCGTAAAAATGGGACCTCTTGCTACCAGCCCGACTACGAAATACACCTACAAGGATTATTTGTCCTGGGACGACGACGAGCGGTGGGAGCTGATCAACGGTCAAGCGTACAACATGACCCCTGCTCTGGCTCCGCGGCATCAAGAGCTGTCGGGGGAATTGTTCAGGCAGTTCTCCAACTTCCTGCTAGGGAAGAGCTGCAAGGTCTATCCTGCGCCATTCGACGTCAGGCTTCCTGATCCGGGCGAAAGCGATGACGATGCGCAGAACGTGGTCCAACCGGACATCTCGGTCGTCTGTGATCGGTCCAAAATCGATGATCGCGGCTGCAAGGGAAGCCCCGACCTCGTCATCGAGATCCTGTCTCCATCCACGGCACGTAAGGACATGAAGGAGAAGTTCCTTCTCTATGAGCGGGCGGGGGTGAAAGAATACTGGGTCGTCGATCCGTCGGCAAAGACCGTAATGATATTCCGCCAGTACATCGACAGCCGTTTTGGCCGTCCCGAGGTTTACTCCGAAGAGGATCAGGTTGCGGTGGGGATTCTGGAAGGTCTGACTATCGATCTGGGGTTGGTGCTCAAGGAGTAAGCTTGTCATCCTGAGCGAAGCGAAGGATCTGCTGTTCTTCGCTGCCAGGAAAGCAGATCCTTCGCTGACGCTCAGGATGACAAGCTTTCCGAAATGATAAGAAAAAGGCCCGCAGGGAAATTCCCCGCGGGCCTTCGTGCGTTGAAGTTTTCCGGCGGCTGCCTTAGTTGATCGTCTTGCCGATGCTGCCAAGCCGCGGGCGGAACTTGTCCTTGTCCCAGGACCAGTACTTGATGAAGGCCAGTCCCTTGATCTTGTCCCTGGAGACGAAGCCCCAGAAACGGCTGTCGTAGGAGCGGTCGCGGTTGTCGCCCATCACGAAGTAGGCGTTCTCCGGCACCTTCACGGGATCCTTGTTGTCCCTTGGCTGCAGCTCCTTGGGGATGGTATCCGCCTCCTTGTGCACCTCGTGCGGGTTGGCGTAGAGCTGGCCGTTCACGTAGACGTGCTTGTCCTTCACTTCCACGGTGTCGCCCGGCTCGCCGATCACCCGCTTGATGAAGTCCTTGGAGGGGTCTTCGGGGTACTCGAAGACGATCACGTCGCCGCGCCTGGGGTCGCGCAGCTTGAGGAGGCGCGTGTCGGTGAAGGGGAGCCTGGTGCCGTAGATGAACTTGTTGACCAGGATGTGGTCGCCGATGGCCAGCGTGTCCTCCATCGAGCCGGAGGGGATCTTGAAGGCCTGCACCACGAAGGTGCGGATGACCAGGGCCAAGAGGACGGCGATGGCGATCGATTCGGCGTACTCGCGAAAGACGCTCTTCTGCTTGACCGGTTTCTCGGGGCCGCCGTTCCTGCCGGCCACGGACTGTGCCGGTCTCTCGCTGACCAGGTTCTTCAAATCTTCCATAACGTATAGGTTTCCTTTTCACCCCCCTTTGTAAAAGGGGGGCAGGGGGGATTTGCTTTTGTCTACCCTTCCACCTTCAGAATGGCCAGGAACGCCTCTTGCGGCAGCTCGACGTTGCCGACGTTCTTCATGCGCTTCTTGCCTTCCTTCTGCTTTTCCAATAGCTTGCGCTTACGGGTTATGTCGCCGCCGTAGCACTTGGCAAGCACGTCCTTGCGCATCGCCTTCACCGTCTCGCGGGCAATGACCTTGGCACCGATGGCCGCCTGGATGGCGATCTCGAACATCTGGCGGGGGATCAGTTCCTTCATCTTGGAAACGAGGTCGCGGCCGCGGTAGTAGGCCTTGTCCTTGTGGATGATGAGCGAGAGCGCATCCACCACCTCGCCGTTGATCATGATGTTCAGGCGCACCAGCTCGCTTTGCCGGTAATCGAGGAGTTCGTAGTCGAGCGAGGCGTAACCCTTGGTGATCGATTTCAGCCGGTCGTAGAAGTCGAGCACCACCTCGTTGAGCGGCAGCTCGTAGACCACCATGACGCGGGTCGGGGTCAGGTACTTGATCTCGCGCTGCACGCCGCGCTTTTCCTCGCACAGAGCCAGGATGCCGCCGACGAAGTCGTTGGGGACGTGGATCGAGGCCAGGATGAACGGCTCCTCGACGTAGTTGATATCTCCGGCCGAGGGGAGCTGGTTCGCGCTTTGTATCTGGACCACGTCCCCGTCGGTCTGGTGCACGCGGTAGACGACGGTGGGTGCGGTGGTGATCAGTTCCAGGTTGAACTCGCGCTCGAGCCTCTCCTGGATGATCTCCATGTGCAAAAGACCGAGGAAGCCGCAACGGAAGCCGAAGCCCAAGGCCAGCGAGGTCTCCGGATCGTAGGAGAAGGATGAGTCGTTGAGTTTCAATTTGGCGAGCGCGTCGCGCAGCTGCTCGTACTGCGAGGTGTCTATCGGGTAGAGGCCCGAAAAGACCATCGGCTTCACTTCCTTGTAGCCGGGGAGCGCCTGGTCGCAGGGGGCGTGCAGGTGGGTCACCGTGTCGCCGACTTTCGCGTCCGCGACGTCCCTGATGCCGGCGATGATGAAACCGACCTCGCCGCAGGAAAGACCGGCCACCTCGCGCATGTCCGGGGCGAATACCCCGATCTTCAGCACCTCGTGGCTTTTCCTGGTAGACATCAGCTGGATCTTGTCGCCCTTTTTCACGGTGCCGTCTATGATCCTCACCAGGATGATCACCCCCTGGTACTGGTCGTACCAGGAATCGAACAGAAGCGCCTTGAAGGGCTTGTTCGGGTCGCCCTGCGGCGGCGGGATCTTCTTGACGATCTCTTCCAGGATCTCCTTGGTGCCGATCCCTTCCTTGGCGCTGGCCAGTACCGCGTCGTGCGTGTCGATGCCGATGATCTCCTCGATCTCGTGCTTGACGCGCTCGGGTTCCGCGGCGGGAAGGTCGATCTTGTTCAGCACCACGAACACTTCCAGGTTCGCGTCCAAGGCCAGATAGACGTTGGCCAGCGTCTGCGCCTCCACCCCTTGGGAAGCGTCCACCACGAGAAGGCCCCCTTCGCAGGCGGTGAGCGAGCGGGAGACCTCGTAGGTGAAGTCCACGTGTCCCGGGGTGTCGATCAGGTTGAGGATGTAGTCCTTGCCGTCGTCGGCGCGGTAGTTGAGCCGGACGGTCTGCGCCTTGATGGTGATGCCGCGCTCCCTCTCCAGGTCCATCTTGTCGAGAAACTGGTCCTGTTTCTCGCGGGCGGAGAGGGTGCCGGTGAATTCGAGGAGGCGGTCGGCGAGGGTAGATTTGCCGTGATCTATGTGGGCGATGATGGAAAAGTTGCGTATCTGCTCGATTACCATATAGTCCTTTACCTGATGGGGTTTAACTGATGAATAGTATAGAAACGGCCATCGATTGTAAAGTTAATTCCCATGCCACTACTCCCTTCATGGCATCCATCGGCACTAATCCCCCCTCCCCCACTGTACAAGGGGGCTAGGGGGTGGGGGACGGTGCCACGGGAAGTGACATCTCCCCCTTTGCCACGTCCCCCTGCCCGGGTGTAAGATTAACATGTGGCCCCCATTACTTTAACGGAGGTGCTCGTCATGCAAGTCATTCCCGATGTCATCACGGCCTACAACCCCCCCGATTTCACCGCTGCCGAGCTGGCCAACGCCCCGGTGGCGCGCGTCGAACCCGCTCCGGCCGACGGCGTGCTCCCCGACAACTATCACGGCACCTCCAACCATCCGGAATACGTGCACGTGGGGGGAGGCAAGTGGCTCCTCGCCCCGGAAAGCAGGATGGATGCGGTGCTCGTCCTGCGCGGCTGCGAAGTTACGGTGGTGGAACCGCGCCGGGTGAAAAAGGGCGACCCGGTGGTGATCGGCCGCACCGAAAACGGCGAGGACGGGATCTACCTGCACGTCTTCGGTTTCGAGCAGTTAAACGACTCCACGCCCGACAAGTTCTCCTTTAGAAGCCGCGGCACCCGCGAGACCCCGTTCTCCCGATCCTACGACGAACTCTACAAGGTGCTGCGTCACGACCGGGACCACGGCTACATCGTCTGGGTGCTGGGACCCGCGGTCGCCTTCGACATGGACAGCCGCGCCGCCATGCAGGGGCTGATCGAAAACGGCTTCTGCCACGCGCTTTTGGCCGGCAACGCTTTAGCCACCCACGACCTGGAGGCCGCCCGCTTCCGCACCGGCCTCGGCCAGGACATCTACACCCAGACCCTGCAGCCGCTCGGGCATTACAACCACCTCGACATCATCAACGAGATCCGCAAGCGCGGAAGCATCGCCAAGACCGTCGAGGAACTAAAGCTGAGGGACGGCATCATCTTTGCCTGCGAGCGCAAGGGGATCCCCTACGTGTTGGCCGGTTCGATCCGCGACGACGGCCCGCTTCCCGAGGTGATCCACGACGCCTACGACGCTCAGGACGCCATGCGGGTGCACGCGCGCAAGGCGACCACGGTGATCGCCCTTGCCACCCAGCTCCACTCCATCGCCTTCGGCAACATGGTGCCGAGCTACCTGGTTAAGCCCGACGGCAGCGTCAGGCCGGTATTTTTCTACGTGGTGGACATGACCGAGTTCTGCGTCGACAAGCTTGCCAATCGCGGTTCCGCGCAGGCGGTGGGCATCTTGACCAACGCCCAGGATTTCATCGTCAACATCTGGAACAACTTGAAGGAGTAGGCCGTGACCGGGAAAATCAGGATGATAGGGGTGCCGGTCGATCTGGGGCAGGCGCAGCGGGGCGTGGACCTGGGGCCGGGGGCGCTGCGCTATGCGGGGCTCGCGGCGCGGCTCACAGGGCTTGGCTACGACGTGCAGGACATAGGCAACCTCCCGGTGCCGATCCGCGACATCCTGAACGGCGAGAAGGAACTGCACTACCTCCCGTCCATCCTCAAGATCTGCGAAGCCGCCTATCGTGCGGGGCAGGGCGCGGTGGAAGAGGGGTGCCGGCCGATCTTCATGGGGGGCGACCATTCGCTTGCCATCGGTTCGGTCGGCGGCGTGACCCACTACGAGCCGGCGGGTCTCATCTGGATCGATGCCCACGGCGACTTCAACACCCCCGAGACCACCCCGTCCGGCAACATCCACGGCATGTGCGTCGCAGCGCTTCTGGGCGAGGGCTTTTCCGAATTGACCAGGGTAGGGCGGCCGGGCGCGAAACTTAAGGCGACAGACGTGGTGATGATCGGCATCCGGGAGCTCGACCCGCAGGAGCGCCAGCGCATGCGGTGCAGCGGCATCTCGGTCTTCACCATGCGCGACATCGACGAGCGCGGCATGGGGAATGTCGCGCGCGAGGCCTTGGGCCGGCTCGCGCACTTAAACCGTCTGCACGTAAGCCTCGATCTCGATGCCCTCGATCCCTTGGAAGTCCCCGGCGTCGGCACCACCTCTCCCGGCGGCCTCACCTACCGCGAGGCGCAGCTCTTGATGGAGATCTTAGCCGACACCGGCCAAGTCTCCTCCCTCGACATCGTGGAAATCAACCCGATCCTCGACGTGCGCAACCGCACCGCCGAGATCGCCGTGGCCCTCGCCGCCTCCCTCTTCGGGCAGAGCATCATCTAGCGCCCAGGGTGACAAGCTTTGACATTACCCGCCCTTCATACTATATTCACCTGAATTAGACTGTCGTAACAGTGTCTTTTAGGGAGGGAACGTATGTTTGTCGTCAATCTGCACTACACTGCGCCGCTGGAAGAAGTGGATAAAGCGCTTGCCGAGCACGTGGCGTTCCTCATTGCCCACTACGAGAAAGGCATCTTCATAGCCTCGGGTCGCAAGGTGCCCCGCACCGGCGGCGTTATCCTGGCGCGCAACGCGAGCCGGGAAGAGCTGCAGGCCATCCTCGACCAGGACCCGTTCAAGGCTCGGAACCTGGCGACCTATGAGATCACCGAATTCGTAGCCAGCATGACCTCGCCCGAACTCGCAGCCGTACGAGAGACGCTGTAAGTTCATCTCCTCGTCGACAGATGTTAATTTTGCGAGGTACTGCAGATGCCCGATGAATATGTACCCGGGCCGCAGCAAGCGCCGGTAATGGTCCGCGAGATCCAGGCGAAGAGCGTCCTGTCCGCCTCCAAGATCTATCCGTACGTGATCAACCCGTACGTCGGCTGTCAGCATGCCTGTTCCTACTGCTATGCCAGGTACATGAAGAAGTTCACCAGGCACTCGGAGCCCTGGGGGACGTTCGTCGACGTGAAGGTGAACGCCGCAGAGGTTTTGCGCAAAGAGGCCGTCAAGAAAAGGAAGGATACCGTCTGGATCAGCGGGGTGTGCGATCCCTATCAGCCGTTGGAAGCGAAGTACCTGCTGACCCGGCAATGCCTGCAGATACTGGTGGAAAACGATTGGCCGATGGTGATTCAGACCCGATCGCCGCTGGTACTGAGAGACATGGACGTCATCAAAAAAGCGCGTGACATTCGTGTCGGGTTTTCGGTCACTACCGCAGACGACGAGGTCAGAAAACTGTTCGAGCCTTTTGCCCCGTCGATACCCGACCGCCTGAACGCCCTTGCCGAACTGCACGAGGCCGGTATCGGGACCTATGCCATGATCGCCCCGCTGCTGCCGGGCGCCGAGGAACTGGTGGCGAAGCTGGCGGGAACGGTCGACTACCTCCTGGTCGACCGCATGAATTATCACTACGCCGATGCCATCTACAAAAGGTTCAGGCTGGAAGACAAGCTGGCCGGCAGCTATTTCCTCTGGGCGAGCAGCAAGATCAAGACGGAATGTGAGCGCTTGGGCGTCGAATGCTCGATCGTTTTCGATCCTCATTAGGTGTTCCGTGAGGCGCGTTTTGTCAGGAAAACGTCCCGTAAAAACGCTATAATACAGATGCTTGCCAGGTATGGTTTTCAGAAGGAGGGTGTTGTCAGATTAGGAGGCCTTGCCGCGAAGTGGCGGCGGGAGCCCGAAGAGATGCCCAGACATGCAAACGCACTTTTCACGCTGATCCTTCCCTCCTTCTGCATCCTTGCCGTAGGCTACCTGGACTACTCCCACGGTTTCGGCTTCAACCTCTTCCCCCTCTACCTCATCCCGCTGGCTCTCGTGGCCTGGAAGCGCAGCCTGCCGGAAACGATCGCTTCATCCCTTTTGGCCGGTATCGTCATCGTCCTGAAATTCTTCATGACCAAGCATCTCTACGTCCAAGGCTTCTTCTGGTACTGGGACGGCATGGTCAAGTTCACCCTGTTGTTTATCTGCAGCTGCGGCCTGTGGCGCATCCGGCAACTGCAGCTCTCGCAGCAGCAACAGAGCACCGCCAGGATCAGCGAGCTCAACCGCTCGCTTAAGCAGCAGGTGGAGCGTCTCACCGCCGCCAACCGCGAGCTGGCCGACGTCAGTTACACCATTTCCCACGACCTGCGCGCGCCTTTGCGCCACATCGCGGGGTTCGTCGAGCTTTTGACCGCCAACAGTCAGAACAAGCTGGACGACCAGAGCCGGCACTACCTGCAGGTGATTTCCGGGTCCACCGAAAAGATGGGCGCCCTGGTGGACGGCCTGCTCGCCTTTTCCCACCTGGGACGGACCGAGCTGACCCTGCGTCCGGTCGATCTGAACCGGCTGGCGGGCGAGGTGATTGCGGCCCTCACGAACGACCTTGGCGGCAGGGAGATAAAGTGGCAGGTGGCCCGGCTTCCGGAGGTGGTTGGGGACGCGGCGCTCCTGCGCGAGGCGCTCTACAACCTTTTGGGCAACGCGGTGAAGTTCACCCGTTTCCGGTCGCAGGCCAGGGTCGAGATCGGCAGTTACGATGCCCAAAGCGAGACCGTGCTTTTCGTGCGGGACAACGGCGTGGGCTTCGACAGCCGGTACGTCCACAAGCTGTTCGGCATCTTCCAGCGCCTGCACGCCGCCGAAGAATTCGAAGGAGTAGGCATCGGCCTGGCCAACGTGCAGCGCATCATCGCCCGGCACGGCGGCCGGGTCTGGGCCGAAGGGGTCGTCGACAGCGGCGCCACCTTCTGGTTCACCATCCCCAAAAAACCGCTCCTGTGAAAAAATTCCCCCATCCCCTGCCAACCCCGGTTTCTTCCGCTATAATTTCACCCTTTCAGTCACATTAAACAAAATTCATTCCGTGCTAATCTTCGGCCCTGCGTCCCCTCCCCCCTTGCGGGGGAGGGACAGGGTGAGGGGGAAGGCGCCCATAAACTCTCACTAACCACCCAGGAGGACCGCATGGCCAGACACCTGGTGACGATCAACTGCTCCCTAGCCTTGTCGCTGCTGTGCATGGCCGTCCCAACGGCGCGGAGCGAGGACGGCAAGGAGCTCTTTCAGAAACTCTGCACCAGCTGTCATACGCTGGGCGGAGGGGACACCGTGGGTCCCGATCTCAAGGGGGTCTCCTCCCGGCAGCCGGCCGACTGGCTTTTACGCATCATCACCGAGCCCGACAGGCTCACCGCGGAAAAAGATCCCGCCCAGACGGCGCTGGTGAAGAAATACGGCATGGAGATGCCCAAACTCGGGGTGAGCGGCGACGACGCCCGCAAGATCGTGGCCTTCTTCGGGGAGGGGGGCGGAGCGGCTCCCGGTCAGCCGCCTCCTCCCTCCGGACCTGCGGCCGCGCCTGCCCCCCCGGCACCCCCCCAGGTCGCCGCCACCCCGGCGCTCATCGCCCGGGGGCGCGATCTCTTCACCGGCAAGACCCCCTTCGCCAAGGGGGGCGCCCCCTGCGTCTCCTGCCACGAGCTGCGCTATCCCGGCGTGCAGGGCGGTACGCTCGCCGCCGACCTGACCGGGATCTACTCCGGCATGGGGGAAAGTGGGGTGCGGGGCGTGCTTATGAGCCTGGCCTTCCCGGTGATGAAGCGGGTCTACGCGGATCACCCCCTGACCGAGGCGGAGATGACGCCGCTCGTCGCCCTTTTCCAGGACGCCGCCAGGCAGAACCACCCCGCACGCCGTATCTTCCCCTACAGCGGGCTTGCCGCCTTCGCCCTTTTCATCGTCGCCGCCATCGTCATCAGGAGGAGGATCAGATAATGTCAGACCGGTTCAAGGACGAAAAGTGCAGCGGCAGGTGCGGCTGGGAGGAGTTCTACCGCAACCGCTGGCAATACGACAAGGTGGTGCGCTCCACCCACGGGGTGAACTGCACCGGCAGCTGCAGCTGGATGGTCCACGTGAAGGACGGCGTGGTCGCCTGGGAGTTGCAGGCGACCGACTACCCGCAGTTCGATCCCACCATCCCGAACCAGGAGCCGCGCGGCTGCGCCCGCGGCATCAGCTTCTCCTGGTACCTCTACAGCCCCTTGCGGGTGAAATACCCCTACGTGCGCGGGGCGCTCCTCGACCGCTGGCAGGAGGCGAGGCGCATCCACGCCGACCCGGTGGACGCCTGGCAAAGCATGGTGGAAGACGCTCAGGCGCGCCTCTCCTGGACCGAGCGGCGCGGCATGGGGGGACTGAGAAGGGCCAGTTGGGATACGGTTGAGGAGATCATCGCCGCCTCCACCATCTACACGGTGAAAAAGCACGGCCCCGACCGGGTGATCGGTTTTTCCCCGATCCCCGCCATGTCCATGATCAGCTATGCGGCCGGCACCCGGTTCCTCTCGCTTCTGGGCGGGGTGGCGTTGAGTTTTTACGACTGGTACTGCGACCTTCCCCCCGCGTCCCCGCAGGTCTGGGGGGAGCAGACCGACGTGCACGAATCCGCCGACTGGTACAACGCCTCCTTCATCGCGGTGAGCGGCTCCAACGTCCCCATGACCCGCTCACCTGACGCCCACTACCTCTCCGAGGCGCGCTATCGCGGCGCCAAGGTGGTGGTGATGTCCCCCGACTACTCCATCGCCAGCAAGTTCGCCGACGCCTGGCTGCCGGTGGCACAAGGGCAGGACTGCGCCCTGTGGATGGCGGTGGTGCACGTGATCCTCAAGGAATACTACGTGGACCGCACCGTGCCGTTCTTCATCGACTACGTGAAGAAGTTCTCGGATCTTCCTTTCCTGGTGAAGCTTTCTCCCGCTGTTGCCGCCGGGGCGAAAGGGGAGGTGCTGACGGCGGGCGAGTACCTGAGGGCCGACGAGCTTAAGCGCGGCGCCGGTCTGGAGAACGCGGGCTGGCTCCTCTGCGTCGCCGACGGCTCGCGCGCGCCGCGCATCCCCAAGGGGAGCATCGGCTCGCGCTGGAGCGAGCGGCAGGGGGACTGGAACCTGGACATGGTGGACATGGTCGACGGCGCCCCCATCGATCCGGAACTGACCTTCCTGGGGGGCGAGACGAGGCAGGTGCTCTTCCGCACGGCCGGCCAGGCCGACGCCCTCCGCGAGGTACCGGTGCTCAAGGTGCGCACGGCTGCCGGCGAACAGCTCGTGACCACGGTCTACGACCTGATGCTCGGCCACTTCGGCGTGCCCCGCGGGCTTAAGGGCGATTACCCCGTCGACTACGACTCGAACCTCCCCTTCACCCCCAAATGGCAGGAGAAGTACACGAAGATCGACGCCGCCGCCGTGATCGACCTCGCCCGGCAGTGGGCGGAAAACGGCGAGGAGAGCTCCGGCCGCAACCTGATCGTCATCGGCTCGGGCGTCAACCACTGGTATCACAACGACCTCCTCTACCGCGCCGCCATCTCCGCACTGATCCTCACCGGCAGCGTCGGCCGCAACGGCGGCGGACTCGCCCACTACGTAGGCCAGGAGAAGGTGGCGCCGCTTGCACCCTGGACCTCGCTCGCCATGGCCTACGACTGGTCGAAACCGGCCCGCCTGCAGAGTTCCCCGAACTTCTGGTACATGCATAGCGGCCAGTGGCGCTACGACCGGGAGCTCGCCGCCTACTACCCGGCCGAGCATGATAGCGGCCTGCCGGGACACGTGGCCGACCTGAACGCCAAGGCGGTGCGCCTGGGGTGGCTCCCCTTCGCCCCGTACTTCGACCGCTCCCCCTTGGAACTGGTGAGTCAGGCGCAGCAGGCCGGCTGCCGCAGCGACGAGGAAATCGTCGCCTGGCTGGTCGAGCGGCTCAAGGACGAAAGCGTCCGGTTCGCGAGCGACGACCCGGACGCCCCCGCCAATTTCCCCAGGCTCTGGTTCATCTGGCGCGGCAACGCCCTGGCCGCGAGCGCCAAGGGGCACGAGTTCTTCCTCAAGCACCTGCTGGGGACCACCAACAGCTCGGCGACCGCCGCCCAGGTGGCCAAGGAGAAGGTGGAGGAGGTGCGCTGGCGCGACGACCCGCCGGGCGCCAAGGTGGACCTGGTGGTCGACCTCAACTTCCGCATGGACACCTCGGCACTCTACTCGGACATCGTGCTCCCCTCCGCCACCTGGTACGAGAAAAGCGACCTGAACACCACCGACATGCATGCCTTCGTCAACTGCATGGACGCCGCCGTGCCGCCGGTGTGGGAGTCGCGCAGCGACTGGAAGATCTTCACCTCCCTCGCCCGCAAGGTGAGCGAACTCGCCGAGACCCACCTCCCCGAACCGGTGAAAGACCTGGTCGCCCACCCGCTCTCGCACGACTCCCCCGGCGAGATCGCCCAGCGCACGGTGCGCGACTGGCGGCTGGGCGAGTGCGAAGCCGTGCCCGGCAAGACCATGCCGCACCTTTCCGTCGTGGAGCGGGACTACCCGAAGCTCTACCGGCGCTTCCTGTCGCTGGGACCTCTGATGGGGCACCTGGGCGCGCACGGCATAAGCTACGACGCGAGCGACGTCCAGGAAAGCCTCGTGCGCCGTATGCCGACCCGCAGCTGGGGGGGCGAGCGCTACGTCGACCTGGCCGACGAGCGGGTGGTGGCGGACGTGATCCTGTCGCTTGCGCCGGAGACCAACGGCGAGCTTTCCCGCCGCGCCTATCAGAACCTGGGCGAGCGGGTCGGCAAGCCTTTGGAGGAGCTCGCGCGCGGCTCGGAGAACTTCAGGCTTTACTGGGAGGATATCGTCAAAAAGCCGTGCCGGGTCGTCAATTCCCCCATCTGGAGCGGGCTTGTGGACAAGGGACGCCCCTACGCCCCGTTCGTACTGAACGTGGAGCATGGCGTCCCCTGGCGCACCCTTTCCGGGAGGCAGTCCTTCTACCTCGACCACCCCTATTACACCGGCACCCACGAGGGACTTCCCACCTTCAAGGGGAAGCTCGACCCGGCCATGCTGGACGAGACGGCGGGGGAGGGGGGGCTCGTACTCAACTACCTCACCCCGCACGGCAAGTGGAGCATCCACACCACCTACCGCGACAACCTGCGCATGTTGACCCTGTCGCGCGGCGGCGTCGCCCTCTGGATGAACGACGCCGACGCGGCCGGAGCCGGCATCGAGGACAACGACCCGATTGAGGTCTACAACACAAACGGCGTGGTCACCTGCCGGGCCATCGTCTCGGCCCGCATCCCGCAGGGGGCCTGCATCCTCTACCACGCCACCGACCGGACCATCGACATGAAGAGGTCGCGCAAAAGCGGCAAGGTGGGGGGCGTGCACAACAGCCCCACCCGGATCAGGCTGAAGCCGACCCTGATGCTCGGGGGCTACGCGCAGTTCAGCTACTACTTCAACTACTGGGGCCCGACCGGCGTGAACCGCGACTGCTACGTGGTGGTCAGAAAGCTAAAGGGGTAAGCGAATGGACGTCAGAGCGCAGATCGTGATGGCATTTCACCTGGACAAGTGCATCGGCTGCCACACCTGCTCGGTCGCCTGCAAGAACGTCTGGACCGACCGGCGGGGGACCGAATACATGTGGTGGAACAACGTGGAGACCAAGCCGGGCGTCGGCTATCCGCGCGGCTGGGAAGACCAGGAGCGCTACCGCGGCGGCTGGCTCAAAGACGGCACGCAGGTGAGCCTGAAGTCGATGGGGAAGGGGAGGACGCTGGCGAACCTTTTCTTCCAGCCGAACCTCCCCGGGATCGAGGACTATTACGAGCCGTTCGACTTCGACTACGGCAACCTGGCCGGCTCCCCGCCCGCCGGCGACCAGCCGGTGGCGCAGGCCGTCTCCCAGATCTCGGGCAAACCGATGGAAAAGATCAAGGGGAGCGCCAACTGGGACGACGACCTGGGCGGCTCGCGGCTCTACGCGGCGGCCGACGGCAACCTGGCGGACGCGGCCATCGTCGAGGCCTACGACACCATGTTCATGCAGTACCTGCCGCGCATCTGCAACCACTGCCTGTATCCCTCCTGCGTCGCCTCCTGCCCCTCGCGCGCCCTCTACAAGCGCGGCGAGGACGGCGTGGTGCTGGTGGACCAGAACGTCTGCCGCGGCTGGCGCTTCTGCGTGAGCGCCTGCCCCTACAAGAAGGTGTACTTCAACTGGAAAAGCGGCAAGGCGGAAAAGTGCATCTTCTGCTATCCCCGGGTGGAGACAGGCCAGGCGAACGCCTGCGCGCAAAGCTGCGTCGGCCGGATCAGGTTCGTGGGCGTGCTCCTCTACGACGCCGACGGCGTGGAGGCGGCGCTCTCCAAGGACGACGCCGAGCTGGTCGAGGCGACCCGCGCGCTGATCCTCGACCCGCGCGACCGGGTCGTGCAAAAGGCGGCGGCCCGAAACGGCATCTCCGAAAAGTGGCTGGAGGCGGCGGTGAACTCGCCCGTCTACGCGCTGGTGAAGGAGTTCCGGGTAGCGCTCCCTTTGCACCCCGAGTTCCGCACCATGCCGATGACCTGGTACATTCCCTCCCTGTCGCCGGTCCTCTCGGTCTTGGGGGAGGGAAAGACCCACAAGCTCCTGGAGCACGGCTTCATCGCCCCGCCGGAGAAGCTGCGGGTGCCGGTCGATTACCTGGCGAGGCTTTTGTCCGGCGGCAACCGTGCGCTGATCGAGGAGGTGCTGCAGCGGCTCTACGCCCTCAGGGTCTTCATGCGCGGCGAGAACCTGGGTAAGCCGGTGCATCCCTCCGTATTGGCCGGCGCGGGGCTCGACCGCGAGGGTGCGCTGCGCCTCTATCGGCTCTTCACCCTGGCGGGTTTCAACGAGCGAAACGTCATCCCGCCCCAGCAGCGGGAAGGACAGGCGCCCGAGCTGCGCCGCAAGGAGAGCGGTTTCGGAATCCTGCAACGGGTGAAGAGCGAACGGAGCGATCTTACGGAAAGAGGAGGCAAGGATGACTAGGACGGCAAGTTACCGGGCGCTGGCGCGGCTGGTCTCCTACCCGCAGGCACGGGAGGTGACGCTCGCCTCGCTGGAGGCGGTCTCCTCCTACCTCGACGGTCGCGGGATCCTTTCGCCGGCGGTCCCTTTCCGGGAACTTTTGGGCGGCAGCAACCTGGAGGCGCTGCAGGAGGAGTACGTCGCCACCTTCGACTTCGACGCGGCCCGCGCCCCCTACCTCGGGTATCACCTCTACGGGGAACCCCGGCAGCGCGCCTCCTACCTGATCCGGCTGAAACAGGAGTTCGCCCGCAGCGGCTTTGAGCCCGAGAGTTGCGAGCTTCCCGACCACCTCTCGGTGCTCCTCGACTTCCTCGCCCACCTGGCGGCTCGCGGCGAGGACGACGAGCGGCGCAAGAGCTTCATCGCACACGAGGTGCTGCCGGGGGTGGAGAAACTCGTCTGCGCCCGGGAGCTTACGGATTCCCCCTGGCTTGCCCTCTTCAAGACCGCGGAACTGCTTTTGAATAGCGACTGCAAGGAGGTTTCTTCATGCTGAACACCTTCATCTTCGTCGCGCTCCCCTACGTTGTGCTGGCCCTTTTGATCTTCGTCACCCCCTATCGCTACCTGACCAACCGCCTTACCTGGTCCGCCTACTCGACCGAACTTCTGGAGCGAAACCTGCTCTACTGGGGTTCGGTCCCCTGGCACTACGGCATCGTCCCGCTTTTGCTCGCCCACCTGATACCCTTTCTCTTTCCGGCTTTGGCGGCTGCCATGCTGGCAAACCAGGTGACGCTCCTCGTCCTGGAAAGCCTGGGGCTTGGCCTCGGGCTTCTGGCCCTTTTGGGGATGCTCATGCTGTTATTGCGCCGGGTCAACTCGCCCATGCTCAGAAGAACCACCTACGCAACCGATTGGATCATCCTCCCCCTGCTGCTGATCCAGGCCGGCACCGGCGTCTACATCGCCGCCACCCTGCGCTGGGGCTCTCTCTGGTACCTGCACGCGGCGGTGCCGTACTTCCGCTCCCTCTGGCTTTTCTCCCCGCAGCCGGAATACCTAAGCGATCTCCCCGCCGTGGTGAAGGCGCACGTCGGCTGCGCCTTGGTCGTCATGGCCGTATTCCCCTTCAGTAAGCTGGTGCACCTACTCTACCTGCCGATCGACTTCTTGAGGGATCAGCCCATTCTCTACCTCTGGCGCGCGCGTGAAGATGCCGGCGGCGAGGGGAGGGGGGAAGGGGAGAGCTGATGGCGTCGCGCGAATTGCACGAATGGAACCCGGAGGACGAGACCTTCTGGCGAAACCAGGGGAAGGCGATAGCCGGGCGCAACCTCTGGATCTCCATACCCTGCCTGTTTCTCTCCTTCGCGGTCTGGATGGTCTGGAGCGTGGTGGTGGTGAACCTGCAGGCGGTGGGTTTCGGCTTCGACGAGAACAAGCTCTTCTGGCTGGCGGCACTCCCCGGCCTCTCCGGAGCGACGCTGAGGATCTTCTACGCCTTCATGGTGCCGATCTTCGGCGGCCGCACCTGGACCACCCTCACCACCGCTTCGCTTTTGATCCCTGCGGTCGGCATCGGCTTTGCCGTGCGCGATCCCCACACGAGCTACGGCACCATGCTGACGCTCGCGCTTCTCTGCGGGCTGGGCGGCGGCAACTTCGCCTCCAGCATGTCCAACATCAGCTTCTTCTTTCCCAAAGCGCAGAAGGGAGCCGCACTCGGGCTGAACGCGGGCCTGGGGAACCTGGGGGTGAGCGCCATGCAGTTCCTGGTGCCGCTGGTGATCGGCAGCTCCGTTTTCAGCGGGCTTTGCGGCGATCCGCAACTCTGCGTAGTCCGCGGCGTCACCCGCACCGTACGGATGCAAAACGCGGGCTTTATCTGGGTGCCGTTCATCGTCGCCGCCACCTTCGCCGCCTGGTTCGGCATGCACAACCTGGCCAACGCCCGGGCGTCGTTCAGGGAGCAGGCCGTGATCTTCAGGCGCAAGCACAACTGGATCATGTGCTGGCTGTACCTGGGGACCTTCGGCTCCTTCATCGGCTATTCCGCAGGGCTCCCGCTTTTGATCAAGGCGGAATTTCCCGCCGTCGACCCGGTGCGCTACGCCTTCCTGGGGCCGCTCGTGGGAGCGCTCGCCCGACCGCTCGGCGGCTGGATCGCGGACAAGCTGGGAGGGGCGCGGGTTACCTTCTGGAATTTCCTCGTCATGGCGGCAGCCGTGCTGAGCGCGCTGCAGTACCTGCCGCACGGAGGATCGGCGGGGAGTTTTGCCGGCTTTCTTGCCGTCGTGATCGTCATCTTCGTCGCTACCGGCATCGGCAACGGTTCAACCTTTCGCATGATCCCGGTCATCTTCCTCACCGAAAAGCAGCGCGCCGCCGCCGGCAAGGGGGAAGAGGCGCAGGCTACCGCCGTCGCCGCAGCGGCCAAGGAAGCGGCCGCCGTCCTCGGTTTCAGTTCCGCCTTCGCAGCCTACGGCGCCTTCTTCATCCCCAAAGCCTTCGGCAGTTCCATAGCCGTTACCGGTTCCCCCGTTGCCGCCCTTTACGGCTTCCTCGCCTTCTACCTGACCTGCATCGTCCTCACCTGGTATTTCTATTCCCGCAAAGACGCATCCATGCCGTGCTGAGAAATCTTGAATGCTTCAACGCAAAGGCGCAAAGGCGCTAAGACGCCAAGAACAGATGACAACTTTCGGAGCGAGACGACAACCACGAGAGGAAACGAGAAGAAAGCCGCTAAGTGAGGATCTTGCCTCCCGAGTGCTCCCTCTTTTGAAGAAAGGGAAACCTGCTTGTCATCCTGAGCGCAGCGAAGGATCTGCTTCTATTCGCCGCCAGGAAAAGCAGATCCTTCGCCTATGCTCAGGATGACAATCCACAAAGAACCTCAAGGGGCAGGGCCGCAGATCCATCTCCCTGCAGGCACAGGCGCAAACACCCCCCCTCCCCTGGAGGCAGGCATAGGCGCAACATCCCCCCTCCCCTGGAGGGAGGGGGCAAGGGGGTGGGGGAGTCCAAAGCTAACGTCGATGCCCCCGGCGGGAGACCGCCAGGGACGGAAAACTGCCCGTACCATGGAACGGAGGTGCAGAGGTGCGAAAGTGCAGAGGTGCGAAAGTGCGGAGGTGCGGAAGGGCTAACCCTAAACTCCCCGCCGGTGCTACCATGGAAAGGAGCGGACCAGGCGCATCGCCTGCAACCGCCAAGGAGATGACATGAGCGACAACAAACTGATTTTCGAAGATACGAGGACACAAACCATCGGCGATCTGGTGGCGAAGGATTACCGCATAGCCGACGTATTCGGCAAACACGGCATAGATTTCTGCTGTGGCGGGAACGTCACCCTGGAGGCTGCATGCAGTGGAAAGGGCATCGACCGTGCGCAAATGGTACGGGAATTGGAGGAAGCGACCGCCCGTCCCCTTGATCGCAGCCGCAACTACGACGCCTGGGAACTCCCGTTCCTGGCGGACTACATCGTCAACACCCATCACGGGTATCTAAAGGAAAACACCGAAAGCATAGTAGCCTATGCCCAAAAGATCGCGGAGGTGCATGGCCCCCAGCACCCGGAAGTGATAGAGATCGCAGGGATATTCGGCCGGGTAGCCGCCGACCTTCGCCAGCATCTGCGCGAGGAGGAAGAGGTGTTGTTTCCGGCGATCAGGCGGTTGGCGGAACAGGCGAAATCAGGCTCGGATCGCGATGCCGGTGCGGCCGAAGTCCTCAGGGAGTCGTTGCAGGCGCTTGGTCACGAACACGACGAGATCGGCGCCGCCATGCACGCCATTCGTGCTCTCGCCAAGAATTACGCGATTCCCGCCGACGTCTGCAACACCTTCATGCTGACCTATCGGAAGTTGGAAGAGTTCGAAGACGATCTGCACAAACACGTGCACCTGGAGAACAACATCCTCTTCCCCAAAGCGGCAAAGCTGTAGCGGTAGGTGCAGCGGGGAATCATCTGTTCTGGCTCGGCATGAGCTGCCAGATAACCTGAGCGGAAAGAATGCCGGCCGATGCACATGCCAGGATCGCGAGCGTCAAACAAGTGGTATCCATAGATCCTCCTCTTCTACGTGTGTAGCTGAGGAGCACAATACCCCGGGATTCGCCCGCGATCTTTGATGCAGATCAATTTCGAGCCGATTGAGACCGTCATCCTGAGCGTCAGCGAAGGATCTGCTTTCGTTGCTGCGGAGCAAAGCAGATCCTTCGCGTCGCTCAGGATGACAAGAGGGTGGGTTGGGCAAAGCGAAGCGTGCCCAACAATCCGCTGGATTCACCATCTACGTAAGTGTCGACGTTAAAAAATGCGCTTGCAGCGGTCGAGGTCTTGGCATAGAGTGAGCCGGTTACAGATCCAACGGGGAGGAACCGATGCCTGAAGACATACGTTGGGAACAGCGCTTCCAGAACTTCAAGCGGGCACTTTATCAGCTCACCCTGGCGGTACAACTCATGGAGGAGAGACCGCTGACCGACCTCGAAAAACAGGGTGTCGTCCAGGGCTTCGAATTTACCCACGAGTTGGCCTGGAACGTCCTCAAAGATTACCTTGAATACGAGGGGATACAGGGCCTGGTTGGATCGCGGAGTACGGTACGCGAGGCTTTCAAGCGTGGATTGGTCATGGACGGCGAAGTGTGGATAGACATGATCGAAAAGCGCAACCTTTCCAGCCACACCTACAACCTTCAGGTGGCCAACGAGTTGGCTGAGGCTATCCGCTCCAGTTACTATCCCGCCTTTGTTGAGTTGCAGGATCTGTTGGAATCAAAGGTGTAACATGCCGACGTTCGGGCTACCCGATTCTACTCTCTCAGCCATCAGGCGTGTACTTGCCGAATATCCCTGCATCGACCGGGCAATCCTCTACGGTTCGCGTGCCATGGGGAATTTTAGGCCCGGTTCGGACATCGATCTGACACTGATCGGTGCGGACCTGACACTTGACCTCATCGGCGAGATAGCTTTAAAGCTGGAGGAATTACCGATTCCCTATCAGGTCGATGTATCGCATTGGGACCAACTGGACCACGCACCGCTGAGAGAACATATCAAGCGCGTGGGCGTCGTCTTCTATCAGCGGGACGGCAACGGCGCCAGTCTGCTGAAATAAAGATCATCGAATGATGCCTCCAGCGTTCCCCCCTTTGCACCGCCTCAAGTTCCAGTCCAAAATGACCCCGCGTGGGCACGGAGTGCCCACCCTACGAATAACGCGCAGCAACAAAAAAACCCCGGTCTCCCGGGGCCTTTTTGCACAGCGTAGGGTGGGCAGCCCTCTGCCCACCAGTCCAAAATGACCCCGCGTTGGCCTTTTTGCACAGCTTAGTTACTTCTTCCCGAACGCCACCTTGTACACGTCGCGGTACTCGCTGGCGAAATGCACCTCGATCCCCTCCTGCAGATAATCCGGCAATTCCAGGAAATCCTTCCGGTTCGCCTCCGGGAAGATCAGCATCTTTAAGCCTGCGCGGCGGGCGGCGATGGTCTTTTCCTTGACGCCGCCGATGGGGAGCACACGCCCGGTAAGCGTCAGCTCGCCGGTCATGCCGAGCTTGCTCTTAACCGGCTTGCCGCTGATCATCGAGATGAGCGCGGTCGCAATGGTCACCCCGGCCGACGGGCCGTCCTTGGGGGTGGCGCCGGCCGGCACGTGCAGGTGCACGAAGTGGTTGTCGAAGAAGTCCTCCGCCGCGCCGTACTCCTTCAGGTGTGCCATCACGTACGAGTAGGCGATCTCGGAACTCTCGATCATCACGTTCCCGAGCTGGCCCGTCTGCCGGAACCCTTTGGACTTGCTGGGAACCGCCGCCGCCTCGATCGGCAGGGTGGCGCCCCCCATGCTGGTCCAGGCAAGCCCCGTGACGACACCCGGCACGTTCTCGAACACCTCTTCCGTTGTGAAGACCGGCTGCCCGAGATAGGCGGGCAGGTCCTTCTTCGCGATGACGACCGACTCGCTCCGCCCCGAGGCGAACTCCATGGCCGCCTTGCGCATCAGCTTCTTGATGCGGTTCTCCAGGGCGCGCACCCCGGCCTCGCGCGCCCAGCCGTCGATCAGCGCGGCGAGCGCGTCCTTCCTGATCGACACCTGGCCCGCCTTAAGGCCGTGGTTCTTCAGCGCCTTGGGGATCAGGTAGCGCTTGGCGATCTCCATCTTCTCCTCCAGCACGTAGCCGGAGAGGCGGATCACCTCCATGCGGTCCAAAAGCGGCCCGGGGATGGTGTCGAGCTGGTTCGCGGTGGCGATGAACAAAACGTTCGAGAGGTCGAACGGCACGTCCAGGTAATGGTCGCGGAAGGAGGCGTTCTGCTCGGGATCGAGCACCTCCAGAAGTGCCGAGGCCGGGTCACCCTGGAAGGAAGAGCCCACCTTGTCGATCTCGTCCAGCATCAGGACCGGGTTGGCGGTGCCCGCACTCTTCATCGCCTGCACGAACTTGCCGGGCATGGCGCCGATGTAGGTGCGGCGGTGCCCCTTGATCTCCGCCTCGTCGCGCATCCCGCCCAGCGAGAAACGGTAGAAGTTCCGCCCGAGCGCGTCGGCGATGCTTTTGCCGATCGAGGTCTTGCCGACCCCCGGAGGGCCGACCAGGCAGAGGATGGAGCCGGAGATGTTCCCCTTCATCTTGCCCACTGCGATAAATTCCAGGATGCGGTCCTTCACGTCGGAAAGCCCCGAGTGGTCGCGGTCCAGGATGCGGCGCCCCTTTTCCAGGTTGTAGGAATCCTTGCTGAACTTCCCCCAAGGGAGAATGGTGAGCCAGTCGAGATAGCTGCGGGTGACGTGGTACTCGGGCGAGGAGGGTTCCAAAAGCTTGAACTTGTCGATCTCCTCGTCGACCGCGCGCTTCGCCTCCGGGTTGAGCGTCAGCCCCTTGAGGCGCTCCTCGAATTTCTCGACCTCCGCCGTCTTTCCTTCCTTTTCCAGTCCGAGTTCTTTCTTGATCGCCTTCAACTGTTCGCGCAGGAAGAATTCGCGCTGCTGCTGGCTGATCTTCTCCTCGATCTGCTTGGTGATCTTCGTCTGCAGCCGCGAGACTTCAAGCTCCTTCTTCAGGAGCACCAGCACGAGGTCGAGCCGCTTGCGCACGTCGAGCGCTTCCAGCACCTCCTGCAGCTCCTGACCGTCCGTCGAGGTCAAGTTGGCGGCGAAGTCGGAGAGCCGGCCGGGGTCGTCCAGGCTGGAGCGGGTTAAGAACAGCTTGATCTCTTCCGAATAGAGCGGGTTCAACTGCACCAGTTCCTTCAGCGCGGCGAGCACCGCCATCGAATACGCCTTCAATTCCGGGTTGACGGAGAGCTCCGTCGCGTACTCGTAATGCACGCGGGCGAAGTAGGCGCCGTCCCCATCGTGCAGTTCCTCGACGACGAAGCGTTCCAGCGAGTTCACCAGGAGGTGGGCGCTTTTGTCGTCCTGGTGCAGCACCTTGACGATCTTGCCGACCACCCCCATGTGGTGCATGTTGTCCGGGCCGTCCGGAGCCGACAGGTCGCGCACCAGCACGAGCCCGAGCGCGTGCGTGGGGCTTTCCATCGCCCGCTGCACCGCCACCAGTTGGTGCGGTTCCGTGATCATCATCGGTACCAGCAGATTCGGGAAAGCCGGTCGCGGTCTGATCGGGATAATGGGCAGCACAGAAGGCAGCACCTCCGAGGCGAGCACCAGCCCCCCCGAATCCTTCTCCGCCTTCTCCGCAGATCCTCCGTTGTATTCCACATCCACAATGTCGTTATTGTCTTCGCTCATGTGTGCGCTCCTCGCAAGGCAGGTTAGAGGGAACGTAATCACTAATGAGTCGCTTGTCAAGACGGCAGCATCTCCAGATCTTGCACCGAGATTGCTGCGATGAGCAACCGTAGGTCGCGTTGAGGAACGAAACGCGACGGCATTTAAACAGCTGCTACCACAGAGGTACACGAAGGCACACAGAGTAAAGACAAAATGCCGGCAAACCACGCTACTATCTCGAAAGTGGATGGAAATTGTCGGCAGTTGCAAAACCGGCATTACGCGATATGCTAGCCGGGATAGTGTGCTTGCGCTAATTAATCGTTCTGTTCAACCGTTCAACCAGCTACTTCGCTTCGGCGAAGAGAGGAGGTGCGATGACTGCCTATCAACGCTGGATTCTTCGCAACTACCACAACAAGCCGCCCGGGCCGTTCCATGCCATCGACCAGAGAATCTATCACGCTCTGTCGGAAGCAGAGCTTCCGGACTACGTCTGGGGCGCGAACCCGACACTGCTGGCGACGTACAAAGCGACGTCAGAGAAGTTCGACACGTTGTTCCACCACGCCCTTAATGGCGGTAAGGTCGAGATTGCCCAGCGCGATCTTCTCCAAGCGCAGTTGGTTACCCCCTGTGTCAGGATAGTTGTCGCCTCGGAGGGAGGCCGCTTAGGCCCGGTCTTCTGTCCTGACGAGGCGGTGAGCGTAGCGAGCTCGCCGGTTTGAACAGGAATCAGGAGACCGGTAATATCCGGCGGCCCGCTTTTTCCCACATCTGGGGGCAGCAAGGGATCTATGATGACATACACCGAAGGTTTCAAGTCCAACATGGTTCGAAAAATGGCCTGCTCTAATGGCATCTCAGCATCCGCTCTAGCCAAGGAAGTAGGCGTTCCACAATCGTCTCTGTCGCGCTGGCTTCGCAACGCAAATGTCGTTGATGAGCCGGGTAACTCCTCACCCACAAATGAACCAGGGAGAACAATGCCCCCCAAGCGCCCGCAAGATAAGTCTGCCGAAGAAAAGCTCAAAATTGTCATGGAAGCTGAGACTGTTGCTGATGATCAACTTGGTGCCTTTTTGCGCCGCAATGGCATCCATGAAGCACAATTGCGTGAATGGCGCGGCATGATGCTATCAGGGCTCCAAAAACCGATCAAACCTTCCTCGAAGTCCTCTGGTGACACTCGGAGGATACACGAACTGGAAAAAGAATTACTTCGCAAAGATAAGGCATTAGCCGAGGCTGCCGCGATCATAATCCTCAAAAAAAAAGTCCAATCGATCTGGGGGGGCGAGGACGAGCCCACGGACAAGAAGAACGGCAGATGATCGTGCAACTTATTGAAGAGGCAACCCTTTCTGGAGCCAGACTCGAAACGGCCGTTGACGCCGTCGGGCTGAGCATCCGCACATTGCAGCGTTGGAATCTACAAGATGCCGGATCAGATCGGCGGCACGGGCCAAGTACCGATCCGGCGAACAAACTAACTCCGGCTGAACGGCAGAACGTTATTGATATGGCAAATTCTGAAGAGTTTCGGGATCTTTCACCAAAACAAATCGTGCCGCTACTGGCCGACCAAGGGACATACCTGGCATCGGAATCCAGTTTTTACCGTGTATTAAGAGACGAGAACTGCATGACTCATCGGGAAACCTCGCGCCCTGCGACGAGTCGCAAACCAAAAGAACAAGTGGCTACCGGTCCATGCCAGGTCTGGTCCTGGGATATCACGTACTTAAAGAGCCCTATTCTTGGGCAGTTCTTTTATCTGTATCTGATCATGGACGTCTGGAGCCGAAAGATTGTAGCGTCCACAGTGTATTTGAAAGAATCTAGCGACTATAGCGCAAGGCTGTTTCTGACGGCATGTCTCAGCCTCAACGTCGATCCGAAAGGTCTGGTTCTTCACTCTGACAACGGCGGCCCAATGAAAGGGGCGACGATGCTGGCAACCCTCCAGCGCCTCGGCGTAGTCCCTTCCTTCAGCAGGCCGCGGGTCAGTGATGACAACCCTTACTCAGAATCGCTGTTCCGAACCTTGAAGTATCGACCTGGTTATCCCAGCCAGCCGTTTGCAAGTTTGGCAGCAACACAGACGTGGGTTGATGGTTTCGTCAACTGGTACAACACGGAGCATTTGCACAGCAGCATACGTTTCGTCACCCCGGACGACCGCCACTTCGGACGGGAACAAGCCATTCTCGCCAGCCGCAGCATTCTTTATGAAGCAGCACGTCTCAAGAACCCGAACCGCTGGTCCAAAAATATCAGAAATTGGGAGCCAGTAGAGACGGTTTATCTGAACCCAGAACCGAAGGTGGCGGTCAGGCTACTTGACGCCGCATAATTTCAACTGAGGCGACAACTACCTTGACACCCGCCGGTTAACTTGCTGGACGAGATCGCTTTGGCTTTGGAAGGTGCCAGTCTGCGGAATTGCGAGCCCAACCAACATCGCGATGGTGGCGTAGAAATAAATCGCGCCCGTTAGGGTGAAGCATACGAAAACGCCTGCGACCAGCGCGGCCACCAGCGCCGATGCCAGATACGGTGCGGCCCGTTTCCTCTGAACGGCGGCGCGTCGAGCGGCGAAACACGCCAGTGCAGCGAACCCAGCCAGTATTGCCAACCCCGGAACTCCCTGCGACACCAATGCGTCGAGAAAGATGTTGTGCGGCGACTCATGATAGAAATCCGGATACGCGCGCGAGAGGTCCAGGGATTGGTAGCGGGGGAACTCCAGGCCGAACGTCTCGGGTCCAAAACCAATCAGCGATCGTTTGCGCGCCATGTACAACGAATCGCGCCAGAGCAAGAGTCGCGCACCTCCGCGCAGATCTTCGAGCTCCCATTGCCCGCGCGCGCGGAGCTTCAGCCCCGCTGGAGAGAAGTAAAACGCCGGGCTCACGGCACAAAGTGAAAGCGCCACGATGGCATGTCTTCGGGTAAATCGTGGACGGTTCCAAATGCACATTACGACTGCGCCAGCGGCTAGTCCAAGCAGCGCGCCGCGCGTTCCGTTGGTCCGCACGATGTTGGTCTGCACGGAAAAG
>Ga0209415_10002145_pt1 | contig 37287 bp, 29 predicted proteins | sample PeaSoiSIISIP2007_FD_187696 | JGI IMG/M metagenome (GOLD analysis project Ga0209415, IMG submission 187696) | Peat soil microbial communities from Weissenstadt, Germany - SII-SIP-2007 (SPAdes) (version 2) | ecosystem: Environmental > Terrestrial > Soil > Wetlands > Peat | place: Germany... | reverse complement strand
ACGCCGATGAGTTGCGCGACGGCTCGGTCGTCATCGCGGCGATCACGTCGTGCACGAACACATCGAATCCGGCCGTGCTGATCGGCGCGGGACTGCTCGCGAAGAAGGCGGTTGAGCGCGGGCTGGGGCGCAAGCCGTGGGTGAAGACGTCGCTCGCGCCGGGTTCGAAAGTCGTCACCGACTATCTCGCCAAGGCCGGGCTCACGCCGTATCTCGATGCGCTCGGGTTCAACCTCGTCGGCTATGGGTGCACGACGTGCATCGGCAACAGCGGGCCGCTGCCGGACGACGTGGCCGAGAAAGTCGCTGCTGAGGAGATGATCGTCGCCGCGGTACTTTCCGGCAACCGCAACTTCGAAGGCCGCATCCATCCGCAGGTGCAGGCGAACTACTTAGCCTCGCCGCCGCTCGTCGTCGCGTACGCGCTCGCGGGCTGCATGGACATCGATCTCACGACCGAGCCGCTCGGCAAGGACAAGCACGGTGTCGACGTCTTCCTCAAGGATATCTGGCCCACCAACGCCGAGATCGATGCCGCCACCGCGGCGTCGGTCACCGGCTCGCTCTTCCGCGAGTGCTACGCCGACGTGTTTGCCGGCGACGAACGCTGGCGCGCGATGCCGACTCCGACCGGCGACCGTTTCGCCTGGGATCCGAAGAGCGAATACATCAAACGGCCGCCGTACTTCGACGAGATGCCGAAGGAGCCGCAGCCGCTGCGCGACATCGCCGGCGCGCGGGCGCTGGCGGTGCTGGGCGATTCGGTGACCACCGATCACATCTCGCCGGCCGGCAACATCGCGCGCTCGTCACCCGCCGCGAAGTATCTGATCGCGCACGGCGTCGACGTCGCGGATTTCAACTCCTACGGTGCGCGGCGCGGCAACCACGAGGTGATGGTGCGCGGCACGTTCGCCAACACGCGCTTGCGCAACATGCTCGTTCCGGGCATCGAGGGCGGCGTCACGCGTTACTTGCCGACCGGCGAGCAGATGTCGATCTTCGATGCATCGGAGCGTTACCGCGCGGCGGGGATTCCGCTGATCGTCTTAGCCGGCAAAGAGTACGGATCGGGTTCGTCGCGCGATTGGGCGGCGAAGGGGCCGATGCTGCTCGGCGTGCGCGCGGCGATCGCGGAATCGTTCGAACGCATCCACCGCTCGAACCTGATCGGCATGGGCATTCTGCCGCTCGAGTTCGCGCCGGAACAGACGCGCGCAAGCCTCGGCCTCACCGGCGAGGAGACGTTCGAGATCAGCGGGATCGCGGCGGATCTGCGTCCGCGTATGACGGTCGCCGTCACCGCGAAGGCGGACGGCGGCAAGGTCACGTCGTTCACCGCCGTCGTGCGGATCGACACACCCGAGGAGGCCGACTATTACCGTCACGGTGGGATCCTCCAATATGTGTTACGTCAACTCGCCACATGAAGAAGAAGAAAACAGCGGCCGCCGCCGCTGTTGCGCCGGAAAGTAGGGTCTCGCCTGTGGAGCTGCCGCATCGCATCGTCCTTCTCTCTTTCGAAGGTCCCGATCGCTACTCGTCGATCGGCGGACTCGGAACGCGCGTCACGCAGTTGGCGAACGCGTTCGACGCGATCGGCTCCGTCGTCGACCTCATCTTCGTCGGCGACCCGGCCAGCGCGGCGGTCGAAAAGAAGGACGGCAACCTGACGCTGCGCCGGTGGTCGCAGTGGATCTCCGCGCATCACCCGCGCAACTGTTACGACGGCGAAAACGAAAAGATCGCCGACTGGGAATCGAGCCTGCCGAGTTACGTCGTCGATCAGATCGTCGTGCCGACGGCTGCATCCGGGGAGCGGACGCTCGTCATCTGCGAGGAGTGGCAAACGTCCGGGGTTGCCATCGCGATCGACCAGCTCGCCCGCCTGCGCGGCGTGCGCAACGCGTTCACGCTGATTTGGAACGCCAACAACACCTACGGCTGGGAGCGCGTAGACTTCGGCGCCCTGCGTGCGGCGGCGGCGATTACGGCCGTCAGCAAGTACATGAAGTTCGAGCTGGCGCGTTACGGCGTGCCGTCGCTGGTGATCCCCAACGGGATCGAAAACCGGCTCTTGAGCGGCGCCGATCCGCGCCTGCTCGCCGAGATGAAGCAGGCCTTGGCGGGCCGGCCCACGCTGGTTAAAGTCGCCCGCTTCGATCCGGACAAGAACTGGCTGCAGGCGGTCGATGCGCTGGCCGAGCTGCACGCCACCGGCATCAACGCGCGGATGATCGTGCGCGGCGGACGTGACCCGTACGCGGACGTCGTCTTCGCCCGCGCGCACGAGCGCGGGCTCAACGTCGAGCGCATCGGCTACGAGGGTTCCGACGGTCACAAAGTAATCGACGGCATCGCGCTGGCCGACGGGCCGATCGTCCACTTGCGGGCGTTTCTCGACGAGGGGACGCTGTTCGCGCTCTACGCCGCCGCCGACGCCGTGCTGGCCAACAGCGGCAAAGAACCGTTCGGTTTGGTCGGGCTGGAAGTGATGGCTGCCGGCGGGGTCGCGGTGTGCGGAGCGACCGGCGAAGAATACGCCGAACCGTTCGTCAACGCGATCGTCTGCGATACGTCCGACGGAAGAGAACTGGCGACGTACCTGCGCGCGCTCTTTGCGAATCCGGGAATCGCCGAGGAGATGCGCCGCGCAGGTTCCGAGACCGTCGGTCGCTATACCTGGGGCCACGCGCTCGCGGCGCTCGAGCGCAAGATCGGCTACATCGACGCCGTCATGAGTTAGTTTGCCAAAACTGAAACCGCTCTCGGCTGAACTCGTCGAGGACTTGCTGCTGGGAAACAAGATCCTCTTCAAGTACGGGATCGTCGACGCGTTCGGTCACATCAGCGTCCGCCACGATAGCGATCCGGAACGGTACGTGATGTCGCGCCATCTGGCGCCGGGCCTCGTCACCGAGAAGGATCTGCTCACCTACGACCTCGACAGCGTGCCGGTTGCGGCGACGAAGCACCGGCTCTACAGCGAGCGCTACATTCACGGCGAGATCTACAAACAGCGCCCCGACGTGATGTCGGTCGTCCACTGCCACGCGCCGGCACTGATTCCGTTCGGCATCACCCAGGCGGAATTACAGCCGGTCTACCACGTCAGCGCATTCCTGGGCCTGGGCGTGCCGAAGTTCGAGATTCGCGAAACCGCCGGCATGACGGATATGCTGATCCGGACCGCTGCGCTCGGCCAAGCGCTGGCGGAGAAACTGGGCGAGCGGCCGATGGTGCTGATGCGCGGCCACGGCGCCACGATGGTCGGGAAAACGATCAGGCTTGCCGTCTACCGCGCGATGTACGCCGTGCAGAACGCGCACATTCAGTTGGAGGCGCTGCGCTTGGGCGAGGTCACCTACCTCGCGCCCGAAGAGGCCGCGAAGCAAGATGCCTACACCGACGAAGTGGTCCATCGCCCGTGGAACTTGTGGCAGCGCGAGGTCGAGGAGTAAGGCATGGATCCGAACGAGCCCGAGCCGGGAGGGCTGACACCGCCCGCACCGGTCGCGGCGATCGCGCCGCAGGAAGCCGCCAACCGGGTTCCGCTGCCGGCGGAGGAGACGCAGCGCCTCGACCGGCAGGTGGGTGAATTCATCGGGGACCTGACCACGCTCGACCCGCAAAGCAACGATTTCAAAACGCGCGTCAACGCGATCCTCACGCTGGGCGAGGGTGACATCCGGGCCTCGGCCAGCGTCGCGAACCGCATGCTGGAGCGGCCGACGAACGCGATGAAGACCGGCGTCTACGATGGCTCGTCGCCGGTTTCGAAGGCGCTCGGTGACCTGCGCAACACGGTCGAGTCGCTCGACCCCTCGAAAGCCGGCGATCTGCTTTCGCCGCGCAAACTCCTGGGCCTGATCCCGTTCGGGAACAAGCTGCGCAGCTATTTCGACGGCTTCCGCTCGGCGCAGAACCATCTCAACGCGATCATCGAAGCACTCTACCGCTCGAAGGACGAACTGCAACGCGACAACGCCTCGATCGAGCAAGAGAAGGCCACGATGTGGGCGCTGATGCAGAAACTCGAAGGGTTCGCCTACCTCGCGAAAAAGCTCGACGCCGAGATCGACGCTCGGCTGGCCGTGTTCGATACGAGCGACCGCGAGCGCGCCAAGATCCTGCGCGAAGACGTGCAGTTCTATGCGCGCCAGAAAATCCAAGATTTGCTGACCCAGATGGCGGTCAACGTGCAGGGCTATCTGGCGCTCGACCTGATCAAGAAGAACAACATTGAGTTGGTCAAGGGGGTGGAGCGCGCCACCACGACGACGGTTTCCGCCCTGCGCACCGCGGTCGTCGTGGCCCAGGCGTTAGCCAACGAAAAGCTCGTGCTCAACCAAATCGGCGCGCTCAACACGACGACCGGCAACATGATCGAGTCAACCTCGGCCATGCTCAAACAGCAGAGCGCCGGCGTCTACGACCAGGCGGCTTCGGCGACGATCGACGTCGACAAGCTCAAAGCCGCGTTCAAGAACGTCTACGACGCGATGGACTCGGTGAGCACCTACAAAGCCGCCGCCCTTTCAAGCATGCAGCAGACGGTTACGGCCTTGGAAGGCGAGGTCCAAACCGCCACCGCCTACCTGGAGCGAACGAAGAACCAGTGAACAACCACTAATGTAGGCGGGTCGACGGGACGGCGGGGACGTTGCTCCGCGCAGGCTCCGACGAGGAGCGGAGCCCGGAGGGCGGGAGCGACGAGCGGCGCCAGCAGCGAAATTTGCACGATGCAAATTTCGTAGCGGTGCGTGGAGCAACGTCCCCGCCGTCCCATCGACGGCACGGTCGCGCCTACCCGGTGGCGATGAGGTGGGTGATGTGATCGGCCATGTTCCGGGCCGTCACCTCGGCGCTTTCGTCGCTCGTGCTCTCGGCGATGACGTTCACCGCCGCTTCGGAAGCGTCGGGGAGCACGAGTACCCAACCGCCGTTCTCCGAGATGCGAATGCCGTCGATCGTCTGAACGTTGTTGCCGTTGCGCGATTCATCGTGCAGCGCTCGCATGACGAGGCCCTTGCGATCCCACGGACACGGAACGGAGCGGCTCGCCATGTGCCAACCCGGAAGCTGGTCGACCAGTTCGCTCGCGCGCTGGTGCTCGGCGGCGAGTAGTTCCATCACCTTCGCCGCGCCGTAGAGACCGTCGAAGGCCGGTTGAAACTCGGGAAAGATCACTTCGTAGTCGGCCCCGCCGGCAAAGGCCAGCGTCTTGCCGTCCTTTTCGGCGAGCGCCATCAGCGAGCGCCGGTCGCTGCCGGTGCGCACGATCTCGGCGCCGTTCTGGGCGGCGATCTGCTCGACGGCGTTGGGCACGGTCACGGGCATCGCGATTCGCGCGCCCGGTGTCGCACGCGCGATCAGCAGCGTCAACAGGGCGAACAGCCGGTTACGATTGACGATGCGGCCGCGATCGTCGACCAGCGTGAACGTTTCGCCGTCGCCGTCGATCAATAGACCCAGATCGGCTTCGAGCGATTGCACGACCGTGGCGAGCTGCTCGAGGTGGCGCTGGCGATCGTCCCGGAAATTGCGCGCGCGCTGCGCGTCGAAGTAGGCGTTGAGCGAGACCTGGTCGACGCCCAGCCCGCCCAACAACTGGGGCAGCACGATCGAGGCGTTGCCCCACGCGTAGTCGATGACGACCTTGAAGCCGGCTTCCTTGACCGCGTGGGCGGAAAGCGCTTCGAGAAACGCACTGCTGTAGCGTTCGAGCATGCGGGACGGAAAATCGAGCAGGCCGACCTCGTCCATCGCGGTGCGCCGGAAGTCTTCGCGGAAGAACAGGTTCTCGATCTTGCGCTCGGCGTTCTTGTCGGTGGTGATCCCTTGCTGATCGAAGAGCTCCAGCATCAGCGCGTTGGGATCGTGCGGCGCGACGCGCACATGGGCGCCGCCGTCGCCGCCGATGCGCACCGCATAGCGTGCGAGCGGGAGCGGATACGAGCGCAGGTCGAGCACGTGGATGCCGACGCTCAGCAAGCCGGAGATAACGCAACGGTTCATCACGCGGGTGGCCGGATGCGTGTCGCGGCTCGTCATCACCGACTGACCCGGCTTCAGATACGAGCCGAACGCTTGCCCGAGCTTGAGCGCGAACTCGGGCGTGAACTCGAGGTTCGCCAGACCGCTGATGCCGACCGATCCGAACAGCGAGCCGGGCCACTTCTGCCCGTAGATCAGCGACATCGAGACGATCGAACCGGACGTCACCCACTTGTCGGGCCACAGCTTGAGGTTCGCGTTGACGACGGCTCCCGCACCGATCGTGCAACCGCGTCCGATGACCGTCGATTCGCGGACCGTCGCGTTGCGTTCGATCGTGTTGCGGTCGGCGACCGTGCAATCGCTGATGACCGAGTCTTCGCCGATGAAGCAGTCTTCCCACAGCACGCTGCGCGTGATGCGCGCGCCGCGCTCGACGATCGATCCGTTGCCGAGCGTCGTGGGGCCGACGATCTCGACACCGGGACCGATCCGCACGCCGTCGCCCAGCACGATCGGGCGGTGCAACTGCGCCGAAGGATCGATGCGGCAGCCCGCGCCGGCCAGCACGCCCGGAACGATCTCGGTCCCGAGCGAATCGAGCCGGACCCGGCCTTCGAGCGCGTCGTAGTTGGCCTGCTGGTACTGTTCGAGGTTCCCGATATCGGTCCAGTACGCGTCGATCACGTAACCGCCGAGTTTCGAACCGTCGCGCAGCATCTCGGGGAAGAGGTCTCGCGAGAAGTCGTAGTTGCGGCCGCGGATCATCCGCTCGAGGATCCCCGGTTCGAGCACGTAGATGCCCGTGTTGATCGTGTCGGAGAAGACCTCGCCCCACGACGGCTTCTCGAGGAAGCGCGTGATGCGCCCTTGCGCGTCGGTGACGACGACCCCGAATTCCAGCGGGTTGGTCACGCGCTGCAGCGCGATCGTCACGTCGTTGCCTTCGCGCCGGTGGTGTTCGATGAGCGCGGTCAGGTCGATGTCGGTGAGCGCGTCCCCCGAGATGACGAGGAATGTTTCCCCGGCCAGCAGCTTGTCGGCCATCTTCACGGCGCCGGCGGTTCCCAGCGGCGTGTCCTCGACCACGTATTCCATCGTAACGCCGAACTCGGCGCCGCTGTCGAAGTACGACTCGACCTCGTCGGCGAGGTAGTGCAGGGTTGCGACGATCTCGGTGATCCCGTGGCGCCGCAGGAGGGCGATGATGTGCTCCATCACCGGTTTGCCGGCGACCGGTGCGAGCGGCTTCGGACGGCGAGAGGTCAACGGTCGCAATCGCGACCCCTCTCCGCCGGCCATCAGAACGCCTTTCATGCTGCCTCCGCTTTCGGGAATGCCGGTAAGACGTTCATGCGCGCGGGCGTAACTCCCGCAGCGCGCCCGCAAATCGTTCGAGCCGCCGATCGGTTGCGATCGCCTCCAAGTCGCTGCGCAGTTTGCGCCGCCAGTTCGGATACTCGAGATGGGTACCCGGAATGTTGACCGGCATGCGTTCGCCGAGCACGTCCTCGATCTGCAACATGACGATCCGGGCCGGGGACCGGGCCAGGTAGCGGTACGCGCCCAGCACGACCGCCTCGGTATCCGGATCGAGCGCGCGGAGGTCGCCGCTCGCGCACAGTGCCGCACGCAGTTGCGCGACCCCGGCTTCGCGCGCGATCCGCGTCTGGCGCGCGGTCTCGGCGTCGCATAACCCCAAGCGCTCGTGCAGGGCGATGTCTTCGCCCTCGAGCCAGCCCGCTAACGGTGGAAGATCGTGGGTACCGGTCGTTGCGAGCGCGAGTTCCGGATAGGCGTCGGGCGTCAGAAACGCGCCGTCCGCGCCCCGTTCGAACAGCAGGACGCGGTAGGAGAGGATGTTGTTCGCGGCCATTCGCGCGCGGAAGCCCGGCGGCACCGTACCCAGGTCTTCGCCGATGACCATGCAGTGCGCGCGGACGCTTTCGCGCGCGACGATCGCCAGGAGGTCGTCGAACGGGTAACTGACGTACGCGCCCTCGGCGGGCCGCCGCCCGCAGGGGATCCAGAACAGGCGCATCAGCGACATCGCGTGGTCGATGCGCAGCGCGCCGGCGTCGCGCATGTTGTCCGCGAGCAGCCCGGCGAACGGCGCGTACGCGTCGCGTTCGAGGGTGACCGGCGAGACCGGCGGCAAGCCCCAGTCCTGACCCTCCGTGTTAAGGAGGTCCGGCGGGCAGCCGACGGTGGCCGCCGCGACGTAATCCGAGCCGCCCCAAGCCTCGGCGCCTCCGGCTTCGACGCCCACCGCCAGGTCGCGGTAAAGGGCGACCCCGTGGGCGCGAGCGGCGGCCGCGACCGCGTCCAGCTGCTCGCCGGCGCACCACTGCAGGTACATCGAGAACTCGATCGCGCGCGGCTCTTCGCGTGCGAATGCCGCTACGGCATCGTCCTCCCCGGCGCGCAGCGCGGCCGGCCAGTTCGCGCCGTTGCGGCCGTAACGCGCGACCAGCGCCTCGTGGATGGCGAAGCGCTGCAGCGCCGTCCCGCCGGCGGCGACGTACGCGGCGAACGCCTCCGCACGGGGGCCGCTCAGGGCGGCGAAGCACAGTTTCAACGCCGGTGCCTTGACCATCGCAACGCCCGTGTAGTCGACGAACGGTTTCGTGCGCAATGCCGCGACGTCATCGCTCACCGAGGAGATGTAGTGTTGAACGTCCGGGTCGGTCGCTTCGGGCAGTGCTTCGATGTCGATGGTCAGCCAGTTGAGGTAGCGCCGCGAGGTCGGGGCATAAGGGCTAGCGGCCTCGGGATCGCTGCGGTGCGAAGCGTGCAACGGATTGACACCGACCAGCGACGCGCCGGCTGCGCCGGCGATCCGGCACATGCTTTCGAGGTCGCCGAAGTCGCCGATGCCCCAGTTGCGCCGCGAGCGCAGGGTGTAGAGCTGCAGCGCGAGGCCCCACGTTCGCATTTCGCCGGGCGGCAAGTACGCGCGCTGCGGGGCTACGACGATGTCGATGCCGGCATGACCGAACGTGCGGATGTCGAGCGTCAGGCGGTACGCGCTCGACACAACGGTGAACGGGAACGTCACCCGGCGCGTATCGACCGTCGTTTCGCCGCGTTGGACGAAGCGCACGATGGGTGCATCGCGCAGCGGCAGCCTGCCCGCCTTGACCGTTCCGCCGGCGTCGCTGATCGTCCACAGAACGTCCTCCTCCCAGTGCTCGGCGGCGAGCGTGATGTCGATCGTCAGCGGATCGCCCTCGCGCAGGACGCGGGTCGGAAGCGCAATGCCCTTTTGCTCCGGCACCGTCAGTGCCGCGATGAACGCTTCGCGCGTGGCGGCCGGCACGATCCGCTCCAAACCGAGCGCGTCGGTGTACCGGTCGGCGACGAGTTCGCGCGGCGTCATGCCGAGGACCCGTTGAACACGACGACCGAGCGCGCCGTGACCGCGTAGGTCGCCGTCGCACCGGCGCTCGCCGCGCCGGCCTCTTCCGCATCGAGCGCGGTGTCGAGGAGGAGGCGCCATTCGACGGCGTCGTGGTCGGGCAACGTGAACTCAACGTCTTCGTCGCCGGCGTTGAAGAGCACGGCGAAGAACGGACGGTCGCCGAAGAAAACGCCAATCGTGTGGCCGTCGCTGCGCCAATCGCCGTCGCCCATCTCGGTTCCCGCCGGCGTGTACCACGCGATGTCCGGCCGGTCGCTGCCCGGCTGCGGCCGGCCGGTGAAGAAGGCATCGCGCTGAAATGCCGGATGCTCGCGCCGCAGCCGCAGCACCGCCTTGACGAACCGGCCGAAGGCGAGGTCGCGTTCGCTGCGGCCGTTCCAGTCGATCCACGAAATCTCGTTGTCTTGGCAATAGGCGTTGTTGTTGCCGCGCTGCGTGTGGCCGAATTCATCCCCGGCCAAGAGCAGCGGTACGCCCAGCGACAGGCAGAGCGTCGAGATGAAGTTGCGCTTCTGCCGCTCGCGCAGCGCGAGGATCGCGGGATCTTTGGTCGGGCCTTCGACGCCGCAGTTCCAACTCGCGTTGTCGTCGCTGCCGTCGCGGTTGTCTTCGAGGTTCGCGTCGTTGATTTTCTCGTTGTACGAAACGAGATCGGTCAAGGTGAAGCCGTCGTGCACGGTGACGAAGTTGATGCTCGCCCGCGGCCGGCGGCCGTGGCGATTGAAGAAATCGCTCGAGCCGGCTAGCCGCGACGCGAACTCGGAGCGTAAGCCGCTATCGCCCTTCCAGTACCGCCGCACGGTGTCGCGATACCGTCCGTTCCACTCCGACCACCCGGGCGGAAAACCGCCGACTTGATAGCCGCCCGGTCCGACGTCCCACGGTTCGGCGACCAGCATGGTGCGCGCGAGCACCGGATCTTGCTTGAGCACTTTGAAGAACGCCGCGTTGTAGGTGTAACCGTCGTCCTCGCGCGCGAGCGTCGTCGCGAGATCGAAGCGAAAGCCGTCGACGTGCATCTCCCCGGCCCAGTAGCGCAGCGAGTCGGTGACCATTTGCAGCACGCGTGGATGGCGCAGGTTGAGCGTGTTGCCGCACCCGGTCGTGTCTTCGTAGTAGCGCCGGTCCGGGGCCAGCCGGTAGTACGACAGGTTGTCGATGCCGCGAAAGGACATCGTCGGGCCGAGCTCGTTGCCTTCGGCCGTATGATTGTAGACGACGTCCAGGACGACTTCGAGGCCCGCCTCGTGCAGGCTCTTGACCATCGTCTTGAACTCGTCGTGATGGACCGACAGATAGCGTGCTTCGGGTGCGAAGTAGCCGATCGGGCTGTAACCCCAATAGTTGCGTAAGCGCTTTTCGATCAGACCCCGGTCGTCGATGAACGCGTGCACCGGCAGCAGCTCGATCGTCGTCACGCCGAGGTCGACCAGATGCTCGATGACGCGCGGCGAGGTCAGCCCCAGGAACGTGCCGCGCACCGCCGGCGGGACGTCGGGGTGCAGGATCGTGTAGCCGCGGACGTGGGTTTCGTAGAACACCCGGCGCATCCACGGGACGTTGGGCGGGCGGTCGTTGCCCCACATGAACGAGGTGTCGACGACGACCGACTTCGGCATTCCGCCGGCGTTGTCGCGCCGGTCGAAGCTGAGGTCGGCGCGATGCGCGCCGACGCGGTAGCCGTAGTGTGCATCGCTCCAGCGCAATAGTCCGGCTATCGCCTTGGCGTACGGGTCGATCAGCAGCTTGTGTTGGTTGAAACGGTGTCCGTTGACCGGATCGTAGGGTCCGTAGACGCGGTAGCCGTAGAGCGCGCCCGGCCGCAGGCCCGGGAGATAGCCGTGCCACACTTCGTCGGTGTATTCGGGCAGCGTGTAGCGCGCGATCTCGCGCCGGCCGCGGGCGTCGAAGATGCACAGGTCGACGCGCTCGGCATGCGCTGAAAAGAGCGCGAAGTTCACGCCCGTTCCGTCCCAGTTCGCGCCGAGCGGGTAGGCACTGCCGGCCTCGAGGCGTTTCGGCGTCGCCACTACGGTGCGAGGACGATCGCCGCGAGCGGCGGCAGGGTGAGCGCGAGCGACTGCTCGCGGCCGTGCATCGCCACGGGGTCCGTGTGCGCGGCCCCGAGATTCCCTTCGTTCCCGCCGCCGTAGACGGCGGAATCGGTGTTGAGCAGCTCGCGGTAGCGCCCGGGGTGCGGAACGCCGATGCGGTAGCCGTCGAGCCGCACGCCCGAATAGTTGCACACGACGATCGCGTGACTTGCCCGCGCCGCGCTCCAGCGCACCCACGCGCACACCGCGTTGCGCCGGTCGTCGAACTGGATCCACTCGAAGCCCTCGCCCGAAGCGTCGCGTTCGTGGAGCGCCGGCAGCTCGCGGTAGAGGCGGTTGCAGTCGCCGATGAGCCGCTGCATTCCATGGTGCGGCAGCCACTGGGTCAGGTGCCAGTCCAGCGAGTGATCGTACTTCCACTCATCCCACTGCGCGAACTCACCGCCGGAAAAGATCAGCTTCTTGCCCGGGTGCCCGAACATGTGGCCGAACAGCAACCGCAGGTTCGCGAACTTCTCGTAATCGCTGCCGGGCATCTTGCCGAGCAGCGAACCCTTGCCGTGCACGACCTCGTCGTGCGAGAGCGGCAGCACGAAGTTTTCGCTGAACGCGTAGATCAGCCCGAACGAGATCTCGTTGAGGTGGTGGCTGCGGTAGAGCGGATCGCGCTGCATGAACTCGAGCGTATCGTGCATCCAGCCCATGTTCCACTTGAAGCCGAAGCCGAGGCCGCCGTGGGAGACGGGCGTGGTAACGCCGGCGTAGGCGGTCGACTCTTCCGCGATCGTCATCACGTCGGGAAATTCACCGTACAGGATCGTGTTGAACCGGCGCAGGAACCCGGTGGAGTCGAGGTTCTCGTTGCCGCCGTAAATGTTCGGGATCCACGCGCCGGGTTCGCGGGCGTAGTCGAGGTAGATGATCGACGACACCGCATCGACGCGCAAACCGTCGATGTGAAACTCGCGCAGCCAGAAGAGGGCGCTGGCCAGCAGAATGTTGGCGACTTCGGTGCGGCCGAGGTTGAAGGCGAACGTCCCCCACTCGTGGTGAAAGCCCTGGCGCGGATCGGCGTGTTCGTAGAGGCTCGTACCGTCGAAGCGGCCGAGGCTGAAATCATCGGTCGGAAAGTGCCCCGGAACCCAGTCCACGATCACGCCGAGTCCCGCCGCGTGCGCCGCGTCGACGAACGCGCGCGCGTCGTCGGGAGTGCCGAAGCGGCTCGTTGGTGCGAACCAGCCCGTGGTTTGGTAGCCCCACGATCCGTCGAAGGGGTGCTCCGTGATCGGCAGCAGCTCGATGTGGGTGAAGCCGAGATCGCGCACGTACGGCACGAGTGTCTCGGCCAGTTCGCGATACGTCAGGAACCGATTGCCTTCTTCGGGTTTGCGCGCCCACGAACCAAGGTGCGCTTCGTAGATCGCGATCGGGGCGTCGCGGTGCTGCCGGGCGCCGCGCCCGGCCAGCCATGCTTCGTCGGTCCACCCGAAGGGCGGCGCGTCCCAGACGATCGATGCGTTGCGCGGACGCTGCTCCGCATAGAAGGCCATCGGATCGACGCGCAGCGGCAGCAAGTGCCCCCGGTTGTCCTCGAGCTCGTACTTGTAACGTGCGCCGGCCCCGACGCCGGGAACGAACAGCTCCCACACGCCGCATTCGCGGCGCAGCCATAGCCGGTTCCGGTTGCCGTCCCAGCCGTTGAAGTCGCCGACCACGCTCGCGCGCCGCGCGTTGGGAGCCCAAAGGGCGAACGTCGTCCCCGGCACGCCGTCGATGGTACGCACGTGCGCGCCCATCACGTCGTAGAGCCGGAAGTGCGTGCCCTCGCCCAAGAGATATGCGTCGAGGTCGCCCAGAACCGGTTGGTGGGACGCGTTCACGTCAGCGCGTTGCCTTCACGGTGAAGTCACGCCCCACCGTGGGATGCACCGGCGATTCGTATTCGGCGACTTGCTGGATCAACTTGGCCACGACCGCCGTCCAGCCGGTCTGATGCGAGGCGCCGAGTCCCTGACCCGTGTCGCCGTGGAAGTATTCGTGGAAGAGCAGGTGGTCGCGCCAATGCACGTCGTGCTCGAGGGCCGAGTTCGGCCGCTGAAACGGCCGCGTCCCGTCGGGACCGGCGCGGAAGAGCCCGATCAACCGGTGCGAGAGTTGCTGCGAGATCTGCCAGAGGGTGAGCATCGTACCCGAGCCGGTCGGAAACTCAACTTTGTAGTCGTCGCCCAGGTAGTAGTGGAATTTTTGCAGCGATTCGATCAGCAGATAGTTGAGCGGAAACCAGATCGGGCCCCGCCAGTTGGAATTTCCACCGAACAGCCCGCTGGACGATTCGGCCGGCTCGTAGTCGACGCGAAAGCTCGTGCCGCCGACGTTGAGCACGTAGGGGTTCGCTTCGTGGAATTTGGACAGTGCGCGCAGCCCGTGCGGGCTCAAGAACTCTTCTTCGGCGAACAGCCGTCTTAAAATTCGCCGCAGGCGGTCCGGGTTGACGATCGCGAGCAAGCGCCGCTGACGCATCCCGCTGACCTCGATGCGCGCAACGTTTTCCGCCAGTTCCGGCCGGTTGGCGATGAACCACTCGACCCGCGCCTTCAGCAGCGGCAGTTTTTCGAGCGTGTCCGGATCGAGCGTCTCGACCGCGAAGATCGGGATCACGCCCACGCCGGAACGGACTTTGAGCGGGATGCGCTCGCCGGTCGGCAAGTAGAGCTGGTCGTAATAGAACTCATCCTGCGGATCCCACAGACCCGGGCCTTGGTCCTCGTCTTCGCTCTGCGAATTCATCGCGTCGGCGATGTAGAGAAAGTGCTCGAAGAACTTGTTGGCGAGGTGCTCGTAGACCGGATCGTGGCGGGCGAGTTCGATCGCGATGGCCAGCATGTTGAGCGAGTACATGCTCATCCAGGCCGTACCGTCGGCTTGGGCGAGGTAGCCGCCCGTCGGCAACTTCGTGCTGCGGTCGAACACCCCGATGTTGTCGAGGCCCAGGAACCCGCCTTGAAACACGTTGCGTCCGGCGATGTCCTTGCGGTTTACCCACCAGGTGAAGTTGAGGAGCAGCTTCTGAAACACGCGCTCGAGAAACGGCAGATCGCCCGTGCCGCCGCGGCGCTTGGCTTCGATTTTGTAGATGCGATACGCCGCCCAAGCGTGCACGGGCGGGTTGACGTCGTCGAACGCCCACTCGTAGGCCGGAAGCTGACCGTTGGGGTGCATGTAGCGCTCGCGCGTGAGCGCGACGAGTTGCCGTTTGGCAAAGTCCGGGTCGATCAGCGCGAACGCGATGACGTGAAAGGCGAGGTCCCAGCTCGCGTACCACGGGTACTCCCACTCGTCGGGCATCGAGAGGATTTCCTCGTTGTAGAGGTGCGTCCAACCGGAATTGCGCCCGTGCAACCGGCTCGCCGGCGGCGGCGGCATCAGCGGATCGCCCTTGAGCCAATCGCGGAGGATGTAGTTGTACCATTGCTTCGTCCACAAGAGTCCGGCTAGCGCGCGGCGCTGGATGATGCGGTCTTGCCGGTCGGCGCTTGCCGGCAGCAACGAGGCGTAAAATTCGTCCGCTTCGGCGATGCGCAGTTCGACGATCGCATCGAACGCGGCCGGATCGATCGCGAGCGACCCCGGCACATCGGTCAGCCGCAAGCGGATCGTTTCGCTCGCGCCGGGTTCCATGACGAAAACGTGCTGAAACGCTGCTTTGCTACCGGTGTGCTTGGGGTTGATCGCCGTCGGATCGTTGTTGATCAGGTAACGGCCGAAGGCGTCCTTGACGTACGGGCGCGGATTCTTCACGCCGAACGCGCGCTCGTAGTTGGTCTCGTTTTCCGTATAGAGGATGCTCGTGGCGGTGCCGTCACCGATCAGCCAGCGGCGGCCGAGCGTGGGATGTTGCGAAACCAGCGCGGCGTTGGTTTCGCCCGCGTCGCCGATCGTGGGTTTGGTGACGCCGGCCCGCCACGACCATTCGTTGCGAAACCACAGCGTCGGCAGGACGTGCAGCGGCGCGCGCTGCGCGCCGCGATTGGTGACGGTCAGCCGGATGAGGATGTCTTCGGGCGAGGCCTTCGCGTACTCGATGACGATGTCGAAGTACGCCATGTCGGCGAAGACGCCGGTGTCGACGAGCTCGTACTCGGGCGACTCCTTGCCGCGAGCGGCATTCTCCGTGCGCAGCTCGTCGTAGGGAAACGGGCGCTGCGGATACTTGTAGAGCGCCTTCATGTAGGCGTGCGAGGGCAGGTTGTCGAGGTGGAACCAGACCTCCTTGACGTCCTCGCCGTGATTGCCTTGATGACCGTTGAGCCCGTAGAAGCGTTCTTTGATGATGCGGTCGCGGCCGTTCCAAAAGGCCGGCGCAAAGCACAGGCGCTGGTGGTTGTCGCTGATCCCGAGGATACCGTCCTCGCCCCAGCGGTACGCGCGCAGATGCGACATCTCGAAGGGAAACGAGTCCCAGGCGTTGCCGTCGGCTGAGTAGTCCTCCCGAACCGTCCCCCACTGGCGTCCGCTGAGGTAGGGTCCCCAGCGCCGCCAATGCGCTTCTCGCCGTTCGATCGCGAGGATGCGCTCGGTTTCGGGATTCGCCACGCAGGGTCGGTTCGACGCACCTGGCAAGTTCCGCTTCGATGACCATGCGACGGCTCGGCCGGCCTGACTGTACCGATCTGGGTGTTGCCGAGCGGCGGGAGTGGCTCGTTGCGAACGGGCGCGGAAGCTATGCGATGGGGACCGTTGCCGGGACGCTCACGCGCAGCTACCACGGCCTGCTGATTGCCGCGCTCGAACCGCCGGTGGCGCGCCGGCTGCTCGTGCCGACCGTGCAACTCGAGGTGCAGTACCGCGGTACCGCCTACGCGCTAGCTACGAATCGCTGGTCCGCCGGTGGACGGGTGCCCGAAGGCTGGCGCTTCCTCGAATCGTTCGCGGTCGTCGACGGCGTGCCGACGTGGACCTACGCGCTCGGCGACGCCGAGCTCGAGGTCGCGGTCGCCATGCCCTACGGCCTCGACCGCACCGCGCTGGCGCTGCGCGTCGTGCGAGCCGTCGAACCGGTGCGCTGGACGGCGCGGGTCCTGGTCGCCGACCGCGACCATCACGGGGGCGGACTGCCCGAGCCGGACCGCTTCCGCGTGGAGGTCGACGGCGACCGTGCCGCCGTCGCGTTGCCGAACTGCGGCCGTGTCTTGCACGTGGCGGTTCCCGGTGCGGTCCTGAGCCCGCGCCGGGACCGCTGGTCGGGGTTCTTCCTTTCACGTGAGAGCGAGCGCGGCCTCAACCCGATCGACGACTACCTGTACGCCGTCGACGCCCGCCTGACGCTCGCGCCCGGCGAGCGCGGGGGGCTCGTCGTGGGACTGGAACCCGACGGTGACGCCGCGCCGGCAATCGTGGACGCCGCGCGCGCTCGCGGCGCGGCGTTAGCTGCCGGCGAATCGGATGCCCTGTGCGCGCAACTAGCCGTCGCCGCGGATGCGTTCGTCGTCGTTGCGGCGCCGGGCGGTCCGTCGCGCTCGACGATTATCGCCGGCTATCCGTGGTTCAGCGACTGGGGCCGCGATACGATGATCGCGCTGCCCGGCCTCTTGATCGCCAACGGACGCGGTGAGGTCGCAGAAGCGATCGTACGCGGCTTCGCGCCGTTCGTGGACGGCGGGATGTTGCCGAACGTCTTCCCCGACGCCGGCAGCGCTCCGGAATACAACACGGTCGACGCGGCGCTGTGGTACGCGGAAGCGATCAGGGCGTGCGCCGCGGCCACGCGCGATCCCCAATTCGCGCGCGATCTCTTTCCGGTGTTGCGTGCGATCGTCGCGGGTTACAGCGACGGAACGCGCTACGGCATCGGCGTCGATCCGGTCGACGGATTGTTGCGGGCCGGCGTTGCGGGCGTGCAGTTGACGTGGATGGATGCAAAGGTCGGCGACTGGGTCATTACGCCGCGCATCGGCAAGCCGGTCGAGATCAACGCGCTGTGGTTTGCCGCGCTCAAGACGACGGCGCATTTCGCCGAACACTGCGCCGCGGATCCGCAGCCCTTCGAGGATGCGGCGGCCCGCGTCGCCGATGCGTTCGAACGTTTTTGGAACGACGAGCGCGGCTGCTGCTTCGATGTCATCGACGGACCGGACGGCAACGATCCGGCCATCCGTCCCAATCAACTCTTTGCGGTCGCACTCGCGCCCGAATTACTCTCGCCCGAACGCGCGCGGGCGGTCGTCGACGTGTGCGTGCGCGACCTGTGGACCCCGGTCGGCCTGCGCACGCTCGCCCCGAGCGATCCGGCCTACGTCGGGCACTACGGCGGCGACCAGATCGCGCGCGACCGCGCTTACCATCAAGGCACCGTGTGGCCGTGGCTGCTCGGCGCGCTCGTGCAAGCGCATCTCAACGTCTACGACGATCCGGTACTGGCGCGCGCGTTCATCGCGCCGCTCGCCGACGCGCTCGACGGTTACGGCATCGGAACGTTGGGCGAGATCTTCGACGGCGACCCGCCGCATGCGCCCGGCGGTACGATCGCGCAGGCCTGGAGCGTCGGCGAACTGATCGCCGCGCTACGTCTGGTCAGTTGACTCGAACGCCGGGTCGGCTTCCACTTTGGCGTGCGTCTCCTCCACGCGCCGTTTGTGGAGCGCGTCCTGCGCCCGTTCGACCGTCTCACCGATCTCGTCGCGCAGGGAATCGACCAAGCCAGGCTTGTCTTCGGTGAAGCCGGGATCGAGGTAGAGGTCGTTGTTCATCTGTTCCCCGAGGGTCGGCTCTTCTTCGGGCTTCTGTTCCATGCTCGAAACCGTTCCGCAAGGTCACTCCTTTTCCCCGGGCGTTATTTCTAGCTAGCGCTTAATGTCAGGCGCGCGCCGTTCTGGTTTGCTTGATAGCGAAATGCGACGCTTTCTTGCAGCCGTTCTCACTTCGTCGTTGCCGCTGTTGGCCGTCGTGCCTGCAGCCGCCGACGCACCCGCTCGCCAGCTCGAATACTCCGTTGTCGCCACCAGCGGCGGCATTGCCCGGCGAGCGAGCGTTCTTATCGATTTCATCGGCGGTTCGGCCGAGCGCGTGATGAACGTGAGCGTCGACGAAGTCGGCACCGGCGGTTTCGCGGAAGGCCAAGGCGCCTACGTGGGGATCGAACCGTCGGGTTCGCTGCGTGCCGACCGCGCGTCCGCGCTCACCAACGAGGAGGAAGCGATCTGCTCGCTGATGGCGCTCGAGTCAGAGGATCTCGCCGGCGTTGCGATCGGCGATCATTGGGAACGCGAAGGTCCGGTTCCCGGCGGCCGTCACCACACCCGGTTTTTCGTTCTCGGCGTGAACGACCGCGGGCTGGTCGAGTTTGCGGTGTCGCGCGATCTCGTGCACAACGACGGATCGGTCGCGCGCTGGCACGGAACGATGCTCTACGATGCGGACGCCTTCGTGCCATCGACGATCACGCTCAGCGGAAACGTGAGCACCGGCGACGATCCGGCCGACGGGCGCAACGTCGCGATGACGATTCGCCTCGTGCACGATACGTTCAAGCACTTCTGAGCGCGGCGCGCGCTTCGGTGCGAATCGCGAGCGCGATTGCGATCAGGATGAGGACCGCGCCGGCGGCGGTGAATGGTGCCGGTTGCTCGCCGAAGACGATCGCTGCGGCAACGGCGGCGATGACGGGTTCGAGCAGCGTCGTCGTCGCGACGAAGGTCGCGCTCAGCACCCGTACCGCGGCGTTGAGCGCGGTGTGCCCGAAGAGCTGCGAGACGAACGCGAGCGCGAGGATTCCGGCCCACGCTCCGCGCGCGTGAACGCTGGGGAAACCGTCGTTGGCAGCGAGCGCCGCGCAGGCCAGGACGAGCGCTGCGATCGGGTACGTGCGGCCGACGACGGCCGGCGTCGAGTAGCGAACGTCGCTCGCCCGGACGAGCAGGAGATAGACGGCCATCGCGACGGCACCGCACAATGCGAGCGCGATGCCGAGCGGCGTTTCGTGGCGGCTGGGCGCGCCGGCGACGATCGCGACCCCGGCCATCGCCAGCGCGACGGACGTCGCCGCGAGCGGCCGCCACGTGCGCGTGCGCAGGGCCGACCAGGCTTCGGTGAAGATCGGCGTGGAGCAGACGAGGAGCGTCGAGACGGCGACGCTGGCATGTTGCAGCGATGCGATCCACGTTCCGAAATGGACCGCCAGCGCCAGGCCGGCAAACTGCAGGCGACGCTCGGTCGGCCCGTCGTAACGAACGTACCCGCCGTGCAATGCCGTCACCGCGACCACCGGCACCGCGGCGATTGCCATCCGCAGTGCCGCGACCGATAGCGGCCCCGCTGCGGTCAGTGCGAAGCGTGCGAAGATCGCGGCGGCGCCGATCGCGATCTGCGCGAGGGCGAGCAGCCCCAAGGCCCGAGCATTCACCAGGGGCTCTGCAGCGTGCGGCTTGACAAGGCCTCGCGATCCGCGTAGCGTCGTGATACGTCACGGGAGCTCGAAAAGGGCTGAGAGGGCGAGGGCCGACCTCGTCGACCGTTGGAGGCACCAATCGTGGTCCCTCCGTACCTGATCCGGATAATACCGGCGAAGGAAGAGGAGAAAGTTCTTCAGTGGATACCGTCCTGCCGAACGAGGCCATTTCGCGCGAACCCTTCCCCGGGTCGCACAAGGTCTACGCGCAAGGATCCGATCCGAGCATTCGGGTCCCGTTCCGTGCGGTCGCGCTGACCAACGGCGAGATCCATACCGTTTACGATACCAGCGGGCCGTTCACCGATCCCGACGTCGCGATCGACGTGCGCGCCGGCATCGCGCCGTTGCGCCGGAGCTGGATCGAAGAGCGCAACGACACGGTCGAATTGGCGAAGCCGTCGTCGGTGTATCGCATCGCCCGCGAATCGATGCACGAACTCGATGCGATCCGCTTCAAGACGCAGCGTCCGGCACGGCGTGCGAAGCCGGGAGCGAACGTGACGCAGATGCACTACGCGCGTAAGGGCGTCATCACGCGCGAGATGGAGTTCATCGCGATTCGCGAGAACTGCGAACCCGAATTCGTGCGTTCCGAGGTCGCGCGCGGCCGGGCGGTGATCACGGCGAACGTCAACCACCCCGAACTCGAGCCGCAGATCATCGGCCGGAACTTCCTGGTGAAGATCAACGCCAACATCGGGAACTCCGCCATCACTTCGTCGATCGAAGAAGAGGTCGAGAAGATGACCTGGGCGACCCGCTGGGGCGCCGATACCGTGATGGATCTTTCGACCGGCAAGAACATCCATGAGACTCGCGAGTGGATCTTGCGCAACTCGCCGGTACCCATCGGCACGGTACCCATCTATCAGGCGCTCGAGAAAGTCAACGGCAAGGCCGAGGACCTGACCTGGGAGATCTATCGCGATACCCTGATCGAACAAGCGGAACAAGGCGTCGACTACTTCACCGTGCACGCCGGCGTGTTGCTGCGCTACGTACCGCTGACGGCCAAGCGCATCACCGGCATCGTTTCGCGCGGCGGATCGATCCTCGCCAAGTGGTGCCTCACGCATCACAAGGAGAATTTTCTCTACACGCACTTCGCAGAGATCTGCGAGATCATGAAAGCCTACGACGTAACCTTCTCGCTCGGCGACGGTCTGCGGCCGGGCTGCACGGCCGACGCCAACGACGAGGCGCAGTTCGGCGAGTTGGAAACGCTCGGCGAGCTGACCGAGATCGCGTGGAAACACGACGTGCAGGTGATCATCGAAGGCCCCGGCCACGTTCCGATGCAGAAGATCAAAGAGAACATGGACCGTCAGCTCGACGTGTGCAAGGAGGCGCCGTTCTACACGCTTGGACCGCTCGTCACCGATATCGCGCCGGGCTACGACCACATTACCTCGGCGATCGGCGCGGCGATGATCGGCTGGTACGGCACCGCGATGCTGTGCTACGTCACGCCCAAAGAACACCTCGGGCTGCCCAACAAGAAGGACGTCAAGGACGGCGTGATCGCCTACAAGATCGCCTCACACGCCGCCGATATCGCGAAGGGGCACAAAGGGGCGCAGCATTGGGACGACGTGCTCTCCAAAGCGCGCTTCGAATTCCGCTGGGAAGATCAGTTCAACCTCGCGCTCGATCCGGTCACGGCGCGCGACTTCCACGACGAAACGCTGCCGGCGCAGGGGGCCAAGGTCGCGCACTTCTGCTCCATGTGCGGACCGCATTTCTGCTCGATGAAGATCACGCAGGACGTGCGCGAGTTCGCCGAGCGCGGGATGGCCGAGAAATCCGAAGAGTTCGTTAAATTGGGCGGCGAGGTCTACGTGCCGGCTCCTCAATGAACAGCGCACGGTTCCTCGTGGCGGTGCTGATCCTGGTCGGATCGGTGCTCGCCGCTTGCTCGGGCAATTTCGGTTCCGGAACGACGCCGCCCAACGGTCTGCTGCCCTCGGGAAATCTGGCCGGCATCAACCCGACGCCGACGCCGACCCCGAACTCGGCGAGCAACATCGTGACCTACGGTTCGTCGGCGGCTTTCCAGCCGCTTCCGGAGGCCGCCGGCTACGGCGGCGCGATCGCGTTCACGGTACCCTCGCCGAAACCGTCGGGTTTCAGCGACATCGCGATCGGCGCAACCCTCTCGGTCGTGCGGCCTAGCAGCGCGCCGGACCTCAACCTTGCCACCAAGGGGAAGAAGGGCCGCAAGCGCGAGCGGCCGGCACGTTCGCTCGTGTACATCTCGCTGTTGCCGACCCACGACATGACGCTGGACGCCTATCCGCGCATCGCGATCGACGTTCCGCGCGACATCGTGAGCGTGTACCGCGAAAGCGAGTTTGGGATCGCGCTCTACAACGCCGGCGCGAAGGACGGCACGTTTCGGCTAGGCGTTGCCGAACTGGACACCGGGACGCCGCCGCCGGCCCCGACGCCGGTGCCATCCGCTCCGCCTCCGCCGACGGCGATTCCGGTCAGCGCTTCGCCGACCCCGACCGGCGCCGTTTCGGGTGCCGTGCCGTCGCCCACCGCGAGCGCTTCGAGTTCTGCGAGCGCTTCGGCTAGCACGAAGCCGGCCGGACCCACGCCTTCGCCGACGCTACCGCCGCAGCGGATCGTGTTTGCCGGAACCGCCGCGCCGCTCAAACTCACGGCCAACCAGCCGGTCGTGTTTGCGCTCTACGCGTTGCCGGTCGAAACGCCGTCGCCCAATCCGCACGCATCCGCGACCAGCAGCGCGGCGCCGACGCCGGCGCCCGCTGCGAGTGCCACGGCGAGCCCGGCCAGCTCGCCGTCGGCGGCGGGAACCTAGGAGCTTGTCGGGCTTTGCCCGACGAGCGACGACGGGCGGCTTGGGCGGAGCCCAAACGCGATGGATTGCGCTCTGCGCAATCCTCTAGGGCCGCTCGACCGGCGCGGAGAGGCTCACCGCGAGCGCTGAAGCATCGGCGTTGGCGAGCCACTCGCGCTCGTCGGCACTCGCGATCGCGGTTCGGGCGCCGTTGGCGAACGTCTCGGCGATGCGCACGCTCAACCGGCGCCACTGCGTGAGGACCTTGCTCACGTAGTGCTGTGTTTCGTTGAACGGCGGAATGCCGCGATATTCCTCTACTGCGAGCGGTCCGGCGTTGTACGCGCCGATCGCATCGCGCATCGCGTAGATGCCGCGACTCGCAAAGCGGTCGATCAGCGAACGCAGATACGCCGATGCGCCGCGTAAATTCTGCGCCGGATCGAGCGGATTCACGCCGAGCTTCGCAGCGGTCGACGGCATCAACTGTCCGAGGCCGCGCGCACCGTGGCGCGAGACGGCGGTTTGGCGCCAGGATGATTCCACCGTGACCAGCGCCAGGATCAGGTTCGGGTCGAGCTTGCTGCGTTCCGAATCGGCGAGCAGCGAACGCGCGTAGGCGAGGCTTTGGTGAATCTGCAGATGCGGGTTGATCGTGCGCAGGACCAGCGCGTAGTTCGCTTCGGCGTCCTGGGTCTCGGCGGCGGCCGCCGGCTGGGCGGCGGCGATGAAAGCGGCGATCAGCGCAACGGCAATACGCAACGCTGCTAAGCGCGGAATCATGGGGTCGGCTTACCCCGCGGGCGGCGAACACCCTTCCGCGGGAGCAGGGGCATGGATCGGGTCGACCCAGGACACGGCGGCCGGCGGCTCGGCGGCCGCGATGTCGAGGTTCACCACCACCGGTTCTTGGCCGCTGCGCACCAGCACGCACTCGAGGGTCGCGTCGTTCGACGCGTTGATCTCCTGATGCGGGACGTAGGGTGGCACGAAGATGAAATCGCCCGGGCCGGCTTCGGCCACCCACTCGAGCCGATCGCCCCAGCGCATGCGCGCCCGGCCGCGCACGACGTAGATGACGCTTTCGAGTTCGCCGTGATGATGCGCGCCGGTTTTTGCGCCGGCGTGGATCGACACCGTACCGGCCCACAGTTTTTGGGCGCCGGCCCGCGCGGCCGTGATCGCCGCGGCGCGATTCATCCCGCTCGTCTGGGGCGTGTTCACGTCGAGCTCGTCGGCGCGCACCACGCGGATGCCGTCGTGCTTCCAGCGTTCGTCGTTCATGGTGCGTAGTACGACCGGAACGAAGAGAGCTCTTTCCGGGTCGAGCCGGGTGTGGGGAAGGTTGCATACGTCGACATGATCGGCGGAGCCGCAGGCGACATGCTGATGGCGGCTTGGGTCGACGCGGGCGTCGAGCTGCCCGAACTCGAGCGGGCCTTACGCTCGGTCGTAGCCGACGGCTGGGAACTCGTCGTCGAACGTGTCGACCGCGCGGGTATCAGCGCCATCCACCTCGACCTCGTGATTCCCGGCGAAGACGACCACGCGCACGGTCCGCACGGCGTGCATGCCCATCAGGTGCACCATCACGGGCATCGGCTGCGCGACATCCTGGCCATCGTCGAGCGCAGCGGGCTCTCGCCGCGCCAAATCGAGCGCGCGAGCGCGATCTACCGCCGGCTCGCCGCCGCCGAAGCGCACGTGCACGGGCAGAACCCCGACGAGATGATCTTCCACGACGTCGGGCAGATCGACGCGATCCTCGACGTGGCGGGGACCTGCGTCGCGCTCGACCTGCTGGGCATCGGCGAAGTGCGCTGCTCGCCGTTTCCCACCGGCCATGGTACGACCCGGTACGGGGGAAAGATCTACGCGAATCCCGGACCGGCGTCGCTCGAGCTGATGCGCGGGTTTTCGTTGCGCGCGCTGGATATCGAGGCCGAATTGGTCACGGTGACGGGCGCGGCGATTCTCACCACGCTCGCAACGCCCGGACCGGCGCTCGACATGACGCTCGAGCGCATCGGCTACGGCGCCGGCCGCAAACAGTTCGCGATCCCGAACGTAGTTCGCGTGATGATCGGTGATCAACCTTAGAGCAGGTCGTCGAACTTGCGCAGGCGGTCGGCCATGATCTTCATGACTTCCAGCGCGAAGAACGGATGGTTCCGCACGAGGTAGAGGAAGCGTTTTTGGTCGATGGACGAAACTTTCGCGTCGGTCTTCGCGACCACGTCGGCGCTGCGTTCGCGGTGGTCGATGAGCGCCAGCTCGCCGAAGATGCCGCCGGTGTGAACGGTTTCGAGATGCTTGCCGCGCAGCGAGATTTCGATCTCGCCTTCGGTGACGACGAACATGACGTCGCCCTCGTCGCCGGCCGTGATAAAGCGGTGCCCGGCCTGGTAGCTCTCTACGTCGAGGTCGTTGGCAAACATCGAAAGATCGGCCATATCAGGCCGCCCTTTCGGGCCGGTCAAGTAAATCTCCGTTGCTCACGTCCGTTGAAAGCGAAACGACGTCGTGGTTGCGCCGAGGACGTGGCCCTTCATCGCGGCGAGCAGCCCGTCGCGATCCAAGTCCGGCGGAAACTGCGGCAGAGTATCGAGTGCGAAGAGGATCACATCGTAATGATGCGGAGCGTCGCCGACCCCCGGGCAGGGCCCGCGATAGCCGATGAGACCACCGGTGATGTGACCCGGCGTGTACTTCGCCGCCGCAACGTCGGCCGCGCTGATCCCCGTCGCCGACGCCGGAATGTTGTAGGTCACCAAGTGGTAGACGCCGCTGCCGCCGGCACCGCCCGGGTCGACGATGATGATTGCGTAGCTTGCCGTCCGCTCGGGCGGGTTGGCCCAGGAAAGACCCGGCGCCTCATTGACCCCGCCGCACGGATGGCCGCCGGCGTCCGACTTGTCGTACGCCATGTCGGTCGTGAGGATCGCGTTATCGGCAAACCCGGTGATGGAAACGGTGAACGGCGCAGCATTTGCGGCCTGCGGCAGGCCCCACAGGAGCAGCGCGCAGGCCACGACGAGCATCCCAAACCGCTTTTTCATCGGGGCCGCTTTGCGACAAAAGCCTGGAGTCCTTGAACTGGGGGTATTCTTGCGCTCCCCAGCGGAAATCGGCGCATGCCGCATCCGACGTTGCGACGTTCGACCTTTGCCGCCGGCGTGCTGGCAGCGCTCGGTGCTACGGCTGGGCGCGCGCGGGCCGCGGACCTCAAGAAAGTGCAAGTCGGCTCGTCGTTCGAGGACGATGCGGGCGTCGTCATCTACGCTGCCACGACCGGGATCTTCGCGCGAATGGGGCTCGACGTGAACGTCGTCAAGATGGCCAGCGGTTCAGCTGCTGCGGCGGCAGTTGCCGGCGGCACGCTCGATCTGGCCAAAGGCAGCGTCATCGCCGCGGTTGCTGCGTACGCGCACGGCATTCCGTTCGTCATCGTTGCGCCGTCGTCGCTCTATTCGCCCGAACATCCGACCTCTGGTTTGCTCGTCCGCGTCGACTCGCCGATTCACACCGGAGCCGACCTCAACGGCAAGACGATCGGCGTGGCGTCGCTCGTCGATGCGCGTAACTTGTCGGTCAAAGCGTGGGTCGATGCGAACGGCGGCGACTCGAAAACGCTGAAGCTGGTCGAGATTCCCACCGCGACGGTCATCGCCGCGATCGATAGCGGCCGCATCGACGCGACCGCGGCCAGCGATCCGACGCTCTTCGACGGCCTTGCGAGCGGGAAGGTGCGCAGCATCGCCGAGCCCAACGGCGCGGTCGCCAAACGCTTCGTCATCACTGCCTGGTTCACGACGCGCGACTACGCGCAGCGCAATGCCGACACCGTACGGAGTTTCCGCAGCGGTTTGCAGACGGCGGCGGTTTACGCCAACGGGCATCCGCGCGAGATGGCGCAGTATATCGCGCCGTTCACCGGCATCGACGAAGCGCGGCTGCGCGAGTGGAAGCGCGCCTACGTCTCAACGGCGCCGATCGTCCCGGCCGATATTCAGCCGGTCATCGATGTTGCGGCGAAGTACGGTTTCATCGACAAACCCTTTCCGGCAGCGGAAATTCTCTTACCGGCGTAGGAATTTAAAGGGTCAATGCGGCTTCTCGCCTCGCTCCTGGTCACGCTTGCACTCGGCACCTGGAGCGCCGATGCGCAGGGCAACGAGATCACGCTCATCGCGCCCGGAGGTATCCGGGCTGTCATCGAGCAGCTGCTCCCCGGCTTCGAACGGAAGACGGGGTACCACGTCAAGGCGACATTCGGTTCCGGTTTGGGGACGAAGGCGCAGGTCGTACGCGGTGATCCATTCGATGTGCCCATCGTTCAGCCGCCGTGTCCGGAGGTGCTCGCTTCCGGCAACGTGGTGGCGAACAGCGCGACGCCGCTGGCCAGCGTCACGGTCGGCGTCGCGCTGCAAAAAGGTGCGCCGAAGCCGGACATCTCGACGCCGGCAGCGGTCAAGCGAACGTTGCTGGCCGCGAAGTCGATTGCCTATCCCGATCCGGCGGGCGGCGCGGCGGCCGGCGTGACGTTCGAAGACGCGCTCAGGAAGCTCGGCATTTTCGATCAACTGCAGCCGAAGATCAGGCGCGCGCAGGGCGGGGCTGCAGCGATGGCGCTGGCAGCAAAGGGTGAGGTCGAAATCGGCGTAACGTTTCTGAGCGAGATGCAAACTGACGGCCTCGAGGTCGTCGGGCCGCTGCCGCGGGAGATTGCGCCGCCGACCACGCTCGTCGGGTTCGTATCAGCCCACGCGAAAGACCCGGTGGCCGCCAAAGCGCTGCTCGCGTATCTCACCGCGCCGGACGCCTCAGCGGTGTACCAGGCCAACGGGATGCAGCCGGGGAGCAAGCCCCTAGCGCGCGATTTACCAAGCGTTTGTTTCTAGGATGTCCACGCCGCCCTGACGATCGGCAAGGTAGATCAAGCCGCGGTCGTCGAGCGTCACGTCGTTCGACGAGGCGCGCTTGTGACCGCCCGGCGGATCGGGAAGGTACGAGCCGACCTCCTTGGGCGCGAACGGATCGGAGAGATCCAGCAGGCGCAGGCCTTGTGCGAACCACGCGCACGGCACGATCGTGCCGTTGAAACGTTCGGCCGGCTGGTGGCAACCGGTCTGAGCAGGTTGCGGCGCGCCGTCGGGATCGATGCCGGCGACTTGGAACGTGCTGATCGGCACCGGCGTGCTTTCGTTTGTGATGTCGTAGACCCAGAGAAACGCCGGCCCCGCCGGCCAGCGCGCATCGACGTCCTCGTCGGCGACGACCATGACGCGCCGGCCCCTGAGCGTTTGCGGAATCGTCAGCAAGGTGTGGGTGGGATGCGGAAAGCTGGCGGTCGTATCGATGCGCGCGACCAGCCGCGGATGCGCCAGGTCGCTGATGTCGAGGATCGCGCCGCCGTGCTGCCAGTAGCTGACGTAGAGACGGTCGCCGAGGCGCAGCGGGTGATGGCACGTCGGGCCGCGTCCGTTCGTGGTCACCGGCTGCTCGCCGCCGGCCGTCCATTGGCCGGGTAGCCACCAGCGCCCAACTTCCTGCGGGTTGGCCGCATCGGCGAGGTCGAGGATCATCATGATGCGGCCCGCGTAGCCGTCGACCGTCGGTGAGATGTAGGCGTAACGCCCGTCGAACGAAAAGCGATGGACGCCCGCGCCGGCGGTTTGCCACTTCGTTCGCAAGACCGGGCGCGCGGGGACCGACACGTCGTAGATGCCGAGTCCGCCGCCGAAGCTCGCATCACCGCCGGGACCAGCCCGTTCGTGATTGACGACCATCGTGCCGTTCGCGACGCGCACCTTGTGCGAGTGCCAACCCTCCGGGATCGCGAGCGTGGCGAGCACGCGCGGCGAACGCGGATCGGCGACGTCGACGATCGTCGTGCCGTGCGGCGCGCTCATGTGCCCGATGTAGAGCGTCGTGCCGTCGACCCACACCTGCCCGCCGCCCGCCGTATCGAGGTGCGCGACGAGCGTGGTGTTGTGGGCCTTCACGCGGCGGAAGCCGTCGCTTCTTGCAGCGCGGCGTGGATCCGTTCGGCGGTGAGCCCGAGCCCGTCGAGGCGGACGCCGCACGCCGCTGCGATCGCGTTGGCGATCGCCGGGGCGACGCCGGCGGTGTTGAACTCGCCGGCCGCGCGCGCGCCGTACGGTCCCGGCCCGCCGCCGGGTTCCATCATGATGACGCGGAACGGCGGCATGTCGCGTTGACACGGGAGTTTGTAGTCGGAGAGCGCGATGTTGACGAGCCGGCCATCTTCGATTTGCAACTCCTCGGTCAGCGCGCTTCCAAAACCCATCGCGAATCCGCCGTCGATCTGACCGCGGTGTGCGAGCGGGTTGATGACCGTGCCGATGTCCGCAACGAAGACGACGTCGTGAATCATTACCGCACCGGTGTCGCGATCGACCGACAGGTCGACGCCGTACGCGCCGAAGTTCAGCCAGATCGGATCGCCGTGCTGATGATTGTACTCGCCTTCACCGGTCACGCTGACCGGACCGGTGTGCGGCAGCGCGAGCGCGGCTTGCAGCTTGTGGGCAGCGTCGAGAGCGGCGCGGCCGAGCAAGAGCGTCCCCTTGCTGCCGCCGATGCCCGGATCCCACGGCACGGCGTTGGTCGTGCCACGTTCGACGGTGATGCGTTTGGGATCGACGCCGAGTTCGGCTGCCAGTACGCGCTGAATGACGGTCTGCGTGCCGACGCCCGGTTCGGTCGAACCGGTGTCGACCGCGATGCTGCCGTCCTCGCGTGCGGTGACGATGAAGCTCGTTTTTCCGCTGGCAATGTGGCGCGCCGTCAGCGCGAGGCCGCGGCCGCGGCCGGGCGGCAGCGGTTTGCTCCAGCCGAGTTCCTTGCGGACCGCTTCGAGCATCGCGCGCGCCCGCGGTCCGGCGAACGGGTTGCCTTCGAGGTCCGTATCGCCTTCGACCGCCGCGTTGCGCAGGCGCAGTTCGAGCGGATCGATGTGGAGTTGCTCCGCGATCATGTCGATCATCGACTCGACCGCGAAGATGGTCTGGATGTCCCCCGGCGCGCGCACGAAACCGCCGGGAATCGTGTTCGTGTACACGGTCATGCGCTCGACCTGCGCGTGCTCGACCTTGTAGGGGAGCTTCGGCGCACGTCCCGGCATCAGCCACGGCACCGGTTTCCCGGCCGCGTACGCGCCGCCGTCGAAGACGACGCGCACGTCGACCGCCGCGATCGTGCCGTCCTTCGACGTGCCGATGCGCACGCGAATCTTGGCCGCGTGCCGCACGTGCGTGGAGCGGATGTCGTCGGCGTGCGAACGCACGTGCTTGATCGGCCGGTTCGTGGCCCGGGCCAGGAAGTAGAGCGGAAATTCCTCGATCGTGAGCGCTTTGCCGCCGAATTCGCCGCCGATGAAGCTCGGATGGATGATGACCTTGTCTTTCGGCAACTCGGTCATCAGCGCAAGCTGGTCGCGCAGCGCAAACGGGCTTTTTTGAGTCGTCAGGACGTTGTACGCGCCGGCGCCGTCGATCCAGACCAGCGTTGCGCGCGGTTCGAGATAACCGGCGTGGGTGCGCGGCGTCGTGAACGTGTGCTCGAAAACGCGCTCGGCCGCGGCCATGGCGGCCTCGGGTTCGCCTTTGCGCAGAATGTCGTAGCCGTGCATGTTGCGGTGCGGACGCGGCGGGCGTTCGCCGAAGGCGTACTTGAAAAGGGCATCGTTCGAATGGAACGGCGGTGCCTCGGGCGCGATTGCGGCCTCCGGGTCCAGAACGGGCGCAAGTTCTTCGTATTCCACTTCGACCGCCGCCGCCGCGGCCTCGGCGATCGCGCGCGTATCGGCGGCCACCACGACGACGTACTCGCCGACGAACTTGACGCGCTCGTAGGCCAAGACCGGCCAGTCCTTGAGCACGCAGCCGAAGAAGCGTTCGCCGACGTCGGCTCCGGTGAGCACGGCGTGGACGCCGGCCATGGCTGTGGCGGCCGACGTGTCGATCTTCACGATGCGCGCGTGGGCGTAGGGTGAGGCGACGAAGGCCGCCCAGAGCATGCCGTCGCGGGCGAAGTCGGCCGTGTATTTCGTCTTCCCCGAGACCTTGCCGAGCCCGTCGATGCGGGCCTCGTCGGTGCCCAGAATGGCCGGCGTTTTGCCGGTCTTCGGTTTTGTCGTCGTCGTCGCCATGGGCGCTCCTTCGACGCGATTGGACGAAACCTCCGTGCTTCGCTCCTCGGCGCTCAAACCCGGCGGCTGAATCCGCCGGCGCGCAGCGCGTCGATGCGTTGCAGCTGCTCCGCGCTGAGCGGGCCGCGTTCGGCGGCGTCGGCTGCGGCGTCGACGTGCGCGACGTCGGAGATGCCGACCAGCACCGTCGAGACGTCGGGATTGGAGAGCCCGAAGCGAATCGCCGCGGAAACGAGCGTCGCCTCGCCGGGTTCCGCGAGGAAGCGCAGCGTTTCGGCCTGCTCGACGTACGCCCCGTAGTCTTGCGCACCGGGATTCGTCGCGAGCGGATGACGGTCGAATCCGGTGGCGAGTGCGCCGGCTTCGAGAATGCGCAATGCAAACGTTCCCATGCCCCGCCGTGCGGCGCGCGCGATCCACGCGGATTGGTTGAGCATGCTGTAATTGACGATGATCGAATCGAACTTCCCGCTGTCGATCATGGCTTCGATGCGTGCGGGGTCGCCGCCGAACGCCGTGCAGCCGACGAAGCGCACGAGGCCGCGGCCCCTCGCCCGCTCGAAGCCCTCCACGACGCCGCCCGGTCCGAGCACGTCAAAGAGCGTCAACAATGCGCCGCTGCCGTACGGCGACTTTCCCATGCGCTCGAGACCGACGCGGTTATGCATGTGCACGATCGGCAGGGCGCTGACGCCGAGGCGCTCGAGGCTGCCCTCGATCGAACGGACGACCCCGCCGGCGAGATCGTCGAAGTCGGGCACCTCGAGCGCGACCTTCGTCGCGATGACCGGGTTGGCGCCGAGTTCGCGCAGTGCTTGACCGAGATGCGTTTCCGAGAGGGTGTCGCCGTAGACCGGCGCCGTGTCGAAGAGCGTAATGCCGCGCTCGAGCGCGCGTTCGATGGCCGCGCGTCGCGCCTCCGGCGGACCGCCGATCATCAGCCCGGCCGACGTACCGCAGCCGAAGCCGATCTCCGAAATCTCGAGGCCCGTCCGGCCTAACGCACGGTACTTCATGGCCCGCAACTTTGAGAGCGAGGATGACCTTCACCCGCTAACGGTTAACGGTGCGTGGGATGCAAACTCAAGGTGGTTCGCGGCTGGGCGACATCGCGCCCGAGGAGTTGTCAGCGGAACAGGCCGCGGTGCTCGAGGCCGTTCAGCGCGGGCGCGGTTTCGTTCCCAAACCGTTCAAGATTTGGCTGCACAGTCCGCGGCTCGCCGAGCGGATGGAAGCCCTCGGGACCTATCTCAGCACGAACTCGTCGCTGAGCAACCGCGAACTCGAGATTGCCGTCGTCGTCGTCGCGCGGCGACTATCGAGCCCGTTCGTGCTCGACGCGCACCTGCGTGCTGCGGCCAAAGCGGGACACCCGCCGGCCGTCGTCGACGCCTTGCGCGAAGGTCGCGTGCCGGAGCTTGCCGGCACGCGCGAACGGGCGGTCTACGAGATCGCGCGCACCGCCGACGACGCGGCGCCGGCCTCCGACGAACTCTTTGCCCAGGCCGTCAGCGCACTCGGCCGCGAAGGCCTCGCCGATCTGTTGGCTTTGATCGGTTACTACACGGCCGTCGGGGTTGCGATGAAGCTGCATCGCGTCCCCGTGGAAGCGCGTTAGCGGGTTAGCGGACCGCGACGAGTTGACCGTTGCGGGCTTGACTCAGATGGTTGCTCGCCGGCACGCTGTAATGGTCGGGATCCATCGTGATCGTGCCGCCGAAAACGCTCGGGATGCCTTTGAGCACCGCCAACTGTTTGGCGATCGCGTCCCCGTTGTACGAACTGCGTTGAATCGCTGCCGCGACCATCATCACCGCGTCGTAGAGTTCGGCGGCGTACACCGACGCCGGGTGGCCGGTCTTGCTCTGGTAATCATCCATGAACGGTTTGGCCGCGACCGGGTCGATGGTCAAACCGGCCATGACGATCCCATCGAGGTAATTGCCCACGCCCTCTTTCCAGCCCGGTTCGTCGACGAACGTCCCCGGTAGGAAGAGCTGCGCGGTGATGCCGGCTTCGCGAACTTCACGGATGATCACGGTGCCGTCAAGCCCGCCGGGAGAGGAGACGATGACGCCGTCGGGATTGAAGTCCTTGGCCCGCGCAACCTCGCCGCGGTAGTCGTTTTCACCAACGTTGAACGCGGACTCGCCGTAGTCGATCCCGGCGGCGGCCGCCGCCGACTTGTACTCGCTGGACATGATCTGCCCGAGCGAGTTGTTGGGAACGAACGCGAACACGCGCTTGATGTGGTGGTTCTTCCAATATGCAGCAAACAGGTTGACCGTGGACGCAATGGTCTCGGCGTGCGAGTACGTGTAGATCGAGTGGCTCATGAGCCCGGGCACCTGCACCGGCGTGAGGATCGGCACGTGCAGTTGCTCGGCCAGCGGAATCTGCGCTGACACGACGTTGGTGTAGTTCGTCAGGATGGCCTGGATGCCGTCGACTTCCACCAGCTTGCGCATCGCGGTGACGCCGCCGGCCGGCGTCCCCTGCGAGTCCTCGACCGCGAGCTGCAACGGGTGACCGTTGACGCCGCCCGCACGGTTGATGCGCGCGACCGCGACTTCGGCGGCCGGGAGATAATCCTGGCCCGAATTTGCCAGCGGACCGGTCAAGGCCCAGGTGACGCCGATCTTATACGGCTCGCGCGTCTGCGCCGATGCCGCTGCACCCGGCGCGACGAGCAGAGCTGCGAGCGCGGTGACGACGGTTTTCCGAACGAACATGGAATACTCCAATGGCTTAGATGAAGCGAAGGTTGAGGACCACCGGGCTGATGATGTCGCGGGCGTCGAACGAATGGTCGATCACCTTCAGGCGCGCGGCCGCGTCGATCACAGGCTGGATGCTTGCCGGGTTGAGGGTTTCCGCAAAGGTCGCGCGCCGGCCGCGAAGCACCGTTGCCACATCGATGCGCGCGACCTCCGCTAACCACGGCGCCGTCTGGTCCTGATGAGCGTTGGCAAACACGTTCGCGTCGTGGTGAGCGTGGGCGAGCCGCACGATCGCATCGCGGTTGGCGCCGATCACGTCGGGCAGCGCGAAGTAGCCGGAGATGAGGAACCGCGTTCCGATGACGTCGTAGGGTTTTCCCAAGACGCGGGCATAGCCGGCGTTCACGGCGTCGGAAGCTCGCGGCTCGGACATCGCCGCCGCGTCGATGCGGCCGGCCTGTAGTGCGGGCAGGGTTGCCGCCGGGGGAAGTTCGACCTGGTGCACGGTCTTGGAATCGCCGCCGTTCTGGTCGATCCACGCCATGGTCGTGGTTGAGAGGAGATCGCCCAGCGCGGGCGAGGCGATCGTCTTCCCGTTGAGATCGGCGCCGGTATGGATCGGCGAGTCTTTGAGCACGAGCAGGACGTCCGAGGGTTTTTCGGTCTGGTAGACGGCGGCCGGGGTTACCAACTGAAACGGAATGCCTTTGAGGTGAGCCGCGATGAGCCCCATCAGGGACGTCCCCGCGATTTGTAGTGCTCCGCCCACGATGGCCGCGGAGGCCGCGGCGCCGCTGTTCATCATTTGGACGTCGACGTCCAAGCCGTAGCGGCGGTAGAATCCGGCGCGTTGCGCGACGATCGGCGTTATCCCGGAATCGAGCGGAGCCGTCGCGAGGGTGAGATGCGTCAGCGGCTGCGCCGCGGCGAGCCTCGGTACCGCGCAGCAGGCGGCCCCGGCCAAGAAGACGCGCCGCGATGTGCGCACCATTACGGCAGGCCGAACTCTTTCCAGCGCGCCGCTACGCGCGCCATGAGCTCTGCGCCGACTTTGTTGACCGGCGGATAGGCGATCCCCTTAAAGCGGAACGTCGCATCGATGCCCAGGCCGCGGCTGGGCGGATCGAAGTCCACCTCGTTCGTTTTGCGCCGAATCCGTTCGTGCACTTTGCCGAGGACCGTGTCTTTCTCCGGTTCGACCGCGGAAACGACGCGCCACATGACTTCGTCCCAATCGCGGACGTTGCAATCGTCATCGACGACGATGATCCAGCGCCAGGCCTCGCCGGTATCGTTCCAGATGCCGTCCATGATGCGCCGCGGATCGTCTTTGTCGCGAATGGTCGCGGAGACGATCAGCATTCCCATGCGACCGACTTCCGGGAAGTACACTTCCTTGATGTTCGTGAGGCCCGTCTTCTCGATGACGCGCGCTTGAATCGAGCCCGAACGCAGGATCTGGCGCGGGTAGTCTTCGACCCGCTGGCAGATCAGACCGTAGCTGACCGGATTTTTCCGGTACGTGATGGCGGTGACGTTGACGACGAACGCTTCTTTGTTCTCGCCGTAGAAGCCGGTCGATTCACCGTGCGGCCCCTCTTCGGTGCGAACGTTCGGCGGGACGATGCCCTCGACGATCATTTCCGCCCATGCCGGCACGAGCAGATCGCTGGTTTCGCACTTCACTATCTCGGTCGGGGCGCCGCGCCAGCCGCCGGCCGCTTCGTATTCCATCGAACCGCCCGGGCCCGGAGCGACCGGACTCCCCGCCGCCAGCCATAGCAACGGATCCATGCCCATGGTGATGGCCACATGCGTCGGCAGCCCTTTGGCCTCGTTCTCGAGGATATGGTCGCCGCCGCCGGCACCGGTCGACGTTTTTCGGCCGCGCAATCCGCCCGCCATCGAGAGCGTCTTCTTGTCCTTGATCATGACGCGGTAGGAACCCATGTTGAGATCGCCCGTCAGGGGGTCGCGCGTCACGAAGCCGTGCGTCGTGCCGAGAAACCTTCCGCCGTCGTGCTCGTGCCAATACGGCGTGGGCACGATGTCGATGTCGATGTCATCGCCCGTGACGATGACTTCCTTGCACGGACCCGTAGGCAGCACGACCGATGCGATCCGATCGGTCATTCCGGCGACGACGCGTTGATGGATCAGCTCTTCGTCGGGCTCGGTATCGAACGCCACCGCGAGCTGGTTCGTCGTCGAGATGATGTTCGTGACGAGCGTCTTGCCGGGGTAGCCCATGATGTTTTCAAACAGGATAGCCGGGCCTTTGCGCTCCAGCGAACGCGCCGCAATTGCCCCAATCTCGTACTTGGGATCGACTTCCGCGGTGACTCGATACAGCAGTTTCTTGGACTCGAGCAGATCCAAGTACTCGCGCAGATCGCGATACCCAACCGCGGAGCGGGTTGCGCCATGAGCTTTTGCCAGCGTCGTCATCGCGAGAGATGCCTCCGGTTCTCACATGCAAGTGGTGAGGACGCGGCCTTCCGCGAGCTTCCGCCTATTTCCGCTGCATGCGACGAACCCGCGGTTAAGCATCGTCCAAAATCCGATCGGCTCGGGACCGTACCGGCTCTTTGCCGCGGTGTTGATCCGCGATTTCAGTCAGGATCCGCTCGCCGCGCTCTTTGAGTGCCCGCCTCCAGTCATGTTCGTACGGCTTCAGCGTATCGGCGATCGTTTGTGCCACGGCCAAGTTGCGGAACCATTTGTGATTTGCCGGGACGATATACCAGGGTGCATCCGCGGTCGAGCACTTTTCGATCGCCTCTTCGTAGGCTTCGATGTATTCGTCGTACTTTTCATAGGTGACCCAATCCGTGCGTGAGAGCTTCCACGCCCGATCGGGATCTTGTTCGCGATCCAGGAGCCGCTTGCGCTGTTCTTCCTTGGAGATGTAGAGGAAGAACTTGAGAACGATCGTCCCATTCGCGACGAGGATCTCTTCGAATTTATTGATCTGATCGAAGCGCGACTTCCAGACGTCCTTTTCCACGAGGTTCTCGACCCGCGTGACGAGGACGTCTTCGTAATGCGATCGGTTGAAGATCTCGATCCCGCCGATCGGCGGTGCAGCGAGGTGGGCGCGCCACAGGAAGTCGTGCGCGAGTTCTTGCCGGTTCGGAGCTTTGAACGAGTCGACGCGGACCCCGGCGGGGTTGAGCCGTGAGAGCACGTGCTTGATCGTCCCATCTTTGCCCGCGGTGTCGATCCCTTGGAGGACGACCAGGACGGATTGACTTGCTGCGGAGTAGAGCAGCTCCTGGGTTTCCGGAAACTGCTCGTCGAGGAGCTTTTCGAAGTCGACCGCCGCATCGGGATGGTTCAGGTGCCCGCAGTCACCTGGATCGATCTCGGCGAGCCTAACGCTGTGGCCAGGTTTGACGGGGTGCAGCAATGCCATGACCGGTACGATACGGTTGCTGCCGCTGGTTTCCCGCGGGTTAGAGTCCGGGGATCAGCCCTAGCCTACTTAATGCGACCGTCTGACTGTCGCTCGTGATCTGCTCGCCGATACCGGGTCAATCTTTTTGCAAATTGGAGACGAGAATGTGCACCGCGTTCGGGCGGTCTCGAAGCGGACGTGGTGGAGATGAGGAGACTCGAACTCCTGACCCCTTACATGCGAAGCAAGTGCTCTACCAGCTGAGCTACATCCCCA
>Ga0209415_10002144_pt1 | contig 37288 bp, 27 predicted proteins | sample PeaSoiSIISIP2007_FD_187696 | JGI IMG/M metagenome (GOLD analysis project Ga0209415, IMG submission 187696) | Peat soil microbial communities from Weissenstadt, Germany - SII-SIP-2007 (SPAdes) (version 2) | ecosystem: Environmental > Terrestrial > Soil > Wetlands > Peat | place: Germany... | reverse complement strand
GCTCCTGGCTCCGTGCTCGACCAGCGGTGGCCTGAAGACGATCAAGATCGTCAAGGGCAACCTCACCCTGTCGTAAGCAGGCGCATGGCGGCACCCCGGACCGGCGCTCGCCGGGTCCGGTCGTCGAGGGCGGGGCTCCGGCCCCGCCCTCGACGCGTCTGCAGCCCGAAGCGGGCCCGGCGCTCGGTGCGACGCCTCGGGGACGGGGCGCGGCGCCTGGCGTGCCGGGCTCCGTGACCACCGTACGGAGCGACGTCGTCACTTGACAGCTCCAAAGGCCTACGGGAGACTGGGCACGGCGGGAGAGCAGGGTATGGGGATGCCCTGGTCGCGCGCTCTGAGCGGTCGTGGCGTGTTCACGCCGTGCCCGGCGCGTTGGAACTGGGGGGATTCGTGGCACTGCACATGACCCGCGTCGTCAAGCGGATGGTCGTCCTCGGCGCGAGCGCCGTGGCCCTCGGGGCGGGACTGCTCGGGACGGCCGTGGTGGCCTCGGCCCCGGCTTCGGCCAGCACGGCGTGCAAGGTGTCGTGCTCGGTCACCGCCACGCCCAACACCGGGATCCCCGTGGGCAAGGCCAGCTTCGTCACGGTGGCGGGGACCGGCTTCGCCGCCAAGTCGCCGGGTGCCGTCATCGAGTGCAACACGACGCCGGGGCAGCCCACCGTCACCGTCTCCAACTTCAAGACCCTCCCCAGCCTGGTGCTGCCCGTCGGCTGCAGCGCCCCGGGGAACAACGTCGTGTCGACCGACGCCTCCGGCGCGTTCACCTACGCGCTGGCGCCGGCCACCGGGACGGTCGGGCCGCCCATCGGCGGCAACGACAGCTCCGGGAAGCCCGCCGCCACCGACGCCGTCAACTACCCCTGCCCGCCCTACCCGGGCCAGTCCAGCTGTGCGGTGTCCTTCGTCGACAAGGCGGGGGAGACCGCCTCGACAAACATCGCCTTCAACCCGACCACGACCCCGCCGACCACCACGACGACGACGCCCGCGTCGACCACGACCCAGGCGTGCAACGCCGTGGCGCAAACCGCCTCGGCGGTGAACGGGACCACGGGGACCACGGGCACGGTGACCGTCACCCCGGGCACGTGCCTGGTGGGCAACGAGCCGGTCACGGTGACCGCCACCGGGCTCGTGCCCAACTCCATCGGCTCGATCCTCGAGTGCAACACCGACGGGTCCTCGGGCGCCTACGGCGGGACGGCCGGGGCGACGGTGGCGTCCATCGCCGCCGGGAGCCTGGTGGTCAACAAATTCGTCGGGAAGCCTCCGGCCACGGGTTCGGTCACCATCGCCGCCTCCGGCGGGAACGCCACCCTCAGCTACAGCGCCGTCAACGTGGTGACGTCCAGCGCCACGGCCACCTTCACGGGCCTGGCCCTCGTCTCGGGCCAAGGGACGTGGACCGTGGCGGCCAACGCCGCGGTGAACCAGGGGCAGCCCACGATCACCTACCTGGGCAACGCCATCCCGGTCAGCTGCACGGCGGTCAAGATCTTCACCACCACGGCGTCGGGTGGCATCGCACCGTCCGACCAGGCCTTCACGGTGGTGGAAGGTGTGACCGGCCCGCCCACGACCGGGCTCGACAGTTCGGGTAACCAGGCCGCCGCCGATGCCCAGAACTACCCCTGCCCGCCCACCACGGCGCAGATCGCGGCGGGCGACGGCTGCGTGATCGCCGTGGGTGACATCGCCGGCGACAAGGTGCCCGTGCCCATCACGTTCAACACCGGCGCACCGCCGGAGCCGACGACGACGACCACCGCGGCCACGACCGCGTCGAGCTCCGCCAACCAGTCCGGCACCACGTCGGCGGGCTCGTCCACGTCGCCGGGCGGGGGGACCCTGGCCTTCACCGGATCGGGCCCCCGTCTGTGGTGGGTGGCGCTCGTGGGGATCATGCTGGTGGTGCTCGGCGGGATCCTGCTGGTCATGGCCGACCTGCCCCGGCGCCTCGTGCGGCTCGCCGCGAACAAGGCCCGCACTCGCGGTCGCGACTGACCGCCGGCGTCGCCGCCGATCGTGCACCCCGACACCACCCGACGGCGGCGGACCTCTCGCCGCGCCGGCCCGTCGCCGTGGCTCTCGCCCCCGTCGGGATCCGTGCGTCGGGGGAGCGACCGGACCGTGGGCAGCCGCCTCCGGGCGGCCTTCGGTGCGGCCTGCCGGCAGGCTCACCACTGTCCGCGTCAGGATCGTCACGCCCGTATTTCTTCATGGAGTGGCCGTGGTATCGCTCCTTGACACCACCGGGGGAGCGAGGGAAACTGACCGCCGGCGGGGGCGAGGGGCACTGATGTGTGTCGGTGTCCTTCCTACGCGCATCGGTGACCACTGGACCGCTCGCCAGGCAGCAGCCGTCGTCCGACGGCCGGACAGGAGGACACCGTGGCTCGCACGAGTTCCATCGTCAGACGGCTCACCCTTGTGGGGGTCGCCGCCCTCGTCGTCGGGGGGGCGCTCGTGGTCACGTCCGTGGCCGCCACCGCCGCCACACCGAAGCTGACCCTGACCTGGACGGGCTACCCGGCGCCGCTGACCAAGGGCGAGGCCATCACCGCCACGGGGACGGGTTTTGCCGACACCGCCACGGGGACGCTGGTGGAGTGCAACATGGTCTCGGGCGAGCCCACCATCACGGTGACGGGGTTCACGAACCCGGTCCCCGTGGGGTGCAGCAAGGCCGTGCCGTCGGGTGGCACCACCAACAAGGGCGTGCTGTACCCGACGGCATTCAATGCCCTCACGGGCGTGATCGGGCCGCCGGCTCAAGGCACCGACAGCGCGGGGAAGAGCGCCGCCACCGACGCTGCCAACTACCCCTGTCCGCCCTACCAGGGGCAGACCGGGGCCACGTGTGAGATCGGCTGGATCGACAACAAGGGCGACGCCGTGTTCGACACGGTGACCTTCAACCCGTCGACGACGCCCACGACCACGCCGACGACGACCGCCCCGTGCAACCCGCAGCCGGCCACGGCGTCCAACGTCAACGCCATGACCGGCACCACGGCCACCGTGACCGTGACGCCGGCGACGTGCCTCACCCAGGGGACCTCGGTCATCGTGACCGGGACGGGGCTCGTGCCGAACTCGCTGGGGTCCATCCTGGAGTGCAACACCGACGGCTCCCAGGGAACCTACGCGGGAACGGCCAACGCCACACTGTCGACGATCGTGACGGGGAGCCTGGCGATCAGCCACCTCCTGGGCAAGCCCGACTCCTCGGGGAGCCTCACCCTCGTCGCGTCGGGAGGTACCGGCACCCTCAGCTACAGCGCAGTCACCGTTTCGGGCTCCGACGCCACCTTCACGGGCCTGGCCCTCACGACCGGCACGGGGACGTGGACCGTGGCCACGGGCGCCTTCATGAACGAGGGCCAGCCCTATGTCACGTTCCTCGGCACGCCCATCCCGGTGAGCTGCACCGCCGTCGTGACGTTCAGCACCACCGCCACGGGGGGCATCGCCGCCAACAACCAGCAGTTCACCGTGGAGGAAGGGGTGACGGGGCCGCCCGCGCCGGGCACCGACAGCAACGGCGTGGACGGCGCCACCGACGCCAAGAACTACCCGTGCCCGCCCACCACCGCGCAGGTGGCCAAGGGCGACGGCTGCGTCATCGCCGTGGGTGACGTCGCCGGCGACAAGGTCCCCGTGCCCATCCAGTTCAACCTCAACGCCCCCCCGGTGACGACGACCACGGCGGCCCCCACGACCACGGCGGCCAACCTCGGCAACACCGTGACCACGGCGGCCGCCAGCACCTCGCCGGGCGGGGGGACGTTGGCGTTCACCGGCACCGGGCCCCGCCTGTGGTGGGTGGCCCTGGTCGGGGTGGCGTTGATGATCCTCGGCCTCCTGGCCCTCGTCGTCGTCGACCAGCCGCGCCGGCTGTTGCGGTTGGCGCTCGCCAGGGTCCGCAGCCGGGGCCGCACCTAGCACCCGACCGGGGCCGCCCGACCGGGGCCGCCCGACCGGGGCCGCCCGACCGGGGCCGCCCGACCGGGGGGCGCCCGCCAGGCGCCTCAGACCATGGCCCGGGCGCGGGCGGGGTCGGCGCGGAACCACGCCACGGTGGCCTCCACCCCGGCGCGCAGGGGCTCGGGGGCCACGTCGGGGAAGAGGCCGAGGAGCCGGCGCTGGTCGGCCTGGGAGTCGCGCACGTCGCCCGGGCGGGGCTCGGTGTGCCGGCGGGCCACGCCATGGCCCAGCACCGCCTCGATCTCGGCGACCAGCTCGAGCAGCGACACCCGGGACCCGAAGGCCAGGTTCACCGGGACGGCGCTCGTCACCCGGCGGCGCACCGCGTCGAGCAGGACCGCGGCCACGCTGCCCACGTAGGTGAAGTCCCGGGTCTGCCCGCCGTCGCCGTGGATGGTGAGCGGCTCCCCGCGCAAGGCGGCGGCCACGAAGGCCGGGATCACGGCGGCATAGGCGTGGTCCGCGGCCTGCAGCGGGCCGAACACGTTGAAGAACCGGAAGGCCAGGACCTCCATGGCGAAGGACTCACCGTAGGCCAGGGCGTAGGCCTCGGTGGCCAGCTTGCTCGCCGCGTAGGGGCTGACCGGCCGGGGCGCCATGTCCTCGACCTTGGGGAGTGCCGGATTGGCGCCGTAGACCGAGGACGACGATGCCACCACCACGTAGGGGCGGCCGCCGGTGCGCGCCGCCTCGAGCACCCGCACGGTGCCCGTGGCGTTCGCCTCGTGCGACGCCAGGGGATGCTCGAGTGAGCGGGGCACCGACGGCAGCGCGGCGAGGTGCACCACGGCATCGGCCCCCTCGAACGCCGTGCCCAGCGCGTCGGGGTCGAGAACGGACCCCACGATGAGCTCCACGCCGTCCACGCCCTCGAGGTTGTCGGCCCGGCCCGTCGAGAGGTCGTCGAAGGCCACCACCCGCCCGACATCGGCGCAACGCCGAAGGGCCCGGCACAGGTTGCCCCCGATGAAACCGGCCCCCCCCGTGACGACGACGTCCACCGTTGTGCTTATAGCCGCTCCACGTTGGGACCGTCCAACCGCCCCCGGGTGTCGAGCACCAACCGGGCGTGCGTGGTGACCAGCTCGTAGTCGAAGGCGTCGTGGTCGGTGACGAGGACGACGGCGTCGGCCGCCTCGAGCTCGGCGGCGCTCAGCTCGACCAGGGCACCCCCGCCGTCGGGGTCGTGGCCCAGGTGGGGGTCCGCCACCCGCACGTGGGCGCCCAGGGCGGCCAGGCGCTCGGCGATGACGGTGCCGGGGGACTCCCGGGCGTCACCCGTGTTGCGCTTGTAGGCCAGGCCGAGCAGCAACACCGTGGCGCCGCGCACCGCGCGCCCGCGGGCGTTGAACGCCAGGACGAGGCGATGGACCACGTAGTCGGGCATGTGCTCGTTGATGTCGTTGGCCAGCTCGACGAAGCGGAAGGGCTGCCCGAGCGCGCGCCGGACCTTCCACGACAGGTAGCTCGGGTCGATGGGCAGGCAGTGGCCGCCGACGCCGGGCCCCGGCACGAAGCGCAGGTACCCGAAGGGCTTGGTCGACGCCGCGTCGATGGCCTCCCACACGTCGATGCCGAGTTCGCCGGCGAACATCGCCAGCTCGTTCACCAGCGCGATGTTCACATGCCGGAAGGTGTTCTCGAGCAGCTTCGTGAGCTCGGCCTCGCGCGTGCCCGACACCGCCACCGTGCGGTCGACGATGCGGTCGTAGAAGGCTCGCACGGCGCCGAGGGACGCCTCGTCCACCCCGGAGACCACCTTCGGGGTGTTGGCCAGGCTCCACGTGGGGTTCCCGGGGTCGATGCGCTCGGGGCTGTAGCCCAGGTAGAAGTCGGTCCCGGCGGCGAGGCCCGAGCCGTCCTCCAGGATCGGGGCGACGAGCTCCTCGGTGGTGCCGGGATAGGTCGTGGACTCCAAGATGACCGTGGCGCCGGGGCGCAGGTGCTGCGCCAGCATGGCCGCCGCCGCCTCCACGTGGGCCAGGTTGGGGTTGCCTTCGCGCAGGGGAGTGGGGACGTCGATGACGGCCACGTCGAAGCCCGCGCAGCGCCCGGGCTCGTTGGTGGGGAGGTAGCGCCCCGAACGCAGCGCCTCCTGCAATACGGCGTCGGGCACGTCCTCGACGAAGGACTCCCCGGCGGTCAGGCCCTTGATCCGCGCCTCGTCGAGGTCGAACCCCACCACGTCGAAGCCGGCTTCCACCGCCCGCACGGCGAGCGGGAGCCCGACGTACCCCTGGCCGACCACGACCAGCCGAGTGGCGGTGCGCGGGTCCACGACGTCCGATCAGGCGTGCTGGGCGGCGACCGAACCGGTCGCCTGCTCGTGGGCGCCGTCGCGCGCCGGCGTGGCGCGCCCCGCCACCACGACGTCGCCCCGCGCCTGGCGCGAGCGCCCGTCACGGTGCACCACGTGCGCGCTCAGCGCGCACGTGCCGCGCCACCAGCGCTGAAGGTGCCCGCGGTAGCGGCCCTCGAGGTAGGCGCGGTCGGGCAGCACCACGGCGCGCAGGAAGCGCAACGTCGCCCGACGGGGGCGGATCTCGCGCACGGCGGAGAATGACAGCGCCGCCCCGTTGCGGGCGTAGTCATAGGTGTGGTCGTAGACGCGCAGGCGCCGGCGGTCCGCCCGCTCGGGTCGGTGCGCCGCGGCCCACGCGGAGAGGTGGACGATGTCGACCACCTTCAGGGTCGACCAGGCGAGGTCGACCGCTTCGGCCACCACCGACTCGGCCTTCCAGGCGGTGCTCAGCCTCTCGATGCTGTCGATGTCCAGCGCGTGGGTCAGCACCATCTGGGCGACGTCGCGCAACAGGACGAGCTCGGACTGGTCGCGCCCCAGGCGGGCGTAGAAGCAGGCGTGCAGGAACCGCTCTTCGGTCCCGAGCGCCACCAGCTCGTGCCCGCCCACGCTCAGGGGCGTCGAGCGCGAGAAGAGGTCGGCGGGGGTGACGAGCATGCCGTAGGGCCCGCTCACGAACGTACGGCGCAGGACGAGCTCGTGGCCGTGGGGGGTGAAGAAGCTCGTCCCCATGCTGAAGCGCCGGTCGAAGCCCGGGCGCGGCTCGGCGAAGCGCCGCACGCACCCCATGGCGGAGAACAGCGCTGCGGCCTCGTCGAAGGCCGGTACCGGCACGAGCAGCTCCACCCGGCGAAACGTGCGCTGCACGGGCTGGGGGTAGTCGAGGTACGCCGCCGCGCACCCCCGCAGGACGCGGTGGGTGATTCCCGCCCCCGACAGGGCGTGTGACAACTCGAGGAGGCTCGTCTCCAGATCCCGCCGCACGGCGGCGGCCTCGTCGACGACGCCGGTGAGCTCCGCCCGCTGCGCGTCACTCAGGGCGAAGCTGCCGTCCTCCACGGCGGCGGCCAGCAGGCCGACGAGGCGATGCTCCTTCACAAAGGCGAGGAAGGCTCCCCATGCGGATTCGTCGAGGGGCGCGTCGAGCAGTGGGGCGTGCAGCGGGCTCAGGCCGAATGCGGCGACGTCGGCGGCCAACGTGCGCGGGGTGGTCACACCGCGACCTCGTTGCGCGCCCGCGCCGGGAGGGAGAACAAGACGGCGCGCACGCTCTGGGCGTCGCGCTTGGACACGGCCTCCTCCATGTCGAGGAGGCCCTCGGCGAGAGCCGTACGGTCGAGACCGTACGGGACGACGTGGGCGATCGAGGGGTGGGCCGTCTCGAGCACCTGCTCGTCGGGGTCGTGGAGCTCCTCGGCGATCTTCTCTCCCGGTCTCGGCCCGGTGATGCGGATGGCGATGTCGGTCCCCACGGCGTAGCCCGAGAGGCGGATCATGCGCTGGGCCAGGTCGAGGATGCGCACGGGCTCGCCCATGTCGAGCAGGAAGACCTCGCCCCCGCTGGCGAGCACCGAGGCCTGCAGGACGAGCTGGACCGCCTCCTCGACGCTCATGAAGTACCGGGTCATCCGGGGGTCGGTCACCGTGACCGGACCGCCCAGGGCGATTTGACGGGCGAAGGTGGGGATGACGCTGCCGCGTGAGCCGAGCACGTTGCCGAAGCGCACCGCACAGTACGGCGCACCCTCGGGGGCGCCGGTGAGCACGACCTGCTCGGCCACCCACTTGGCCGCCCCCATGACCCCCTTGGGCCGGACCGCTTTGTCCGTGGAGATGCACACGAACCGCTCGACGCCTTCGGCGGCGGCCGCTTCCACCGTGTTGAGGGTGCCGAAGACGTTGGTGGTCACCGCTTCGACGGGGTGCGCCTCGAGGATATGCACGTGCTTGTGGGCCGCGGCGTGGAACACCACCTGGGGCTGGTAGCGGGCGAAGACCTCGAAGATCGCCGCCCGATCGGTGATGTCGATGAGCGCCTGCTCGCACGGCACCGGAAGGAAGGCGGCGGCGTCGTGGAGATGGGTCTCGTCGTGGTCGAGCAGCACCACGAGCGCCGGATCGAAGCTCGCCACCTGGCGCGAGATCTCGGAACCGATCGACCCCCCGGCCCCGGTGATGAGCACGCGCTTGCCGGCGAGCGAGCGGCGCACCGCCTCGAGGTCGGTGGCCACCTGCGTCCGGCCGAGGAGGTCCTCGATGCGCGGCTCGCGCGCCTGGCCGACGTGGGGTGCGTGCCCCACGCCCCCGACCATCGCGCGCACCCCGGGGAGGACCTTCATGGTCACGCCGGCCGCCTCGGCGGCACGCAGGGTGCGCTCGACCAGATCACGGCTGGGCGAGGGGATGGCCAGGAGCACCTGCTGGATGGCGTAGCGGCTGGCGGCGTCGGGGATGTCGTCGACGGCGCCCACGACGGGCACGCCGAGCAGCGACAGCCCGTGGGTCGACGGGTCGTCGTCGAAGACGGCCACCGGCACGAGCCCGGCGCGCGGGTTGCGCAGCATGTCCCGGACCACCGCCGCCCCGGCGTCGCGGCTCCCGATGATCCCCACGCGCAGGCCCATGCGGCGCGAGCCGCGCTGCCAGGCGAACAGGCGCGAGTGGAACCGCAAGACGCTCACCGCCATGGTGACGAAGGCGCAGCCCACCACGATGACCACGAGGGGCACCCGCATGAACCCGACCGTCCACCCCAAGGGATAGAGGACCAGGAGCACGCCGAGCGAGGTCAACGACGACAGGAGGATCTGGCGGGCCTCCTCGATGCCGGCGTGGCGCCACATGCGGCCGTAGAGACCGAACACGTGGAAGCTGACCAACTGCACCACCAGGGCCACGGGGAGGAAGGAGGCCAGGTGGGGCCAGTAGTGCGCCGGGGCGCGGTCCCGCAGGTTGATGACCTCGGCGAGGCTGTACGCCGCCACGATGGCGATGGCGTCGAGCACCACGAACACCAGGCGGGCTCGCACCCGCGAGGCCCGAACCACCCAGCGTCCTACCTCGGTGGTGCCCATGCCCCCGGTGGAACCGGATACCGGAGTCGCCCCCGCGTCGGCACGCACGTCCGACTCTCCCATCGATGATGCCCCCCGTCTCAGGCCTCTCGCCACCACCGGCCGGATCCGCCCTGTCGGAGAGGCGGTCGAGCGCGCGGCGAGACGAGCGATGAAGCTCCTGGCCTCACTAAACCGTTGGTGGACGCGAGCCTTTTCCCTCCCTTTGCTCCGGGGGAACGCCGTGCCTCGCCCGAACGGTCAACACCTGCCCCCACGACTGCTGCTGCTGTTGTTGTTGCTACTTCCTGACCCCGCGGGACCACGTTACGAGCACCGGGGGCGACGAGCATCGTCAGGATTGACGATTTCCGGGGCCCCGGGGACCGCGGACGGTGGGGACCCTAGCACCCGTGGCCGGGCACCACCCCGGTGGCCGGGCCCGGACGGGGCGGCGGGGAAGTGCTGGTCCGGTGCGGGAATCGGGCAGGCGCACGGTGGGGGGGGACCCGGCGGAATCGTGGGCCGGGGCGGGGGTGATAAAGGGTAGCTGTCGGGTAAAATGCCGCGAACCGGGTCAGCGCGCGGGCGGGGCAGCGCTGGGCACGGGCCGTGACCGGAGAAGAGGAACGGGGGGCATGGAGCCGATCAACTTTCGGAGCGCGCTTCGGCGCTGGCCGGTCGTTGTCGGCGTGGCTCTCGTGGTCGCCGTGGGGGCGGCGTTCTTCCCCGTGAAGGTGCCCCGGGTCGGCAAGGCCCGGTACGCCGCATCCGCCACCATCGGGGTCCCCCCGAACAGCTCCTCCAAGAAGGGGACCAGTTCGGGCGGCGTCATCAGCGAGATCCAATTCGCCACCAACATCCAGACGGTCATGGGCAACGCCGCCAAGGCGGCCGGCGTGAAGGAGTCCGCCGTCCACCTCGAGAAGGACCTGAGCATTGCGAAGAGGAAGAAGACGAAGAAGAAGTCCGGCCCGATAAACACCCTCACCTTCTCGATCTCCCAGGGCACGGCCAAGGGGTCGGCCACGCTGACCAACGACTTCGCCAAGGCGCTCGGCGAATACCTGGACTCCCAGGCGGCGACCCACCAGAAGAACGCCCTCGCCGCCGCCCAGCAGCAGGTGTCGAGCATCGAGACCGAGCTCAACAACGTCAACGAGCAGATCGCCCAGCTCGTGGCGTCCGGCGGCGCGTCCGGAGGGTCGACCAAGAGTGGAAAGGGCGGGACCCGCACGAACCCCACGCTCGCCGACCTCGAGACCCAGAGCCAGTCGTTGACGGCGTCGTACTCGCAGGCCATCCAGAAAGAGCAGCAGATCCAGGATTCCCCCACGCCGGCCGTGTCGTTCCTGATCATCCGTCCGGCGCTCCCCAGCGGGGCCAAGAAGACCACCGGCAAGATCTCCTCGCTCGACCACCACTCGGTGCGCGGGGCCCTGGGTCTGGGGGCCGGAGCGGTGCTCGGCGTGGGCGTGGCGCTGCTCCTCGAGGCCCTCGACCGCCGCATCAAGACGTCCAAGCGGGCGGCGGACGTCTTCGACCTGCCCGTGGTGGCGGAGATCCCGCTCGTGCGGGCGCCCCGGGTCTCGAAGTCCAAGGAGACGCCATGGCCTGCACCGGGCGTCGTGGTGGTGAGCAGTCCCACGTCGCCGGCCGCAGAGGCCTACCGGCGGCTGCACATGGCGATCCTGCTCGACGCCCCGGTCGCCGTGGCCGGGCCCGAGCACGCCTACCCCAACGGCGCCGCCGCCGCGCCCGTCCTGAGCCCGGGGACGTCCGCCAACGGGTCGCCGGCCCGGCCCGCCTCGGGACTGTGGGTGGCCGAGCCGGTGTTGCCCACACCCGTGCGCACGGCGGTGCGTCCCGCCACGCGGCCGCCCTCCACGCGCCAGGTGATCATGGTGGTCTCGCCGGGCTTCGAGCCCACCCGGAGCTCGGTGGTGGCCAATCTGGCCGCGACCTACGCCGAGGCCGGTGAGCGGGCCCTCGTGATCGCCACGCAGGACCTGCGTCAGGGCAATGGCTTCAACGGCGGGTACGGACCCGTGCCGCCGGCTCCCGACCGGCCCATCGGGCCGGCGGACATCGAGGCCCACCTGATCCCCTCGCCCATCGCAGGCGTGGGCAGCCTGGCCCTCGGGGCCCTGCTTCACGGCCCGGGGCAGCTGGCGACCCAAGCCGAGGCGTTGATCGCCGCCGCCCGCCAGGTGGCCGATGTGGTGCTCATCGAGGCGGCGCCCCTCCTCGTCACCCACGACGCCGAGGCCCTGCTCCCGGCCGTCGACCTCGTGGTGGTCGTCGGCGAGTGCGACATGACCAAGGTGGACCAGGCGCGCCAAGCCGGCGATCTCCTGCTGCGCACCGGTGCCCCCATCCTGGGCCTCGTCGTCACCAAGGTCCGGTTGGCCAAGAAGGACCTGCGCACGGCCACGCCATGGGAGGTGCCCGCTCCGGCCCCCAAGAAGGCCCCGCGGCAGCACCGCTCCCCCCGCAAGGAGCGGGCGCGCAAGAAGCAGCAGGCCGCCGCCGCCGCCGATCAGCCGTCGTCGACGGCGTTCATCGGCCAGGCCCCGGGTCCCGACGCGGTGGCGGACCAGCCCCACGCCGTCGGGGTCTTCCCGCCCCGCTGAACGTCACCCAACCTGTCGCCTCGCCGTCGCTCCGGCGCACCCTCGGCCGGGGCGCGCACCGCAGCGACGGCCACACGAGGTGGCGGCACTGTCCGGTGCGGTCGGTCAGGCGGGTTCGAGCTCGAAGACGAGCTGGTACGCGAACAGCGTGGGCGCCATGGCCATGCCGACGCGGTCGATCCCGCCCACGAGGCTCAGCGCCCACGAGGGCGCGGGGCCGCCGCGCGCCGCCACCTCGAGCGGCAGGCCGGAGATGGCCCGCCGGCGAACCCGCATGCCCGCGCCCTTCGCCATGCGCTCGAAGCTGTTGCGCGTGAAGAACCGGAGGTGCCCGGCGTCGAACACCCCCCGGCGCTCGTAGTCGAACTTGCCGAACATGACCCGTACCCGCGGGTACCAGTGGGCGACGTTGGGGACGCTCGCCATCACGACCCCACGGGGCCCGAGCACGCTGCGGAGCTGGGCCATCAGGGCCGCGGGATCGGCCAGGTGCTCGAAGACGTCGGCGCCGAGGACGACGTCGAAGTCGCCGCCCACCTCGGGCGGCAACCCCAGGTTCAGGTCGGCCTCGACGAACCCGTCGAGGCGGTCACCCACCCCGTCGAGCTTGTGGGCGTCGACGCCGATGACGGTGTGGCCCTGCAGGCGCAGCATCTCTCCCAGGCGGCCGTCGGAGCAGCCCAGGTCCAAGAGGCGCCTGGGCTTCCCGTCCCCCAGCCACGACAGGAGCTTCCCGTGCGAGGACGAGGCCGCCAGCTTCAGCTCGTAGCCGTCCTGGGCGAACGCCATGTCGCCCGAGCCGAAGCCCATCTTGTGGAATCGGTACCGGAGGACGTCGGTGGCCACGTCCTTGGCGTAGCCCATGCCGTTCACGTGGCAGATCTCGTCGCCGTAGTAGGTGGGGATGGGGACCTCCACGATCACCTTTCCGGCCTCGTGGAATTGCAGGATGATCTCCGTGTCGAAGTCGAACCCGTCGGAATTCGACTCGAAGGGCACGTCCTTCAGGGCGTCGACCCGGTAGGCCCGGTAGCCGCTGTGCCATTCGGTGAGGGTCATGCCCGTCACCGAGTTCGAGAACCGGCTCAGAATGCGGTTCCCTACGTACTTGTAGAGGGGCATGCCGCCCAGGCGAGCCGAGCCCTCCTCCATCATCCGTGAGCCGAACACGGCGTCACACTGGGTCTCCCCGAACGGCGTGATGATGTCCTCGATCACCTCGGGTGCGTACTGGCCGTCCCCGTGGAGCAGGACCACGATGTCGAGCCCCTGCTCGATCGCCCACCGGTAGGCCGCCTTCTGGTTCCCGCCGTAGCCCAAGTTCTGGGGCCGGCGGATCACGGTCAACGGCAGGTCAGTCGACTTCTGGTACTCGGTACCGACCATGAAGGTGCAGTCGCTGCTGGCGTCGTCGCACACGACCACCTCGGTGACTCGTCGGCGGAAGGACTCCGGCAGGCGGTCGAGCACAGCAGAGAGCGTGGACGCCGCGTTGTAGGCCACGACGACGACGCCGATGCGTTCGGACTTCCCCCGGTCACCTGGCACAGCCCCCCCTTTGGTCACGGCGCCGCCAGCGTCGACGAATGGTCGCGGACGAGGCACCGGGCCGAAACCGCTTCGGGGGGCGCCGTCGGTGGCGGCGCCCATACTCCGCACGCCGCGCGCGTCACCGATTCCCCCGATCATCAGCCCCTTACCGCGCGACCCAACGTAGCGGCCGGGTCCGCTCGTGGACTTCCTCACAATTGACGATTTGGATCGGAGCGGTTGACGATTGGATCGGACGCCGATGACCGGGCGAACCCGACGCGGTTGGGCCGCTCCGGGCGCCGCGTGCGCCACCGGACCGGTCGGCACGCGCCACGTGGGCGCAGGAAGGCGCACGGTAGGATCTTCCCCGAGATGACGGGGGAGAAGGACAGGCGCGCCGTGGCCGCCACCGTGGTCGTGGCCGCCGTCGCTCCCGGCGGCGCGGCGCCCCGGACCCCGCATCCCGGGCCCTCGAGGACGCCGGCCTCGACGAGCGTCGGCCCCGTCGTCGTCGACCGGCGCACCGGCTTCGGTCGCTGACCGGGCAGGCATCGGTTCTCGGGCGGCTGCCGGTGCGATCGACCCCGAACCTCCTGCTCATCGTCCTGGATGCCTTGCGCGAGGACGCCGTGCCGGCGAGCCTCGGCGCGGACCGGCGGCGCTCGATCCGGGCGCGGACCTGCCTGGCCTCGGCCCCCTGGACGCTGCCGTCGTGCAGTTCCCTGCTGACGGGGAACGCCGCCACCCGCCACGGCCACTACTGGATCACGAACCCGCTCCCGACGAACGCGCTGCTCGGCGCCCTGCCCGAGCGCTACCGGCGGGTGGGCATCGTGAACAACCCCGTCCTGTCGGCGCGCTCGGGCCTCGGCGAGGGCTTCCACCAGTGGAAGTTCCACGCCGACCACCTGGCTCCCTTCGAGCGGGCGCTCGAGCTCATCCCCACGGCCACCAGCCGCAAGCCGCTGTTCGTGGTCCTGCACTCCAACATCCCCCACGACTACTACCTGGACGTGGCCGCGCCCTACTACGAGGAGGCGTACCCCGAAGATCCGGGGCCGCCCTTCGTCCTCGGGGAGCGGGTCATCACGTGGCGCGACACCGACACGGCCGAACGCGAGGCGGTGACGCGCACCTACCGGGCGTGCGTGCAGAAGACCTTCGCCCTTCTCGACGCCGTGCTCGGGGCGGTGCGCGAGCGCGACGACTTCGTCACGGCGGTCACCGCCGATCACGGCGAGGGGTTCGAACCCGAGATCGGGCGCGTGCACCATGCCGGACGGGTGCACCAGGACCTGATCCGGGTGCCGCTGTTCTTCGACCTGCCGTCGGCCGTGGCCCGCCGACGGCACGCGGAGCTGGCCGACACGCTCGACACCCACCCCGTCTCGAGCACCGACATCCTCCCGACGATGCTGATGCTCGCCGGCCAGACCTCGCTCCCCGAGACCGACGGCGTCCCCGTGACCGCCGCGCCGTCGGGCCGGGTGCTCGTGAGCGAGGACCGGCGGTACCTGTACCTGAAGGACCGGTTCCGGTTCAACTTCCACGGCCGGTTCAAGAACATGACCGACGACGAGATCGCGCGGAACCAGGCGATGCAGGCCGACCTCGGCGCGCCTCCGGTGCTGCGCTCGTTCGTGGCCGACGGCCACAAGCTGATCGTCACGTCCCTCGCCCTGGCTGCCAACGGCCACGCCCCGGGGCGCCCGGCGCTCGACTCGTACGCCGCGCGCCTCTTGGGGGGCCCGTCGGTGGCGTACCACGGCGATCGCCTCTACGCGTGCGAGTACTACGACCTCGCACGCGATCCCGGCGAGCACGAGAACCTGCTGTCGTCGACGACGACGTGGCCCGACGTCCTGCGCGCGGCGTGGCCGTCGGCCCCCCCCACCGTGCCCGCCACCGACGGGACCGAGACCGACCTGTACACCATCCTGGCCGAGTCCGAGCTGGTGGCGGTGTCCTGACGCCGGGCCCGGCCGGGCTACGGCGGCGGGGCGCGCTCGCCGAGGCGGCGCCGGTAGCGCGGGTTGTCCCCCAGCCGGCCCCGGGCGCCGTCCCACAGGCCGTGGAGGATGGCGGAGCGCTCCTGGCGTCCGTGGGCCAGCTGCAGGCGCCGCGCCGAGTACGCCAGGTGCCAGGCGACCCACCGCCACGTGCCGTGCCGGCGGGCCAGGGCGAAGTAGTTCCGGGCCACGTAGTAGGCCCGCCACGCCTCGTCGGCGTCGACGGGTCGCCGGGCCTGGAGGGCACTGGCCCGACCCGCGGTGGTCTGCTCGTCGGCCACCTTGGCGGCGGCCACGGCGTCGACGAGCACACAGAACCCCGCCGCCCGCACCCGGCAGAAGAAGTCGAAGTCCTCGTAGCCGAAGTACCAGTCGGCATCGGGGAGCACGCCGGCGTCGACGACGGCCCGGGAGACGAGCGTCGCCCCCCAGCACGAGACGTCGACGGGACCCAGGTCCTCGGGGGACCCCGGCGCCGGCACGACGTTCACGGTGTGGCCACCGCGGCCCACGAAGCGCCGGCCGTAGGCCGCCACCGCGCCGACGGGCGACGGCGTGGGGGGCAGGGCGCGCAGGCGCGCCAGCAAGGACGCCAGGCGAGGGGCGGGAAGGCTGAACAGTCCGATGTCGTCTTCGCACAGGTAGGCCCACGTCGTCGCCGGGTCCGCGAAGGCCTCGAGGAGACCGGCTCGGAACCCCCCCGCCGGTCCCGAGTTCGTGGGCAGCCGGAGCATCCGCACCGACGACTCGAGCGCCGGGTCGTCGAGCCCGCCGACGCCGTTGACCACCACCACGACCTGCTCGGGGGGCAGCCCCTCCACCTCCAGCAGCGCCCGGGTCACGTCGCCGGCCAGTCGGGGCCGCATGTGGGTGAGGACCACGGCGGTGACGCCGGTGAAGTCCGGGGGGGCCATCACCGGTACCCGAGGGACCGCACCAGGTCTCCGGCCGAGGCGCGCAGGCGCAGCAGGTACAGGGCGTTGAGCGGGTGGCCGCCCACCCCGATGGAGGAGGCGAACACGCCCGCCGGCTTGGCGTAGTCGCCTTCGCGCCCCTCGGGGTCGCGCCGGTGGCCGGTGGGCGACGCGTCGCCGGGTGCGGGCGGGGGTCGTCCGAGCCACACGGCGCGCTCGAAGTCCTCGTCGTGCAGCTCGTCGCGCCCGAAGTGCAAGACGGCGTCGTGCCAGGGCTCGCCCAGCCACGCGAGCAGCCCCCGCATCACCTGCTCGGGCTCGGTGGCCAGGGCCTCGTAGCGCACCTCGCGGTAGCGGTCGGGATGTGCCGCCCCGAAGGCCTGGGCGGCGCGCACGTGGCGCGGCCACTCATGGGGCACGCGCCGGGCGCTGACCACGCCCCAACGGCGCCGCCACGAGTCGATCACGTCGCGCGGGTCGCGCACCATGTGAACGACCTGGCAGTCGGGGTACAGGGAGTCGATGTAGTCGAGGAGCACGGCGTAGCCGGGGCTCTTGTCGGCCCAGCGGGTCTTGCCCTGGCGCTGGGCGTGCTGGAGGTGGACCCACGAGAACAGCTCGCGGACGTGGGCCCGCCACTGGTCCTGGGTCAGGCCGAAGCGCACGAGCCGGCGCCAGTTGTTCTGCTCCGCCACGAGCATCCAGGTGAGAAACAGCGTCTCGGGCCCGCAGCTGATCCCCGGATGGGCGTCGAGCATCCACCGCAGCAACGTGGTCCCCGACCGGGGGCACCCCACGACGAAGATGGGGGGGCCGCCCGGTGTTCCACCCTCGTCGGCGGGGACGATCACGGCGGTACAGTAGCCAAGGCGCGCGTCGGTCGGGTGCGGACAGTGGCCGGCCGGTCCCCGGTCGAGGCGCCTCGGACGGCGCGGCACCGGAGCATGGGGCGCCGTGCCCGGAGGCCGGGATGCACGCAGTCGAGGGGGGAGCGAGCGGCGGGGCGCCGGTCATCAGCATCGTCGTCCCCGTGCTCGACGGCCTGCCCTGGCTCGGGCAGCAGCTGCAGGCGCTCGCCGACCAGCACTCGCGCGGCGCGGCGGAGGTCATCGTGGCCGACAACGGGTCGGTCGACGGCAGCCTCGACGTGGCCCGGCGCTTCGCCCGCATGCAGCCGGGGTTCATGGTGCTGGACGCCTCGGGCACTCCGGGCGCCGCTGCGGCACGCAACGCCGGGGCCCAGGCGGCCGGCGGCGCGTTGCTGGCGTTCTGCGACGCCGACGACGTCGTGGGCCCGGGATGGGTGCAGGGGTGCATCGACGGGCTGCAGCACGCCGACGCCGTGACGGGGTGCTTCGACAATGCCACCCTCAACGGGGGAGTGGCGGGCGATCCCCAGCCTCCGGCCACGAGTCAGCTGGGCTTCCTGCCCGCCGGGCTCTCCTCCAACCTGGCCGTGCGCCGCCCGGCGTTCGTCGGGGTGGGCGGGTTCGACGAGCGCCTGTCGGTGGGCGAGGACATCGACCTGTGCTGGCGGCTGCAACTGGCGGGGTACCGCTTCGGCGTCGCCACCGGGGCGGTGGTGGCCCGGCGCGAGCGGGCCCGGGCGGGGGACGTGTTCCGCCAGGCCTTCTCCTACGGGCGCTGCGGCCCCCTGCTGTACCGGCGCTACCGGGCCGTGGGGGCCCGCCCCGACGTCGGGGGGGCGGCCAGGGGATGGGCCTGGCTCGTCGTGCGCCTGCCCCGGCTCAGGCACCGGGAGTTCCGCCGGAGCTGGGTGCGCGCCCTCGGGGTGCGGCTCGGGCGCATCGCCGGCTCGCTCGAACAGCGCGTCGTGTTTCCCTGACCCAGCGTCCCGGCTGGGCAGCGCCGGCCTCTCAGGACACTCCCCACGTGGCGTCGACGTGCACCGGGGACAATGCCATCACGCCGCGCGGCGGCTTCTGGATGAAAGGCCCGAAGACGTCCAAGGACCCGAAGGGCCGCCCACGACAGGTGGGGCTTCTCCCCCTGCCCGGCGCGGGAACGCGCCCCCATGACCGCCGACCACCGGTAGTACTTCCCCAGGATCTTCTCCAGGAACTCGGAGCCGATCCCGTAGTCCCTCCGGATCGGGCGCTTGGACACCCCCTCCACCAGGACTTTGCGGCGGATCTCGGTCCATTCGTCCATGCCGCTGTGCACCTTTTCCCCCGTTCTGCTCGACCGTTCAGGCACGAAGCCTTGAAGCGGGATCGAGCAGACCCAGGGATGCTCAGGTGCTCCCGTTATCGACCGGCGCGTTCAAGTTCAGAGGTGCTCCCGTTCTCGACCAGCGTTTAACACGGCCGAGCTCGTTGTGGCTCAACACGATGTCCTGGTAGGCCGATCCGGCCAGGATCGCGTCCCGCTCGCCGAAATCCGCGATCCTCCCGTTCGCCAGGACCAGGAGCAGGTCGCACTGCGCCGTCGTCTCGATGCGATGCGAGATGATCACGACGGTGACGTGCCCCCTGAGCTCGGAGAGGGTCTGGCGGATTAGCTTCTCGGTGCGTCCGTCCACCGCGCTGGTCGGCTCGTCCAGGACGATGACCTTCGGGGAGCCGATCAGCGCACGTGCGATGGCGAGGCGCTGCTTCTGCCCGCCCGACAGGGCGCCGCCACCCTCACCCACGAGAGTCTCGTAGAACGCGGGCATCCGGACGACGTCCTCGTGCAGGTGTGCCGCCTTCGCGGCTTCGATGACCTCCCACTCCTCGAAATCCCGGAAGAACTTGATGTTGTCGATGATCGAGCCCTGCAGGAGCACCGGTTCCTGGGGCACGAGCGCCACCGTGCTGTACGCATCGCCCTTGGAGATCGCCGCCGCGTCCTCGCCGCCAATCGTGGCCCGGCCGCTCGTGGGCTCGCGTAGGCCCAGCAGGATCTGGCTGATGGTCGTCTTGCCGCTGCCCGAGGGTCCGAGCAGACCGATGATCTTCCCCTGCGGTATGTGCATGGTGATGTCGCGCAGGGCGAGCGTCGACCCGTCGTAGGAGTACTCCACGGAATCGAAGTCGACCTCGAAGGACTCGGGCACGCGCTCTCCGGGCCTGATTCGAGCTTCCTGGAAGCGATCCAGGTCGAACATGAGGTCCTCCAGCAAGCCCTGCGTGTAGCGGAGGCCCTGGATCGAGCCCTGGACGCCCGCGCCGTAGGTGATGCCTCGCAGCACGAGGATGAGGACGGCTCCGTCCTTCTCGAGCGCCGCGCGCCCGGAACCGGACAGGAAGACGATCCCGACGATGATGATTCCCAGTGCGAAGGACTGGTACAAGATGGGCGCGATGCTGCTGATCCGGTTGGTACTGCGGACCTTGCGACCGGTGTCCTCGATCAACCCGCGGAGCCTGGCTATGACCCGGGTCTCCACACCGAACACCGTGAAGTCCCGGCTCAGACGGGTGTACTCGGTCACCTGTGTGGCCATGGCTCTCGTGATCAAGGAGAGCTCGCGGCTTGCCCGCCTGCTGCGCCGGTTGAGTGGTCTGAGCATCTGCAAGAGCAGAACGCCGAAGACGAGGACGACGCCCGCCGCAACAGGATCGACCGCCAGGGCCAACCCCAAGAGCGCGCTCACCATCACGAGCGATTGGAGGCCGCCCGACAGGTTCCCGACCATACCGGCGGCGGCCCCGCTGTTCATATTAAGGAGCTGCTGGACATGCCCGAGCCGCTCGGTGGACTGAAGGGACCAGTTGGCCCGGAAGAACCCGGTGACGACGCGTGTACGGGTCGCGGTCAGCGCCTGTGCCGAGACAGACGTGCTGAGCAGGGTGCTCAAGATGCTGGCGCAGAAGAAGAGCACCAACGCCACCAACGAGACCATGATCGCGCTCCTCGGTGAGAAGGAGGGACCGAGGGGGGGATGGAACGAGTGCCTGCCCTCGACCCCGGCCACCACGACCTCTGAGACGACCAACAAGAGGACAGCTTGGCTCAGAGCGCCGACGAGCGAGAGGAAGGTGAAGGCGACGATCTTCAGACGCAGATGGCTCAGGGCGAGCATCCGCATGACCGAGCGCAGGGAGACGTTCGGTGCGTTCCCGGAGACGTTCGGTGCGTTCCCGTAGACGTTCGGTACGGTCCCGGAGACGTTCGGTGCGGTCCCGTAGACGTTCGGTGCGTTCTCGGCGCTGGACGCCCGGGTCCGGAAAAAAGACCTCTTCACTGGTCCGGTCTCGGCAGCCGCCGCTCCTTGTTGCCGAGGATCGCCTGGCTCGCTCGGCTCACCCCCGTCCCCGACGTCGAACCACACGCCGCCTGTGGTCACCACCGGGGGAGAGGGCGCGCTCCTCCGTCCATTCAGTGCATCGGTCATTGCACCGGGCACCCATCGCGCCCGCCGACAGGTCCCCCAGACCCCGTGGCCCGCCGCATCACAACTGGCAAGGGTAGCGCACCCGCGAAATCGGTGTCACTACTCACAGCGACCAATCCACCACATTTGTGGGCGCGACCAGGCGAATAGCATGGGCCCGTGGAGGGGGGAGGCCTCAAGGCGCAACGGGCGGCGGGCGGCGCCGACCCCCGCGGGGCGGCGGGGCGCCCGAGAGTCCTCCTGGTCATCAAGTGCCTGGGCTACGGGGGGGCGGAGCGTCTCCTGGTGGACGTGGCCGCCAACCGGGATCGCCACGCCTTCGACTACGAGGTGGCCTACGTCCTGCGCCCCGAGGACGCCCTCGTGCCGGCGATGGAGGCGACCGGGGTTCCGGTGCACTGCCTCGGAGCCGGGGGCAACGCCGACCTGCGGTGGGTGCCGGCCCTGCGCCGGCTCCTCGTCGACCCCGGCTTCGACATCGTCCATTTCCATCTGCCCTACGCCGCCGCGGTGGGCCGCCTGGCGGTGGCGTCGCTGCCGAGGGCCCGCCGGCCGCTCGTCGTGTACACCGAGCACAGCCTGTGGGACAGGACCGCCCGGCCGGTGAAGCTGCTCAACCGGGCGACCATCGGACGGGACCAGGCGCTGCTGGTGGTGTCGGAGGCGGCTCGCTCGGCGCTGCCGGCGCCGCTGCGCGCCCGGGCGCGCGTCGTCATCCACGGCGTCGACCTCTCGGCGTCGGCGCAGGTCCTGGAGGACCGGGCGGCCATCCGCCGTCAGGTGCGCGAGGAGCTCGGCGTCCCCGGGGACGACGTGCTCGTGGTCACCGTGGCCAACCTCCGGGCCGAGAAGGGCTACGACGTCCTGCTGGGCGCGGCGCGCCGGGTGGCCGACGCCGGCGCCCCGGTGCGCTTCGCCGCCGTCGGGAGGGGTCCGCTGCGCGAGGAGCTCGAGGCCGCCCACCGGTCCCTCGGCCTCGGGGACCGGTTCCGGTTCCTCGGCCAGCGCGCCGACGTGCTGCGGGTGCTCGCCGGGGCCGACGTCTTCGTGCTCGCCTCTCGCCACGAAGGCCTGCCCGTCGCCCTCATGGAGGCGACGAGCCTGGGGCTGCCGGTGGTGGCCACCGCCGTGGGGGAGGTCCCGAGCGTCGTGCGCGACGGCCAGGAGGGCGTGATCGTGGCGCCGGGCCGCGACGATGCGCTGGCCGAGGCGGTGCTGCGCCTGGCGTCGGACGGCGCCTTGCGCGAGCGCCTGGGTCGGGCGTCGCTCGAGCGCAGCGCCATGTTCGACATCGCCGGCGCCACGAAGGAGATCGAGGGGATCTACGGCGAGCTCCTCGGCGGCCGACGGTGAGCGCGGCGGGTCCGGCGCTGCCCATGACGGGCGTGGCGGGGAGGCGCCTCGTGCACGTGACGACGGCTGACATCAGCCTGGCCCTGCTCCTGGGCCCGCAGCTGCGGGCCTTCGCCGACGCCGGCATGGAGGTCATCGGGGCGTCGGCGCCGGGGCCCTTCGTCGACGAACTGGTGGCGTCGGGGATCGCCCACGAACCCCTCCGCCATGCCACCCGGTCGATGGCGCCGGGCCACGACGTCCTGGCCGTCGGCGAGCTGGTGCGCCTCTTCCGGCGCCTGCGGCCCGACGTGGTGCACACCCACAACCCCAAGCCGGGGCTCTACGGCCGCCTGGCCGCCCGCATCGCCGGAGTCCCGGTGATCGTGAACACCGTCCACGGCCTGTACGCCACCCCCGAGGACTCCCGGGCGCGGCGCGCCGTCGTCTACTTGCTCGAACGCGCCGCGTCGCTGTGCTCGCAGGCCGAGCTCGTGCAGAATCCCGACGACCTGGCCGTGCTCCGCCGCCTCGGGGTGCCCAAGGACAAGCTCGTGCTCCTGGGCAACGGGGTGGATCTGGCGCGCTTCGGCCCGCCGCGCCACGAGGACGACGTCCGCCGGGCGCGCGCGGCGCTGGGCGTCGAGCCCGGCCGCGTCGTCGTCGGCGCGGTCGGGCGCCTGGTCAAGCAGAAGGGCTTTCGCGAGCTGTTCGCCGCCGCCGCCTTGCTGGCCCGGCACCACCCCGAGGTGGTCATCGTCGTCGTGGGCCCGAACGACCCCCAGAAGAGCGACGCCCTCGGGCCCGACGACCTCTCGCTCGCCGAGGGGCTCGGCAACGTCGTGTTCCTGGGGCACCGCCACGACGTCGAGCAGCTGTACTGCGGCTTCGACGTGTTCGTCCTGCCCTCGTACCGCGAGGGCTTCCCCCGCTCGGCCATGGAGGCCGCCGCCTGCGGGGTCCCGGTCATCGCCACCGACATCCGAGGGTGCCGGGAGGTCGTCGACGACGACGTGACCGGCCTCCTGGTGCCGGTGCGCGACGCGCCGGCCCTGGCCCGGGCCATCGGGGCGCTCGCCGGGGATGCGCCGCGCCGGGCGGCGATGGGGACGGCGGCCCGGCGAAAGGCCGAGGCCCAGTTCGACGACCGGCTGGTGGTGGCCAAGACCCTGGCCGTCTACGAGCGGCTCCTGGCCCGGGGCCGGGCGACCGTTCCCGGGACATCTTGACGCGGGGTGGGGCAACCGCCACCATGGGTCGATGCCCGTCGACGACGTGGATCCGCCGGCGCCCAGCCCGTACCTGAAGCTCCTGCGCCAGATCCACCGCCACGTGGAGCCGCGTACCTACGTCGAGATCGGGGTGTCCACCGGGAGGTCACTGGCGCTCGCCCTGCCGGGCACCGTGAGCATCGGCATCGATCCCGCCCCCAAGGTCCAGGGGGCCCTCGGCCCCCACGCCCGGGTGGTGCAGACCACGAGCGATGAGTTCTTCGCCCGCCCCGACGCCGCCGATGTCCTCGGGGGGGCTCCCCTCGACCTCGCCTTCATCGACGGCATGCACCAGTTCGAGTACGCGCTGCGCGACTTCATGCACCTCGAGCGCTGGGCCGGCGCGGAGTCGACCATCCTGGTCCACGACTGCTACCCCGTCGACGAGGTCTCCGCCGCCCGCGAGCGCACCACCGACTGCTGGAGCGGCGACATCTGGAAGCTCATCGTCTGCCTCAAACAGTGGCGGCCGGACCTGAAGCTCGCCGTGATCGACGTGGCGCCCACCGGTCTCGGGTTGATCCGCGGACTCGACCCGCGCTCCTCGGTGCTCGAGGATCACTACGACGAGATCCTCGAGGCCTACGTGCCCATGGCCTTCAGCCACCTCGAGGAGGCCGGCAAGGCCGAGGCGCTCAACCGCGTGCCCAACGACTGGCTGCGCATCAGCGCCCTGCTCGCACCCGGCGCGGCCAAGCGCAAGGACTGGCTCGAGGCACGCGCCCGCCCGCGCCGGCGTGCCCTTCGGCCGGCACTCGCCCGGCGCGTCTTCAGAGCCGGGAACAGCTCGTCGGCGTGATCAACTTCGTCACGGTCCACTGGCAGAGCGCCAAGTGGATCGACGTCCAGCTCGACTACCTCCAGCGCAACGTCGCCGCGCCGTTTCGCGTCTACGCGTCGCTGAACGGCATCGACGACCCCGCGGTGCGGGCCCGGTTCCACTACGCGGCGGACGTGGAGGGGATCCACGCCGAGAAGCTCAACGCCCTGGCCGCCCACGTCATCGCCGAGGCGGACCCGACAGACCCCCTCGTTTTCATCGACGGCGACGCCTTCCCCGTCCGCCCCCTCGTGCCCTGGATTGCCGACACCCTGGCGGCCTACCGGCTGGCGGCGGTGCGCCGCGACGACAACCTGGGGGACCGCCAGCCGCATCCCTGCTTCTGCCTCACGACGGTGGGGCTGTGGGGCGACATCGACGGTGATTGGCGCAAGGGGGGCACCTGGGTCAACGCCGAAGGGCGCGAGCTGACCGACGTGGGCGGCAATCTGCTCGTCCAACTCCGCCAACGCGGGATCGAGTGGCTCCCCCTGCTGCGCACGAACACCACGAACCTCCATCCCCTGTTCTTCGGCGTCTACGGGCACCGCGTCTACCACCACGGGGCGGGCTTCCGGGACAAGGAGAGCCGGCTCGACATGGGGCTGCGGCCCGAGCTCTACCAGAAGGTGCGGGTGGAGCGCGAAGCCCCGAGCCTCGGGACGTTGCGCCTGCGCCTGCGCGAACAGCCCCTGCGCTCCGTGCGCTTCAGCGTGCACCACCTCGACGTCGTGCGGCGGGCGACCAAGAAGACCCTGCAGCTGCGCAGCAAGCGCCGGACGGCCGAGAAGCGCGAGCGCTTCGTGGCGCGCGGGGAGAAGCTGTCCGACGAGGTGTTCGCCCGCCTGCGCGGCGATCCCGGCTTCTACCGGGACTTCGACGCCGACGCCGGGTAGCGCCCCGGGCGCCCGCCCGCGCGTGGGGACCGGGGAGCGGCGGCCGCCGGTTCCTACGGCAAGGGCCGGGCGCCGCCCACGGCGGCGGTGGCCACCGTCCGGGCCAGGGCCTCGAGGTGGTCCCGGGCAGACGCCCATTGGAAGCGCTCCAGGAACAGGCGCTGCGCCTCCTCGACCAGTGTGCGCCGCAGGTCGGGCTGCTCGAGCAGAGCCACGCAGGCGTCGGCGAAGGCGTCGTCGTCGTCGGCAATCAGGCAGTGCCGGCCGCTCGTGACGCCGAGGCCCTCCGCCCCCACCGTCGTCGACACCACGGGGATGCGGTGGGCGAAGGCCTCCAGGATCTTCACCCGCGTCCCGCTGCCGTAGCGGATCGGCGCCGCCACCAGGTCGGCCCGGGCCAACTCGGGCTCCATGGCATCGACGCGCCCGACGACGGTCACCTCCGGCGGGTGGTCGAGTTTGGTGACGCCGGCGTCTGCCTCCCCCACCAGTCGGAGCCGGACCCCCGGCACGCGGGCCCGGACGCGGGGGAGGATCACGCCGGCCAGCCGGCGCGCCGCGTCGGCATTGGGTCCGTACAGGAGCGAGCCCTGCAGGAGCACGGTGGGAGGGTCACCGACCGCCACCCGCCCGAGAGGACGCGCCGGCACCTCGTAGCCGTTGGGGATCACCGTGGCGTTGGCCACGTCGAGGCGGGCGAGGTCGAGGTCGCTGCACACCACGACGCGGTCGGCCGAACCGGCGACGGCCCGCTGCACTCGCTGCCAGCGGGCAGCGTTCAGGCGGCCTTGGACCGTGGCGGCCATCAGGTGCCCGAGCTCACCAAGACCCGCGGCGCGGCGCAGCGCCCGTTCGGCGTCGAGCCGGGCGCGGATCTTGGCGTCTTCCAGGTCGACGAAATCGACGATCGTCGGCCCGAGGCGCGGGCGACCCAGCTGGAAGAACATCCCCACCCGGCTGAAGAGCACGACGTCGTAGTCACCGTCCACCCAGGAGAAGAACGTCTCGTTGAGCGGCACCGGTGTGGCCGCCACCAGTTCCAGGGGGAGGGGCGCGGACGCCAGCCACCTGAGCCTCCGCGAGGCGCGGTAGTCGGGGGCCGACCCGACGAGGGTCTTCACCCGTCGGATGGGCAGCGCCGACGGGGCCACGCACGGATCGGTCCGCAGCGGGTAGGTGAGGGTGAAGAGGTCGATCTCCCCGAGCCGGGCGATGCCCTCGATGGCCGCGGCCAACCGCAGGGTGCCGCCATAGGTCTGGGGCCACGGGAAGTCGTCGCCCACGACGAGGCATTTCATCGCACGTCCCTCGCTGCTCGCCCACCGGGGTGCGGGCGGGGCCAGCGTACCCACGCCACCGCGGTCCATTGGGCCCCGCCCACCACACCCACCGCGAATCCCACCAGCGCTGCTGCGTGGTGCGTATGACCAATCGCGGCCGCATCGGGACATGGGGCTACAGCGCTGTCCGGTCGATCTCCCACAGGTACCACCGGTAGGTGCCCCGATAACGCGCCAGCTTCTGGCGGATCCGATGTCCGAGCAGCGCGGTCGTCACAGCGCCCGCTGTGCTCGGGACGCCATGGCGGTACCCGAAGCGGCGCATGCCTTCGGCGCACAGCGCGGTGATCTGGCGGGCCTGGCGGGACGTCAACTCACGCTTCCATGCCGAGACCCGGTCATCAGTCACTGCTTCGAGCGCCCGATGCTTCCACTCTTCCCACCCGTGGACGATGAACGGGTCCACCGCTTGAGCCCGCGCCACGTCGTGGCGCCCAAGAAACGCGGCGATCTTCGCACGCGCGTCGTCGGGGTCGGCCACGACATCCTCGTAGCGTAGGGCCAGGCAGCGGGGTCCGAGCTCCGCCATCATGCTGCTGGCCTGGTGCTGGTCGATGGCCCAGCGTTGGGCCAGCGCCAGGTGGCGGTGCTCGCCCCAGTCCCCGAACTCGGAACCGTCGCGCCAGGGCACCGTCAGGTTCGAGGCCACCACGGCCCGGGGATCGCGCACCACGACGACGAATTGCAGCCACGGAGCCGCCCGGCTGACCGGGCGCCACCACAGGAGGTGGCCAGGTGTCTTCTCCCCCCATACCTCAGCGGGGCCGGCGAGGTGGCGGACCACCACGTCGAAGAGCGCAAACGGGTGCGCGCAGCTGCCGCCGAGTTCCGCCACGACGGCGTCCGTGTCGAGCGTCAGGCCGGCGGCGTTGTCGCGCGCCAGGAAGCAGGCGATCTCCTCTCGCAGGTCGGCACCCGCCAGCGGGAAGCTACGGCGCGCCAGCATCTCGCGCAGGAAACCGGAAAAGAAATGTGTTTCGGGGGGCATCCGCACGCCGGGGATCTCGCACGCCAGGCGCTGGACGAGGGTGGTGCCGGACCGTGCGCTACCGACTACCAGGAAGGCGACCTGCGGCGGGCGCAGTGCTTCGTTCGTCATGGCGACCCCGAACCCGCGAGCTCCAGAGCCAGGCCCTGGATCAGGTCGCGCGCGGTCGACCATTGATAGCGGGCCAGGAAGAGGCTGTGCGCCTCATCGACCACGCGCGCTCGCAGCTCTCGGTCTTCGAGCAGCCGGACGCACGCCCGTGCCAGGCCGTCGGCATCGTCCGCCATCAGGAAGTGGACGTCGGCGCGAACCTCGAGTCCCTCTGCACCGATGGTCGTGGACACCACCGGGATGCGGTGGGCGAAGGCCTCGAGGATCTTGATGCGGGTGCCGCTTCCATAGCGGATCGGTACGACGACGAGATCGGCGCGCGCCAGCTCGTCCTCCATTGTGGCCACCCGGCCCACGACGGTGACAACCGGAGGAGCGTGCAGAGGGGTCACACCGCCGTGGGGCTCACCCACGAGGCGAACCCGAACCCCGGGGCAACGCACTTGGATGTGCGGGAGAATTTCGGTCACCAGCCACCGCGCCGCATCCGCGTTCGGCCCGTAGCTGAGCGAACCTTGGAGCAACAACACGGGGGGATCACCCACCGTGCTCCTCCCCGCCGGCACGTCGGTGGCGTCGTATCCATTGGGCACGACGGCGGCGTTTGCGGACCCCAGCCTCTGTCGGTCGAGGTCGCTGCACACGACGACGCGCCCCGCCGCCCTCGCCACCCCTGTCTGCAGCTTGGCCCACCGTCGAGCGTTGAGCCTCGTCTGTGCACGGGCACCGGCGCCATGGACGAACCCCGAGATCGTGAAGCGGTCCGCACTGTTGGTGGCGTCGACGCGGGCCAGGAGCTTCTGGTCTTCGAGGTCGTCGAAGTCGATGACCGTCGGCCCCAACTTCGGCTGACCGAGCAAGACGTAGGTTCGGACCTTGCTGAACCATACGAAGTCGTACTGGTCCCCGACCCACTTTTCGAACTCGGCCTTGGCCGCGCACGGCCGATGTGCGACGAGTTCGAGAGGAGCAGCGGAGAACAGCCAGCGCACGCGCCGATACACGGAGAAGTCGGGACGTCGGCCTGAAGCCGTTAAGACCCGGCGGATCCCAAGCTCGGGCGGAACGGGGCACGGGTCGCTGCGCATGGGGTACGTCAGGGAAAAGAGATCGACCTCCCCGAGCTCCGCTGCCACGGCGACGACCTGTGCCAACCGTTGGTGCGACCCGTTCATCCGGCCACGGGTAATCCTGGCCGACAACGAGGGTCTTCACCGCGCCACCGCGCGAGCGATGCGGACGACCTCGGCGCGCACCGAGGATGCCTGGTACCGGGCGAGGAACAGGGCGTGGGCCTTGTCGACCAGCGACGCCCGCAGCGCCACGTCGGTGAGGAGCCGGGCACACGCCTGGGCGAGCGCCGGGGCGTCGTCGGCGAGCAGCAGGTGCTCGCCGTCGCGCACGTCGAGGCCTTCGGCGCCGAGGGTGGTCGACACCACCGGCACGTTGTGGGCGAACGCTTCGATGATCTTCACCCGCGTGCCGCTGCCGTAGCGCAGCGGGACCACGACCACGTCGGCCAGGGCGAGCTCGGTGGCGATGTCGGGGACCTGCCCGACGAGGGTCACCGCCGGAGGGCCGTGGAGGTCGGCGCTCGTCGGCGCCGCCAGGCCGACGAGGCGCACGCGCGCCTGCGGCACGAGCACCCGCAGTCGCGGTGCCACCTCCTGCACGAGGAACTGCGCGCCGTCGGCGTTGGGTGGGTAGCGCAGGGTCCCGTGGAACAACACGGTCGGGGGGTCGCCCACGGCGCTGCGCCCGGCAGGCTCGTCGGGGGGCTCGTAGCCGTTGGGCAGGACGCCCAGGCCGCGCAGGGGGGCCCGCTCGGCGTCGAGCTCGCTGCACACCAGGCTCACCACCACCCGCCGGCTGATGCGCCGGTGCAGGACGCGCCATCGCCGCATCTCCTCGTGCCACAGCGTGGCCCGGGCCAGGCGGCGCAGGTGGGCGCTGACCCCGGCGTGGTCGTCGCCGGGGATCGAGATGCGGGCCAGGATCTTCTGGTCCTCGAGGTCGTCGAGATCCACCACGGCGCGCGCCACGTCAGGACGCTGGGCGAGCACCCAGGCCCCGACCCGGAAGAACCACCACAGGTCGTAGTCGCCCGAGGCGAACCGGCGCACGGCGCTCGCCACGGCCGGCCGGTTGTGCAGCGGGACCTCGAAGGGCATGGTGGCCCGGGCCACGGACAGCGCGAAGCGCCCGGGGGAGGGCGGGCGGTCGTCGATGGCGCACCGCTCGACGCGCGCCAACCCGAGTTCGGCGGGGGGCGGGTCGAAATCCTGGCGGCTGCGCGACACGATGGCGAACAGGTCGACGTCGCCGCACTGGCGCAACGCCTGCAGCGTGGTGGCCAGCCGGATGCGGGACCCGCTGTTCTGCGGCCAGGGGTAGTCGGCGGCGATCACCAGGGTTCTCATGTCGTCGTTCCGCCGCCCCCCCGACGGCCGCTGCCCGGCGTGGGCCGGGGAAACGTAGCATGCCGGGTCCCACCGGCCCGGCTGGTGCAGCTCCTGGGTCGACACACAGTGTCAGGCCCGCGTCGGGTACCGGCCCCGGGCCGCCCGCGCCGCCCGGGCCGCCGCCAGCTTGCGCTCCCGGCGCTTGAGGCGCTTGTGCTCCCACGGATACTGGGGCGGCTCGCCCTTGGGCGCCATGGGCACGGCCAGGAGGACGAGCATGAACGGCAGGAGCAGCGTGCGCTCCCTGGTGATGAGCCCGAGGTTCCCGAGCGCGGCGAAGGCGTAGACGAAGCCGATCGAGTACAGCAGCGACAAGAGCACGTAGGGGCGTTGGCGGGCCACCCGGAAGACCACCCGCAGCCGGCGCAGCGACGTCAGGATGAGCACCAGGATGATCGAGTTCTCACCGGCGGCGATCAGCTGGGTGAGGCTGTGGGCGGTGATGGGCAGCGGGTCGAACAACACGGTGTAGAGGTCCTTCGGGTAGAGCAGGGGGTCCCCGGAGTAGCTGACGTTGCTGCTGCCGAACCCTGCCCCCTGGCCCGAGTTGTTCTGGTTGATCTGGGAGAGCGACACCGTCTTGTTGCCCGTGTGGAGGAACTTCATCGTGAGGTACGCGCTGAAGCCGAGGACCACGGCCATGAACAGCAGCGTGGAGAACCGCCGCAGGCCGCGCAGCGTCTTGCGCTTGTCGCGGCCACGGAAGAACATGGCGACGGCGAAGCCGCCGACGAGCAGGGCCACCTCGTTGGGCCGCACCCAGATGCCGAGCAGGCCGCCGATGAGGACCATGACGTACCCGCGCTTTTGCCGGGTGAGGACCCGGGCGCACCCGTAGGCGGCGATGCCGAGCGACAGCGTCATCACCGCCTCCTTGCTCACGTCGGCCGTCCAGTAGACGAGCGACGGGAGGAAGAAGACCATGAGCGCGTAGCGGCGGCGGTCGCCGTCGGCGAAGGTGATGGCGAACGCACGGTAGAAGCACACGATGCCCAGGAACGACAGCCAGGCGAACACGAGGAAGCCGGCCACCTGGTTGGTGCCCACCAAGGTGAAGACGATCCCGGCGGCGACGCTCACGGCGCCGTCCCCGAGGATCTTGGTCACGCCGCTGCCGTGCAAGGTGAAGGACCCGCGGCGGAAGTTGTCCGCCAGCAGCGCCCCCTGGTGGTCGTACTTCAGGTAGTCGGCCACCCCGTGGTAGACGTGGTCGACGACGAAGATCTGGGTGGGTGCCGCCAGCAGGTGCAGGGCGGCGGCGTAGAACACCACCTTGACCAGACGGGGGTCGCCCTCCTTGGCGGCGACGCGCTTGGCGATGGGGCGGCTGAGCCACAGCAGGATGCCCCCGACGAGCAGGCCGACCACCGGGTTCGACGGGATCGGCAGGCCCACCCCGAACATCACGGCACCGCCTGTCCGCTGAAGTTGGGCCACAGCCCGAGGTCGAGGTCGGGCAGGCGTCGGCTCAGCGCGGCCACGTCGGGGGTGTAGAGGTCGATGAGCCGGCGCCGCACGTCAGAGTCGATCCCAATCTTGGCCGCAGAGCGGGTGGCGCTCACGGGGGCGAGGAGTCGGTCGGGACGGTAGGAGTCGTCGAGACCCAGGAAACGGTACGTCCTGTCGATGTTACTGCCGGGGTCGGCGCTACAGGCCTCGTACTGCAACACGAGCACCTGCCCGGCGTCGAAGTGCTCGAACCAGGATTCCAGGGCCCGGTGGTAGAACCCGCGCCCGACGGCCTCGGCCACGGTGGCGCCGGTGCGCGGCGCCCCGAAGCGCAGCTGGTGGGCGAGGCCCGACCGGAACCGCTCGACGGGGTCTCGGACCATGACGAGGAGGCGGGCGGCGGGCGCCGCCCGGGCCAGCAGCGGCGCCACCCACGGGTAGTAGAGGTAGTCGGGCGTCCACTCGCCGGCCAGCAGCCCGCTGCGTCGGGGGAACCAGGCGTGGTAGTCCCGCAGCTGCGCGGGGCCGAAGGCCTCGGTGCCGAAGCGCGACAGGAAGTGGCGCTCCTTGTGCAGCCCCGGCGGCGAGGCGACGCCGGGATGCGAGGCGATCAGCTCGTACCACCAGGTGGTCCCCGCCTTCTGGACGCCGATGCCCACGAAGTCGGGGGGCCCGACGTGCTCGCCGGGTCCCGGGGCCGGGGGCGTGAAGTCGAAGCCCGCTTCCCAGGGGGCGTAGCGGCCGAGCCCGTGCAACAGGCGCCGGCGAGCCCCGGCGGGCAGCCGGCGCACGACCACGGCCGCCACGTTCTGTAGGCTCACCGCCGCAGAGTGCCACAACGGCCGCCCTACGACAACCAATCGGGCACCATGGGCACGACAAGGGGGCAGGGGTGGTCGAGGGTCTGCAGCCGACGGCGGAGCCACTGGTCCTCCACGTCATCCCCGCCCCCACGGCCCGGGGGGCCCAGGTCGAGGCGCGGGCCATGGTCGACCGCCTCGACGCCCCCGGCGTCCGGGCGCACCGGCTGCTGTCGCTGTTCGAAGGCGGGGGAGACCCCGCCGCCGGCGTGCGCATCGACGGGTCGCTCGGCCGCGGCGGGGGCTCGGCCCCCGGCGTGGGCTTCGATCCCCGGCTCGTGCCCCCGCTGCGCCGGACGCTGCGGGTCCTGTCGCCGGAGGTGGTGGTGGCCCACGGGGGGGAGTCGCTCAAGTACCTGGCCCCCACCATGGTCGGCCGGCGGACGCCCCTGGCGTACTACGCCATCGGCACGGTGGCCCTCCACGCCCACCGTTCGGCCCGCCTGGCGCTGTGGCGCAGCCTCGTGCGCCGCGCCGACGTGGTGGCGTGCGAGGGACCCGAGGTCCTCGACGAGTGCCGTGACCTGCTGGGCGTCGCCCCCCGCCGCCTCGTGCTGGCGCCCAACTGCCGGGATCCCCGCCGGTTCCACCCGGCCGGGCCCGACCCGGGCCACGAGGCGCTGCCCGTCGTGTCGTTCGTCGGCGCTCTCACAACGCAGAAGCGGCCCGACCGCTTCGTGGAGGTGGTGGCCGCCCTGCGCCGCCGAGGACTGGCGTGTCGTGCGCAGATCGCCGGGGACGGACCCCTGCGCGACGCGCTCGCCGGCCCGGCGGAGGCCGCCGGCGTCGAGCTGCTCGGCTCGCGCCGCGACGTCGACGCGCTCCTGCGGGGCTCGGACCTGCTCGTCTTCCCGAGCCTGCCCCACGGGGAGGGCATGCCCGGCGTCCTCATCGAGGCCGGACTGAGCGGCGTGGCGGTGGTGGCCACGGCCGCCCCCGGGGTGCGCAGCATCGTCGACGATGGCACCACGGGGCTCGTCGTCGGCGTCGACGACTTCGGCGCGCTGGTCGACGCCACCGCCTCGCTGCTCGGGGACGCTGCGCGGCGCGAGGACCTCGGGGCAGCCGCCCGGGCCCACTGCCTCGAGCACTTCAGCCTGGACGTCATCGCCCGCACCTGGCTCGGGTTCCTCGAGCCGTTGATCGCCGGTCGTCGGCCGGCCCGGGCGTAGGGCGACCGGCGTGTGCGGGATCGCCGGGGTCCTCGACCCCGCGTGCGCCACCGATGCCGACCGCCTCGGCGCCGTGGCCCGGCGCATGGCCGGGACCCTGGTGCACCGCGGCCCCGACGACGAGGGAGCCTGGGTCGACGCCGCCAGCGGCATCGCCTTCGGGCACCGACGGCTGTCGATCGTGGGGCTCGGGGAGGAGGGGCACCAGCCCATGGCCTCGGCGTCGGGGCGCTGGGTCCTCTCCTACAACGGGGAGATCTACAACTTCCGGGCGTTGCGCGACCGCCTGGCCGCCGCCGGGGTGACCATCCGGGGGGGCTCCGACACCGAGGTGGTGGTGGAGGCCCTGGCGTGCTGGGGCCTCGAGCGCACGCTCGAGGCCTGCGAGGGCATGTTCGCCATGTCGGTGTGGGACCGCCAGGACCGCCGGCTGCACCTCGTGCGCGACCGGTTGGGGGAGAAGCCCCTCTACTACGGCTGGGTGGGCGGGCTCTTCGTCTTCGCGTCGGAGCTCAAGGCCCTGCGCGGCGTCCCGGGGTTCGCCCCGGAGCTCGACCGGACATCGGTGGCCCTGTACCTGCGCCACAACTGCGTGCCCGCGCCCCGCACGATCTACCGGGGGATCGCCAAGCTCGAACCGGGGGCGGTCCTCACCATCGGGTCGCCGCACGGCGCGGGGGCGCTGCCCGAGCCCCGGGCGTACTGGACGGCGGGCGCGGCGATCTACGAGGCCCGCCGCCGCCCGCTGCTCGGGTCCCCCGACGAGCTCGCCGACCGGGTGGAGGCGACGCTGTCGGACGCCGTGGCCGCCCGGATGGTGGCCGACGTCCCGGTGGGCGCATTCCTGTCGGGCGGGATCGACTCGAGCCTCGTGGTGGCGCTCATGCAGCGCCACAGCCACCACCGCGTGCGCACGTTCACCATCGGCTTCGCCGATCGGGCCTACGACGAGTCCGGCGACGCCGCGGCGGTCGCCGCGGCGGTCGGCACCGACCACACCGCGCTGCGGGTGAGCGAGCAGGATGCCCTGGACGTGATCCCGGAGCTGGCGGCCATCTGGGACGAGCCCTTCGCCGACAGCTCGCAGATCCCCACGCTCCTCGTGAGCCGCCTGGCCCGGCGGGACGTGACCGTGTGCCTGTCGGGGGACGGGGGCGACGAGCTCTTCGCCGGCTACAACCGCCACGCGTGGCTCGAACGACTGTGGCGGCGCGCCGGCCCGGTCCCCGCCGGCGTGCGGCGCGCCGGGGGGGCGGCGCTCACGTGGGTGCCGCCGGGTGCGGTGGACGCCGTCGGTCGACTGACCGGCGCGCTGCCCAAGCGCTTCCAGGTGCGCACTCCCTCCACCAAGGTGACCAAGCTGGGCCAAGTCCTGGCGGCGGCCGGTCCCGAGGAGGCGTACCTGGCCCTGGTCTCGCACTGGCAGGCCCCGCAGTCCGTCGTGCTCGGGGCGCCGGTGGGCGCGTCAGTGGCGGCCGACCCCGGGCGCTGGCCCGAGCTCGGCAGCGTGACCGAGCAGATGCTGTGGCTCGACCTCGTGAGCTACCTCCCCGACGACATCCTCACCAAGCTCGACCGCGCGGCGATGGCCGTGTCGCTCGAGACGCGGGTGCCGTTCCTCGACCGCCAGGTGCTCGACCTCGCCTGGCGCCTCCCGGTGTCGGTGAAGATCCACGAGGGGGTCACCAAGTGGATCCTGCGCCGGGTCCTGCACCGCATGGTCCCCGCCACGCTGGTCGAGCGGCCCAAGATGGGCTTCGGCCTCCCCCTCGGGCCGTGGCTGCGCGGACCGCTGCGCCCGTGGGCCGAGGAGCTGCTGTCCGAGCAGCGCCTGCGGCGCGACGGGGTGCTCGACCCCGTGCCGGTGCGCCGGGCGTGGCGTGCGCACCTCGCCGGCCGGCGCGACTTCGCCTACGAGCTGTGGGACGTCCTCGCCCTGCAGTCGTGGCTGGAGCGGTGGGGGGCGGCGTAATGTCGGACGGGGAGGCCACGATGGCGGGAGGCGACAAGGCGAACGCGACCGGGGGTCCGCCGATCTTCATCGTCGGGTGCCCGCGCTCGGGCACGACGCTCCTGCGCCGGATCCTCGACTCCCACCCGTCGATCGCCTGCGGTCCCGAGAGCCGCCTGCTGTGGGCGCTGCACTCCGTCGAGCAGCGCAACTGGTCGACGCTCGTGGGCTTCGGCCTGTCCCTCGACGAGTGGCACACGAACGTCCGGGCGATGTTCGAGGCGTTCCACCTCCGCTACGCCGAGCACCACGGCAAGGTCCGGTGGGCCGACAAGAGCCCCGACTACGCTCTCTTGCTCGACTACATCAACGTCTTGTACCCGCAGGCGCAGATCATCCACATCGTGCGCGACCCGCGCGACGTGATCGACGCGTGGCGCCGGTTCTACGGCCCGCGCAGCGTGGTGCGCGCCGCCCGGGCGTGGGTGCGCTACGTGGGCGCGGCGCGCGCCTTCGCCCAGATGCAGCTCGAACACCGCATGACCACCGTGCGCTACGAGGACCTCGTGCGGGATCCCGAGCAGACCTTGCGCAAGCTGTTCAGCTGGCTGGGCGAACCCTGGGACGACGCCGTCCTGCGCTTCGGCGAGCGCAAGCACAGCCTGGCCTCGGGACGGCTGTGGGTGGACGAGCTCGGGGGCAAGGGCGAGAACGCCACCGTGCGCACGACGTCGATCGGGGTGGGATCCAGCAGCGCGATGACCTCGGTGCCCTTCATGATCGTGCGCCGCACCGGAGCCCAGCTCCTCAAGACGTACGGCTACCAGTGACCCCGCCGCCGGGCGCCCCCTGACGGCGACACCGGCGTCGCGTCAGCGGCGGGCCAAGCGGTTGCGCACGGTGGCCACCGTACGGGCCAACTTGTAGGCGCGCGAACGGCGGAACAGGACCAGCTCCCGGCGGATGGCCTCGTACTCGCGGCGCATGGCGAGGACCTCGCCCACCCAGGCGGGCTCGTCGCCGATGTCGGGGGCGCGCCACGGCTCGTGCACCCCCTGGCCCGCCCGCAGCGCGGCGAACACGTCGAGCGCGTCGGACGCCGGCGGCGCCGGCGACGTCGGCCCGGCGCGCTCGTGGCGCAGGCCGGCGTCGAGGGAGACGACGGCCTGCGCCGGGGCGTCGGCGTCGACGCGCACGCCCACGCGCGCCAGGAACGACACCAACGCGGCGCAGAAGGCCTCCGGGTTCTCGAGGAGCCCGGCGTAGTCGACGGCCAGCGTCGGGATCCCCTCGAGGTTGGTGGCGGCCGAGCGCACGTAGCGCTCCCACAGGGCGAGGCCGTGGGTGATCTCGAAGCCGTTGCGCGACCGCAGCGATCCGGCTACCTCGAGCGGCTCCCGGAAGACGAAGACGGCGGCGGTCGGAGGATCTATCACGCGTTGCCAGAACGGGAGCACGATGCAGGTGCGCGGGTCCTTCCATGCCAGCGGGCGGGCGCCGAAGGTGGCCCGAAAGAGTCCGGCCGCCTGCTCGCGCCACCCTTCGAGCGCTGGGTCGGTCGGCCAGTCGGCGGCCGGAGCCGGCGGCGCCGACCACGTGCCGCCGATGTGGGCGAGCAGGTGCTCGTTGAAGCTCGTGAGGCCCTTGCTCTCCCAGTGCCCGCGCCGGTTGCGCACGGTGGCGGGCACCATGTCGTCGGGGGCTGGTGCGCCGAGGCCCAGGTGGCCGAGCACCCCGGCCGTCGCCGAGGTGCCGCTGCGGTGCATCCCCACGACGTACACGCACGTGTCCCCGGACGCGGCCACGGTGGTCCGGGTCACCGCCGTGCCCGGGTCAGGGGCGCCGGCGGGCACGGCGGGC